>Ga0207777_1000036_pt1 | contig 24512 bp, 19 predicted proteins | sample LuqExpMetageno35_FD_187793 | JGI IMG/M metagenome (GOLD analysis project Ga0207777, IMG submission 187793) | Tropical forest soil microbial communities from Luquillo Experimental Forest, Puerto Rico - Sample 35 (SPAdes) | ecosystem: Environmental > Terrestrial > Soil > Tropical forest ...
CCGCCGCCGCTTTCATTCGCGTCTGTTCGGCCGGCGCACTCAGTCCAAAGAGATAGCGCACCGACCCGTCCGCCGATCGGTACTTCTGCCGCACCGTCGGCAGCGTTACGTTTGCCTCCGCAGCCAACTTCGCGCGCAAAGCCGCCGGCAAATTGCTCATCGCAGCCACGTCCAGCCGTCGTTCCGCATACAAGGCGTGATAGATTTGTCCGCCTCGGTAGGCCGGCTCTCCAAGGGTCTGGCAGTATGCCTTCAATTCGTCTGCGCTTTTTCCCAGCAATTCCACTGCTGTGCTCTCCCCTATCTATTCTCTCATTCCCGGCGTTTTTGGCGTCGCGCTCTGGAAAAGTCCTAAGTTGAGCTGCCTCATTGGTTAAACTATTTAAAATAAGGTACTTGTGCCGCCCCCGCCGCTCCTGTGTTCTCCCACTCGCCACGCCTTCCCGCCTGTGCCACAATAACGCATGGTCTCAAACGCGCGCGATATTCATCGACACGTTTTACCGAATGGCCTCGTGGTCATTACCGAGACCATGCAGCACGTCCGCTCCGTCTCCGTTGGCATCTGGGTCCGCAACGGCTCCCGCCGCGAGGTTCCTGCCGAAAACGGCCTCGCCCATTTCCTCGAACACATGGTTTTCAAGGGAACGGAACGGCGTACCGCTGAAGACATCGCCCGCGAAATGGATTCCGTGGGCGGCATGCTCGACGCCTTCACTTCCAAGGAACAAGTCTGTTTCAACGCCAAGGTACTCGACGAGCACCTTCCCATCGCTTTCGACGTTCTGGCCGACCTCGTTCTACGCCCCAAGCTCGATGCCGACGACGTCAAAAAAGAACGACAGGTTGTTCTCGAAGAGATCAAGATGGATCTCGACAATCCCGAGTACCTGCTGCACGATCTCTTTACTCGCGGTTTTTGGCCGAACCACTCGCTAGGCCGGCCGATTCTCGGTACGCCCGACACCGTCCGTAAGTTTGATCGAGAGCGTCTCAGCAAGCGTTTTCGGGATTGGTTCGCGTCGGACCACCTTCTGGTCACCGCTGCGGGCAATATCACCCACGAGCAAGTATTGCAACTTGTCGAAAAACAGTTCGGCCACTTGCACGCCACCAAGCCTGCTAACGAAGACGCTGCTCCCACAACCGGCGCGCCCATTCATCTCGAAGCCAAGAAAGATTTGGAACAAGTGCATATCTGTGTCGGCGTTCCTTCCTTCCCCATCGCTCACGAACGCCGTTTCGGCATTGCCGTGCTCAACAATCTCCTCGGCGGCGGCATGTCTTCACGGCTTTTTCAAAACATCCGCGAAAAACACGGCCTCGCCTACGCTGTCTTCAGCGAACTCACTCCTTACTCCGATGCCGGCATGTTCAGTGTCTATGCAGGGACTGCGAAGGAAACCGTCGGACAGGTCCTCGATATGACCATAGCGGAGTTCCGCGCCATGAAGGAATCTCCGGTCAGCGAAGAAGAGTTGCTCCGCGCCAAGAACCACCTGAAGGGTTCATTGATGCTCTCTCTCGAGTCCACCAGCTCTCGTATGTCCAATCTGGCCCGCCAGGAACTCTATTTCCACCGCTTCTCATCGCTCGATGAGATTCTCGCATCCATCGAAAAAGTCACCCGCGAAGAAGTTCAGGCATTGGCCCAGGAGTTCTTCCAGCCCGATCGAATTTCAGTCGCCGCCCTCGGGCCCCTCAACGGCTTCACCGTCACCCGCGACCGGCTCGCTTGCTGAATTTCCAGCAAGCCAGATCGTCATTCATAGCGACACACATCCTGCTGCTTTCCCCAGCCTTCTTTATCTTCCGCATTGACGCTGCCTATTCCCTCTGCCATCATTTGAAAAGTTTTTGCTTTGCAAGCTTTTCCGGGGGCATTTCCATCGGCTTGCGCGTTTCCATTCTGGCGTCCGGCAGCTCCGGCAACCTCACGCTGCTTGAAACTCAAAGCACTCGCATCCTCGTCGACGCCGGCCTGGGTAAACGCGAAACCTTAGCCCGTCTCGCCGCCGCCGGCTGCGAACTCGATCGGCTCGATGCCGTCCTCATCACGCACGAGCACGCCGATCATTGCAATGGCCTTCCCCAAGTACTCGGCCTCTGGAAGTCCCCGCCGCTTTACGTCACCGAGCCGACCCTCGACGCGCTCCGGCGCAACCTCCCCGAAACGTTCAACAAGCGCCTCAAGGGCGTCGAATCCATCCAGGCCGGCCAGCATTTTTCTATCGGCGATATCGATATCCACGCCTTCGCCATTCCGCACGATGCCGCCGATCCCATTGGTTTCACCTTTCGCTCCAACGGCACCAAGGTCGCCATCTGCACCGACCTCGGCTATCTCCCCGAAATGGTCAAGGTCCATCTCCGCGAAACCGACTGCATGATTCTCGAATCCAACCACGACCTCGACATGCTCAAGGTCGGGCCCTATCCGTGGGTCGTTAAGCAGCGCGTCCTTTCCCGCACCGGCCATCTTTCGAATCACGCGGTCAGCGAATTTCTCGCCGATCCCGACGGCTTCGACTCCCGCGCTCGCTACCTCGTGCTCGCCCACATCTCCCAGGAAAACAACAATCCCGATCTCGCGCACCTCTCCGCCAAGGAAGCCCTCGACCGGCGCCCCGCCGAAGCTGCATTTACCGGCGAGCTCCTCGTTGCTTCGCAGGTCGTTCCCCTCAAGCCCATCGAGTTGTAGCTCCTGCCGTTCTCACTCCTGTCCAATCCGCGTTGACACTCGCCCCTTTTTCTTCTACCGTTATGAGACCTTGGTAGAGGTGCGGCGGCCATGAGTAGCCGGGCGCGTTCTCCGATCAGCATCGGGCGCGCGGCGAAAGGGGTCAGGCTAAGGCCAGGTCAGCGAATTTGCTGATCGCCGCCGAAATTGCAGCGCTGGCTGGCAGCTCTGCGATTGGGGTTCGGGCTAAATCCCGGACACTGTCACCCATCTTGCGGGTGGAGCGCTATCGAGAGGCAGACCACTGCGCTTAGCGCAGCCCTCCCTTTCGTAGTGTTCCCTCGTACACTCGACCAAGCCGGTGACCATGGATCTCTTTGCTCTAACTCGCGCCCTCGTTGATCTCGATTCCACTACCGGGAACGAGAAGCCTGTCGTCGATTTTCTTCATTCTCACCTCTCCTCGCTCGCCGCTCGCCACAATGGCCGCATTGAACTGCAGAGCGCCGCGCCCGAGCGCGACAATCTCTTTCTCACCTTCGGCGACCCGATCGTCACGCTGTCCACTCATATGGACACGGTTCCGCCTTACTTCTCCTCCAGCGAAGACGAAGCGCACATCCACGGCCGCGGGAGTTGCGACGCCAAGGGCATCATCGCTTCCATGGTTTGCTCCGCCGAATCCCTTCTCGCTGCCGGCACTCGCAATTTCGCTCTCTTATTTGTCGTTGGCGAAGAGCGCGACAGCGCCGGCGCTACCGCCGCCTCCACCACTCCTCGCGGTTCGCGGTTCCTCATCAACGGAGAGCCCACGGAAAATCAGCTCGCCCTCGGCTCCAAAGGAGTTCTTCGCTACGAACTCGTCGCACATGGCAAGCTCGCTCACTCCGCCTATCCGGAACTCGGCCACTCCGCGATCCACTCCCTTCTCGACGCACTAGCAGAAATCCGCGACATTCCTCTTCCATGCGATCCGGTCCTCGGCCAATCCACGCTCAACGTTGGCACCATCCGTGGCGGCCGCGCCCCAAACGTCGTGGCCGACGAAGCCCGTGCGGAGATCATGTTTCGCCTCGTTACCCAGCCCGGTGAACTTCGCCTTGCGGTAGTGAAGGCCGCGGAAGCTCATAAAGTCGAGGCACGGGAGGTCCTGTTCAATCCCGCGGTGCGCCTCAACACGCTGGCCGATTTTCCGACGACGGTCGTCGCCTTCGCCACGGACATCCCCACGTTCAACGGTGCATGGGGCCGGCCCTATCTCATCGGCCCAGGCAGCATTCACGTCGCGCACACCGCCGAAGAGCGCATCCCCAAAAGCGAATTGACCGATGCCGTCGGGATCTACTCGCGCATGGTCCGCCAACTTCTTCTCAGCGGTGAGGCTCACGCATGAACACTCCTCTCGCCATCGTCGGTCACGGGAAGATGGGCCGGCTCGTCTCGCAACTCGCGCCGGAATATGGCTTTGACCTCCGCGCCACTTTCTCCAGCTCGAGTATCGACACGCTTTCTTCGCAAGCGCTTCGCGGCGCGACCATCGCCATTGAATTCACCACACCGGGCGCCGCGCCCGCCAACATTCGCAAGCTGGCGTCGCTCGGCGTCAACACCGTCTGTGGCACCACCGGTTGGTACGACCACCTTCCTCAGATTCGCTCGGAGATTGCCGGGGCGGGAACCGCGCTTCTCTACGCTGCCAATTTCTCCATCGGAATGAATCTCTTTTTCGAGATCGTAACGCGCGCCGCTTCGTTGTTCGCCAATCATCCCGAATACGAAGCCTGGGGCTGGGAAATCCACCACTCGGCGAAAAAAGACGCGCCCTCCGGCACGCTCAAACAACTCGAGGTGGAAATGCGCGCGGCGGGCTTCAGCGCGCCTGTCCCGCTCAGCGCCAGCCGGGCCGGCACTCACGTCGGCACTCACGAAATCGGTTTCGACTCGCCTTCCGACACCATCACGCTGCGGCACTCCGCCAAGAATCGCGAAGGCTACGCCCGTGGCGCGCTCTTGGCTGCGCGCTGGCTTATTGGCAAAAAAGGCGTGTTCGAATTTCGAGAAGTTGTTGCGGACCTGGAAAGCAGGAAAGCTGCTGCAGCTTCTCTGGATTACCATCAGTAAAGGAGTTTTTATGTTTACCGGAACTGGCACTGCGCTCGTCACCCCATTTCGCCTGGATGGGGCTATTTGCGAACGGACCCTGCGGGCGCTCGTCAAGCGCCAGATCGATGCCGGCATCGATTTTCTCGTGCCCTGCGGCACCACCGGTGAAAGCCCCACACTGACCGACGAAGAGCATATGCGCGTCGTCGAAATTACCGTGGACGTGGCAAAGGGGAAAGTGCCCGTTCTTGCCGGCGCTGGCGGTTACAACACTGCCGAAGTGATCTCTCGCGCTCGCGGCCTCAACGCCCTCGGCGTCAGTGGCATTCTTTCCGTCACTCCGTACTACAACAAGCCAACGCAGGAAGGCCTGTACCAACACTACAAAGCCATCGCCGATGCTGTTGATCTCCCGATCATTCTCTACAGTGTGCAGGGCCGCACCGGCGTCAACATCGAGCCCGCCACGGTTCATCGCCTTGCGCAAATCCCCAATATCGTCGGCATCAAGGAAGCCTCCGGCAACGTCGCGCAAATGGCGGCAATTCTCAATTGTGTTCCCGAGAAGTTCCTGGTTCTATCTGGCGACGACGCGATCACTCTTCCTTTGATTGCACTCGGCGGCCACGGCGTGATTTCCGTCGTTTCCAATGAAATTCCCGCGGAGATGGCGCGACTCACCCGCCTCGCCCTCGCCGGCGATTTCGAGGACGCCCGCCAGATTCACCGCCGCTTCCATCCGCTCATGGAAATCAATTTCGTGGAATCGAATCCTATTCCCGTAAAATGCGCGATGGCGGAAATGGGTTTACTCGAACCGCGTTGGCGCTTGCCTCTCGTTCCGCCGAAGCCAGAGAATCGCGCGCGTATCTGCGCGGTTCTCGAAGCATTGCGTCTCGTCGAAAGAGCTCATGCTGCCATCTCAAATTGAAGCTCTTTTCGATGGCCCCCCTGCTTCGTATCAGCAGGAACATTTCGAGCTTTTCAAGTCTTTCAAGGCCGCGCTGAACCGTGGCGAGGTGCGCGCCGCCGAACCTGACACCAGTTCTCCTACAGGTTGGCGCGCCAACGCCTGGGTGAAGAAGGGAATTCTCCTCGGCTTCCGCATGGGCGCGATCGTGGACATGTCCATCGACGCGCACCGCCAGCCCTTCTTCGACAAATCCACCTACCCGGTTCGCGCTATGTCGGCGCATGACGGCATCCGCATTGTGCCCGGCGGCTCCAGCATTCGCGATGGCTCCTTCATCGCTCGCGGCGTCATCTGCATGCCGCCGATGTTCGTCAATGTCGGTGCTTACGTCGACGAAAATACCTTGATTGATTCCCACGCGCTTGTCGGTTCCTGCGCGCAGATCGGCAAGAATTGCCATATCTCTGCCGCTGCGCAAATCGGTGGCGTGCTCGAGCCCGTAAGCGCATTACCCGTGATTATTGAAGATGACGTTTTGGTCGGTGGCAACGCCGGAGTCTACGAAGGCACCATCGTGAAGCGGCGCGCTGTCCTCGGCACCGGCACGATTCTCAACCGCTCCATACCCGTGTATGACTTGGTGCGTGACCAGGTTTACGTCGCCAAAGACGATCAGCCGCTCATCATTCCCGAAGATGCCGTAGTCGTTCCGGGCTCGCGCGCCGTAACCACCGCAACAGGTCAAAAGTGGGGGCTCGCGCTGCAGGCCGCTGTTATCGTCAAATACCGCGACGCCAAAACCGGCTCCCGCATCCAGCTCGAGGATCTTCTCCGCTAGTTTGGAGTGCGGCGATTCATCGCCGCTTTTGAGGTCTCAAATTCAAAGTGAATTTTCCGGCGTCGCGTGAGAATCATAGGGGCGCAGCACTGCTGCGACCCATGTCCGCGCGATTTCACCGATGACGCGAGTTGTCATCCCGAGCGAAGCGAGGGATCTGCTTTCTCCTTCACTGCCCCAGCACTTTCTCAAAAAACGCCAGCGCCCGCGGATCCTCGCTCTGCCCCAGCCAGAACATCGCCTGCTTCCGCACTTCCGGGTTCCGGTTCGTCTGTGCCACTTCAATCAGCTTCGGCACTCCCTCATCCTTGGGCAACTGGCTCAGCGCGAACACCGCCTTCTTCTTCACGTCGGTATCCGGATCGTTTTCGATCGCGCCATCAATTGCTGTCACCGCTTTCTTTCCCGCCTTCTGCCCCAGCCAGAACAACGCCTGCCCGCGCACGTGTGAACTCGCATCATCATGTGCCATTCGAATCATTTCATTCACCGCATCCGGTTCCTTGCTCACCGATAGCGCAAACGTTACTTGCTCCCGCACGTTCGCGCTCGGATCATTGCGCGCCATCTTCTGCAGCGCATGAAACCCGTCCGCGCCCCGTGCCGCGCCCAACCAGAACGCCGCCTCTCGCCTGAGCCACTCCGGCCGGCTCGGCTCCACAAACGACTCCAACGCCCGCTCGGCCGAACTGTCGTGGTGCACTGCTAATGCCGTCAAAGCGCTCTTCCCCAGCGACTCGTTCTCCCGATCCGCTTTCTCCGCCGTCACATATCCCGTCAGCAGCGCCACGCTCTCGCTGTCCTTCACTCCTCCAAGCCACAACACATCCCGCCCGCCAGCGTCTATCGAGCAGTCGGCCGAAAAGATGCGGATCTTTCCGACTTTCCCATTCTCGGCGCGGTAGAGAATCGCAAGTTTCCGTGAACTCTCCAGTTTCACGGTTCCTTTTTGCGGTTGTTGTTCGTTGATGTTGATTCCATGTTCACCGCCTTCGAGGCGGCAGGTCCCGCACTCCCGCCCGCCATTCCAGTTCTCGCAGCAGATCGTCCGATCGCCTTCCATTTCTGTTACGGAATATCCGAGCCAACGGGCAGTCGTGGTTTCGCTGGCCCAACGGCGCACATCATCTGCCAACGTCCCGCGAACCTCGCGCTTCTCCACGTGCGCGTCCTGAAATTGCGGAGCTTCACTGCTAGGAGTTCCTCCCTGCATGGCTTGTGGGATCGCAGCTGCAGTCGCCTGCCGTGCCTCTCCACGCATCTGCATCGCGAGGCCCAACACACCTAGAAGGATGAATCCGACTCCCATCAGTTTTTGAATACGCGCCGCGTCCATTCCCATGGCAGCCCTCACTTCTGCAGAATCTCCATCATGTAGTCCGTCGATGTCTTATCTCCGATTAGCGAGAGCTTCTCTACTGCCTTCTTCCTCAGCCCCGGGTCCTTCTCGCTTTTTGCAATCGCCACCAGCGCCGAGGAGTTTCCCTCCAGGAAGTACGCGTTCAATACTTCTTCTTTCAGGCTGCGATCCGTTTCCTTGTTGTAAATCGTCTGGAGCGCACCCGATGCATCGTTGCCGCCCACAAGCCCCAGGTTCTTAATGGCTGCACGCCGCAATTCCGGGTCTTTCTCACCCATGGCTGCTTCCACCAGTCGCTTCGAATCGCCCGCCAGAAAGAACGCCTGCAGAATCTCCCGGCGCACCTCGGTCGAATTCTCGCTGCGATACAACTGTTCGAGTTCGCTCTCGCCTCCCACTAGGCCCAATTGCTTGATGGCTTCCCGTCGCAGTTCCTCGTTTTTTTCACCCTTTGCCGCCGCAAAAAGGTTTTGCTTGTTTCCGGAAATCATGTAGCTCTTCAACACCTGGCGCTTGATGCTCTCGTCTGAGGTCGAGCTGTAGACCTCCGCCAGCGTCTTCTCCGACCGCTCCCCGCCGAACATCCCCAGATACTCCACGGCCTTCCGCTGCAACTCCGGGTTTGATTGTCCCGTTGCGACTCTGCCCAGAATTTCCGATGCTTGCGGCGTCCCACTCTGCGCCAACACGAACAGTGCTTTCGACTTTACCGCCGGCGACGACGGCCCGTTCAGCACCTTCTCAATCAGCGGCACGGCCTTCGACGGATCGCTGTTCATCAGCCCCTGCAGCGCCAGCAACTTCAACTCCTCGTCATTTACACTCTCCGGATTGGTTTTTGTCCCGCTGTTCTGCCGGATTTCCAGCGCCAACACGTCGCCATCCTTTGTCCATCTGCTCTGCGGATGCGTCTTTTTTAGGTCGGCAATGGTAGAGAGTGCGGCATCACGCTTTCCCTGCTTGTTCTCGGTGTACGCCAGCCAGTAAAGCCCCGCATCCGCCATAGCTTTGTAGGATTGCGCCAGTTCCTGGAACTTTTTCGCCGCTTCCGCATATTTCCCGTCATCCAGCGCCTCACGGCCTGAGTCATACAAATCCTGCATGTGCTCCTGGCGGTCGGCCTCCGCGTCCTTCTTCGCCTGCGCTTGGTCGCGGGCGTCTTGTTCGCGATCCCGGTGCGCTTCTTCGTCAGCGTCACGTTGCTCCTGCGCTGTCCGGTCCGCTAAAAAACGCTGCGGTTCACCTGGAGCTTGCGCAATATCCGGCCGCGCCGCCAATGTCCTGCCTGCGCCGCCGCTGATCGCCGGCAACATCATCAATCCCGCCGCGATCGCCAGCCGCGCGCCCATCCTCATCCATGTCTCCGTCTGCCCGTTCATGCCTTGTTCCTCTCCTTCGTCTCCGAATTTCCCTGAGCCGGCGAGGGCTTCTGGTTCTTTTCCCGCTCTCGCAAGTCCTGGTTGACCACCCGGACCTTAAACAGAATTCCTTTCGCCTCGATTCGCTTTTGCAGCGACCCGAACTGCTCCGGCGTCACCTCATCCGGCGAATTCGCAATGTCCAAGAGCACTCGCTCCAGCTCATCCAATGTGCTCGCCATCGCTTGATCGCCTTCCTTCAATGCCGTCTGCCGGTACAACCGGTTTTCTTCCACCAGCGCTTCCGCCCGCTTCTGCTCCGCCGCGATGTTGATGAGCTTGTCGCTCTTCTTCGGCTCCGCATTCGCCAACTCCACCAGCACCATTTCCGACCTGCCGAGATGCTCTCCAACCGCCACTACCAGCACGCGCTCGCGCACCTTCTCCCTTCCCGCCACATCTGTTCCAACACTGCCCGGCGTCTTCCGCCCCACGCGCATCCCGATGAAATACGCCGCCAGAATCATTGCGGCCATGGCGCCAATGACCACCAGGCGACGCGCTTCAAACCAGCCCTCCCACCACCGCGCACGCCTCTCTGGCAACCGCGGCTCCAGCCGCTGCCACACCCGAAGCTCGTAATCCGCCGCCGGCTCCGGCACCGGCATCGCATCCAGCGCCGCGAACACGGCTTCGATCTTGCGTAGCTCTTCCCGGCACTCCACGCACTCCTCCAGATGCGCCGTCACTGCGCCACGCCCTTCCGTCTCGCCATCTCGATATGCAATCAACTCTTCTTCCTTCAAATGTTTCTTCTCGCTCATGTTTCACTTCCCATCGCTCGCGCCGCGCCCATCCCTCCGGCATACGGTTCCAGCGCCTTACGCAATTTCGCCACCGCCCGAAACACGGTGTTCTTCGTAGCGTTCGTATTCGACTTCAACACCGCGGCAATCTCCTCGATCGCGCAGCCGTCCCAGTGCCGCATCACAACCGCTGTCCGTTCTGCCGGCGACAGAGCCTCCAGCGCCGCCTTCATCTTCTCGGCCAACTGAGCGCTGGCGGCCAGACGCTCCGGTGAAGGCGCCGGGTCCTTCGCCATCGCCATCGGATCGATCTCCAACCCGTCTTCCCGTGGCGCGCTCACCGTTTGCCTCCGCGACTGCTCCGCCTGACGTGCTCGCATCCGGTCAATCGTGTAATTCGCCGCGATGCGATACACCCACGTCCCGAAATTCGCCTGCCCTTCAAACTGCTTCAGCTTCTGATACGCCCGCAAAAATGCCTCCTGCACGACTTCCTCCGCGTCGTGGCTGTTTCCCGTCATGCGGTACGCCATGCGGAAAACGTACCTGCTGTGCCGCTCCACGAGGACACGATACGCATCGCGCTCGCCCCGGAGCGTCCGCTCGACCGCCTCAGCGTCGCTGGTCTCAATCCCAGCTGTCTCGATGCCCTCTCGCATTCCCATCGTTAGACAGGTTTTACCCTTCGCGGTTAGGTCCCCCTGCTCCCTCCCCGCCGCGGCTAAACGTACCACCTTCCAGTACTTTCCGGTCCTTCCACACGTGGGCCCGTGTAGGGAGTCCCCTTGTGAGTCCACGAGCCCCGCGGCCTTCCTTGTAGGGACCGCCTTCTGAGGCGGTCTGCGAGCAACTGATCTTGGCAACGAGGAAGTCCGCTTCCCTCGTCATTCCGAGCTCGCCCGCCGCAGGCAGGCGGTGCGAGGAATCTCTCTACGGCATTAACGTGCGATAATGCATGGTGCTGGAATAGGAGCACTGCTGTGATTCCACGCTACACCCGTGAAGAAATGGGCCGCGTCTGGAGCGACGCTAACCGCTACCAGAAATGGCTCGACGTCGAACTTGCCGCTGCTGATACCCTCGCCGAAGCTGGCCAGGTCCCGCGGGAAGCCGCCGCGCTGCTTCGCTCCCGCGCCAAAATTGACGTCGCCCGTATCAACCAACTCGAAGCCAAGGTCAAACACGACGTCATCGCCTTCACCATGGCCGTCGGCGAATCCATTGGCGATCCCAACGCCTCGCGCTGGCTCCACTATGGCATGACCTCCAACGACGTGGTCGACACCGCTCAGGCGCTGCTTCTGCGCGACGCCTCCCGCATCATTGAACGCGATCTCGTCCTTTTCGGCGAAATCCTTGACCTGCGCGCTCACGAATTTCAGCACACGCCGCAAATCGGCCGTACCCACGGTATCCACGCCGAGCCCATCACCTTCGGCCTGAAAATCGCCAACTGGTTCTCCGAAAATCAGCGTAACATTAATCGCTTCAAGCAGGCTGCCGGCGAGGTCGCTTTCGGCAAAATTTCCGGCGCAGTAGGCAATGCCGCACATCTCGGCACCGACATCGAAGAGAAAATCTGCCAGCGCCTTGGTCTCGCGGTTACGCGCGTCGCCTCGCAAGTCATCGCCCGCGACCGCCATGCGCATTATCTCAGCGCCCTTGCCCTCATCGCCGCCACACTCGAAAAAATCGCCCTGGAAATCCGCCATCTCCAGCGCACCGAAGTCCGCGAGGTCGAGGAATATTTCAGCGGTGAGCAGCGTGGCAGCTCCGCCATGCCCCACAAGCGCAATCCCGTCACCAGCGAGCAGATCTGCGGACTCGCCCGTCTTGTTCGCGGCAACATGATGGCGGCCTTCGAAAACGTTTCCCTCTGGCACGAGCGCGACATCTCCCACTCCTCCGTCGAGCGCGTTATTCTCCCCGACTCCACCATTCTCGTCGACTACATGCTCAACAAAATGACCGCCATCGTCAGCCAGTTGCGCGTGTTCCCCGAACGCATGCTGCGCAACCTCAACTCCACCCAAGGGCTGGTTTTCTCCGGCCAGCTTCTTCAGGATTTGGTCGAAAAGGGAATGCCGCGCGACGAAGCCTACAAAGCCGTTCAGGAAAACGCCATGGCCGCCTGGGAATCCGACTCCAGCTTCCGTGACCGTGTAGCGCAGGATCAGCGCATCACCAAATATCTCAATCCCAAAGAGCTGGAATACGTATTCGACCTCAATCGCCAGCTCCGCAGCGTCGACAAAATCTTCGCCCGCGTCTTCGGCGCCCATCCCGCCGGCGAACGAGGCGCTGCCGCCTCCTAGCCTGTGTAGTCGCCGATCTTCACATCGGCCAGCGCGAGTCTTCGAGCGGCTCCCGGGAACGCCAACCGTCGTGTTGGCGTCCATGTTACGCCGGTCCCCCTAGTCCTTGAGGCTGCCCCATTCTTTGCGCGGTTTGTGCGCAAAGGGTGGGCTCTGCCGATCTAACGCCGAAACGCTTCTTCTCCTCACCGTTCTTTTTTAAAAAAACAAAAACGCCGCGAGAAAATTCCCGCGGCGCTCCAAACTCTATACTCTCTACTTTTCACCTTATACGGCTTTTTCTTCCGCTTTTACCTTTGCACCCTTATACCATTGCACCCTTCTACTCCACTCTCTGCACGTACCTCGCCTCCGATGTATCCACCCGAATCCGATCCCCCTGATTCACAAACGGCGGCACGTTCACCACCAGCCCCGTCTCCAGCGTCGCCGGCTTCATCACCGCGCTCGCCGTCGCCTTCTGCAGCGTTGGCTCCGTCTGCACCACCTTCATATCCATGGTGTCGGGCAAATCCACGCCGATCGGCTTCTCTTCGAAAAACTCGATCTTCACGATCGTGTTCGGAATCAGGTAGTACACCGTCTCCCCGAGCTCTTCCCGCGTCATCTGCATCTGCTCGTACGTCTGCGTGTTCATGAAGTGGAATTCGTCGCCTTCGCTGTACAGATACTCGAACTCGATCTCGTCCAGGATCGCCCGGTCCACGAACTCTTCCGCCCGGAACCGGTAATCGATAATCGAGCCCGTTCGCAGGTTCTTCATGCGCGTCTGCATGGACCCGCGCTTGTTTCCCGGCGTGCGGTGCTCCGTGCTGAACACCGAATACAGATCGCCTTCGTGCTGGATCACCATCCCGGGGCGCAACAATGTCGCTTTTACGCTGCTCATAAGTTCCCTTTAGGCTGAAAAAGTCTCTGCTCGTTCTCCAATGTAGCGCTGGCTTTCATGCCAGCTCTGCGCTTATGTAGTGGCCAATCTTTAGATTGGCCCACTCCACGCAGTCCCTCGACGCGAAACCCTCCGGAGATTCCCGGATCATTCGCAAACCGTTTTCTTTTTCGGAAATTCCAGACGACAGCCCACTGGAGCGACGCGTGGAATGACCTGCCTTTGAGGGCCGCCGTCAGGCCGCCGCTCTCAGGCACGGGGCACGCCAGGAAAAAGCCGTCCCAGCGCGGATTTTCAGTATACCGTATCCCCCCGCGCCAAGGTCAATCGCGCGCCGGGATAGGAGACAGGAGGGGGGAAACGGCTCTGTTTCGCTATTTCGGTGCTGTCATTTTCTCCTATTTTTCGACCACGGTGATCGTCGGGTTGGTACTAGTGTTATTGATGAATACCAACTTGTTACCTGAAATCAGAATCGCCGTCGTGCCGGTGCCGAGATTTCCGACGCCGTTCGCCGGGAAAGAGTAGGGGAAGTTGGAACTCTGGTTCTGCGCCAAGCCCGCGGAGCCAGATTGATCTGAGGTTCCAGCAGCGTTCCCATTTCCATCCGCAACCAGCACGCCGGACTGCATTGTGACAGTGGTGGCCAAAGGACTTTCGATACCGAAGATATACGCGCCAGAAAAAGTCGCGTTGCTGAACGGCCCCCCCGCTTGCGGCTCGAGAATCCCGAAAGTCCCATTGGGGTCAGTGCCCACGAGAAATCCCTGATTCTGCGCGTAGAGATAGAGCACCACCGGCGTGCTTCCGCCGGAGACGGCTACGCGTCCGTTGGCAGCTACGACGTAGTTGAGGGCTGTGCTGTTCGTGGCAAACGCGCCAGCGTTGTTCATGTTGTCGTTAAGCGTCAGACCGCCTTTTCCGTCTGCGCTAGCCGTGGCGATGTCCACGATCGGACCACTGCTCGATTGAGCGCTCTCGCGGAGAACCGAAACGCCACTCAGCGACGACTGAGAAAACGTTGTTCCGGAGGGGATGCCGATCGCCTCGCCGTCGACGATATCAGAGACCAGGAAGAGGTCGCTGCTGTTAATCATATATATTGCGAACGTTCCGAGACCTAGCGAGCCACTGTCGAGTTCCAGAGTCCCGCGCCCATTCGCAGAGCAGCAAGTAAAGCTGCCCCCGGCGGTCGACGTCATATTGCTTGTGAGCGTCCCTGCAAAATCTGCATCGAACGCGCTAGAGGTTATTGTGGAAACTCCATCCGAGGTAAAGGTTCCCGCCATCGCGCCGTTCCCAAGTATCCATTCCATTCCAAAGGTGTAGTTGCCTTTGAATGCGCCTGCGGTAAACGAGGTCGCATCCTGGAGCCGAATTGACCCGGCGGCACGCGTTGCAGACCCGGTTGTGTCATCAAACTCGATGATATAGCCTCGGCTGGCGACGTTGTTTGAACCGTTGATGGAACCGAGCGCAAACCGGAAGGATGATCTCGTGCCGTTTGCGTTCGTCAGCATCAAGCAGCCACGATGGTCGGGGCCGACGGCGTATGAGCTCCCGCTGGGGTTGATGTTCACGTCTGATCCTAAGTTCGAGTTCGCGGTTGCAATGTCTTCTTCGCCGCCTGTGATTTTTCCTGTGCCGTCGGCAGTGAAGCTTCCTCCCACGAAGTTCGTGGGCAAGGCCTTGTCGAACCCATAAAGGAGAAACGCGTACTGACCCTTGAGCAGGGATTCACCGCCCGAGCCTGTGCTACAGGCTATGTTGCCGCTTGGATTCGTGAGTGTTGCCGTGGCGCTCGCGGATTTTGTGGTGTCTTCGACCGAGGTCGCGTTGATCGTCACCAATGGCAAAGCAATGGCTGTTGCAGGCGCCGTATAGGTCGCGACCGCGCCGCTCGCTGTGCTAACGGGTGTGATCGTCCCGCAGCCCGGTGAGCAGGCGGTGCCATTTTGCATCAGCGTCCAGCTCACGCCGCGATTGGCTCCGTCGTTGGATGTCGTGGCTGTAAACTGCTGTGTTGCGCTCAGCGCAATGTTAGGCAAGGCTGGCGACACAGAGACCGAGATGGGCGAAACCGTTATTTCGGCAGTGGCGCTAACAATGTTGTCGGCTGTCGAGGTTGCAATCAACAACACCTTCCCATTTCTGGATCGCACGGGAAATGAAGGTGGCGTTGCCGGAGCAATGTAGGTTACTGACGAACCGCTAGCGGTGTTGGCGGGCGAAACTGTCCCACAGGAACTGTCGCAAGACGTGCCTTGCCCCGGGCTACAAGTCAATGGGTTACACGCAAACCTTTTCTCGAGGCTCCAGGTGACTCCAGCGTTTTTGGTATCCCCGGTGACTGTTGCGCTGAACTGCTGGGTTCCCCCAGAGGGCAAACTGCTTGTGCCTGGGGTGACAGCCACTGCCACAGACGGAACAATGATCGGGGCGGAAGCTGACTTTTTGGAGTCGGCGGTCGAAGTGGCGGTTACGGTGACGGTCAAATCACTCGAAGGCCGTGTGGGGGGCGCCATATATGTCGTTGGCTGCCCGTTGCCAGTGGCAGCGGGCGAGACACTTCCGCAAGAATTTTCACCGCAAGTCACCGCCCAAGTCACACCGTCCTGACCCGCGGCCGCGCCGTTCACAGTGGCAACTACCAGGCCGGTGGCACCCGCTTGCACACTCTGCGGGCCTGTAACCGCAACGCTTATGGGTGGCTGAGACGGGCCCCCACCGCAGCCGACATTGCTCACAACAGTAGCCGCGATCCAGATAGCCAAGCTTCCGATACTTCCTGGACGACTCTTTGACGTCATGACCGACCTCCCAGTTGAGTGCGTAAGTCATTCCGAAAGACGCGGATCCGTCGAAAGCGCGTTAGGGGTTCACGAACAAGGCCAACTTACTGCTTGGGCGGAGAAGGTCAGCGCCCTCGCTGAAAAAGCAGCGTCGCTTCCAGCGTATTTGCGTGGTGCTGCTGTGCCGGCAGTTCCACAGGTCCAGCCAGTTCAATCAATGAGCTATGAGTGTGATCGGACCGTTCAATTTGCAATTCATGGTGTTCTCCTCGAAGGTGAGTTCGTAAGAGTCTCGAAAGAACCGGATGGGTATCCTAACGACAGAATGGTGTGAACGGCCTCGCTGCGGCTTCTTGCATCGACTTGTTTCATGATGCGGTGGATGTGGTTTCTGACCGTGTACTCGGAGATGTTCAAGCGCGCCGCAATCTCTTTGTTTGTAAGACCCTTGGCAACCAAGACGGTCAACTGCTGCTGACGGAGCGTCAGGGGATGTTGGCTCACTGACGGGTTCGCGAAAACGCTCGTCGCGTGGTTACAGACAAACTGAAACAGAAAGCTGCAGAATGCTGGCGGACACACGGCTTCTCCGCGCGAGGTGAGGCGTACGGCTTCCACGATCTCTTCAATCGAAGCGTCTTTCAGCAGATAACCGGATATACCTCTGCGAACGGCTGAAAGAAATTGCTCAGACCCATCGCGCATCCCGATCAGCAGTAACTTGGGGCCAGACACGTCAGCGCCTCCGGGACTTGCATTCCGTTGGAGCCACTCTGGGTCAAGAAAATCGAGGATCAAAACATCGCATCGGGTTTCTGACGTTAGAGGACAGTCTTTGCCCGCGCTGGATACTACGAGTAAACCGTCCCGTTTGCGCAAAAGACGAGCTAATGACTCGCGCAAAAGACGATTCTCAAGCAGCAAACTTACTCGGATATTCGAACTGCACGCGCTCTCTGTCAAGGTTGCTGATCCTCCGTTTCCCGTTCATGTCCGTGTTACTCGCGGCACAAAGCAGTTACACGATCAGCGTTCGCCGTATTCCGAAGGGTTATTCGATTTAGGATTGGGCCCTTGCCAGTCGGACACGGCAGGATTTGTTTCGCTGCCGACTGTTTTCAGTTGCATGAGGGTTGTCCTTTGCCATGACTCTGGGCCCGGACCCCTAAGGTAATTATGGGGGGCGAGTATGCCGATATTCTTATCTGATTGCAACTCTTTTTTTGGCGCTTACGCCTTGCCTAATCTTTGAGCTTGCGACCAAACCGAGTTCGGGACCATACTCCCCTAAGTATCTTATGGGCGGGAGCTCCTTTCTATGGGTCAGAAAAAGGCCGAACCGGGTGATTTGCTGCGCGACACGCTTGATATGTTGATTCTGAAGACGCTGAGCCGCGGCCAGATGCACGGCTACGCCATCGCCGAATACATCCACCAGACCAGCGAGGAAGTGCTGCGCGTCGAAGAAGGCGCGCTGTATCCCGCGCTGCATCGTCTGGAATTGCGCGGGCTACTTGTCGCGGATTGGGGAGCGTCCGAGAGCAACCGAAAGGCAAAGTATTACCGCCTGACAGCGGCGGGCCGGAAACAGCTTGCAGAAGAAACGGCTCGCTGGGGCCGCATGACTTCGGCGATCGCGCGGATTCTGGAACCAGCCTGAGGAGAACATATGTCTTTCGAATGGTTGACGGAAGCGCGGCTAAAGGTGAAAGCGCTCGTGAACCGCAAGAGGCTGGAGCGCGACCTTGAAGAAGAACTGCAGTTTCATCTGGCAATGCGAGAGGAGAAGAATCGCACTCTTGGTCTTGCGGGAGATGAGGCGCAGACGGCAGCGCGGAGGCAATTTGGAAACGTAACGTTGGTGAAAGAGGACTGCCACGAACTATGGATCTTTTCCTGGATTGAAACGCTTTGGAAGGATGTCCAGTATGCGGCGCGGATTCTGGCAAAAGAACCGGGGTTCGTGACCGTAGTGGTTTTCTCGCTGGCGCTTGGGATCGGGGCGAACACAGCGGTGTTCAGCGTGATGAACGCGGTGTTGTTACAGGCCACGCCTTACCAACATCCAGAGACGCTGGTGACACTATGGTCCATTAATAAACTGGATTCCAGCGACGATGACGAGACTGTACCGATCGCCGATGTAGCGACTTGGAAAAAAGCGAATCACGTTTTTTCCGATATTACTGCGGTAGGTTTTATCGACCCGGCCACCTTGACGGGACTCGGCGAACCCCTGCAAGTACCGGTCCAATTCGTGGCCCCCAACTTCTTTGCTCTGGTCGGTGTGCAACCCGTCCTTGGAAGAGTCTTTCGCCTGGAAGAAAGTCACGAAGACTCTCAAACAATCGTTATCAGTGATGAGTTTTGGAAAACGAAGCTCCACGGCGACGCCCGAGTACTTGGGAAAACATTCCGCATTAACGATGTTGACTCAACTGTCGTGGGAGTCATGCCCGCGGGCTTCAAAACATTTGGCCCTTGGATGCCGGCAAAGCACGTGGACGTATGGTGTCCCGTGAATCCGGAAGACGCAAGATATGCAAACCGCGTGGGCTTTTGGGTCGTTCCACTAGCGCGGCTGAAGCCGGGAGTAACCCTGACGCAGGCGCAACTGGAAGTGGATGTGTTGGCGCACGCATTCGAGAAAGCGCATCCCCAGCACGACAAGGGAGTCGGCGAAAGAGTCATTTCACTGCACGACACGCTCTATAAATATGCGCAGTCTCAGCTATATCCGCTGCTTGCGGCCGTAGGGTTCATGTTGCTCATCGGATGCGTAAACGTAGCGAACCTTATGCTTGCGCGGACGGAGAGCCGGCAAAAGGAGTACTCGGTGCGCGCGTCGCTCGGCGCCGGCCGGAATCGCCTCGTCCAGCAGTTGCTGGTCGAAAGCGGCTTGCTGACTCTCCTTGGCGGCTCACTGGGCGTCCTGCTTTCCTTCTGGGGAATCCATCTGTTGCGCGCTTTTGCAAAGGAACTTCCCAACGCGGAAGACATCCACATGAACGGGCACGTGCTGTTCTTTGCCGTTGCACTTTCCGTTGTGACGGCCCTGCTTTTTGGACTGGGGCCAGCCGTTCGCGCTTCACGTCCCAATTTTAACGATACCCTACTGCAAGGCGAAAGCAGGACTTCGACCGGAAGACATGGACGCACAAGGTACCTGTTGGTGGTTTCGGAAGTCGCTCTGGCCATGGTGCTCCTGGTGGGTGGCGGCTTGATGATCAACAGCCTGCTTCGCATGGCGCTTCCTTCTCCCGGTTTCGACCCCAAGAACGTCCTGACGATGACCGTGAAATTCCCGGAGACGGGAGGGAAATATTTGCAGAAGACTCCGGGCAAACCTTTGGAAAGAATATCGCCCGAAGTCACCTTCTATCACCAGCGACTCATCGAGGGCATTTCGGTGTTGCCGGGTGTCGAGTCAGTCGGCATGATCACCATGCTCCCCCCGACAGGGTGCGGGGGTAGGACTTTTTCCGTCCTGGGGCACTCGGCACCGCCGGATGGGAAGCCTCCTTTTTTATGCTCCAACGAAGTGAGCGCCGGCTACTTCCGCACTATGAAAATCCCGCTCAAGAAAGGCCGCTACTTTGATGAACGCGACACGACGAGCGCGCCATGGGTCGTCCTCATTAGTGAGACAACGGCAAACCGCTTTTTTCCTAACGAAGATCCGATTGGTCAGCGGATTCAGCTCCACTATACCTTTAACGAAGTGGACGAAGAGCGGCCCCGGCAGATCGTCGGGGTTGTAGGCGAGGTCAAGCAAGTCGGCATGGGCGGACTCCACCCGCTCGTATACGAACCGTTTCTTCAACAACCGGAAGTGTATCCGGGCGGCAGCGATGGATTCCATTTGGCCGGGACGCTGGTGATCCGCACGGTGTCGGATGTCTATACGCGCGAAGCTGACATCATCGCGGCAGCAAAGCAGATGGTGAAACAAATGGATCCCGATCAGCCCGTTACGGGCATCAGCACGATGCAAGACGTGCTGAAGGATTCGCTCAGCAGCTATAGGGCGTATGTCATTGTGTTGGGGGTTTTCGCCGCCATGGCGGTCCTGCTAGCATCCGTCGGCGTGTACGGCGTACTTTCCTATTTTGTGAACCGACGAGTGAGGGAGATGGGCATTCGGTATGCACTCGGAGCCCAGCGTCGCGACGTGTTCATTTTGGTCGCCAAGCTGGGGCTGACGCTGGCTGGGATCGGAGTTGGCATCGGTCTTGTGCTAGCGCTCGGACTCAATCGCTTCATGAAGGAGCATTTTTGGCTTTTTCATGTAAAGGCCACGGATCCATTGACTTATACTGCAGTAGGATTTCTGTTTCTGTGCATCGCTCTGCTGGCGTGCTATGTGCCCGCTCGGCGTGCGGCCAACGTGGATCCCATAACGATCCTGCGCCATGAGTGACATAGAGCCAGAACCGAAACGAATATGGGATTCTCTCGGGATCCCCCCTTTCGCAGACAAGCTGTTTACACCCTGCGCCAACCTTTCTTTCCCGGTTCATCCCGCCGTAATGCCCCACCGCTAAAACGCTCAAGCCCGATTCTTACTCGACGAGGCTCAAGTAGCACGCCCACCCGCCACTCGACGCCTGCATGTCAAATCTAACGGGAGGAACTCTATGAAATTTGTTTTTAGAAAAGCACTCGCGGTTTTCGCCGCAGCGGCGCTGACCCTCGTGCCGAACACCCTGGTTCTGGCCAACGGTCCCGGCACCGCCACGCCTATCAAGCATCTCGTGGTGATTTTCCAGGAGAACATCTCCTTCGATCACTACTTTGGCACCTACCCTGTCGCTACCAATCCTTCCGGCGAGCCCGCTTTCTACGCCCAGCCCGGCACTCCCACCGTCAACGGCTACTCTCCCGCTTTGCTTACCCACAATCCCAACCTGAATCCCGCCAACGGCACCGGTGCCACGAATCCCTTCCGCCTCGATCGCAGTGAAGCAGCCACCTCCGACCAGGACCACAACTATCTCGCTGAGCAGCAAGCCTTCGACATGGGCGCGATGGACTTGTTCCCGCTCTACGCGGGCACCGCGGGTCCGCCCCCGGCAGGCAGCGGCGTTACCGCCACGAAAGGCTTGAACCTCGGCTACTTCGATGGCAATACCGTGACCGCTTTGTGGAACTACGCCCAACACTTCGCCATGAGCGACAACTCCTATAGCACCACCTTTGGTCCTTCTTCCCCAGGTGCTCTAAACCTCATCTCCGGCCAAACCAACGGCGTCGTCGCGCACTTGAACGGTACCGGCGACGAAGTCGACGGCGGCAACGGTTACTTGACTCTAATCAGCGACGCCGATCCCATCGGTGATGTCTGCTCGAACCCCACCCGCAACCAGGTCACTATGGGCTCGCTGAACATCGGCGATCTTCTCAACACTGCCGGCATTACCTGGGGCTCGTTTATGGGCGGCTTCAACCTCAATGTCACAAACTCCAATGGCAGCAGCGGCTGCAACCGCAGCACGACAGGCCTTTCCGGCAAAACCAATGACTACATTCCCCACCACGCGTGGTTCCAATACTATGCTTCCACCGCCAATGGCGCCCACACTCGGCCGGCCAACTTCTGGGAAATCGGCCGCAACGGCCAGGCCAATCACGAATATGACGTCGAGGATTTCTTCACTGCAGTAAAAGCCGGCAACTTCCCGGCCGTCAGTTTCCTGAAAGCGCAGGCCTATCAGGACGGCCACGCCGGCTATTCCAACCCGCTCGACGAGCAGGCCTTCCTCGTTCGCGTCATTAATTTCCTGCAGACCCGGCCGGAGTGGGGCAGCACCGCCGTCGTCATCATGTACGACGACTCCGATGGCTGGTACGACCATCAGCTCGGGCCCATCGTGAACCAGTCGCAAGGTCCACAAGATGCGCTCACCGCACCCGGCTTCTGCGGTAACTCTGCCACCACCACCGCGCTTCCCGGATTCGGCTCCTCGACGCCCGCGCTTGGCCGCTGCGGATATGGCCCCCGCCAACCCCTGTTGATCGTTTCTCCCTGGGCGCGCAGGAACTTTGTCGACCACTCCGTGACCGACCAGTCCTCCGTGCTGCGCTTCATCGAAGACAACTGGCTGCGCGGGCAGCGCATCGGCGGTTCGTTCGATGCTATCGCCGGTCCTCTCAACTCCATGTTCAAGTTTGGCGAAGAGTACGGGGAAAACGGCCCGCTCTTCCTCGATCCTTCCACGGGGCAACCTGCCGACTAGTCGCTCCACGTTTTAGCCAGAGGCCCGGTGTGTCATCCACGCCGGGTCTCTTCTCTTTAGCGTTTGTGGCTGTGGCTTCTGGAGATTTTGTGTGCCGCCCTCTTGGTTTGTAAAGGTGCGGATTTTCTCATGCGATTCCCGGCACTTTTTGTCGCTCCGGTTTCACATTTGCAAGGCCTTTGGCCTTTGAAACCCCGCTCTCTACTTCACTGAGAAAAACACCAGCGTCCCGCGCCCATTTGGCGCACCATCTTCGACCCCAATGTAGTGCCCGGCCCACGTCATATCCGCCTCTCGCAATTGCAGTGGCGGCAGCGGCTTGCCGTCCAGCAAGTCCGTTTGCACCAACCCGATGTTGTCGGGATTGCTGACTTCTACGGTCCAGGGGATCGCGCCACCATTTCCATCAGCGTCGAAGTACACAAGTCGTCCCGCATTTGCTACCAGTAGACCTCCTCCAACCGTCGAATGATCCAACTTGACTTCGCCCGTGGGGGGATGCCGCACCCAATTCACTTCGCCCTTTTCCGTGTCTAGCCGCAAAAGCTGCGGCCCATTCACCGCATACAGGAAATTGCCTTCTCCCAGGATCATGTTTGAATCGAACACAGAATTGAGTCCCTTCGTCCAATAGGGCATCGGCAGAGTAAAATCCCGTTGCCCGGACTCACTGATCCGGCTCACTCGCGCCTCGCTGTGAATCTGGCCGCCGCTGTTATCCGGAGAGACCCAGGTCCACGCTGCCAGCACTCCGCCAAATCCATCAGGAATCGACTCGCCTGCAAACGATCGCGGCTGCGCAACCATCGCGCCCTCGCCGTCGGCATGCACATGTTGAAATACCTTCCACTCCGTTTCGCCGTTGGGTGTCACCCGTAGCAGCGACAGCCGCTCGTCGAAGACGTATCGCTTATTCTGGCAATTCTCCAGCAGCACGGATTCAACGTGAGTTCCTACTTGCGTGTACATGTTGCCGTCCGTCGATGTGAAAACCGACCCGGACAGCGATGGCCGAACGCTCTTCAGGATGTTTCGCTGCGGGTCCTTGCATCGAAAACCGTCGATGGTGCTCGATGAGATCGGCAGCGGTATCCGGTAACTTACTTTTCCGCTGTATGCGTCCAGGATCAACAGCGCTGACGATACTGGTTTGGCCAGTGCCTCTACAATTCCGACATCGCCCTCGTAATTTACCGTCCACGTTTTCTCCTCCAACCGCCCTTCCGATTGATACCGCCACCGTTCGCTGCCATCCCCTGGGTTCAAATCCACGAGGCTGTCCCGGAATCTGCCCCGTTCCAGGAAAACCATGCCCCCGGCGCCGTCGCCGGACGCCCGCAAAAAGATGCTTTTCCCGTCGGCCGGCAATCCGTAGGAACTCGGGTCACTCGAATTATTCGCCGCAAAGGCGCTCTTTTCGCCGATGATGAACATCGAATGGTCTCGCAGTAGCACATCGTTCTGAAAAACCTGCCCCGGTGCCGGAAGCGTGTGCTTTAGGGTCGTTGGGCTCGCACTCGATTTTAAGCGCGTCATCCACAGTTGCTGGCCGCTTTCATTCAACGCTCGCACGATTGCATTCTCGGACTTGCTCCACTCCAGCGAATAAAACGTCGGGCCTTCCTGCGTCGGATCCGCCTGTGACACCAGCAGCGTTTCAAAACCGGGCATCGGTTGTAATGACCATTTCACCGTGCCCGCGGGTAACTTCTCTCCGGCCACCGTGATCGCAGCTACCGCTGCCCGGTTGTTTACCGTGGCCGTCAATACTGCGTGCCCTGTCTGCCTTCCTACAACCAGCACCTCTCCTTTTTCTTCCTGCAACTCCGCGATCGCCGGATCGATCGACCAGCGCACATTATCGAGTGGCCGTCCCTCTTCCCCTATCGCCACAAAACCAGACGACTCCCCAACCAGCACCACCGCGGAACTCGGCGTCACCAGTAACGCTGGCCGCTGTTCCGCCTGGCCGCCCGCAAACGCCACCTTTGCGAGCAGCAGCAAAACAGCGAAGAGCTTCGTCGCAACCGATTTCGTGTGGAGATTTCTTGCCCGGAGTTCGACCCGCTTGCCAATCTGCATAGGTGGGCCTCGAAAGAGCCTTGGAGTGCCAATGCTCTCCCAGCCTCACCTTTTGTTTGTGGATTTGCCAGATTACGGAAGGACAGGTATACAGGATTCGTCAACTAGCGCCTTTTAACTGGGCATCCTCTGGCTTCCTG
>Ga0207777_1000044_pt1 | contig 23115 bp, 12 predicted proteins | sample LuqExpMetageno35_FD_187793 | JGI IMG/M metagenome (GOLD analysis project Ga0207777, IMG submission 187793) | Tropical forest soil microbial communities from Luquillo Experimental Forest, Puerto Rico - Sample 35 (SPAdes) | ecosystem: Environmental > Terrestrial > Soil > Tropical forest ...
ACTTGCTCGGTGCTGGCGGGCAGCAGCACGGCCTGCGGCATGACCCGGAAATTCGTCAGCCCGTCGCATTCGTAAGTGTGCAGTTCCTCGGAGGAAGAAATCAGGCCACGCTCTCCGACGACGGCGCGGAACTCATCCAGAATGCGTTGATTCATAACGTCTCACGGAAAGCATAATATGGCGTGGCGCGGGTGAATAGGGCCACCAGCCACCCGGCAAATCGAACGCCTAGTGAATCACGAGTTTGGTGAACGGATACACGTAAGCTTGTAGGAAGACCAGCACGCCGACCAGGCAGGCCAGCGCTATGCTGTGCAAAAACACGTAACGCAGGATGTCGCCTTCGTGGCCATACCATTCCGTGGCCGTGCTGGCCACCACGATGCTCTGCGCGTCGATCATCTTGCCCATCACGCCGCCGCAACTATTAGCCGCCGCCATGAGCGTTGGCGAGACACCAACCTGTGTCGCAGAGATTTTTTGTAAGCTGCCGAACAGCACATTCGAGGAAGTGTCCGAACCGGTCAACGCCACCCCGAGCCAGCCGAGCAGCGTTCCAAAAAACGGATAAAACATTCCAGTGCGCGCAAACGCCAGGCCCATCGTGGCGTCCAGGCCGCCGTAGCGCGTCATAAAGCCGATCGCCATCATCGCGGAAATCGTGATGAGCGAGAAACGCACCTTATAGAAGGATTTTCCATACTGCTTGATCAGCTGCAAGGGGCCGTAACCCATTACGAAGCCCGCAATGATCGCCGCAACAAAAATGCCGGTGCCCGTAGCCGAGAGCCAATTGAAGTTAAAGATGGCGCCTTCCGGAGTCGGTTTGGCCACGACTGGCGGCACGCGCAAGATCAGGTTGTGCAGTCCTGCGATCGGAACCTTGATTACGGAGAGTTTGTCGAGCTTGGCTTTAACACTCGGCAAACCCCACAAGAACACCAGTACGCTGAGGATCACCCATGGTACCCAGGCGCGTACGACTTCGCTCGTGGAATGGCCGTGCTGCCCGCGGGCTTCGCGGTCCGGCTCATGTCCCTCAAATCCCCAGATCCGCTTCGGGTGCCACACATAAAGGAGGGCACCTACTGCAGCCATGGAAACCACAGCCGCCACAACGTCGACTAGCCACGGACCGTGGTAATTCGACATCAGATATTGCGGAATCGCGAAGAACACCCCGCCCACCAGGAGCGCCGGCCAAACCTCCATCATTCCATTGAAGCCGCAGAAGGCCCACAGCAACCAGAACGGCACAAGAATCGAGAAGAACGGAAGAATGCGTCCGGCCATTCCGCTCAACTGCAGCAGATCCAGGCCGGTGACTGTCTGCAATGCCACGAGCGGTGTGCCGAGAGCGCCATAGGCAACTGGTGCGGTATTGGCAATCAGAGAAAGCCCCGACGCCTGCAGCGGCTTGAAGCCGAGCCCAATCAGGATCGCAGCGGTCACCGCTACCGGAGTGCCGAATCCCGCGGCACCTTCAAAAAAAGCTCCGAAGGAAAACGCAATCAGCAGCAACTGCAGGCGCCGGTCCTGCGTGATGCCCATCAAGCTGTTCTGCAGTACGCGAAAGCGGCCGGTGGCGCAGGTCATGTCATACATGAAAATCACGTTCAATATGATCCAGCCGATGGGAAACGCGCCGTATGCCAGGCCGAACACCGCTGTCCGCATGCCCATCGCGGCGGGCATCTTGAAGACACCCAGCGCAACCACCAGCGCGCTTGCCAAGCCAAGCAGCGCCGCCCAATGCGCTTTCAAATGCAGCCACGCCAGCGCGCCCAGCAATACGAGCACGGGCACAGCCGCGATCAGCGTCGACAACCACCAGTGGCCAAGCGGGTCGTACAGTTGCGTCCATGTCATGAGCATTCTCCTGCCGAACGTATCGACCGCTGGCGTGCTCTATACACCCACACGACGACTTTAGATTCCTGAGTTTGATGCCGAACCCGGTAAGGCGAGCCTTCCCCGCGCATCAAATACCTTCTTCGCGGCGGAAAGTCAAGGCATCGCTTTGCGCACGAGCAGGACGGTCTGGAGAACTGCATGGCAGTCTCGCATCCATCCCTAGATGTTTTGCTTGCGCTTGCTCACGGAAACGTCGTAATTTGCTCGCCGCTCGTCTGCCCGTTCGGAGTTGAGGTGCATCCCATGACCACGCCGTCGCGCAGCATCCCCGGCTTGCAGATTTCGGCTCCTTCTCATCCGCAGCAAGACCACATCCTGACTCCGGAAGCGATGGAATTCCTTGCGTCGTTGCACCGCAGTTTCAACGCGCGCCGCCTGGAATTGTTGAGCATGCGCGCCGAGCGGCAGAAACGCATTGATGCGGGCGAAAAGCCTGACTTTCTGCCGCAGACGCGCTCGATTCGCGAGTCGGAGTGGACCGTGGCGCCGATTCCCGCGGACATCCGCGACCGCCGCGTGGAAATTACGGGCCCGGTCGACCGGAAAATGATCATCAACGCACTGAATTCCGGCGCGCGGGTCTTCATGGCCGATTTTGAGGATTCCAACGCTCCGACCTGGCTCAATGAGATGGAAGGCCAACTCAACCTGATCGACGCGGTCCGGCGGCGCATCACCTATGCAGACCCGGCCACGGGAAAACAGTACAAGTTAAATGAAAAAACGGCGGTGCTGTTCGTGCGCCCGCGCGGCTGGCATCTCGAAGAGCGCCACATGCTCATCGATGGGCAAGTGATGTCCGGCTCGCTGTTCGACTTCGGTCTGTACTTCTTCCATAACGCGAAAGAACTGCTCGCATCCGGGACTGGCCCGTACTTCTATTTACCGAAGCTCGAGAGCCATCTGGAAGCGCGGCTCTGGAACGACGTGTTCGTCTTCGCGCAAAAGCACATTGGCGTGCCGCAGAGCAGCATTCGTGCGACGGTGCTGATAGAGACCATCCTGGCAGCGTTCGAGATGGACGAGATTCTGTACGAGTTGCGCGACCATTCCGCGGGGCTCAACTGCGGCCGCTGGGATTACATTTTCAGTTTCATCAAGAAATTCTCGCGCGATCCCCACGCCATTCTTCCTGACCGCGCGCAGGTCACCATGACCACGCATTTCCTGCGCTCGTACAGCAAACTGCTCATCCGCACCTGCCATCGCCGAAACGTTCACGCGATGGGCGGCATGGCCGCTTTTATTCCCATCAAGAATGATCCTGCGGCAAATGACGTAGCCATCGCGCAGGTTCGCGCCGACAAGTCGCGCGAGGCTGGCGACGGGCATGATGGCACCTGGGTGGCTCATCCGGGACTGGTGCCAATCGCCACGGAAATTTTTGACCAGATCATGCCCGCATCGAATCAGATCGACAAAAAGTTAGCGGACTTCCACGCCGGCGCCGCAGACCTGCTGCAAGTTCCGCCCGGTGACATCACGGAAGCGGGCCTGCGGCAAAATATCGCCGTGGGACTCGGCTATCTCGAGGCTTGGCTTCGCGGCATCGGCTGCGTGCCGCTGTTCAATCTGATGGAAGACGCCGCCACCGCGGAAATCAGCCGCGCACAAATCTGGCAATGGATCTTTCAAGGTTGCAAGCTGAAAGACGGACGGAACATCGATCTGGCGCGGTGCGACCAGATGATCACAGAAGAGCTTGCCAGAGCCAAGCAGTCCGCTGATTCCGCCCGAATCGCCGCCTACGCGAGCGCCGCACAACTAATGCGCGATCTCATCCGTGCGCCAGAGTTCGTAGAGTTCCTGACGGTGCCGGCGTACCAACAACTGTTGAAGGAGGGCGCGTGAACGGCGCGATTCGTTCAGGCCAGTCGTGCCATCAACAGCGGTCTTGACCTGCCCTTAAATATCGTTACGCCAATTCTGCGATCGTCACATCGGCGAACGGAGTAGTGGGGGTGCCGCAAGAGCAAGTTGCGCGGAGTGATTGTAGTTCTCAAGCAACTTCTTGCGATTGCGGCGAAGATTCGCCCGGGAGCGCGTTTCAGGATACGGAACGGCTTCACCCATGACACCCAGCCAAAGCAAATGGTTGTACCGGTTTGCATCCAGTCTGTCTTCGCGGCTGAAGTCCATACCTTTGGTCTGTTGAACCCACCAAGCTCCGTCGTGCAGCGGTCTGGAATAGCGAACGGACAGCCAGTCGGCGGGTACGCTGTTCTTCACCTGGTACAGCGGATCGAAGGACTGCTGCATGGTGACGTAGTCGCCTCCGGCTGCATTGACCAGGATCGCCGGCAACGTGAGGTTGAACGCCCAATCCGATGGCTTGGGTTTGAAAATATCGCTCATCGGTAGCGCAGCATAATCCGTCAGGCCCAGGTGGTCGATTCCCAGAATGTCCACGATCGTCGAAATAAAACTGACCGTCGTGTACTTGCGAGAGATCACCGCGCCGCGTTTCACGTTTGCGCCCGCAACAAATGCGATGCTGCGGTGAGCGTCTACGTGATCGGGGCCGTCTTGCGCGTCGTCTTCCAGCACAAAAATCAGTGTGTTGTTCTTGTAGACCGCGCTATGCGAAACCGCGTCGACGATGATGCCTACGGCGTAGTCATTGTCAGCGGTTTGCAACTCAGGCGTGTCCACCCCGAAGCCGCCGGGATCACCAGAACCGGTGTGGTCTTCCATGACCCGGACGAATTCGAGGTTCGGCAAATTGCCGTCCTGTTCGAACTCGCGGAATTCGCGGAGCCATTCTTTGGCGCGATAGAGGTCCGGATAATTAGTATCGAAGCCGCGGAAATAAGGATCTGTGATATCCAACAACGCCTGCTTGGCCGGCCATGCTACACGGAGCCCAAGCGACGCCGGGTCTTTCACCAGCGGGCTGTAGAGCGGAGGCGCGAGCGCGGCCACAATGCCGCTGTAGCGGGCGCCGTCCAGGAAGAATCCATAGTTCCGGACGCTCAGGCCACCACGCAGCGCGGAGTCCCACAGGTATCCCAACTGTTCTTCGCCTTCGGCTGGCCCGTCGATTGCCGAAACGTCAGAAGTGCCGGGTAAAAGATTGGGATCGGGGGGAGTGAGAGGCAGAAAAGCGAGACGTTCCGGGAGCGTCCCAAGGCCCACGTTGATGTTGCGATTGGTGCCTTCGTAGTCGTAGTTCAAACCGCGACCGGCGTAGTTCATCGGGATGGTCTTTTCAATGGTGTCCGAAGCGCGCGCCGCGGTGGACCAGTTCCAGCCGTCGCCGCTGACCTCGCCGCTGTCGTAGAAGTTGTCCAGGTCAACAAACTGGGAAGCAATGGCGTGCTGGTTGGGAGTGAGCGGCTGCGGATACACCGTGATCGCGGGATCGCCATTGCCCGTGGGAAGATCACCAAGGATCTGGTCGTAAGTGCGGTTTTCTTTGACGATGTAGATAACGTGCTTGACGGTCTGGCCCAACGCCTTCAACGCGCGCTCCCCGGCATCGTTTTCCGCGTCACGATCATAACGGTTGTTGTGCGCAGATTGCAGGGTCAGCTTACTTAGTTGATTGCCTTGCGGAACAGGGACGGTCAGAAAGCCAGCTTTGGTGAGTTGCCAGACATATTGATTTGAAGCGCTGCACGCGTTCTCATTGCCACCCGGAAGATTCGAAGCTTTGTCGCGGCAGTTCAGAGGATTGGGCCCGGCATTACTCTTGCCGTTCACGGCATAAAGTGTCCAGCCGTCGGCGCTCACGCTCACGGAATTGGGATACCACCCTGTCGGAATCAGGCCAAGGACCCGGCTCTTTCCCCAATATGCGTCGTCTTCCGTACCGCTATCTCCGGCAAGCTCGATGACCGCCAAATCGTTTGCTCCCCCGTTGGTTACGTATAACCGTGAACCGTCCGGCGAGACCGCCACGCTGTTTGGTGAGGCGCCTTTGAAGCCGAGGCGATTCGCAAACACACTGGCAGGCGCTACCGTATTAATTTCTTCGAGCACTTTGAAAGACTTAGTGCTGATGACCGCGACGGTGTCCTGGCTGCCCTCCGTGACGAACAAATGGCGCTGGTCCGGGCTGAGTGCAGCGCGGACTGGTTGGCCGCGAAGAGGAATGCGAGATGCAACGACCGGCAACGGCCCCGTTAAGTCCACAACCACGATTTCGCGATCCCGCTCGCTGGTAATGTAAGCGGTTTTGCTTCCTTGAATGACCACCCAGAACGGGAATTCGCCTCCGGGGACTCCTCCGCCCGGGCGCAGATCAAGGGTGGCCGTTGTCGTCCGCGACGCAACGTCTACCACGTGAATCGAGTCATTCTCATAATTCGCAACCACCAGGCGCTTGCCATCCGCTGTGATCGCCACTCCAGCGGCGGCGGGACCCGGCAACAGCGGGTTCAGGAACCCGGTCTTCAAGGCAATCGGGCTCTTCGGGTCCTCGGCAAAACCTGTCGCGCCCTTCACGAAGACATGCACGTTGTCGTCCGGTCCGCCAGAAACGTAAAACTCGGCGCCGCTGGGATTCCACACCAATCCGTCGAACGCGTTCGGAACTTGCAAGACCTGGTGAAGCAACGGCTGCCGGCCGCTTACGTCATACACAAATACGTATTCATTCGATTCCGCGGGGTTTACGCTGCCTTCGTTGGGGCCGGAAGGAAAATTCTGGCTGTTGTAGCCACTGGTCAGGATCAGCAGGGTTCGGCCATCGGGACTCAGCGCCGTCGTCACTGCCTGGCCCACCGTGAATGAGGGATCGAGGGAAAGCCCGGGGTTCAGCGACTGAAAAATAGATCCTGGCGCCGCGGAGGGAGTGATATGAACTCCTGTAGGAATGAACTGATCGTCGCCATCCAGTGCCTGAGCGGACAGTGGTAAAAGTGCCAAAACACACGCAAGCAGCAACGCACACAGAGCCGCGCGAAATGCAAAACGCTTATGGTTCATAGGAGTCTCCTCGGCGCGGAAGACTTATCTTTTTGAAATGACCCCGGTCATTCCTCCCCCTGAGGAATAACGTTCACCTGGTGTTGCTGGGAACTCTGTGCCTGTGATGTTTCAAACGGAGAGCAGAAAGATGAAGCGACGGTGAAAAGGAGTCCCCAAAATGGGGATTAGGCGGAATTCAGGCCGGGTTCACAGCAGATGGCTAGGGTTGTCAACTGATAGGGCGGTCTAGAACGTGAATTGTAGGGAAAACTGGAGAGCGCGTGGAAGCCCATACGGGCTGATTTCCTGATAAGTGCCAAAGTTCCCCGGGCCCGAGTTCGGCACCAGGTAACAAGTCTGGTTTATGCTTTGCCCATCGCCACAATTCGTGCCGATGGGATTGTACTGAAGTTGGTTGACGCCGTTCCCATTCTGCACGTAAAAATTTGGGTGGTTGAAGAGATTAAATACCTGCACTTCGAATTTCAGCGCTTTGCCTTCCTTGAAGGCGAAGCTTCGCCCCAGGCCAACATCCACCATCTCCTGCCACGGCCCATAAAACGAGTTCAACCCAATCCCAGGAGTTGGCCCAGCTCCGTTGATACCGGCCGCGGTGTTTGCGGTGTCTTGGTTGAACGCCGAGTCATTCAGGTTGTTATTGGCGCCATCGCAATTACTAAATGAGAGCGTGGAACTGGTGCAGGCGGGAGAGAGTAATCCTGCGTACGGCCGTCCGGAAGAAAACTTCATCACGCTACTGAATCTCCAATCCGAGAGGAGCGCCTTTCCGATCCCCGAGTCAGTCCACTGTTCCATCCTGGGCTGGTACACGAAGGCGAGACTGATGTTATGCGTTTGATCGAGTAGCGATGGGCCGCTGGTGTTGCTGAAGTCAAATTGATTGTTGAAATCCATCCCATTGCGCATCGAGCTCTTCGCAAATGTATAGGAAAACTGTAACAACAGGCCTCTTGCCATCCGGCGCTTCAGCTCCACGAACAGGGAGTTGTATTGATTCTGGCCCGGGCTGATCAATTCGTTGATCTGGCCGAGATTGGGATCGATCCGGCCTTCCGTCAACAGGCCATTGTCCATCGTGGGAAGGGAGACTGTGCGGCCCGCGCATGGAACGGTGGTCGTGCCGGGAGGACATACGATGTACGCCGTAGTGCCCTGCAACGGATTCAGGTTCGCGTCATAAGCACTACCGGACAACAGATGCACGCCGCGATTCCACATGGTGCCTACACTCAGAGTCGTATTCTCGAAGATCTCCCGCTCGATCTGCAGGCTTGCCTCCAGGACATAGGGCACTCGGAAGTTGGGGGCAACCATGGATATGTCTTCGGACGCGCTGAAAAAAGGAGAACTACCCGGCAGGATACTCGGGAACGTCGGCGCTTGTTGGTTTGGCGCGCCGGAACCGTAATTGACGCTCACCGAGGACTGCTGAGAAGCCAGCCCGTTCGAGACCACCGCGTTACGGTAGTTCAATCCATTCATATTGCTGTAGAACTCGCCGAACCCTCCGCGCACCACGGTTTTTTCGACCGGTTGCCACGCAAATCCCAAGCGGGGCGCCAAACGTTGGAATTGATTTGGATATTGGCCGGTTAGCGGAAAGGCCGGGTTTTCTTTTGGCTGCGGATAGACTTGAAAGTCTTCCCGCAAACCCATCTCCAGGGTCAGCTGCGGCAAAACTCGAAAGGTGTCCTGCGCATAGAATCCGTAATAAGGCACGGTGAACGAGAAAGCCGGGTTTCCTGAAGTTTGGCTGAAAATGTTGTATTGCCCGAGCGCAAAGGCCTCCAGATTGGAGAACTGATAGCTGCCGAGGAATGAGCCCAAGTCTACGACGGCATTCGGATCGGCGCCTCCATCATTGTTGTCCGCGTCCCACACGCGGGTAAAATCGAAACCGAATTGCACGGTGTGTTTGCCAATCACGTAATCAACTCGATCCGCAACAGACCACTGCCGCTCAAAGATTCGGCCAATGGAAAATGGCGCGTTGCCGAGGGTAAAGCTGGATGGGTAGTCCAAGAGGATTGTGGGAGTGTTGGGAGCCAACCCCGTGGGCGTCGAAATCTGGTTGTCATCCGAGGCGCCAAAATGAAACTCATTCATCAGCTGGGAAGAAAATGTGTGAGTCCAGCCTACGCTCGTATGAAATACATGCACATCGGCGTTCGCCAGCGTTTGAATCCCGTAGTTACCCACCGTAGGATCGGTGATTACTCCACCCGGTGAATTAAACCGGTTCACATTGAAGCTGAGGAACAGACCGTCCCGTGCGCTGGCTTGCCAGTCCAGCCGGCCCATAATCTGATAGTCGTTGCGCTGTCTCGATTTCTGGCCGAGATTCGAATTCAACGCGTTCACGACATTCGAAACTTGCTGCAGGTAGACAGGATTCGTGGGATCCGGCGCGCTGTCGTTTCCCGGCACGGGCAGAGGCCCGTTTGGCGCCGGGAGCACCGTTCCAGCAGGTATGCCAAAATTCTGGCTCAGGAACGCCGCTTCATTTGCCGGCGTCACTGTCAGCGCCGGATTGATTACAGAAATGGGGTTATTCTCGAGTTGTTGCTCGTAGTCCGCAAAAAACCACAGGCGGTCGCGCAAGATCGGCCCACCTATCCCCCCGCCGAATTGCTGCAAATTATTGTAAGGTTTTGGAAGGCCAGCGGCTTTTGAGAGCGTGTCGTTAGCTTCAAACGCGGAATTGCGGTTGTAATAAAATGCTTCGCCGTGAAAGACATTCGAACCAGACCGTGTGACCGTGTTAATGAATCCTTGGCCGCCGCCGTAGACGGATGAATAGGGGCTGGCGGCGATTTGAAACTCCTGGACCGCGTTTTCTCCGTACAAGTAAGGAATGCGATAGCGCCCGAGGATGTCGCCGAAATAGTTGCTGGTCGCGTTGGTCCCGTCGACGGTGAACGACGTGGATCCGTTTCCATTGGCATACCCGGAATCCTCGCCTCCTTGTTGGCCAGCGATGCTTACCAATCCGGTGTCCCCGTCTGTGGCGGTATTCGAAGAGAGCAGAGTAAAATTCGTGTATTTCCGGCCGTTGAGGGGCAACTCATCAAAAAAGGACCGGTCGATTATGGTGCTGACCGAAGAGTCCGATGGTCGCAGCAATGGGGTTGTATCCGTCACGGTTACAGCTTCTCCAATGGAGCCAACCTGAAGTTCGAAATTCTGCAAAGTGGTGCTTGCGACTTGAGCTTCTATAAGTGCGCGGGCCTCGCGAAATCCCTTCTTCGTGACTGTGATGGCATAGTTGCCTGGCGTTAACGCACCGAAGCGATACAGTCCCAAAGTGTTAGTCTCAGCAGATTTCTCGACACCGGTACCTTTGTTCCGAACGACCACAGAAGCTCCCGGTACGACCGACCCGTCCGGATCGGTTACGCGTCCAGACACGGTTCCCGTGAGCACCACATTTTGTCCGTGAACCAAAAGAGGGGGCAGGAAAGAGCAACCAAAGAGAAGAAAGACCAAAGATCGAAGTAGTGTTCGCATGGCTCAGTCTCAGATTCCAAACGTGCCAGGGGTACGATCAGCTCGCCGTGGGTGCTGCTTCGTGTATCAGATCGAGCGCGAATTTGGCGCGAGCACAACGATTACAAAAATGAAATCATAGCTCGGCTACTCTACCGTTATCTTCGAATGAATTCTTCAAGACCCTGATCGGGTTTCCACGTGCGCGCGGTAACAAGAGGAGTGTTGGGCCGGAAATATCCGATTCCGTAATCCCGTGAGCCTGACAGAAAGCATTAATGTGCTGTTGACACTACGATAACAGCGTGAGCCTACAAGAGTATTTACGAGCATAGCTTGCTCCCGGCGTTGCGAGAGCGCTTGCCTGCTTTTCGCAGGCGTTCGCCGGATGTTCGTCCAACAGATAAGCCCTTTACGCGCCGACGCGTTTCGTAAACCGCCGGTCCCGCGATGGCGAAGCGCAAGAATTCCGATGAAGATTCTAATCATCGAAGACGAAGTCAAGACCGCCAAATTCCTCAAAAAGGGATTTGAAGAAGCGGGATTTGTGATCGACACGGTCGGAGACGGTCTCGAGGGTCTTCATTTGGCTCGGGAAGTGGAATTCGACCTGATTATCCTGGATGTGATGCTTCCTGGCTTGGACGGCTGGCAAGTTCTGAGCAGGCTGCGCCAGGCTGGTCGAAAATCGCTTGTCCTCCTGCTCACGGCGCGGGACGCCGTACATGAGCGCGTCCGGGGATTTGAACTCGGAGCGGACGACTACCTGGTGAAGCCGTTTGCATTCTCCGAACTGTTAGCTCGAGTGCGATCACTGTTGCGCCGGGGGCCGGCGCGTCAGCCCGAAACGATTCAAATGGCGGACTTGGAAATCGATTTGTTGCGTCAGCGCGCGACCCGCGGTGGCCAACGCCTGGACCTGACCTCCAAGGAATTCTCGCTATTGACCCTCTTAGCCAGGCGCGCTGGCGAGGTGCTGTCCCGGACATTAATCGCCGAGGCGGTGTGGGACATGAATTTCGACAGCGACACAAATGTGGTGGACGTGAACGTCCGCAGACTTCGCGCCAAAGTCGACGAACCTTTTCCCTATAAATTAATCCACACGGTCCGGGGCGCCGGATATGTCATGGAATGTGAGCGCTAGCTTCACTCGCTTCTCGTCCCTGTGGGATACTCTCGCTTTGCGGTTAACCGCCGGCTATGCCCTGGCGGGCCTGCTGATGGTTCTCGTCTCCACCGCCAGCCTTTATTTTGTCCTGGTCACCGAGTTGGAACGAAGCACCGACTTATTCCTGGCCGACAAACTGAATGTCATTGGCACCATGTTGCGGGAACGTCCCGACGACTTGGACGCATTACGGGAAGAAGTGGAACTGGAATCAGCCGCACGGCGGTACGAGCAGTTTTATATTCGCTTGCTCGACGAACGAAATGCCCCGCTCATGTCCACGCCGGGAATGACGGAACAATTGGACCTGCGCCATTTCCCGAGCCCGCCACAGACTTCGCCGGGGCACGCATTGTCCATGGTGGGCAAGAACGCCCGGCCCTTTCGCGTCGCGAGCGCGGTCGTGCCTGTTGGTTCGCCACCAGCGCAAAGCGACACAATTCAAATCGCAATCGACGTCTCGCAGAAAGAAGAATTGCTGGCGCGCTACCGTCATTGGTTTGGCGTCATTTTGCTCGCGTCGCTTGTCATCTTCCCTCTGGTCGGATACCAGATCGCTCGCCAGGGTATTCACCCCGTGGAAGAGATCGCCAACACCGCTCGCCACATCAGTTCCACCAATTTGCATGAACGGATCCACCCGGAAGGCTATCCGTCAGAACTGGCGTCGCTGGCTGGCACCTTTAATCAAATGCTCGATCGTTTGGAAGAATCCTTCGACCGAATCTCGAGGTTCACAGCCGACATAGCGCACGACCTGCGAACGCCGGTGAATAACATTCGTGGCGAAGTGGAAGTGGCTTTGGCGCGGGCGCGAGCCGTAGATGAATACCGCGACGTGCTGGGATCCTGTTTGGAAGAATCCGTCCGCCTCTCGAACCTGATCAGCGATCTGTTATTTCTTTCGCGCGCCGAGAGTCCATTAGCACATCTGCACTGGGCGCGTGTGGACGTATCGGAATTGCTGGGCACCGTCAGGGATTATTACGAAGCTGCAGCGGTCGAAGGCAGGATTTCCCTCACTACGACTAACGGTTACGAGCCGGTGATTGCGGAACTGGACCGCACGCTGATGCAGCGGGCTGTTGGCAACCTGGTCGCAAACGCGGTGGCGCACACACCACCGGGAGGATCGGTAGTTCTCAGGGCAGAAGCCGACGCAGACCGTGTGGTCATCGAGGTTTCCGATACCGGCATTGGTATTCCGCCACAGGCACTGCCCAGGGTGTTCGATCGCTTCTTCCGGGTGGACACGTCGCGCACCCAAGCATCCGGCGGCACCGGCCTTGGCTTGGCTATTGTCAAGAGCATTACGCAATTGCACGGAGGGAATGTTGAAATCGCCAGTCAATTGGGAAAGGGCACCCGCGTGATGCTCCGAATGCCGCTGTCCGCCCCTAGATGACAAAAATGTAATTCGTACGTCATCTTGACGTTCGCCCTCCGCTACTACTTTGTGACTGTGGTGCAGTCCCCAAGGCACACCAAACCCCCGAAATAAAGGAAGTCCAAGGAGGAGAACCGTATGTTACGAGAATCCCCTCGACGAATCTCGAGGATTAACCTTCTGCGTCCGCTCGCTAGCCTGCTGGTCGCGGCGCTAAGTTTCGCGGCGCTGGCCGCTGGTCAGTCGGTGCCATACCCGACCTACCAGGTAGGCGCAAATCAGAACGGGTCGCAGGGCCCGGACTACCCGTCGACGTTGCCCAGCCCGTGGGTCGTTGGTAGCGGCCAGATCATCACCCCGGCTGGCACCCAGGTCTACCTTGGCATCAGGACCCGCGCCAAGGCCATCGCGCTCAACCCAACGGGCAATCACACAGCCGCGGTCCTTCAAATGGGCGCCCCGCAGGCCGTCACGGTTTTCAACACCGCAACCGGCGCTTTCCTTCAGAACTATCTGCCGTTCGGCAGCAAGAGCGGCAGCTCCAACGGCATCGCCTACACGTCCGACGGCAAGTACCTGCTGTTCAGCCAGGACAGCAGCTTTGTTGCCATAGCTAACGTCAACCCCACCACGGGTCTGCTCTCCGATTTTGTACGCGTCAGCGTTCCCATTGACGCCAACGTCGTGAACATACCCGGGTTCGGTTCGGTGGATGTTCTCACCACTGTCACGTGCTTCCCGAACAGCCCTGGCGGAACCACGGGCAGCTCACTCGTTCCCTGCGGCATTCCCATCTCCCAAGGCACCTCCTACCCCCTCGGTATCGCCATCTCGCCGGATAACAAGACAGCTTACGCCGTGCTCGACGCCAATAATACGCTGGCCAAGATCGACCTGACGCAAAACCCTCCCGTCGAAGTCACCGACATTCGCGTTGGCAACGTTCCGCACAGCGTGGTGATCTCGCCGGATGGCAAGACCGCCTATGTCTCCAACGAGGCCGGTCGAATTGCCACCGCCAGCGACTTCCAGGAATACTCGGACGGAACCCCGGTCGTCGCCCACTATCCGACAGGTTCGACCGCCGCGGGGACCGTTTCCGTGGTGGACTTGTCCACGTTTACTGTCACTGGCAGCATCGAGACCGGCCTGCACCCGACGGGTATGGCCTTTTGGGGCAAGTACTTGCTCGTCGCCAACGCCTACAGCGATAGCATCTCCGTGATCGACAGCTCCAGCAATCAAGAGGTGCGGAAGATCGACATTGGACTGCCGGTCGGTGTACCCGGTGAAGATAAGCCGTCATACGGCGCGGGGCCAAACTCCATCGCTGTCGACGCGGCCAATAACATTGCCTACGTCGCGCTCTACAACGCCAACGCGGTTGCCGTGGTTGATCTCCGCGACAACGTGTGGCGCCCCGTGTTGGGCATGGTTCCGGTCGGCTATGCTCCGAGCTCGGTTGTACTGGACACCGTGGATGGCGCGTTGTTAGTTGCCAACGACAAGGGTCTCGGCACCACGGGCTTTGGTGTGGCAACTCCTCCGACGAGTTCAGCGGAAAACTCCTACGAAACCGACTTTGGCGTGTCCGATCACAATACTCACCAGGACCTTGGCACCGTGAGTATCGTCCCCGTGCCGAAATTCCCCGCCCTGTGGACAATGACGTGGCAGGTCTTCCAGAACAACCACTGGGATCTGTGGGAAAACATCCTGACAGCTTCCGGTGGTAGCCGATTTGCCAAGCCGGTCGCCATCCCCGCGAGGATCGGTGATCCTTCCAAGATCAAGCACATCTTTGTGATCATTCGGGAAAATCGTACCTACGATCAGATCCTGGGGGACGTGTCCGGCGGCAATGGCGACCCCTCTTTGGCGGTCTTCGGCGACAATGGAAACTACGGCAGCGTCACTCCCAATGCCCACGCATTGGTGCAGCGTTTCCCGCTTCTCGATAATTTCTACGACCCGAGCCGCCAGTCGGCCGACGGCCACAACTGGATCGTCCAAGCCATGGCTCCCTACTCCGATGACATCCAGTCACCGGACTGGAAGCGCGACTACCCCTCCAACGGCGGCGATGCGATTGCTTACCAGAAGAAGGGCCACCTGTGGGACGTAGCTGCCAAGGCTGGCGTGTCCTTCAAGAACTACGGTGAATACATCGAGTACAACTCATTCCTCACGCCGACCGGATCGACCACCGAGCCACTCTGGATCGACTTCTACAACGACATATTGGCTTATGAGTCGGGCGCCGAAAAGCAGCTCTATAACTACAAGACAGTTGCTTCGCACTCCCCGCTCCCCAACCTGATCAAGAACACCGTCCAGAACTATCCGCAGTTCGACTTGGGCATCCCCGACCAGTTCCGCTACGACATCTGGAAAGAGGACTTCGACAAGGATGTGGAGAGCGGTAAGGTGCCTCAGCTGGAATTCATGTGGATCAGCTCCGACCACACCGGCGGCCCGGTGACCGCGCAAGCCGCGCAGGCCGATAACGACCTGGCTCTTGGCCGCTTTGTCGACTACATCAGCCATAGTCCCATTTGGTCCTCTTCGGCTATCTTCGTCGAGGAAGACGACGCGCAGAACGGCGTGGACCACGTTGACGGTCACCGCAGCCCGGGCTATGTCATCAGCCCCTACGTCAAGCAGCTGGTGAACCACGATGGAACCGGAGCTGGCGTCACCGAAGACAGCACCTTTTACACGCAGGTCAATATGACCCGCACGATCGAGCAGATTCTGGGTTTGACCCCCATGAACCAGTTCGATCTGGTGGCCTCACCAATGAGGATGCTCTTCATCGATAATCCCCCAGAGAAAAACTTCCGGCCATGGACCCACGTGGCGAACGGAATCCCGCTGAACCAGGGCAATACTCAGACCCCGACTCAGCCCATCCCGGTTCCCGCGACCGTTGCTGCCATCACGGCTCTTCCCCGCCCGGCCGAGAGTCCTGCAGTGAAAGCTCTGCGGGCTGGTTGGATGAGGAAGAAGGCTGAGGTCTTCGCCGGCAAATATCACATTCCTGACGTCGAGGACGTGGACACCGTCAGCCACTACAACTGGTACGAAGCCACCAACTTCACTCGCCCCTACCCAGGCGAGAAGACCGTTCGTCCTGCCAGTGACTTCAAGAAAACGGCACCGGCCACTGCTGATCTGGACGACTAAAACTCGTTTCAACTCCAAGAGCCCTCTCCCGGAATGCACGGGGGAGGGCTCATTGTTTTTTGCGGAACAGGTTCTTGGCGTGCCGGCTCCTGATTAGTTCACAAAGCGGAAAGGTTCGTTCCCATACCGACTTGGTTAGATACCCTGTTAATTAGGACCTGGCGCGGCTTCTGTCAGGACATCCGAGTTGCCGGCCAAACCGTTCAGAATCGTAGGTCCGCGGTGCGATGTGTACGGGCTATAATTGCGCGCATCGATGGCGCTTACCTCCGGCACCAAACTCGGGCCGTACGAGATCGCTTCGCCAGTAGGAGCCGGCGGCATGGGCGAGGTGTACCGCGCACGCGACACGCGGCTCGGTCGTGATGTCGCAATCAAAGTGCTGCCAGAGGCGCTGGCCAATGATGACGACCGGCTGCGGCGTTTCGAACAGGAAGCGCGCGCGATTGCGGCGCTGAACCATCCGAACATTCTGGGGATCCATGATATTGGCACGCACGGCGGTGCGCCGTTTCTGGTCAGCGAATTCCTTGAAGGACAAACACTGCGGGAGAAGCTCTCATCAGGGCCACTGCCGGTGCGGCGCGCGATCGAATACGCGCTGGGCATCGCGGAGGGACTCGCGGCGGCGCACGAGAAAGGAATCGTGCACCGGGACCTGAAACCGGAGAACGTGTTTGTCACTTGTGACGAGCGGATTAAAGTGCTGGATTTCGGGCTGGCGAAGCTGGTCAGGCCTGAGGAGAACCACAAAACCGCAGTGACGCTAATGAGCCCGGCGACTTTGCCCGGTGTGGTGATGGGTACCGTAGGCTACATGTCGCCGGAACAGGTGCGGGGCGAACCGATCGACCCGCGTTCGGACATTTTCAGTTTCGGTGCAGTGCTGTATGAGATGCTCACCGGCAAACGCGCTTTCAAACGCCAGACGTCCGCGGAAACGATGACCGCAGTTTTACGCGACGAACCACTGGCGCTGAACGATACCGGCTGGCAAGGCCCGGCGGAACTGCAGCGGATTCTTGCGCGATGCATGGAAAAGAATGTCGCGCAACGATTCCAGTCGGCCAGTGATTTGGCCTTTGCCATTGAACCGCTGAGCGGAACGTCGGCCGCGAAAAGGGTGTCGCAGCCGAGGTCAAGCCGAGCGTGGCTCCCGTGGGCCATGGCTGCTGCACTGCTGATCGGAACGGCGGCCTGGGAAATGGTTCGGCCTACGGCGGCACCGGCAAACCCACTCGAAAAAGCTCATTTCACGCGCCTAACCGACTTCGAGAGCGTGGAAGCAGCGATCTCGCCAGACGGCAAGTTCGCCGCTTTTATCTCGGATCATGATGGTCCTTTCGATATATGGCTCACCCAGGTGGGCACCGGACGCCTGATCAATCTGACGCAAGGGAAGGCGGGCCCTTTACCTGGCCCTTTACGAAGCGTGGGTTTTTCGGGCGATGGCTCGGAAATTTGGGTCGGCGGTGGCGATGTAGGTATGCGGTTGCGGTTGATACCGCTGACCGGAGGTTCGCCGCGTAATTTCCTCGGCGAGGAAACCGCCAACCTGGCTTGGTCACCGGACGGCGAGCGAATTGTCTATCACACCTTCGGCAAGGGCGACCCCATGTTCGTGGCGGACCGCACCGGCGCCAATGCTCGGCGGATATTCGGTGACCTGCCGGGACTTCACAACCATTTTCCAACATGGTCGCCTGACGGCCGTTGGATTTATTTCGTGCACGGGACCCCGGCGACCAAGGAGATGGATTTATGGCGCATCGACCCGGCCGGCGGGAATCCAGAGCGCCTCACGCAACGCAACACAGACGTCGCTTATCCTGCTCCGGTCGGTAACCGCACCGTGTTTTACGTGGCGCGGGACGGGGACGGTTCAGGACCTTGGCTGTGGGCGTTTGATCTGAAAAGCAGGGCTTCGCGGCGCGCGAGCATCGGTCTCGAGCAATATACGTCGGTGCAAGCCAGCACGGACGGCCGCAAGCTGGTAGCCACCATCAGCAATCCCGTTGCGGGACTTTGGACGGTTCCAATTCTTGATCGCATCGCCGAAGAACACGATGTAAAACCGTTTACAGTGCCGAACGTCAGGGCTCTGGCGCCCCGATTCAGTGGTGCTTCCCTGTTTTACTTGTCTTCTCTCGGGGCGGGCGACGGGCTGTGGCGCCTTCGTGACGGTGAGACCAGCGAGATCTGGAAGGGCGCCGATGGCGCTTTGTTGGAAACGCCCGCTGTTTCGCCAGATGGAGGTCGCGTAGCCATTGTGCTGCGGCGGAGCGGGAAGCGCCAACTGCATATCCTGTCCGCAGACGGCGCTGAACTCCAGCCCATCGCGGACGGAATTGTCGCCCAGGGTTCGAGTTGCTGGTCGCCAGATGCGAAATGGATCGTCATTGGTGGCAGCGACGCCACCGGTCCCGGGCTTTTCAAGATTCCGTTGGAGGGCGGGTCGCCAGTGCGCCTGGTCAGCGGACCAGCGCTCAATCCAGTCTGGTCGCCGGATGGAAACCTGATCGTGTATACGGGCACAAATGTGAGCAGCTTCGCTCCGCTCCTGGCCGTGCGCCCGGACGGAACCGGCGTCGAATTGCCGCATATCAGCTTGCGGCGCTTGGGCGAGCACGTCCGCTTCTCTCCTGATGGCAAGAGTCTGATCTACATGCAGGGACTGCTCGCAGCGCAGGACTTCTGGCTGCTTGATCTCGCTTCGATGAAGTCGCGGCCCCTCACCAAGCTGCAAAACCGTGCCACCATGCGGACCTTCGATGTCACAAGCGACGGGAAACAAATCGTCTTCGACCGCTTGCGTGAAAATTCGCAGGTCGTCATGATCGATCTTCCGAAGGACGAGCCTTAAACCAATACAAATGGGCGAGGATGGAGCCTAAGCCGCCCAGATCTGCCTCGTCAGCCCTGGAAGGCATTCTTTATTTGGACGTGATAGCAGAACAAGCCGTTGGGTAGCCTGCTCCCACAGAGAACTTGCCCAGTGAACCTGAACTCCCCAGCCGAAGAAACATGGAGCGGCACCGCCATTCTGAGAGCCAAACGCACCCCGTCCGTCAATTGATAATGAGTGCTCATCAGAATGTGTTCCCGCAAAAGTCCGGTCGTGTGACCCACGAACTCAACGGTTTCGCTCTCGACGCGGAAACGAACCGGCAGGTTAGTCTCGCGAATTTCCAGCAGCGCATTGGGAAGCGTAGCCATACGTAAGCCTTAGGGTGTTTTGTGGCTGCCAGAGTGAGCTGCAACAAAATCCGGAAGCTCAACATCGCTTGCTTCGTCGCACCACTTGCTGGACGGTAAAGAAGGGATGGCCCTGACGAGCCTTTGCGTATAGGCGTCTTTAGGGAAAGAAAAGATAGCCTCCGTTGTGTTGTTTTCGAGAATCTGACCGGCATTCAGAATCGCGACCCGATCGCAGAGCACTGCGACCGACGGCAGGTCATGAGAAATATAGAGAATAGCCATACTCAATTCTCGGTTGAGCTGCGCGAACAGGCTGAGGATTTCGGATTGGGTGATCGTGTCGAGAGCACTTGTGGCCTCATCCGCAATTAGCAGAGCGGGCCGATGCAGAATGGCCATCGCGATGTTCACACGCTGTCCTTGACCGACACTGAGCTGAGAAGGCCGCCGGTTCAGAAATTCTTTGTCATCAGGCAGGCGGGCGCTGCGCAGAGCAGCACGGATGGCAGCCTCACGCTCTTCGGTGCCGCCTTCGGCATGCGCGCGCCAGGCTTCTCGTAACTGGGTGCCAATGCGCAAAGCAGGATTGAGCGACGTCAAAGGGCTTTGCAGCACGATGCTGATTCTGCGGCCACGAATGTCCCGCAGTTCGCTTTCGCTCTTCTTTAGAAGGTCCTGTCCCTCGAAAATCACCTCGCCCGAGACCTTTGCATCTCTGAGTGGCAACAGGTGCAAGAGGGCTAACGCGATGGTGCTCTTCCCAGAACCGCTTTCGCCCACCAGTCCCAAGATTTCTCCGGCATGCATTTCCAAACCGACATCCTTCAGTACACTCGCGCGATTCGGGTAATCCACGGAAATACGGCAACGAAGCAGTGGACTGCCTGGACTCACTTTTGCGCTCCCAGGTCCGCCGCCGGACCCATGCGAAGAGCTTCGATATTCCAGAACGCTTGGGGGTTGAGCACAACCGGCGATGCGCCGATCACCGAGGAAGAAACGGCCGAAAGTACATCCTTGTTGATGAGATAGATGAACGGCTGCTGCTCAGCCGCGATTTGCTGCACGCGGTCGAATTTGGCTTTGCGCTCCTTCTCAGTCGGTGCGCCGGCCTGTTCCCGCATCAGCTTGTCGATTTCCGCTTCCCAAGCGGTGGCGGGAGTCTTCTGACTGGGGTTCCACTGATGATCCTCGCCCGAACTTAGCCAAACGGTCATTTGACTGTCGGGATCCAAGTCCGTGTTCACCAGCCCAAGCAGGCAGGCGTCGTAGTCGAAGGTTCGCGTCATTCTCTCGATCAAAGAAGGAAAGTCCAGGGTCACCACATTGACCTTGATTCCAATTCGCGACAGGTCCTGCTGAATCATCGCGGTCATCTTCTCGCGCGCCGCATTGCCCGAATTGGTGACCAGCGTAAACTCAACGCGATTGCCGGAACTATCTTTTAGAACGTCCTTTTCGTAGCGGAACCCTGCACGCGTTACCACGGCTAAGGCATTTTGCGGATCGTACTTTGGAGCTTGCAACGAGGAGTTAAACCAGAACTGGTTGGCGGGCGATACCGGCCCGTAGGCGGGCTTCGCATATCCTTCGTAAACGATGCGGCAGAGATCATCGCGGTTGATGGCCATCGAAATGGCTTTGCGGAACTCGGTGGTGCGGAACCAAGCCTTTTTGGCTTCGGGAAGAGGCGCGGAAGCCGATTGATTGAACCAGAGTTCCTCGGCGTCCAGCCCGGTGCCGGCGTTCCTGGTCAGCGCAGGGCTGTCTTTGCGCAGCCGCTCGAACTGCTCCGCATCCAGTCTATTGATTAGTTGTAATTCGCCACGCCGAAAACGCACCAGTTCGATATCGCGATTGCGCTGAATGTCCAGCTGAATGCTGTCCAGGTAAGGTAGGGCGTGTCCTTGAGCATCGCGTTTCCAATAATTTGGGTTCTTCTGCAAGTGAACGTAGGAGCCAGGCTTGTACTCCGAGACAAAAAACGGCCCAAGAACCGCCATTTCTTTTTTGGGCGAATGCGCGGAGAGAATCGCCACCTGGTCAAACAACCGGTCGAGGCCAGTGACCGGCGCGGGGAATGTGATCGTCACCGCATCCGCACTCAACTGTTTTGCCTCCACAGAGCCTTCACTGGCGCGGAATGCATCTCCGGTGGGCGAATGCGTTTGTGGGTCCATGAGCAGCTTCATGGTGTAGGCAACGTCGTCCGAGGTGAAAGGCGTGCCGTCCGAGAAGAGCACACCTTTGCGCAAATGGAACGTGATGCTCCGACGATCGCGAGAAATTTCCCACGAAGCAGCCAACGCCGGCTCGAGCGCCTGGGTCTGCCGGTTCAACCGGATCAGCACGCCGCCGGTGAGGTAGCGGATGTTTTCCGAGGCTTCGTCATCCACGAGAACTGGGTTGAACGTTTTCGGCTCACCGTGAATACAGAAATGCAGCTGTCCGCCGGATTGCCCCAATGCCATAGGCGCGAAAATCAGTGGAGCACAGAGCAAAAAGCTTCTTAGAGAGCGACGCATCACGCAATTTCCTCCTGTGAAGGCAAGATCAGCTGAAAACTTGTCACCGCTAGAATCAGCAAAAGAAGTGGAAAGATTCGCCATGGGTTGGCCGCGACCAGCGAAAAATCCTCCAAGCCGCGAAGGAGATTGCCCCAAGAAGGCAGCGGTTCGGTGACGCCGAGTCCCAGCATGCTCAAAGTTGCCTCGGCCAGCACATAGACCGGAATCGAAATCCAGAACTGCGCGAACAACACTGGCCGGAGATTTGGCAGGACATGCCGCAGGAGAATCCGAGAGGGCGGGCACCCGGTAGCGCGCGCCAACAGCACGAAGTCTGAATTTCGCAAACTTTGAGTAGCAGCCCATACAACGCGGAGCGACGAGGCCCAGCCAAGTAAACCCAGCAACGTAAACGTGGCGACCAGCGAGAGCATCGGGTCCACGTCGAGTGGTAAAACCGCGCGCAAGGCCATCAGCACGAAAAGAAGGGGCAGGGCCATGCCCAGGTCGGCCGCTGCGAGTATGCACTTCTCGCACCAACCTCCTGCCAGGCCCGCCAGCGCACCAAAGAATCCCGCGATGAACGTGGAGAGCAGCGCGGCGGCGGGCGCTAATAGAAGCGATACCCGCGTTCCGTAAAGCACCCTAGCAAACAAGTCCCTTCCGAGGCCATCCGTGCCCAGGAGGTGTGACACAGAAGGCGCGGCGTTCGGCCGTTCGCGGAATTGGGTGGCATACGAATAATGTGTGATCCCACCCGCGAATATGCCCGCAAGGAAAATCGCGCACAGAAGTGCTGCGCAGATCCAACGCACATTTCTGAAGGACTTCACGTCTTCCCCCAGCGGGCAAAATGGCCGAGAGAGTTTGCGCTCACCGTGATCAGCGTTACCAGCAATGTAAGCGCTGTAACCAGCGGCATATCGCGGTTCAACGCGGCCTGCCAGGCGAGTTGGCCTACGCCCGGAGAGTCGCAAAGCGCCTCAATCGGGATGGCTGCTCCAAAGCCCAAACTCAGCGAGATAGCTAGAAGCGCGACTAGCGAGGGATATACGCAAGGGAAGAGGTGGTGCGACAGAATTCTGGCCGTTCCGATGCCCTGCGCATGGGCGGCCAGGACGTGGGGTTGCGCGTTCGCATGCGCCAGGAGATTGCGCAAATAACGAAACAACTTTGGAAAAATGACCACGGAAAGGGCCAGGAAAACCGGAGCTCGCGCGTAGACGGCGAACATCGCAACGACTGCGGCAGGCAGGGTAATGAGCAGGCCACTCAAAAGAGTGCTCGAGATTTCCACGGCGGGGTTAGGACGGTAGGTTGCCGCCACAGCAACG
>Ga0207777_1000045_pt1 | contig 23108 bp, 20 predicted proteins | sample LuqExpMetageno35_FD_187793 | JGI IMG/M metagenome (GOLD analysis project Ga0207777, IMG submission 187793) | Tropical forest soil microbial communities from Luquillo Experimental Forest, Puerto Rico - Sample 35 (SPAdes) | ecosystem: Environmental > Terrestrial > Soil > Tropical forest ...
GCGTGATGGCTTCCTGCGAACCCGCTATTGGATCGGCGCCGAAATAAATGCGTTCGCCATTTTTGGCCGGCGCGGCTGTCGTAGTGTGCATGTTGTCCACCGGCAGCCGCTCGATGTCGGGTGAGGTCAGCTGCTCGTCGGAGATCGTGGCGAACTGGTAGTCCGAGTAAGGATCGAAGCGGCCCTCTTCGCTCTTCAACGGCGCATCGGGTTCGGCTTGCGAAATCGGATCGATGGTCAAAAGCGGCGGCAGCGGCGGCATGGGCTCGCGTGGCCGCGCCAGTGCCGAGTCACGCTTGGCCTTGCGGTTGACCGTGGGAAACTGCAGCGGCGCGCTGGGGTCGCCGAGAAACTGCTGAGCGATCGAGCCAGTGATGTTGCTCGGATCGAAATTCGCCAGCGCATAGAGCGGCGGCTGTGGGATGGCGGTGCCGATCGGGCTCGGCATCGAGAAAGTGGCGGCATGAATAGTGCCGAACGGCGAGGCGATGATGTGTGAATGCGCGCGCGCTGCCACGCCTGGCTGATTGGCCAGCAACGCAGCGAGATCCTGCAAGCCGATTGAGCTGGGCAGTAGCGTCAAAGCCAGCACGCCGAAGCCGAACGGTGCGTGCCCCCGCCGCCGATGCTTACGAAGAAAGGCCATTCCTACGCCCGAAATATTTTCCGGCTGCTTGCCCCCGAATGGCGACAATGCGAGGGATTTTTTTATGGACTGATTAACCTTGCGAAGCCGTTAACTGCGGATAGCGGTTTTCGCGCTCGTGACGCACCCGCGCCTTGTCACATGTTGGAAATGCGCGCACAGCCTGTGCCAGCGGCATCGACAAAGGAAAGTTAACCATGTCGCAATGGCTTCTTCCGCGCCCGAAAAAGCGGATCGGCAATGCTCAGCGTCCCGCTTTCCTTGGCCAGGCGCCGCTCCTTGCAGTGCTGGGCGGCGGAAGTGGTCTCGCAATTGGCGGAGATAGCGGTCGCTAACCTTCGCCTCGAAGTCGAGGACTTCCTGACCAAAATCTAGGCTTGGCTCGCCACCGCCTTGCCCAAGGCGGCCTGCGCCGCCGCCAGACGCGCGATCGGTACGCGGAATGGCGAGCAGGACACGTAATCAAGGTTGGCTGACTGGCAGAAAGCGACCGAGGCGGGATCGCCGCCGTGCTCGCCGCAGATACCGACCTTAAGCTTTGGCCGCGTCTTACGCCCGCGCTCTACGCCGATGCGCACCAGTTCGCCGACACCGGCCTGGTCGATCGACACGAACGGATCGGACGGTAGGATCCCGCGCGCCGTGTAGATGCCGAGGAAGCGCGCGGCGTCGTCGCGCGAAATGCCAAGCGTCGTCTGCGTCAAATCGTTGGTGCCGAACGAGAAGAACTCGGCGGTCTGCGCGATCTCGGCGGCCATCAGCGAGGCGCGCGGGAGTTCGATCATGGTGCCGACTTGATAGGTGAGCTTGGCGCCGGTCTCCCTCATCACCGCCTGCGCCATGGCGTCGATGTGCGCCTTCACCAGATCGAGCTCGGCCTTGGTGGCGATCAGCGGCACCATCACCTCTGGCGCCACCGGCTTGCCGGTGTGCTTGGCCACTTCCACCGCAGCCTCGAAGATGGCACGCGCTTGCATCTCCGCGATTTCCGGGTAGGCGATTGCGATGCGGCAGCCACGGAAGCCGAGCATCGGGTTGAACTCGGAGAGCTCGTTGGCACGGTCGGCAAGCTTTCGCGGATCGGCGCCCATGGCGGCCGCTACCCCGGCGATCTCCTCCTGACCATGCGGCAGGAACTCGTGCAGCGGCGGGTCGAGCAGACGAATGGTTACTGGCCGGCCCCCCATGATCTCGAACAGCTCGACAAAATCGGCGCGCTGCATCGGCAAGAGCTTGCCGAGCGCAATGCGGCGCGACTTCTCGTCGTCGGATAGGATCATCTCGCGCACCGCCTGGATGCGGCCCTCGTCGAAGAACATGTGTTCGGTCCGGCAGAGGCCGATGCCCTCGGCGCCGAAGCGCACGGCCGCCCTGGCGTCGGCCGGCGTGTCAGCATTGGCGCGCACGCCGAGCTTGCGCACCTTGTCGGCCCAGCCGATCAGGGTAGCGAATTCGCCGGAGAGCTGCGGCTCGATCATGTCGACCTTGCCGGCAAGCACCTGGCCAGTCGAGCCGTCGACGGTGATGAAATCGCCTTTCTTGAATGTCTGACTGCCGGCCGTCATGGTGCCGGCGTTATAATCTACGCGCAGCGAGCCCGCGCCGGACACGCAGGGTTTACCCATACCTCGCGCGACCACTGCCGCATGCGAAGTCATGCCGCCGCGCGTGGTGAGGATGCCTTCGGCCGCATGCATGCCGTGGATGTCCTCCGGCGAGGTCTCCACGCGCACGAGGATGACTTTGTGTCCGTCGGATTTGAGCTGCGCGGCTTCATCGGGAGAGAACACGATCTCGCCTGAAGCGGCGCCGGGCGAAGCCGGCAGGCCGGTGGCGACCACCCGCCGGTGCGCGCGCGGATCGATGGTCGGATGCAGCAACTGGTCGAGCGCCAGCGGATCAACGCGCAGCACCGCTTCGCTTTTCGAGATCAGACCTTCATTGGCGAGATCAACAGCGATGCGCAGCGCCGCCGTGGCGGTGCGCTTGCCGGAGCGGGTCTGCAGCATCCACAGCTTGCCTTGCTCGACCGTGAATTCGAGGTCCTGCATGTCGCTGTAGTGACGCTCGAGCGCGTTGTGGATGCGCTTGAGTTCGGCATACGCCTTGGGCAGCGCGGTCTCCATCGAAGGCTTTTCGGAATTAGCCTCCATGCGCGCCGCTTCACTGATTTCCTGCGGCGTACGGATGCCGGCGACAACATCCTCGCCCTGCGCGTTGATCAGGAATTCTCCGTAGAGTTTCTTCTCGCCGGTCGATGGATTGCGTGTGAAGGCAACGCCTGTGGCCGAGGTATCGCCCATGTTGCCGAACACCATAGCCTGCACATTGACCGCGGTGCCCCAGCTCTCCGGCAGATTGTGAAGCTTGCGATAAGTGATGGCGCGCTGGTTCATCCAGGACCTGAACACCGCGCCAATCGCGCCCCACAACTGCTCGTGCGGATCTTGCGGGAAGTCCTTGCCAAGCTCGTCCTTCACACACTTCTTGTAGCGCTCGACCAGCTCTGCCCAGTCGTCGGCGGAAAGATCGGTGTCAAGCGAGTAGCCCTGCTTCTCCTTGTGATGGTCGAGCAGTCCCTCGAAATGCTCATGGCCGACTCCGAGCACGACGTCCGAATACATAGTGATGAAGCGGCGATAGCTGTCATACGCGAAACGCCGGTCGCCGGATTTATTGGCCAGCGTCTCAACGGTCTCATCGTTGAGGCCCAGGTTGAGCACTGTGTCCATCATACCCGGCATCGAGGCGCGGGCGCCGGAGCGGACTGAGACCAAGAGCGGGTTGCTCTTGTCGCCGAACACCTTTCCGGTGATGCGGCCGATGGCGGCGAGCGCCTTCCCGACTTGCGGCTTCAGGTCCTTGGGATATTGGTGGTCGTGAGAGTAGTAGTACGTGCATACGTCCGTGGTGATGGTGAAGCCGGGAGGCACCGGCAGCCTGAGATTGGCCATTTCGGCAAGCCCAGCACCCTTGCCGCCGAGCAGATTGCGCATGGAGGCTCTGCCCTCGGCACGGCCATCGCCGAATTCATAAACCCATTTGTTTTTAGTGCTTTTCCCGGCCGCCCGGCCCTTGAATTGGGCTTTGTTGGCTTCTTGTACAAGGGCTTTAGTGCGGGAGCGCGGGGATTTGCGTTTAGCCATGGCTCAAAAATAACTGGTGCGGGCGGGTCGGCACTTAAAAGCACTCCCAGGGCCGACGCCGCAAGCCCACTTTTCGATCAGCGGATAAGTCTTAGCCCGAGGCAAAAACGAGTAGATAGCGACGATGAAATTCATTTGGCGTCGGAATTGATCAGGGTGAGGTGGAGAATGCCGGTAATGCGGGCAGCGGGCGTTAAAACGCCGGCCGCTAGCCCTCGATCTTGGAAAAATCCGCGACTGCGCGGGTGGCGTCGCGAATTTCGCTGAGCAATTTTAGGCGGTTGTCGCGCAAAGGCATGTCGTCGACGTTGACGGTCACCTTGTCGAAGAAGGCGTCGACATGCGGGCGAAGCTTTGCCAACGCGCCCATGGCGGCGGCGAAGTCTTCCTTCGCGATGGCGGCGGAGGCCTCCTTCTTGGCGGCGGCGATTGCCTGCGCCAGCGCCTTTTCTTCCGCGGCGGCGAGCCGCTTGGCGTCGGGCGCGCCAGTATAGCGTTTGTTGTCCTTCTTCTCTTCGATGCGCAGGATATTGGAGGCGCGCTTGACGCCGACGAGCAGGTTCTTGCCGTCGTCACTGTCAAGAAATTTGCCGAGCGCTTCGACCCGCCGAGTGATCAGCAACAGATCATCTTGGTCTTCGAGCGCAAAAACCGCGTCGACTAGATCATGGCGGGCGCCCTGCTCGCGGAGCTGCACCTTCAGGCGGTCGGCGAAAAAGGCGAGCAGATCGTGGGTCTGTTGCAGGTAGGAATGCGCCTCCACGAGCGCTGGACCGGTGAGCCGCCGCTCACGCTGCGACACCAGCACTTCGAGCTTCATCGCCAGTTCGATATCAGTCGCGCTCAGTTCGACGATCTGGTCCTGCAAGGGATGCAGCGCGTGAATCGCCTCGCTCAGCTTTTCATCGCGGCGCACAGCGCCGAAGTGGCGCCAGAGCTGCGAGCGCAGCGGCAAACGCAACTCATTTTCGATCACGATGCGGATAACGCCGAGCGCAGCGCGGCGCAGCGCGAAAGGATCCTTGGAGCCGGTCGGCTTCTCGCCGATCGACCAGAAGCCAACCAACGTATCAATTTTGTCGGCGAGCGCCACCGCAATCGCCACGGGATCGGCCGGCACAAGATCGTCCGGCCCTTGCGGGCGGTAGTGATCCTCGATCGCGTGCGCGATCGCTTCGTCCTCGCCCTGTTCCTCGGCATAGCAACGGCCCATGAAGCCCTGCAGCCCGGGAAATTCGCCGACCACGTCGGTGAGCAGGTCGGCCTTTGCAAGCAGCGCGGCACGTTCGGCCGTGGCGACGTCGGCATCGACCAACGGCGCCAGTTGTCCGGCGAGCGCGACCACGCGCGCGATACGCTCAGCCTGCGAGCCTAGCTTCTCGTGAAACACGATGTGCTCGAATTTGGGCAGCCGATCCTCCAGCCGTGTCTTTAGGTCGGTCTCGTAGAAGAACTTGGCGTCGGAAAGCCGCGCGCGGACCACGCGCTCATTGCCGGCAACGATAACCTTGCCTCCGTCGGCAGCGTCCTCGTTGGCAACTAGAATGAATTTGTTGGTCAGCTTGGCGGTCGCGGAATCGCGCAGAACGAAACATTTCTGGTTGTTTCGAATGGTGGCACGAATAACCTGCTCGGGGATCGACAGGAAGGCGGCGTCAAACGATCCCATCAGCGTCACCGGCCATTCCACGAGGCCAGCGACCTCGGCGACCAAGCCTTGGTCCTCGACCAGCTCCAGGCCCCGCGCGAAGGCGAGGTTTTTGGCGTCGGCGAGGATCATCTCGGCGCGCCGGGCGGAGTCGAGCACGACCTTAGCGGCTTCCAGCTTGGCGACGTAATCGTTGAGGCGCCTGACCGTGACCGGCGCCGGCGCCATAAAGCGGTGACCACGCGTCTGATCGCCGGCGGCGAGGCCGTTGATCTTGAGCGGCACGATCTCCGGTTCCTCGGTCTCCGGACCGAAGGTCGCGACAATCGAATGCAGCGGCCGTACCCAATTGAGGCGCCCTGAGCCCCAGCGCATTGACTTCGGCCAGGGGAATGCGAGCACTACCTCGTGAATCATCTCGGCCAATACCTCGAGCGTGGGACGGCCCGGCTTCTCGATAATCGCGACATAGAAGTCGCCCTTCTTATCGGGCTGCACTTTCGCCTGGTCGATCGACGTCAATCCCGCCGCCTTCAGGAAGCCGGCGATCGCGTTCCGCGGCGCGCCTACGCGCGGGCCCTTCTTTTCCTCTTTGACATCCGGTTGGCGCGCCGGCACTCCGTGCACCGAGAGCGCGAGCCGACGCGGCGTAACGAAGGCCTTGGCACCCTCGTAGACCAGACCGGCATTAACCAGGCCATCCGTGATCAGCTTTTTCAGGTCCTCGGCTGCACGCGCCTGCATCCGCGCCGGGATCTCTTCGGACAGGAATTCGAGCAGGAGGTCGGGCATCGCAAACTCATCAGCGGCGCGTGGATGGAGCTTTCGCCTAGCAGGGCGGCCCCCGCCTGTCACCTGCGGTTGAAGCGCGCGGGTGTTCGTGCGGGCACGACCTAGCCCGATACCGTAGACAACATGCGCACTATCGAATCGCTTTACGAGAAGCTTCGAGCTATAGCTTCAGGTCGCTGTTGTCGGAGAACGGCGGCGTCTTTCACTTGCAGGCGCTGAAGTTGCGCTTGTCCATTCCAGAGAGCGCCTGCGAGCCGCCGCACCGGCACCACATGCCTTCGAGCACATCGATTACGCTGCGCCTCCGCCTTCGGTGGCAAGCCAGGCTTCGCCGCAGGCCTTCGCCATCTCGCGCACCCGCAGGATATAGCTCTGCCGCTCGGTAACCGAGATCACTCCGCGCGCGTCGAGCAGGTTGAACAAGTGGGATGCTTTGATGCACTGGTCATAGGCCGGTAATGCCATCAGGTGACGTTTCTTGTCGCCGTTTGCCCAGCCGGCCGCCAGATACTTCCTGCAAGCGGCTTCCGCCATCTTGAATTGTTCGAACAACATTGCGGTGTCGGCGAATTCGAAATTGTGCCGCGAATATTCCTGCTCGGCCTGCAGGAAAACGTCGCCGTAGCTGACCTTCTTCTCGTCGTTGCGGCCGTTGAAGTTGAGCGCGAATACGTTGTCGACGCCTTGCACGTACATTGCTAGTCGTTCGAGTCCGTAGGTGAGTTCGCCGGATACCGGCGAACATTCGAAGCCGGCCACCTGCTGGAAGTAAGTGAATTGAGAAACTTCCATACCGTCGCACCAGCATTCCCAGCCAAGTCCCCAGGCACCTAGCGTCGGACTTTCCCAATCGTCCTCGACGAAGCGGATGTCGTGCAAATTGGGATCTATGCCGATGACGTTTAGTGAATTGAGATAGAGCTCCTGGATGTCGGGCGGCGACGGCTTCAGGATTACCTGGAATTGGTAATAGTGCTGTAGTCGGTTCGGGTTCTCGCCGTAGCGGCCGTCCTTTGGCCGGCGCGAGGGCTGCACGTAAGCGGCGTTCCAAGGCTTTGGACCGAGAGCGCGGAGGGTTGTCGCCGGGTGAAAGGTGCCCGCCCCCACCTCCATATCGTAGGGCTGGAGGATCACGCAGCCCCAGCCGGCCCAGTACTGCTGGAGTGCAAGGATGAGGCCCTGGAAGGAACGGGCCGGGTCCAGGTTGTCCTGGCGCGAACGTTCAGCAACGGAGAAGTCAGGCATCTTTTCGGCGCGTTTATTTCCGGGCACGGGAGAGGGCCCGGACCCTATTGGCCGCCCCAGGGGGGGTCAACAGGGCTAATTCCAAAGGTCTGGTTTTTTAGCGATGTTCTCCGGCGCTCTTTTCAGCTTCGCGCTCGCCGCTGCCCGCCCTAGGCCGGGAGCTTCCTTCCAAAAAAATCCGAGAAACGACTAAAGGCGATATTCGCCCGTCAGCGGGTCACGCCGCAGCATTGGCCGCTGGGCCTGATCGCGGATCTTCACGGCCCGGCGCGCGTCAAGCTCTTCGTTGACGCGGCGCACTTCCCTCGCCACCCAGGCCACAACCATGGCGCCGCCCAAGGCGGCAAGCGACCACTTCACCAGCGGCGAAAGGAGAAAAGGCGGCATCGACGTCTCCGATTACAGTCAAAGCCTAACCTCAGCCCCGAACACGGCATTTTCGGGGCCGCCTGCACATTCCCACAGCGATGAACTATGGTGGCCGGGGTTAGTCAACAATGAGCCCGTAAACGGCCCGCTCAACAATGAGCTCGTAAACGGCCCGCGTTGATGGAAGCACGCAAATGAAAATTTCAAAAAGAGAACTGCTCGCGCTGTTTGCGGCCGCTATGATCTTGCCGGCCGGCCAGACCTCGGCACAAAGTTGGCCGAGCCGACCGATCCGCTTTATCGTGACGCTGGGGGCGGGTAGTGGCGTAGACATCGGCGCGCGCCTGTTCGCCGACAAATTATCGGAACGTTGGGGCCAGCCGGTCGTGGTCGAGAACCGGCCGGGTGGCGATGGCATAGTCGCGATCACCAGCGTACTCACCGCGCACGACGACCACACGTTGCTGGTTACCCCGGTGAGCTCGTTCACCGCGCATCCCTATTTCCACGACACGCTCCCTTACGACCCGAAAGATTTGATCCCGGTCGCCCGCATCTCCAACACCGTTGTTGCGGTGAGCGTGCCGACAGCGCTCAACGTCAATTCGCTGAAGGAGCTTGAGGCACTGGCACGCGCCAAGCCCGGTCAGTTGAACTGGACCACCGCCACCGGTTTCACCGACTTCGTCTTCGCCGGCTTCCTGCACTCGGTCGGTCTGACTATGGCGAAAGTACCCTATAAGAACCCTGTGGCCGCGGTGACCGACCTCGCGGAAAACCGCATTCAGGTCTACATGCCGGCCTACGCTATCGTGCGGCCGCAGGTGCTCGCAGGCAAGATCAAGGTACTGGCGGTCACCAACCACGAGCGGGCGAAGGCGATCCCCGATATCCCGACCGCGCTTGAGCTCGGTTATCCCTCGCTCGAATTCGACGGACTCGTCGGGCTGTTCTCTTCGCCCGACATGCCAGAGGCGGTGCGCAACAAGATAGCTGACGACGTGCGCGCGGTCGCTTTTGATCCGGTGATCGTGGAGAAGCTCAGCGCGACCGGACAGGTAGTCAGCCCCGGCAACGCCAAGGAGTTTGCCGCGTCGATTGAGCAGCAGCGCAAGCAGGTCGCGGAAGTGGCCAAACTGTTCGGCAACAAGCCGGTGCAGTAGCTAAAGTCCGTAGCGCGACCACCAGGCGCGCGCCTCCAGCGCGGACAGCAGTTCGTCGGCAAAGTGGGGTCCACCGGTGAGCGCTTCCAGGGCGCCGACTCCAGGCAGCTTGCGCCCGAGCAGGCCGCGATCGGCTGAGATCAGCGGCGTGCGCACTTTGTCGCCGTAGCGCTCACGCAGGGTTGAGCGCAGATCGCCGATGTGGTCGGCTAGCCCGAGCTCGATCGCCGCCGGCGCGACCCAGAACTCGCCGGAGAACAACGTCTTATCGCCGCCGTTGAGCTTTTCGCCGCGGCGTTCCTTGACCAGCGTGATGAAACGCTCGTGGATCTCCTTCTGAATCGCCTTGATGCGTTTCACGTCCTCCGGCTTCTCCGGCAAGAAGGGATCGAGCATCAACTTCCGCTCCCCTGAAGTATACACTCGGCGCTCGATGCCGAGCTTTTCCATTACCTTCGGGAAGCCGAATGAACCACCGACCACGCCGATCGAGCCGACGATGGAAAACTGGTCGCAGATAATCTCGTCGCCAGCGCAAGCAAGCATATAACCGCCGGAGGCGCCAACGTCCTCGACGAAGGCGAGCACCGGCAGGTTCTTTTCCACGGCCAGCTGCCGGACGCGGCGGAAGATCAGGTGCGACTGGGTCGGCGAGCCGCCGGGCGAATTGATGACCAGAGCGACGGCGCGCGCCTTGCGCACCGAGAAGGCCCGCTCGAGCGAACGCGCGACGGTCGACAGCAACAGTCCCGGCCGAAGCGGCGTCACCACGCCGATGACCCCGGTCAGCCGTACCACCGGCACCACCGGGATATCAGGGCGAAAACGCGCCGGCAGCAAGAGGCGAATAAAATCGAACGCGCGTTGGAAAACGTCGGAAATGCGTGCGGGGAGTGCCATGGCGGCCAATTAGACAAGCTGGGCCCAGGCTGTCAAAGGCCGAACTATACTCCGTTCACATAGTTGGTACGCGGCTTGCATTGCATCAAACGCAGCCAAATGGCCGCTCTTTAATAGAGACCGATCAATGGACCCGAAGCTCACCATTTTGTTCTTGCTTATCGGCGGAATTGTTGCGCTTTCGCATCTTAACGAAGAGAACATGCAGCGCGTGCGGCGCCAGCTGCTGGCGCGACGGTGGCGTAATTTCGTGCCGGGGCAGCGTAAATCGTAGGCAAAACCAGGCACGTTTACCATTCGGTTATCTTCAGCATTTTCCCCCCACGCAGGACAGCCTCTGCGGCCGCAGTAGGTTTGTTCTGCGCGTCGTTGAGGACCAGTGCCGGGTAAGTGATTGGCGCATCGCTGCCCGATTTCACTGCCCTGACCAACACGCGAATTGCCGGTGCCTCGGCGCGCGGCAATACCGGCAGCACCGCGATACCGCCGAACGCGCCGGCGAGCGCGTCTTGCACGTGCGCCAGCGCATCGGCCCGCCAGATCAGCGTTAGCACGCCCTGCGGCTTAAGCAGCCAGGTCGCGCTTTTCACCCAGCGCGGCAACAGGCCGGGCGCCGTTGTGTGGGCCAGGCGGCGCAGCGGGTCGGGCGACACGTTCTGCCGGCTCCCGTCGTGAAACGGCGGGTTCATCAGCACGCGATCGACGCTGCCCTCCGCAAGGCCAGCGGTGGTGAGCGCATCGACGTCCTCAGCGTTGCAGGCGACCGTCCCTACCCACTCATCAAGTCTGTTCCGCCGCGCATTATCAGCCGCAAGCTTGCACAGCGCTGGATCGATCTCGACTAGTGTCACCTTCAGGCCTTTAACACGTGCCGCCAGCGCCAGACCGGCTCCGCCGACCCCGGCGCCGAGATCGACCACATGCTCGCCGGCGCGGCCCCCCGTGGCGGCGGCGAGTAGGATCGCATCGTGTCCGACTCGATGCCCGCTAAGCGGCTGGCGCAGCCGCAAGCGCCCGCCGAGCACGGCATCTTCGCTCGTTTGGAGATCGCGCTCAGTGCCCATCAGGGCGCAGCTCGTGTCCAAGGCCAGCTTCATTGAGCAGCCGGCGCGCGGCGGCGACGTCGTCATCGTCGACCAGAACTCGGCGCGGCAGCACGCCGAAGTACAGGACGCTCATGTTTTCGTCGACCACCATGTGCTTGATCTTAGCACTCTCCAGGAGAGCACCGACTGCCGAGATCAACACCGCGTCGTTGGTGCGGATGATCTCCTGCACATTCAGCCCCTGCGCCGCTCCTCGCCAGGCGCGCGATGCGCCAGACAGGCGAGCTTCATCTCACGCCGGCCGCGCATCACCGTGTCAGGCACCCGATCGATTGAGACAGCGGCACGCACCGCGGCGGCGGTATTGTCAGTTTTGTCGAAAACGAAGATCGTTGCGATCGGCAATGCGGCACGGAAATCTCTTACCACTTTCGCGATCGCCACCTCCTCATTGTGGCAAGGCACCAATGCGGCGATCTTGTATTTCTCAAAGCGACCGGGCGTGTGCGCATCCGCCTTTGATGTTGGGTTCGCCAAGCGGAGCCCCCTTGCCCAATACCGCGCATCAAATTGCCGTGTTCCATTAATCTAACGCACTTGCTCCGCTAACGCAGCGTTTCTATGCTCCCGCAAAATCTACGATCCCGGAGAATGTGTTTGGCCGTTATCGTTCCGTTTGAGAATCCACAAGCTGCGTCGATTGAGCGTTTGTCCGAACTGGTGGCACCGGACATGGAGCGAGTCAACGCGGCGATTTTAGCGCGCACCGGTTCCAACGTCGCCATGATACCGGAGGTCGCCAACCACCTAATTTCCTCGGGCGGCAAACGCCTGCGGCCAATGCTGACGCTAGCCATGGCCAAGCTCGCCGGCTATTCCGGTGACGGGCATATCAAGCTCGCCGCCGCGGTCGAGTTCATGCACACCGCGACGCTCCTGCACGACGACGTGGTCGATGAGAGCGACATGCGGCGCGGCAAGCTCGCCGCCCGCATGCTGTGGGGCAACGAGGCGAGCGTGCTGGTGGGTGACTTCCTGCTAGGCCAGGCCTTCAAGATGATGGTCGAGGTCGGCAATCTGCACGCGCTCTCGATCCTTTCTTCCGCCGCCGCGGTGATTGCGGAAGGCGAGGTGATGCAGCTCGGCGCAGCCAAGGACACCGCCACCAACGAAGACGAGTACATGGCGGTGATCCGCGCCAAGACGGCCGAGCTCTTCGCCGCTGCCTGCGAAGTCGGCCCAGCGCTCGCCGCCAAGGATAAGGCTGAGCTCGCGGCCTGCCGTTCCTTCGGCCTTAATCTCGGCATCGCGTTCCAGCTCATCGATGACGCGCTCGATTACGGCGGCAAGTCCGCCAGGCTCGGCAAGAACGTCGGCGATGACTTCCGCGAGGGCAAGATCACGCTGCCAGTGGTACTCTCTTTCCGCCGCGGCGGCGAAAGGGAGCGGGCCTTCTGGAACCGCACGCTCGGCAAGGGCGACATCTGTGACGGAGATCTCGACGAGGCGATCGCGCTGATCGGCAAACATCACGCCATCGAAGATACGGTCGGGCGCGCGCGCCACTACGGCGCCATCGCCACCGACGCGCTGGCGCTGGTGCCGCCGTCGGCCATCAAGACGGCGCTGGAAGAAGCGGTCGCCTTTTGCATCGCGCGCGCACACTGACGCGCTCGCTCGCCTACTTCAGTTGTTGTTGAGGGTCGAATAGCCGTTGCGCAGCGCGCATTTGCGCGTGACTAGGGCTTTTTCAAGGGCGCGGCGCGCCAAGTGTGACCGGTCTTATCCACCAGCCGGCATGCGCGGCCGCGAGCGTGTTGGAGCTCGCAGCGGCCTCCGCCGTGGAACCGAAAACCGCAAAGCACGTCGGCCCCGAGCCCGACATGCGCACGAGCCGGGCGCCCGGTAACGCCCGCAGTGCGGCCAGCACGTCTCCGATCGCCGGCTCGCAGGCTATAGCGCTTTTTGTGAGGTCGTTGTTGCGCTCGGCGAGCCACGCGATCAGAGCGTCGCGATCGCGCGGTACATCGGCATGCACCTTGCCGTCTTGCGATCCCGCGACCTTGGCGAACACTTCGCGCGTGCCCAGCGACACACCTGGATTGACCAGCAAGGCGGGCAGCACCGGCAGATCGAGTGGGGCCGACAGCTCCTCGCCGACGCCACGCATCACGCGCGCCTTGCCGCTGAGGCACACCGGCACGTCGGCGCCCGTCGCCAGCGCCGCCGCCGCGAGGCGCGGATCGCTCGCGGCGAGACTATTGGCGCGCGCGAGGAGCCGCAGCGCCGCCGCCGCATCGGACGAGCCGCCGCCGAGTCCCGCCGCTACCACAATGTTCTTGGTGAGCTGGAAACGTCCGGCCTTCAGCCCCGGCAGACGCTCGCGCAGCGCGGCGTGCGCTTTCAGCACTAGATTGCCCGCGTCCGGCCCGGTCGCCGCAGCGAAGGGTCCGGCAACTTCGAGCGCCGCGGCACCGCCCGGCTGCAACGTCAGCGTATCGGTAAGGTCGGCGAAGACTACCAAGCTTTCAAGATCGTGATAGCCGTCGGCGCGGCGCCCGATCACGCGCAAGGTCAGATTGATCTTGGCGGGAGCCTGTTCAACCATCAATGCGGCCACGCGAAGACCCTTAGCCGCCGTCACCCACCTTTTTGCCGGCTTTCGCCTGCGAGGAGGTCTCCTCAGGCAGCCCGTCCTTGAGCTTGGCCTCGATCTTCGGCAGATCCTCGGGCTCCGGTTTGAGATCGCGCGCGTGCGCCCATTGGAATTTGGCCTCGAGCACGCGCCCGACCCGCCAATAAGCATCGCCGAGGTGGTCGTTAATGGTCGGATCTTCCGGCTTCAGCTCGATCGCGCGCTCGAGCTTCTTGACCGCTTCCTCGTAATTGCCAAGCCGGTAATAGGCCCAGCCGAGTGAGTCGACGATATAGCCGTCGTCCGGACGCTGCTGCACGGCCTTGTTGATCATCTCCATGCCCTCGTCCAGGTTCACTCCCTGATCGATCCATGAATAACCGAGATAGTTGAGCACGTGCGGTTGATCGGGGAACAGCTCGAGCGCCTTCTTGAGATCGGCTTCCGCCTTCGGCCACTGATGCGACCGCTCGTAGCAGATGCCGCGGAAGTAGAAGAGCATCCAGTTCGACTTGTCGGGCTGCGTCAACGTGGCGACGCCCCTGGAATAGGCATCGACGCATTCGGTGAACTTTTTATGCGAGCGCAGAACGTTGCCGAGCGCCATGATCGCTTCGAGGTCGTCTGGGTGCTCCTTGATCAGCGCATTAAGATGCTTTTCCGCCTCGTCCGCGCGATTGAGCGAGTCGAGATTGGCCGCCATCTGGATCGCGGCATTGCGATAGAGCGGTGAACTCGTCGGGACGCGTTTATAGACCTTGATCGCCAGCTCCGGCTTCTTCACCGATTCATAGAGATCGGCAAGCGAGAGCAAAGCTAGCTGATGGTTGGGAGCCAGGTAGAGCGCAAGCTGCAGGTAAACGAGGCCGAGGTCCTCGCCGCCGCGGCGGCCGAGCGAGGCGCCGAGCCCGTATAGCGCTTCGGCAGCGCCGGCCTGCGCGTTTGATGCGAGCGGCGGCAGTTTCTCACCCGCCTTGAGTTGGTCGATGGCCTCGACCACCAACGGATAGCGCGGCAGCGCCTTATCGAAGGTCTGGAAAATGTCCAACGCCTCCTTGGGCGTATGATTGCGCGAGGTCCAGCTGCCATAGGCCTCGACCACACGCAGGGCGGTGGGGTCGAGCTTGTAGGCGCGCTCCAGGCGCTTGCCGGCCTCCTTCGAGTTGGCCGCAAGGTCGTAGATCATGCCGGCATGCAGATCCTTGAAGATGGAATACCAGTCCGGGCCAGCCAGCCGGTCGATCGCCGCGACCGCGCCCTTAGCATCGCCGGCACCGTACATCGACCAGGCCGAGAGGAGAGTCGCTGCCAGATCGGTGATTGGACCGCGGATCGAAAGCGCGAGATCGCGGCGAGCCGTGGCATATTGCTTGTGCTTGAGTGCCGCGACACCCAGCACCAGCTCGGCGACACGGTCGTTCTTGTCGGTCTCGACGATGCGCTCGGCGTGTTTCACCGCCTCGTCGATCTCGCCATCAACCAGCAACGCCAGGAAGGCACGGTCGAGCAATTCCCCGTTTTTCGGATCGTGGCGGAGAGCGGCGCGATAATAGGCAGCAGCCGCGGCAGCATCGCGCTCCTGGCCCGCATGGCGGGCGGCGAGATAACTGCCGGAAGCCGTCAGCCCGACCGCCTCCTGCGCGGCCGGCGCTTGCGCGGCAAGATTAATGGGCGCCGCGATCACGAAAGCGGCAAGCGCGGCGCCGGAAATGCACCGGGCGAAAGTCAAAGACGTCACGGGCAATGCTCCAATGAGGCGGTTGACCTATAGTGCACGCAAACCGCCGAGGCTAGCCAAGAATGGCCCTTTTGCGCCGTCCCCGCAAGAACGGCACCCTCACATTTACCCGTGAGGTTGAAAACCTCGGTGTGGCAGCATCGTGGCCGCTGCAGCGATTGCTAATCACATATTCGGATAGTTCGGCCCGCCGCCGCCTTCCGGCGGAACCCAAGTAATGTTCTGATTCGGGTCCTTGATGTCGCAGGTTTTGCAGTGGACGCAATTCTGCGCGTTGATAACAAATTTAGGCGAACCCTCCTGGTCCACCCATTCGTAAACTCCGGCCGGGCAATACCGCGAAGAGGGCCCGGCGAAAACGTCATGCTCTGAGGATTTCTGCAAACCCGGATTTTTCAACCGCAGATGTACAGGCTGATCTTCTTCGTGATTGGTGTTGGACAAGAACACCGACGACAGCCGATCGAAGGTGAGCACGCCGTCCGGCTTGACATACGCGATCGGCGTGCATTCGGAGGCCGGCCTGAACGTGGCGTAGTCCGGCTTGCCGTGCCTAACGGTGCCAAAAAACGAGAATCCGAGCGTGTTGGTCCACATGTCGAGGGCACCGAGCGGAATCCCTACGAACGTGCCAAATTTCGACCATAACGGCTTGGCGTTGCGCACCTTCCACAGGTCCTTGCCGATTGCGGAGTCGCGCCAGCCGGCTTCAAAGTCGGACAATTCGTCGTTGGCGCGGCCGACCGAAAGCGCCATGGCAACCGATTCCGCAGCCAGAATGCCGGACAGGATCGCGGTGTGACTGCCTTTTATGCGCGGCACGTTCATGAACCCGGCGTTGCAGCCGATCAGCGCGCCGCCGGGGAACACAAGCTTTGGCACCGACTGGTAGCCGCCTTCGGTCAGCGCGCGCGCGCCGTAAGCGAGCCGCTTGCCCCCGGCAAAGGTATCGCGCACCAGCGGATGTGTCTTGAAGCGCTGGAATTCCTCGAACGGTGAGAGATACGGGTTCGTGTAGTTGAGATGCACGACGAAGCCGACCGACACCAGATTGTCGTCGAAGTGGTAAAGGAAGGAGCCGCCGCCGGTATGGCCGTCGAGCGGCCAGCCGAACGAATGCTGCACCAGCCCCTTGCAGTGCCTGTTGGGAGCGACCTGCCACAGTTCCTTCAGGCCGATGCCGAACTTCTGCGGATCGCGGCCTTTTGCCAAATCGAACTTGGTGATGAGCTGTTTGCCCAGGCTGCCGCGCGCGCCTTCGGCGAACAGCGTGTACTTGGCGCGCAGTTCCATGCCGCGCGTAAAGTTGTCCTTCTGTTCACCTTTCTTACTGATGCCCATGTCGCCGGTGGCGACGCCGGCGACCGAACCGTCCTCCTCGTTGAACAACACTTCGGCGGCGGCAAAGCCTGGATAGATCTCGACCCCGAGCGCTTCCGCCTTGGTCGCCAGCCAGCGGCAGACGCTGCCAAGCGAGACGATGAAATTGCCGCGGTTGTTCAAGAGCGGCGGCATCATGAAATTGGGCAGCCGCACCCCAGATTTTTTGCTAAGCCAATAGAAGTGGTCGTCGGTGACAGCGGTCTTGATCGGTGTGTCCTCGCCCCGCCATTCCGGCAGCAGGGTGTCGATGCCGATTGGATCGATTACCGCCCCGGAGAGGATATGGGCGCCGACCTCAGATCCTTTCTCGACGATCACGACCGAGGTGTCGGGGTTGATCTGCTTGAGTTTGATGGCCGCGGCTAGGCCCGAGGGGCCCGCGCCGACAACAACCACGTCGAATTCCATCGCCTCGCGGGCGGGCAGTTCGGCCGCCATAGGGTTCTCCTTTTTCGTCGCATTCTAGCGCGGCCCGGCGGCAATTGCCTGCTTGAGTAGCCGGTACTAGGCATCGAGTCGTTCCGCGATCGCGGTCTCAATCGGCATCCGTCAAGCCGCGCGCATCACCATAGGCCATGGCCTGGTGCACAAGTATGCCGGACCGGCGAAGCTCGGCATCGTCGAGCCTATAAAGCACCACGGAAACCTGCGCGATGGTCGCGCCGTAGCTATCGAGGCACACCTTTTTCCCGGCGCGTCTGCCACCAGTCGAGCTCCCGCCGCGCGGCCTCGTCGAAATCGAAACGCGTCGGCGCTGCGTTCGCCAGCATGCTGAATTTAGCCGACGAGGTCGGGCAAGGCGGTGTTCGCCTGCGTGCGCAAGCGGGTCGGATGGAAGGTTTTGGCCGCGTGCTCGGGCCGCCACTACTAAGATATTGCGCCATCATTGCTGGGGTTGTTGTGCGCATCACATGCAATATACCCGCGTCTACAACTTGGGGAACTGCACATTATGGGATTAGACTGACCCATATGGCTCAGATCCCAGCCAAAGCTGCGCTCGATCTTCTCGATTTTTACACTGAAGCTGGCGTCGATGCGCTGCTCGGCGAGGAGCCGGTCGACCACTTTGCGGCAGGCGAAGAACCGTCGCCCGCACCTCGCCCCACTCAAACCGCCTTGCTGCCGCTTGACCTCGAGCGCAAAGGCCGCGCGGCGCCCCAAGTAGCACCGCTCGCGCCTGACGAAGCCGCCATGGCTGCACGTCAGGCCGCAAAAAGCGCGAAGACGCTCGACGAACTGCGCACCATCCTCGATCGCTTCGACGGCTGCGGGCTGAAGGCAACCGCGACGCAACTCGTCTTCGCTGATGGCAATCCACAGGCGCGCGTGATGTTCGTCGGCGAAGCGCCCGGCCGAGACGAAGACATCGAGGGTCTGCCCTTTGTCGGCCGATCCGGCAAACTGCTCGACCGCATGCTGGCGGCGATCGGCCTCGATCGCACAAAAGTTTACATTGCCAACATCGTGCCGTGGCGCCCGCCCGGTAATCGCACGCCGACGCCGCAGGAATCACAGATTTGCCTGCCCTTCATCCTGCGCCAGATAGAGCTCGCCGATCCCGACATCCTTGTCTGCCTCGGCGGGCCGTCAGCGCAAACTTTGCTCGGCATCAAGGACGGCATCACCAAGACACGCGGGCGCTGGTTTAGCTTCCACAACGGCGCCCGCGAGATCCGCGCCATGCCGACCTTTCACCCGGCGTTCCTCCTGCGCAGCCCGCTGCAGAAGCGCTTCGCCTGGCGCGATTTCCTCGCAATCAAAAAGGCCCTAGCTGGCTAAGCCATCACGCAGGCGACATACAGAAGCACCACCGAGGTAGCGTTGGCCGAGATCATGCGCGCAAGGAGCGCGAACGCCGCGCGCTTGGCCAGCCAGATCTTCGTTGTTTTGCTCGGCACGCTACTGCTATCGCGTTTGTGTTCGGCCACGTGGTGTTCATCTACTGACGCTCCGCCGTAAGGTACGCGCTGACGAAGCGTATCACTGAGCGCTTTGCGGGCGCGCTACCGCCCAGCCGAGTCGGATCAGCGGCAGCAATCCTTGCATCGACCGCGCGAATGAACGCGGCACTTCCGGCACTAGCGCAGGAAATTGCGCCTTGAGCGCCGGCGGCGGCGCGCCGATATTGTCGTTTGCGGGCCAGACCAAGATCCCGCCATCGCGGCGGAAATCGGCTAGGCTCGCCCAAGGGCTGCGCTGCGGCGCCCAGTCAAAATAGACATGTGGGCGGCTAGGCGCGCCGAGCGCAACAAGCGGTGCGAGTTGCGCATCACCAGTGACGTAGCTGAACGGCTTGCCTGTACGGCGCTGGAAGTTCTCAGCGAAGAAACCACCCTCGGCATTCGCGGGCTGCGCCACGCGCAGATCGGTTGCCACTGTCCACGGCGATATCGCGATACCAAGCACTATCAGCGCCGGTGGCACCACCAAGAGCCCGAGCCATGCATAGGACACCAAGCGCTCGCGATAGAGGTGTACCTGGTCGCCGGCAGCCACGATTACGGCAAGGCCCGATAGCACCGCCAACGGCCCGACACGATCGAGCAGCCCCAAAGGGCCGGTGACGAATGCGATGGCAAGCGCGGAGCCCGCCGGCATCAGCGCGAAGAAATAGACGAACAACCGCGCGAACGGTTCGACCGGATTGCGGTCGATTACCGGCGCGCGCTCGCGTGGGCGGCGCGGCCAGCCGCTGGCGAGTACTGCGAGCAAAGCGAGGCCGAGATGGCTGAGCATTAATGTGAAAGACAGCCGAAAGGCGGTGGCGAGCGGGCCCGCCGTATCGCTCTCGCGCAAGCCGGCGAGCACCAGATAGCGAGCGCCGTTGAGCCAGGCGGCGTGCGGGAAGATTACTATGACGAAAGGCAGCACCGAGAGCCAAGGCTCGGGATGGAGCAGCGCCTGACGGCCACGCACTGTCGCCAACGTGAACGTCAAGAGCAGCGCGACCAGAATCAGCCCGATATAGCTCGTGAGCAGCAAGAGGCCGAGATCGAGCGCGAGCAGAAACCAATAGCCGCGCTCGCGGTCGCAAACCGCGCGCCAGTAATGCAGCAGTGCTAAACCCCAGAGCGGCGCGGCCAGCACCGGCGGTCCGAAATTCGGCGTTGGCACGGTGAAGGCGGCAATGCCGACCATCAGCAGCACGGCGAGTACTGCATGGCGCGTGCCGACGATGCGGCGACCGAGCGTGAACACCGCCCAATAGGTGACTACGACGCAGGCCTGCGCCAGCGCGTAAAGCCCGAACGCGCCGCCTACGCGAAATGCAATCTCGCCAAGCCAGAATGAAAGCGGCGGCCCGAGATAACTGCCGAGCACGAATTCATGACCGATGGCAAGGAGTGTGGGCACTTCGCCGGGCGGCGCGCTATAGAACAGCGCCGGCATCAAGCTCCATAGCGCCGCTTGCGTGAGCGCCACGGTCCAAAACACCACAGCCGGGCGCCCGCGGACAAATTCAACGATCAAGGAGACGTAATGCATCGGCCCCGCGCGAAATGCCCGAGGGTCAGAGATAAAGAACCGCGCCTAAAGAGGCAACAATTCAACCACCGCCTCGTCGGAAGTGCCGCCCAATGCGGCGAGCTTGGCCGCAACCGGCGCAAAAGATTTGCGGTGGTGAATGGTCGGGCCCAGTCGTTGCAGCGCCTCAAAGTGCTCGGGCACGCTATAGCCCATGTGGCGCTCGAAACCGTAGCCGGGGAATTCGAGCCCGAGCCGGGCCATCAGCCGGTCACGGGTGACCTTGGCGACGATCGAAGCGGCTGCCACCGAAAACACCAGCGCATCGCCGGAGACCACCGCCTCGCAGTCGCAGCCACAATCGATTTTCATGTTGCCGTCGACAAAGACGAGCTTAGGCTGCACCGGCAATGCCTTAACCGCGCGTGCCAGCGCCCACAACGATGCGCGCAGGATATTGTCGCGGTCGATGCGCTCGACCGTGCCAAGGGCGACCGCTACCTGGGCGGTGGCGCAGATTTTATCATAGAGCTTCTCGCGCGCTTCCAGATCGAGTTTCTTGGAATCGTTAAGCCCCCGTGGGATGCGGTCAGGATCGAGGATCACGGCCGCCGCCACGACCGGGCCGGCGAGCGGTCCCCGCCCCGCCTCGTCGCAACCGGCCACCGGAAATATGCCCTTGTTGAGCGCGCGCCGCTCGCGCCGGAAGGTCGGGCGCAGGCTCGGCTCGTTGAGCGGTAGGCGGGGCACGGGCTTCGCTTTTGATTGCGTGGCCATGGCCGCGATGAGTGCCATCTGCGCCGGCGAAGTCAATCGCGGCGGTGGATAGCAGTGGATTATCGCGCGGGAACTCAGCGACGAGGCCGACCATTGTGACACGCATGGTGCCGGATTGGCTGCACCCCTGCCTTTCTTTTGCTCGCGCCTAGCCTGTTGGTGGCTCTCGCGATCGTCAGCGACTTGTGGACGACCCTCAGTCTATGGCGATCATGCACGCGGTGTGGCCGGTGAGCGCGCTCTGTGGCGGGATATGCGTGCTGGTTACTTACCTGATTTACGTCGCCGCGCCGAGGAGCCCTTCGCCGCCGCTGTTGCTATCAGTAGCTGCTCGATATCAGATATGCGGTGAACTGGTGGCTGACCCGAGCTGGCATGAAGCAAAGATGCGAGCCTCAGAACAAACTCAGTTGCTCGCTTACCGGATTCGGATGGCGGAAATGCTCAGTGGTAAGAGTGAACTTGCGCGCGTTGAGCCTCAGCTTCTCGCAGGCCACCTCGAAACGGCGGCCGATCATCCAGGCGTAAGGACCGCTACCTTTCATGCGCTTACCCCATGCGGAGTCGTAGTCCTTGCCGCCGCGCGTGTCACGGATGAGCTTGAACACGTGCCGATAGCGGTCGGGGTAGTTCTCAATCAACCATTCGCGGAACAAATCTCGTACCTCGAGAGGCAGACGCAAGAGCACGTAGCCTGCCTCCTTCACGCCGGCCGCGGCGACCGCGTCGAGGATTCGCTCGATCTCGCTGTCGTTGAGTGCCGGAATCACCGGCGCCACCATCGCCGTGGTCGGCACGCCAACCTGTGCGAGCCGGCGCAGCGTTTCCAGCCGCCGCATCGGCGTCGCTGCGCGCGGCTCCATCTTGCGGGCTAGCTCGCCATCGAGTGTCGTCACCGACAGCGCGACCTTGGCGAGCCTACGCTCGGCCATGCGGGCGAGGATATCGAGATCGCGCAGCACAAGCGCCGACTTCGTGACGATGCCTACCGGATGACCTGCGCGATCGAGTACTTCAAGGATGCGGCGCATCACTTTGTAGCGGCGCTCGATCGGTTGATAGGGGTCGGTGTTGGTGCCGATGGCTATCACCCTCGGTTCATAGCCGGGCGCCGACAGCTCCTTTTCCAGGAGCTCGGCCGCTTCCGGCTTCACGAAAAGCCTGGATTCGAAATCGAGCCCGGGCGACAGGCCGAGATGGGCATGCGTCGGTCGCGCGAAGCAGTAGACGCAGCCGTGCTCGCACCCGCGATAGGGGTTGATCGATCGGTCGAAGCCGATGTCAGGCGAATCGTTGCGCGTGATGATCTTGCGTGCGGCGTCGGTCTGCACCGTGGTCTTGAACGGCGGCAGCTCGTCAAGTGAGCGCCAGCCGTCGTCGAAGGCGATGCGCGCTAATGGCTCGTAGCGGCCCGAAGCGTTGCTCTGCGCGCCGCGTCCGCGTCGGCGCTCGAATTCAACCGCGACGCCCAGCAGCTCGCTCGCGTCGTCGACAAATTCGCCCACCGGCTCGGAGGACAGCCCCCTCACCGGCGGGCGTCTTAGGGCTGCGTTTGATTGAACCATTCCTGTAGCTTAGCGGCATTGCGAGAACATAACAAGAACAGTTTTGGGAGCCGAAGCCAGATTTTGTCTAGGGGACTCAACCGCCGGCGGATCTAAATCCAGGCCGGATTTGAGCATTTGCCCGCGGTATGGTGGAACCCGCAGAACCTTCATGCTCAATGTAATCGTTGCTACCCACGAATCCGAACGCAGCTTAGTACCAACGCTCGCTGCCCTGGTTCCCGGCGCCACGGCCGGGCTGATCGGCGAGGTCGTGATCGCGGATGCTGGCTCGCGAGATGCCACCGCGGAAGTGGCCGAGTTTGCCGGTTGCCGTTTCGTCGTCTCGAGCGAACCCCTCGGCGCGCGTCTGAAGGCGGCCGCCGCCTCGACACGTTCTCCCTGGCTGATGTTCCTGCGCGCTGGTGTCGTGCCGGACCCAGGCTGGGTCGGGGCTGCCGAGCGCTTTATCGACATGGCACGATTTTCGGCCGGCTCACGGGCGGCGGTATTTCGCCCGCCCGGCGTCGGCGATCTGTTGCGGCCCAGCCTTGCCGAAATTTTCAAACTGATGCACGCCGCGCTCGGCGGGACGCGGCCCGAACAAG
>Ga0207777_1000049_pt1 | contig 22776 bp, 16 predicted proteins | sample LuqExpMetageno35_FD_187793 | JGI IMG/M metagenome (GOLD analysis project Ga0207777, IMG submission 187793) | Tropical forest soil microbial communities from Luquillo Experimental Forest, Puerto Rico - Sample 35 (SPAdes) | ecosystem: Environmental > Terrestrial > Soil > Tropical forest ...
CCGCCACCGATGGCGTCGAAGCCGATGGTGGCGCGGGTTGCCTTGACCGCTGCGATCAGGTCGCTCATGAAGCTGCCGGAGGACGAATCACAGACTTGCTCGGCTCCGATCTCTTTCAGAATCGCGCTCTGACCCGGCGAGCGAACGATGTTGACCAGACCGATGCCCTCTTCCAGACAGGCCTTCTGGAGCATCTGGCCGAGATTCGAAGCTGCTGCCGTGTGGACGATGGCGGTGTGGCCCTCGGATCTCATCGTCTCGATCATTCCTAAGGCGGTCATCGGATTGACAAACGACCCGGAACCTTCGGCCGCGCTCACACCTTCGGGCAGCACCATGGAGAGGCCGGCGTCAGCTGCGCAGTACTGGCTGTATGCGGCCCCTCCTGCGACGGCCACCGTCCGGCCAACCATGTCCTCGAGACCCGGGCCGGCGGCCACGACGGTCCCCGCCCCTTCGTTGCCAGCGGGGAGGGAATGCCCCACCCGAGCCTTGTTGGCCCTCATCGCAGCCGGCGGCAAGGGCGCCGACGCTGTCGGGCGGCCAGCCGAGCTGCCCGCGGCGAACGCCTCTGGGTCGGCACCGCCGAACATGAGCCCCATGTCCGAGGGATTGATCGGGGCCGCTTCCATCCGGATCAGGAGTTGGTTGGGGCCCGGGTTCGGAACCGGCACCTCCTCCAACGACATTTCGACCGTCCCCGCTTCGGTGACCAGAGTGCGTAGCTGGAGGGTGTGGGTTGGGAGGGTGTCACTCATATGTTGATCATTTCACCGCTAAGTCCATGGAGCGCCGCTTGCACTCCTCCGCACATGGTCGGGCAGAGGTGGATTCGCCTGCACCATGGGGAGCGACTGGGTCAGGGAGAGTGCCGAGTCCATCGGTCCCTTTGTCGGACACGCCTTCAACGCAAGGCGAACTGCCCGACAAGCCGAGCTCTGGTTGGTGTTCCGGAGGTCAACTTGGAGGCCAGTCTCGACGAGTCGTGAGTGCCGTAGCGCCACCAGTTTCGCAATGGCGCAACGTCGATAGGTCCAACTAGTGGCGACGCGATGAAGGCAATGCTCATCCCTGCGGTTTGAGCACCGAAGACGTCGCGTACTGGGTGGAGTAGCCCTGGGCATTCAGGGGAGTGGTGATGACGGACCCCGAGTTCGCGATGACGTATTTCGGGTTGCAGTCGAACGCGCCAAGTTTCTTCGGGTACGCCTGCACCCACTTGGTGTTGTCGAGCTTCATCAAGATCCCACAGGCCGGTGGGAGGTTCTTGGCCGGGTCGGTGGGCGCGCTGAGACCGCCGCCGGTCCACTTCGTCACCTTTGCGAGGTGGTTGATCATGCACTGGCGGGTGAGCGTTGACCCGCAGGCCTTGGCAGCCGTCGCCCAGAGCAGGAAGGAGGACGTTGACTGCTCGCCCAGCGCCGAACTGGCTCCGCCGTACTTCTTCAAGATGGCGAGGTACTGGGCGACAGCCGGCACGACTTTGGCCGCCTCGAGTGGCTCGTAGGCGACGTGGACATATACGTTGTTCCCGAGGCCGGCCGTGTTCCACTGCGCGAAGGCTTCCGTGTACTCGGCGGCGTCCATCAGCCAGATCGGGTTGTATCCGATTTGGCTGTCCGACTCGAGAACGCCGTAGAGCGTGGGACCGGGGGTGGCGTTGTCGAAGACGACCAAGGCTCCGCAGCTCTGCAGCTTCTGGGCGAAGGGCGTGTAGTTGGCCTCGCCGTTGTAGTTGACCAGGAACGGACAGTTGAGGAACTTCCAGCCCGCCGTCGTGTAGGCCTGTACTGCCTTGGCGGTCGACTGCTCCTGCGTGGACAGCGTGGAATCGTACACCGCGGCGTGTTGGGTCTTGGAGCCGAAGAGCTTCTCGCCCTGATAGGCGAGCGCCGAGGGGCTGTGGTTCACCGGATTGGGCGAAGCCTGGTACATCTCGTAGGCGTTGGCGAACTGGGGGGCGACGCTGAAGCCTGGCACGGCGGCCAAGTTGCAGTTGAGTCGGGTCTGCTCCGCCAGTCCGTCGAGAGCGAAGCCCTCACCGACCAGCATGAAGTCTTTCTTGCAAGCCTGGGACATCGCCGACCCGACGTTGGTGACGGCTGCGTCGTAATAGTCACCGACGATCTTTCGCCCGTTGATGCCGCCCTGCGCGTCGCACCAGGCGACCATGTCCTTTACGGCGTTGCCCATCTCCTGGTCGAGACCGGGCACTCCGGCAAAGCCCCTGTCGTCGCCGTACGCGATGTTGATCGTCGTGTTGGTCACGCCGGAGTCAGTAGCTCCGGTGGCGTTTCCCTTTCCACAGGGTGAGGGGAGGGTGCCGAACGAGGCTGTGGAGACCGAGCCGGTGCTCGCACCGGACACCGGGCTCGCGACCACGACCCCTGTCGCTGTGAGTGCCGAGACCAACAGCGCCAGCCCAACGGGCCGAATGCCCGAGATCCTCTTCATTTTGACCCCCCGGGTCTGATCAGCGGAACCGTAGCCGGCTCTGTAGCTGGGACACCCCTAGGACACAGTAGAACATCTGAGTCGCACGCCACGCTTCACGCTCAACGATGGCTGGCAGCAAGAGCCGCGATGATCGAGCCGATTTGGTCCCTCGTCTTCTTGCGTGCAGTCGTGACCACTGCCGAGCGGACCGCGCGTTCCGCCAAATCGAGTTCCTGCCAGGGCAGCTCCTGGCGCGCACAGATGGGACCGGTGATCTCGCTCAGAACCTGACGGTGACCGGTGCTGGACCAGTTGCCCACAGAAGGCTGCCCTCCTAACTTGAGGGCGCGAGGATGCCAAGGCTTCGAGACTGGGAATTTTGGAAGGTGAAGGGTGTTTGAGAAGCACAAGGCGAAGAGGGCCGAGCACAAGTACGAGGCTGACCTGCAAGCGTGGCAGTCCGAACATGACGAGCTGACGGCGGTCCTGCAGGCGGCGACGACTCATCAAGGAGACGCCAGTTCGGACCTCATGCTCAAAGCAGGGGAGTCGGTATTTGCATCCGTTTCCAATGTGAGCCTTGTCGAGGATCGACGAGGTCAGGGCCACTACGCCGGGGTTTCACAGGGCGTCTCGATACCCATTGGCTCGCTCGGCGGTCGGTCCGTCCGCTACAGGGTTGGGGCGTCGAGAGGACACTACGTCCAAGGGGACCTGCACCCAGAAGGTGTCGACACGGGGACGCTGGTCATCACGAATCAGCGCGTGGTCTTCGTCGGGAGCAAGAAAACCATCGAGTGCGCCTTCGCCAAGCTCGTCAGCGTCAACATTGAGTCGGGTGACATCTACCTGTCCGTTTCGAACCGACAGAAGGTCACCCGTGTCCATTATGGGGAGAGGTTGGACGGGTGGATGCATCTACGAATGACCTTGGCAATGGCGATTGCCCGAGGTGACGCAGACCAGTTCGCTGCGCAGATCCAGCAGCAACTCGCTGAGTTCGATGGAAAACGTCCAGTCCATCCGTAGTTGGTCCTTGTACGAAATGGGCGACCTCTCGGACGGCATGGTCGTCACGAAGGACCATGGCGACGGAGTTCCATCCGCTGCGGTCCGGGAACCCTTTGCCGCTCGCCGCTCATGAAGGCGAGCGGACAGAGAACATCAGAGACGGCGGACGGATGGATGGGCCGTGTCCGGCCTGGGGGGCTACCGGAGGCAGTGAGCGGGACTGAGTCACGAGCCGCCCACCCTGGTCGCGCGCGTGCCTTGTCCGTCTGTTCGAGAGGCTGATGGGGCAACAGCCATGGCGCATACCCGTTGGACGAACTATTCTCCGCGTCTGCTTGTGGCTTTGAGGGGACATGGGGGTGACCCGAAGCCGGTGTTGCGCCGGACCAGATTGATCGGCCCTCGGCAACTGTCTCCGATCGGCGCGTACGCCGTTCAGTTCGTGGTGGTCGCCGTCGCCTACTACGTGACCGCCCGGCTGAGCCTCCGGGTGGCCTTGGTCGGCAGCGTGGTCACCCCGATCTGGCCGCCGACCGGAATCGCGGTCGTCGCCCTGCTGAGGTTCCGGGTTCGGATTTGGCCGGCGATCACCCTGGCTGCGTTCCTCGTGAATGCTCCCATCAACCCAACCCTCGCGGGGGCGGTCTTGATCGCGGTTGGCAACACAGCTGCGCCGCTGCTCGCGGTGGGATTGCTTCGGGCGGCTGGGTTCCGTTCTCAGCTGGACCGACTTCGCGATGCGCTGGCTTTGGTTTTCCTCGGCGCCCTGACCAGCATGGCCCTCAGCGCGGCGCTTGGGACGGCCGCGTTGCTGATGGATGGCACCATTTCGAGCGGCAACGTCGCCAGTACTTGGACGCTGTGGTGGGCGGGCGACGCGACAGGCGTGTTGGTGTTCGCCCCGCTCCTGCTCAGTCTGGGACGGATCAGGCAACTCACCTGGCGACGTTGGATCGAAGCGACGGTGGTGATCGCCAGCCTGGCTCTCGTGGCGTATTTGGTGTTCCACAGTCAGTACCAAGATACGTACCTCGTCTTTCCGCTACTCATCTGGGCTGCTGTTCGCTTTGGCCAGTTGGGTGCGTCACTCGCTGCGGTCACGGTTGTCGGGATCACCGTATGGTCCGCGATCGACGAGGCCGGCCCCTTCGCGAACACGACGCTGTTGCATCGGATGCTGATGTTGCAGACGTACGACGCGGTAATCGCCCTTACCTCGTTCGTACTGGCGGCCATCATGACCGAGCGTGTGGAAGCACTCATGCGGGAACGGCGAAATGCGGAGACGCTTCAACGCAGTCTGTTGCCCGACCGACTCCCGAACATGCCGGGCGTCGAGCTCGCGTGCCGCTACATTCCAGGCGGCGCTGGCCTGGAGGTCGGCGGAGACTGGTACGACGCCTTCACGTTGCCCCGTGGGCGACTGGGATTCACCATCGGTGACGTGGTGGGACGAGGTCTGGCCGCAGCGGCCACGATGGGACAGCTACGCACCGCTTTGCGCGCCTACGCGATCGAAACGGATTCACCTGCGACCGTACTGCAGAGGCTCTCGCGATTGGCGGACGAATTCGATGCCGCACAGATGGCAACACTGATCTATGGCGTACTCGATCCGGACGCTCAAACTCTCACATTCGCGAACGCGGGCCATCCGCCGCCGCTACTGATCGAACCGGATGGATCAGCGCACTATCTCATGGAAGGCCGGTCGCCGCCGCTCGGGGTCACCAAAGCAGCGCAAGCCGAAGTCACTGTCACGATCCGGCCCGGATCCACGCTGCTCCTTTACACGGATGGTCTCATCGAGCGACGCCGCGAGCCGATCACCAAGGGAATGGAGACGCTGAGAACAGCCGTCGAAGGACAGCACGGAGACCTGGGGTCTCTTTTTGACGATCGGGTGCTGCAACCTCCGCGACCGGAATCGAGCGGCGATGACGTCGCGCTGCTCTTGGTTCGGCTGGTGCCCGCTCCGACCGGAGATCTCCGACTCCTGCTTCCGGCCGAACCGCAAGAGGTGGCGAGACTCCGCCGCATTGTTGGTCAGTGGGCCACCTCTTCGGGGGCGAGCGACGAGGAGAAGCACGACCTCGTGCTCGCCGTCAGCGAAGCAGTCACGAACGTGGTCGAACACGCCTACACGGCGCCCGGAGGCCAGGTCGAGGTCGAAGCCACCATCCGTCAGGGTCTGGCCCGCATCGTCGTGCGCGATCGTGGACGGTGGCGCCCGTCCCGCCCGGATGATGGCGGACGAGGCCTGCTGCTGATGCGAGAACTCATTGACAAGGTCGACGTGGTTTCGTGTCCCGACGGCACGGAAGTCCAGCTTTCCCATCGAGTCGGTCGAGCGCCGGTCAAGACCGGACCCGTCGCGGCACCCCTCTCGACGCCGGTCCCGGAGTCTTGCCTCCATGTCGAAGTTGCTCAGCTGTCCGATGACATCGACCTGAGCAACGCGGAGAAGCTGTACCGTGACATGATTGATGGGATGGGTCACGACGCTGTCGGTTTGGTCGTCGACCTGTCCGAAGTGAGGCATCTTGACAGCGCGGGTATCCGTATGCTCCACAAGCTCGGCGGTTGGCTCGCGCAGCGTCGCCTGGAGTTGCGAGTCGTGGTGCCCAAAACGTCCTCGATTCGACGGGTGTTGGAGCTCAGCTGTTTCGACGCCCACCTTCCAGTGACAGATTCGATCGATTCGGCCATGTCAGAGATCGACCGCGCCCGTATGGGCTTAGCCTCCCCGATCACGTAGCCGAACGCGAATGCCCCTGCCTTCGCGTGCTGAAGAGAGCGACCTCGCGCGACGTGCCCCTATCCCACCCCTCGGTCCGCACGAAGTCAGTTCCTGGTGATGCCCGGTACCCGATACGTCGTGAACTGTGCGCGGTGCTGGGCTGCTCGGTAATGGGAGGGATTCGAACCCCCTGCGCGCTGCCCTTGCGCTCGCCATGAGCCTTCTTAGGGCATGTTCTGGCTTGGCCCCCAGACGGGCTGGAACTCGCTCTTCGTCCATTCCTACCAACGCCACGCGCGGTTGGGTTTTCATGCCTCCTGGAGCTCGGTGGTCCAGTTGACCTCCTGAATCCGAGCGTCGAGCTCCCGGGTCTGCCGAGCGACGTTCGACGCCTGCTGCCGCAGGTTCCGGACATCGAGGGCGCTGATCACCTTGAGCTCCGACCTGGTGGTCCGCATGTACCCGACCTGCTGATGCGCACCTGAGGCCGCCTCGGCCGAAGACTTGAGAACCGAGTAGCGCAACTTGAGCACGTCCCGCTCCGCCAGCGCATCCGTCAGGGTCCGGCCGTCGGCCATGACGGTGCTCGAGTTGGTCCGGTTGATGCTTCGGATCAGGGCCTCGAGCTCGTCGAGCACGGACGACGCCACCGACACGAGCTGGCGCGCGTCCTCAGGGGGCTTCTCACCCTCTTGGTACCGTGCACTGGCCTGGATCCGCTGCTTGAGCTGCTCCATCGTCCTGTTTCGGTCGGCACGCAGCAGCAGTGCCTCCGCCAACTTCATCGTCTTCCTCCTTCGTTCGAATGTCTCGAAGTGACCCGGACTGTCATGTGCCCTTCAGGTTCACCACCTGGTGCAGCTCGTGGACCACCTCGACCAGGTCGGCCTGGTCTGCCATGACCTGCGCGATGGGCTTGTAAGCATCGGGGTGCTCGTCGACGAGTTGCTCGGCGAGGCTGTCGTCCCAGGCCCGGCCCGCCATGACACTGCGGAGCGATTCGGTGCTCAGCTGTCGAATCGCAGCCTTGCGACCGAGTCGCCGGCCGGCGCCGTGGGAACTGGACTGGTATGACGCCTCGTTGCCCTTGCCGCGCGCGATGAACGACGAGGCACCCATCGAACCGGGGATGACCCCCATGTCCGACCGCCCCGCCCGAATGGCACCCTTGCGGGTGATCCACACCTCTTCGCCGCGATGCATCTCCTTGACGGCGTAGTTGTGGTGGCAGTTGATGCGCTCAGTCTCGGCGGCATGAGGCACAGCGGCCCGCAGCGCGGCGAGCGCAGCGTCCGTCATCTGCTCGCGGTTGCCCCAGGCGTAGCGCTGGGCCCACAGCATGTCGGCGACGTACGCGTCGAACTCGGGACGGCCCTCGGCGAGCCAAGCCAGATCTCGGTCCTCGAGGACCTGACCCTCTTCCTGCGCCACCAGGCGAGCGGTCTTGATGTGGGCCGTAGCCAGCTGGTTGCCGATGCCTCGGCTCCCCGAATGCAGCACGATCCAGACCCGGTCGCGTTCGTCCAGGCAGACCTCCACGAAGTGGTTGCCACTGCCGAGACTGCCGAACTGCGAAGCGATCGTCTCGATCTGGCGTTCGGTGAGCGCCGAACCCGAACCCGGCGGCCGACCCAGGGTCTCGAGAGCCGTCGTCCGGGACCCGACCGACCGCACGTGACCCTTGCCCACACCCGCGGGGATGCGGTCGCGCAGGAGGCCGTGCAGCTTGGTGAGGTCGTCCGGCAGTTCCTCGGCGCGGAGGTTGGTCTCGGCCGCGACCATGCCGCAGCCGATGTCGACCCCGACCGCGGACGGCAGGACGGCGCTCTTGGTGGCCACGACGCTCCCGACCGTGGCGCCCAGTCCGAAGTGTGCGTCCGCCATGAGGCAGACGGGTCCGGCCAGGATCGGCAGGCGCGACGTCCGCAGCGCCTGTTCCAGAGCGTTGTCGTCGAGCTCGCTGGCCCACGAGGTCAGGTTCGCAGTGATCTGCTTTGGCATCGTCTCGTTCCTGTCGTGCGTTGGCACATGGACAACCAAATAGTGCGCCAGATCGGGCCGACCGACGGGCCGGAGCCGGTGGAGAGTGTCGAACTCTCGCGGTCCCGCGTACGAAGCGGGCGCTCAGCCACCCGAGCATCACCGGCGTGGTCGTCGCAGCGGTGCGTATAGCGGAGTTCCAGGGCGGATGAAGCCTCGAGGTCACCGTCCCATCCCGCCCGCGAGGTGTGCATCGGTCCGAGGACCAAGGGTGAATGAGGAGAATCGAACTCCTTGCTAGGTGGGCCACAACCACCCGCCTCTCCATCCGGCTCCATCCACCAAGTTCGGCAGGTGTCTGCCCGTGCATCCGGGAGGTGCTGACCCTCCGACTTCCACGGTGTGAACGTGGCGCTCTACCGTTGAGCTACGGATGCCTCGTCGGCCCGCCCCGTGTCGAACGAGGCCCTCCGCTGTATCAGAGCGGCGTCGTCACCGGCTGACTCCGGGCCGTTGTCCATCGTGGTCATGGGTGGTTTCGATCCACCGCCTCGCGTGTTTCAGACGCGCGCTCTGCCAGCTGAGCTACACGACCAAGGAGCCGGCCCCGGGAGTCGAACCCGGATCAACTGGTTTACAAAGCCAGCGCCCGTCCCATCGGGCCCGGCCGGCAGGCTCATCTCTGCGAGCACTCACGCCGCATCGTCGGGAAGCGGACCCTCGTCGGATGGCATCGGCACGCGCATGATCACCGCGGTCTCGTCCGACTCCGCACTCGACGTGCCGTGCGCACGGTCGTTCGAACCTCTGTTTCGGGTGCCGGCATCGACGAGCCGCAGCCGTCGTTCGTGATCCCCCGACATTTGACGAATCTCCTTTCTGATGGTTCGGGAGGAAGGTGTCGAACCCTCATCTCAAGGTCCAATGCCTTGCGTCCTGCCGTTGGACGACTCCCGAGTGGTTCGCTGGAGGGGTCAATGGGTACCGCCCCCATTACTCGTGGGTGGAGGCCACGCGTGTATCTGTCAACACCTTGACCCCGACGAGCAGTAGGCGGGTCCCGACCCCGCGGCCTTCTCGTTGGCAACGAGATGCTCTGCCACTGAGCTACTACTGCATGGAGGCGCCGGCTGGAGTCTCGCCAGCGTGGCCCGGGTTGCAACCGGGTACCTGAATCCTCGGTCACGGCGCCAGGGCTGCGGAGGGAGGTCTCGAACCCCCGACGACGGTGGGTAACAACCACCCGCTCTACCGCTGTGCTACTCCGCACCACAACGAGCAGACCTGCTGCCTGCTCCAGCACCGCCACGGGGTACTGACCCCCGGCTTCCGGGTTGAGAATCCGGCGGACTTCCATTATCCGATGGCGGCGTGATGGTGACGCAGGCGGTGTCGATCCGACGATCTCCCGGTGAAGGTCCGGCGTCGCCCCGTGCACCACTGCACCATGGCGGAAGGTAGAGGTGTCGAACCCCCACGGCAGTGCCGTGTCACTGTTTTCGAGACAGGGTGCCCCCAGCCAACGAGGCATACCTTCCGGAGCGGAGGGGCAGCGGATCGAACGCTGGCGAGGTTGCCCCCGGCCATCGCGTAGCAAGCGAGCACCTTTCCTCTCGGTCAACCCTCCAAGACTTGGATCCGGCCCCCGCAGTGTGGCAGGCAGCGCCCCCGGCTCGATTCGAACGAGCACCCTTCGGTGTAGGAGACCGTTGCGCGTCCAGTCGCGCCACGGGGGCATGGGACCGGTATCGGTCCAGAGCCACCACCCGGAGCCGACCCGGGGACCTCAGCCGTACCAAGGCTGCGCTCTTCCCACTGAGCTATGGCGGCGTGGCCTCGCCGACTGGACTCGAACCAGTGGCCTCTGCCTTCGGAGGGCAGCGCTCTTGTCCAACTGAGCTACGACGAGATGGCACCCCGGCCAGGACTCGAACCCGGAACTGGAGAGTCGTAGTCTCCTGTGATCGTCCGTTTCACCACCAGGGTCTGGCGCCACAGGCGGGTTTCGATCCCGCTGCCTCCGCCGTGACCAGACGGCGCTCTCCCGATTGAGCTACTGCGGCATGCCGAGGAGGCGTTGACCGGGCCTCACCGGTGCTCGGGAAGATGGGATCGAACCACCGTCTCTCGGTCCAGAGCCGAGCGTCCGTACCGCTGGACCACTCCCGAATGCATGCGGTGTCAGGTCACCGCTGGTCTGGTTGAACGGACTCGAACCGCCGACCCCCCGGTCCCGAACCGGGTGCTCTGCCAAGCTGAGCTACAACCAGATGCGACCGGAAACCCGGTCGAGTGCGCCCCGAGGGACTCGAACCCCCGACGACATGGATTAAGAGTCCATCGCTCTACCAACTGAGCTAGAGGCGCTCGGGTGCGGGCGGAGAGGGTCGAACTCTCATGGGTGTGAGCCCACCGGGGTCTGAGCCCGGCGCGTCTTCCAATTCCGCCACGCCCGCATGGGTGGACCCAGCCGGGCTCGAACCGGCACGCGTCTCGTTGCAAACGAGGGGCACTGCCACTCGTGCTCTGGGCCCAGTGTCCCGGTGGGTCGAATCGAACGACCGCAGGCGCAATGCCGCGCGGGTTACAGCCGCGCTCCTCTAACCAGCAGAGGTCACCGGGGCGGGATCGGTCGGTGCGACCACGCCCATGGCGTCGTCCCAATCCCAATCTGGCGTACTATTTGGTTGTCAATGTGCGGTGATTTCTTTGCCGATTTAGGCAAAAAGGGCATGGCTTCGCCCAGCTGGGGTGGCAGGAGTCGAACCCACGTCCGCCGGGTTGGAGCCGGCTGTCCGTTCCGCTGGACTACACCCCATCGAGGATGACCGTTCGGTTGTGTTCTCGACCCAGGAACGCAAAAGAGCCGCCCCCTTTCGGAAGCGGCTCCTCAACGAAACTAGACCTGTAGAAGTCCTAGTTATGCCGTCGAGGGCACCTCCTGGGGGTCGACTTGCGCCCTGTCGAAGGACTGCGCCTTCGATGTCGGGGTCGCGACGCACCCGCGCGAGGTCAAAAGGCTCTCGGGGCCTTCTGAGTGCCGGTTCGACCGGCAGCTAGTCGCGTAGACGAATCGCATGGTCGAAATCGTACACGAGCGCAACACCGGACGGAACCATTTTGCCGATTTATTGCAAGGGCATTTGGATCAAAGGACTTTGGCGCACTCAACCGCCTCGCGAGTACCAGAAGGAAGGGACGATGTCGGCCCGGCGGGACGGTGCTCGCGTCCGGAGGGTGCCGACGATCGATCCACCGCACAGCGCGACACCCGCCCGATCTCGGTGTGCGCGGCAGCCGATCGACGTGGGATCGCAGGTCTCGCCTCGAGGCTGCTCGCCAACCGCCGGTCGTCGCCTCCGCCACTTTCAGCGTACACGAGGGTGGGGGGCTTGCCGCAAGCAGCGGTTGTGTGCTGACACTGCAGGTCGCGAGTCGCGCGGTCGACAGAAGGTGCTCATGGGGAACGACGTATTGGACTTCGAGGAGATCGACCAGACGCAGGTCGCGCTTGTCGGCGGGAAGGGGGCAAGTCTAGGGGAGTTGGCTCGGATCGACGGCATCCGGTCGCCGCGCGGCTTCTGCGTCACGACCGATGCGTTCCGGCGGATCATGGCGAGCCAGTTGGCGATCGCGGACGGGCTCGAGCGGCTGACGAAGCTGGACCCCGGTGATCGTGACGGGATCCGCACGCGGACCGGGGAGCTCCGCGCGACCATAGAAGCGATCGCAATACCGGACGACCTGGCCGCCGCGATCACCGGCACGGTGGCGCGGCTCGACGAGCACGGTCCGTACGCGGTTCGCTCGAGTGCGACCGCAGAGGACCTACCAACCGCATCCTTCGCGGGGCAGCAGGACACGTCCTTAAACGTGGTAGGCCCGACGGCGATACTTCAACACGTCAGCCGGTGCTGGGCTTCGCTGTTCACCGAGCGGGCTGTCGTCTACCGCCTACGCAACGGCATCGACCACCGGCAGGTCCACATGGCCGTGGTCCTGCAGCAGATGCTCATCCCGCAGGCGTCCGGCGTCCTGTTCACGGCCGATCCCGTCAGCGGGAACAGAAAGATCTTGTCCGTGGACGCGAGCTTCGGCCTCGGCGAGGCGCTCGTCTCCGGTCTGGTGAACCCGGACGTGTTCAAGGTGCGCGACCACGAGATCGTGCAGAAGACCGTCGCGTCGAAACGGCTCGCGATCGAAGCGCTCCCCGGAGGAGGCACGCGGCGAATCGAGATCGACCCGGCGAAGCAAGAACAACCCGCGCTCACGGACGTGCAGGTGGTGGAGCTGGCGCGACTGGGCCGGAAAATCGAGGCGCACTTCGGGCGACCGCAGGACATCGAATGGTGCCTGGTCGACGACGATTTCCAGATCGTGCAGAGCCGACCGATCACCACGCTGTTTCCGATCCCCTCCGCAGCCGACGACGCGCCCCATGTGTACGTGTCCGTCGGCCATCAGCAGATGATGACCGATCCCATGAAGCCCCTCGGGATCTCGTTCTGGCAACTGACCGCAGCGGCGCCGATGCACCCGGCCGGTGGTCGCTTGTTCGTCGACGTCAGCCACCATCTGGCGTCGCCAACCAACCGCAAGGGCCTCGTCGCCGGTTTCGAGAAGTCAGACCCGCTGACCGGGGATGCGCTCCGCACCATCGCCGAGCGCGACTTCATCCCGTTGGTCCCCGACGAGGTTCCCGTGCCACGGTTCCTCGCGCCACCCGACCCGATGGAGGCCGATCCGGCAATCGTCGACGACTTGATCGCCGCCAACAGGGCGTCGGTCGCCGCCCTGCGAAGCACTATCGAGTCGAGGACCGGGCCTGCGCTGATCGACACGATCCGCGGGGACGTCCCGCAGATGAAGCAGATTCTGTTCGAGCCACGCAGCCACCAGGTGTTCATGTTGGCGATGGAGGCCGCCGGGTGGCTCAACGAGCACCTGGAGGAGTGGCTCGGGGAGAAGAACGTTGCCGACACCCTCACGCAGTCCGTCCCCAACAACGTGACCTCCCAGATGGGTTTGGCCCTCTTGGATGTCGCCGACGCGATCCGCCCCCATCCAGACGTGATTGCATTCCTGCACCGCGTCGACGACGACAACTTCCTCGACGAGTTGTCGACGATCGAGGGCGGGGCGCAGGCCCAGGCCGCCGTCCGGTCCTACCTCGACGAGTACGGCATGCGCTGCGTGGGCGAGATCGACATCACGCGACCGCGCTGGGCCGAGCAGCCGTCGGTGTTGGTGCCGGTGATCCTCGCCAACATCGAGAACTTCGAAGCGGGAGAGGCCGAGCGGCGCTTCGAGCAGGGTCGTCTCGAAGCCGAAGCGAAGGAGCGCGAGGTGCTCGAGCGTCTGCGGGGGTCGCCCGATGGCGACGCCAAGGCCGACCAGACAAAGCGAATGATCGACGGGGTGCGGACCTTCATCGGCTATCGGGAGTATCCGAAGTACGGCATGGTCAGTCGCTACTTCGCGTACAAGCGGGCGTTGCTCGGCGAGGCCGAGCGGCTGGTGCAGGCGGGCGTGTTGGGCGAAGCGCACGACGTGTTCTTCCTCACGTTCCCCGAGATCGAAGACCTGGTGCGCACGCGGCGGCTCGACGGCGAGCTCATCCGCAAGCGGAAGGACGCATTCGCGTCGAACCTCGCGCTCACGCCCCCGCGGGTGCTCACCTCCGAAGGCGAAGCGGTCGCGGGCTCCTACCGGCGCACGAATGCGCCGGTGGGCGCGCTGGTTGGCCTGCCGGTGTCCGCCGGGACGATCGAGGGACGGGCCCGCGTAATCCTCGACATCGAACAAGCCGACCTCCAGAGGGGCGACATCCTTGTCACCGGGTTCACCGACCCCAGCTGGTCGCCGTTGTTCGTCACCATCGCCGGCCTGGTGACCGAGGTCGGCGGGTTGATGACCCACGGTGCCGTGATCGCCCGCGAGTACGGCCTCCCGGCGGTGGTGGGCGTGGAGCGCGCCACCCACCTGATTCACGAGGGGCAGATGATCCGCGTGCACGGCACGGAGGGTTACGTCGAGCTGTTGTCGTGAGCGGGTGGGATCTGCGTCGAGCGGCGCGTCGGATTACGGCCAGCAGGGACTCGTCCGGCCCTGCGCCGTAGGCTGCGTTTCGACGACCATCCCGAAGGGGTTCACACATGACCAGCATCCCGTCCCGAGACGTACCGGTCCCCAACTCGGTCAGCCCAGAGGCGCAGGCCGTCCTGGCCATGGGACGGCTGGGCCCTCCTCCGAGGGAGCTTCCCGCTCTGGAGGACTCGGTTGGATGGAAGGCCTACGTCGAGGAAATGGACGGCTTCGTGCGTTCCATGGTCGGTGACGCGACAGAAGGCTTCGCCGGCAGCATCGAAGAGCGCGATCTGCGCCCGTGCCGGCTGTACGTCGTGACCCCCGACGGTATCGAGGACGAGGATCGGCGCGTCTACTTCGACATCCATGGTGGTGCCTGGGTGCTCGGCGGTGGCGAGCTCTGCAAGAGGACCACGATCGCGTCAGCCAATGCGGTTCGCGCTCGGACCTGGTCGGTGGACTACCGGATGCCGCCCGACCACCCCTTTCCGACGCCTCTCGACGACTGCCTGATGGCGTACGAGAGACTCTTGGACGAGCGCCACCACAGCGAGGTCGTCGTCGGAGGGGCATCCGCCGGGGGGAATCTCGCGGCCGCCCTGGTTCTCCGGGCGCGCGACGAAGGGCTCCCGCTCCCCGCGGCGGTGATCTTCAACACCGGCGCGTTCGACCTCACTGGTTCGGGGGATACGTGGCTGATCAATGACGGGCTCGACAACGTGCTGTCGGGTCCCGTCGAGCCGTGCACCGAGCTCTATGCCGGTGCACACGACCGACGCGAGCCGTATATCTCGCCCCTGTTCGCCGATCTCTCCGGCCTGCCGCCCGCCATCTTCCTCACCGGGACGCGCGACAGGCTTCTCTCGGACAACGTCCGGATGCATCGGGCGCTGCGAAAAGCGGGGGTCGATGCCGAACTGCACGTCTGGGAGGCCGCCGGTCACGGAGGCTTTCTGGGCATGGCACCAGAGGATGCCGATCGGTTCGCCGAAATGCGGCGATTTGCCGAGGTGCACTGGGCCGGCGCCGGCGTTCGCCACACCTAGGTCAAAGGGCCGAAGGACCCAGGGTTTCGGCCCATCGTGAACCGATTGAGCCGGCCGTCAGCGGATGACGGTCCTCGGAGGCGTTGGGCCGGACGACCGTCCGAACGCACGCTCACCCGTGGCTCACGACGAGGTCAGAGCTGGACCCAGACCGTCTTGTTCTTGAGGTAACCCTCGATCCCGTCCTGCCCATTCTCGTAGCCCCATCCCGACTGCTTGAAGCCGCCAAAGGGCATGTTGGGGTCCCACATCATCATGCAGTTGATCGTGACGGAGCCTGCGTCGAGCCGCTTGGCCAGCCGGTGGGCGTGGGAGACGTCCCTCGTCCAGGCGGAGGCGGCCAGGCCGTAGATGGTGTCGTTCGCCATGGGGACGACCTCGTCGTCGTCGTCGAACGGCGTGACGGCGACGACCGGCCCGAAGATCTCCTCCTGGTAGAGGCGCATGTCGGAGGTGACGTCGGCGAGCACCGTCGGGTGCACGAAGTAACCGGTGCGCTCGAGTCGGTGGCCGCCGATCACGACCTCGGCGCCGTCGCGTTTGCCCTCGTCGATGTAGCCCATGACTCGCTTCAGCTGTTTCTCGCTGATGAGCGGCCCGCTGTGGACCCGCTCCTCGTTGGGACCACCGAGCCGGATCTTGCTGGCGAGCGTCGCGATGCCCTCGACCACCTGGTCGTACACGCCGCGCTGGACGAAGACCCGCGAGCCGGCGACGCACGCCTGCCCGGAGTGGATGAAGATGCCCATCGCCGCCGCCGGGATGGCCTTGGTGAGGTCGGCGTCGTCGTAAATGAGGACGGGGGACTTGCCGCCCAGTTCGAGCATGACCCGCTTGAGGTTGCCCGCCGCCGCCTGCACGATGAGTTTGCCCACTTCGGTCGAACCGGTGAAGGCGATCTTGTCGACGTCGGGGTGCTCAATGAGTGCTTGCCCGGCCGTGTGCCCGTAGCCGTTGACGAGGTTGACGACCCCGTCGGGCACGCCCGCTTCGGCCAGCACCGACTCGAAGACCAGTGCGGACAGCGGAGTCTCCTCTGCCGGCTTGAGCACGCTGGAACAGCCGGCGGCCAGCGACGGTGCGAGCTTGGCAGCGGCGTTGAAGGCCGGGCCGTTCCACGGGATGATGAGCCCCACCACGCCGGCGGGTTCCTTGATGGTGTAGGCGTGCACCGACCCGTCGAGGCCCGAGAGCCCGCCCGTCATCTGCACGTTGTGAGCGATCCCGTTGATCTTGGTGCACCAGCCCGAGAAGTAGCGGAAGAACTCGACCGCCGCCGCGATGTTGCGCTGCGCCTGCGGCAGTGGCATGCCGGTGTTCAGCGAGTCGAGGTGGGCCAGGTCGTCCGCGTGCGCCTCGAGCAGTTCCGCGACGCGCCACAGCACCTTCGCTCGCTCGGAGTGGGGCATCTGGTGCCAGACCCCGGACTCGAACGTCTCCCGGGCACGGGCGACCGCGGCGTCGATGGCCGCCGCACCCCCGTCCACGAACTCGGCGATCTGCTGTTCGGTCACCGGGTCGATGATCGCAATGGTCTCGCCCTTCCCCGGACGCCCACGAAGGTCCTCGATCGTTGCCTGTACCGTCATGCGTCCTCGCCTCCGTCGTCCCTCTTCGTCCAACCTGGCCCTTGCCGGCCCAGCGGACCCGGCCCGCGGAGCCGAGCACTCGCTCAGCGACCGGAGTAGGGAACGTAACGCCTGGGCAGGTCCGCCAACAAGTGGGCACCAGGGCTTGGCTGGCACACCGTTCGCTGCAGGACGTCCGGAGTCGGGTCTCGGAGTCGGAGGTTTCGTCCGAGCCGACGACGTGCACGTAGCCGGGCCGGCCCCGACCATCGGGTGACGCACCGCGTCGGAAAATTTGGAAGATTGTCCCAGTCGAGGGCGGGGTCGTCCTCCCTCAGGTCGGAGGATCGCAACGTGAGCGGAACATGGTGGTGAACGTCCAATGAGTCTTCGAATCGTCCAGTGGACCACGGGGAACGTGGGCAAGCGTTCGGTGCGGGCGGTCCTTGCCCAGCCCGACCTCGAGCTGGTGGGCTGCTACGCATGGTCCGAGGACAAAGCGGGCCAGGATGTCGGAGTCCTGTGTGGGCTCGACCCGATCGGCCTCGTCGCGTCCAACGACGTCGACGCGCTCTTAGGCCTTGCTCCGGATTGCGTCGTCTACAACCCGATGTGGCCGAGTACCACAGAACTCGTTCGGATCCTCGAGTCGGGCGCCAACGTCGTCAGTACGGCCGCGTTCATCAACGGAGCGGGCAGCGCGCCGGATCGTGACCTGATCACCGCCGCCTGCCTTCGCGGCCGCTCGTCGATGTTCGGCACCGGCATCAGTCCGGGCTGGGTGGAGCTGATGGGCATCGCCATGGCGAACATCTGCGAACGGATCGACAAGATCGTCATCGACGAGGGATCGGACACCACCTTCTACGACTCGCCCGAGACCGAGAAGCCGGCCGGGTTCGGTCGTCACATCGACGACCCCGAACTCCAACCGATGGCGGCCCAGGGGACGGCGGTGTTCGGAGAAGCCGTCGCGTTGGTGGCCGACGCACTCGGTGTCGAGCTCGACCAGATCATCTGTGTGCCCGAGTATGCGAAGACGACCGAGGACGTCGTGATGGATTCGTGGACGATCCCGGCCGAGCACGTGGCCGGCGTCGCCGCCAGCTGGCAAGGGAGGGTGAACGGGCGCACCGTCGTCGAATTGAACGTCCGCTGGAAGAAGGGGCAGACCCTCAGCCCGGACTGGACGATCGAGGAGGGTCACACCATCACAGTCGAGGGCCTACCGACGGTGCGGACACGTCTGGAGTATCTCCCACCGCCGGATTTCGAGGCGACGACCATGGCCGAATTCATGGTGATCGGCATGGTGATGACGGCATTGCCCGCCATCAATGCGATTCCCCACGTCGTGGCGGCACCCCCCGGGATCGTGACCTACAACGACCTGCCCCTGACACGACCCCGAGGATGGGTCTCGGCGACCAGCCCCTCCGGCTCGTCCTGAGCGCCACGGCCGCGTCCGTTTCGAGCAGTCGGAAGCTGAAACGCTCCTCGACGGGGAGCCGGACTACCGCGGTGTCTTTGACCGACTCTCCGTGAGCACGGACTTCGTCACGCGACCGCCCCCGTCGACCGAGGTCACTTGCGCTGCGACGACTTCATCGCCGCCACGATTCTTCGTCCGAACCGACCGACGACTGCAATAAGCACAAGAGTCGTGGCGGTGGGCCGTACGGCCCCTATGACGGGCCCCGCAAGGGGAACGACGACGTATCCGACCGCCACGATGACGCCGATGGCAAGGGGGACGACGAGCACGCGAGGCCGCGGTGGAGAGATCACACCCCTTACGAGTGATCGCCGGTACACCGCTCTGGCGATCATAAGCAACCCGACCCCGATGACCACACCGGCAACAAGCATGGCGATCCCTTGGCCGGTGCGGGAGTGTCCGAGTTGCTGAATGCCCGCCACCATCAGCTCTGCCGCGACCGCAATCGCCGCAATGGTCAGCAGGCTTGTGGCGAGGACGCCCGAGGGAAGGTTGCCCGCTTGGATTCGACGCGTCTCCAGCGAATCGAACTTCTCTGGCGGGAGAGACCTGACATGGGACTCCGTCTGGACAATCCGCTCGGCGAGTCTGGCAGAGCAGTTGGGATGGTCTTTGATCCTCGAACAAACCCTCAGGTACTGGCTGATCGGATCGCTCCGTGCATACCGTTCGAGCCACGTCAACGAGCGAGCGTGAAGGTCCATCCGTGCCGCGAGGGCGACGTGAACCCCTGGCGTTGGGTCTGACCAGATACGTCGTGCGACGCGCTTGACGGGCATCGCGGGGTTCGACACGATCGCTGTGCGAACGTCGGCGTACCGGTCGCGCGAACGAGACCTGAAGCAGTCCTCCGGACAGCGCGGGTTGCTCGCAACGGCTCTGCGGACACCCATGTCGTCGTCGCCGGCGAGCAATGCGAGCAACGATGCAGATGCCGTGACGTTGGAGCACACCGCCCGACGAACGGCGAGGACCTCCGGTTGGAGCGTCGCCAATGTGTGCAGGACGTGTTCGGCGGTGGCGGGGTTCCGCGCGACGCGAACCTTGGTCTCTGCATCTGGGTACTGCCACAGTGCGGGAGGCAGTATTTCGTTGCGTCGCAAGGCCTGACGCCGCACCGAGCTGTCCCGACTCTTCATCAAGAGGTCCCATGCTCGAACGGTGCATGCAGGATTCGCACCAACTTGCGTCGTGCCAACGGCCGCGAGGGCGGCCAGGACTCCCGGGTCGGTCGTCGAACGCGCAACCGCGGCTCGACGGCCCTCGTTGAGCTCCAGCGCCATAACCGCGGCTCGAACTGTCTCGACGGGGTGTCCCTCCGCGGCCCGAAACGCCTCGGCGAGCGCTTCGGCCGTCGTCAACCAATCGGGCTCGGCGCCGCCCAGCGACATCAACACGAGCGCTGCGGTCGCGTTCAGTTCCTCACCCTGTTCGTTGAGGATCTCGAGAGACTCGGCGTCCACCGTACACAGGTAGTTCCTTCGGTCGATCCGGGCGCAAACCGTCTCCCGGTCGCCGGCCTCCTCTGTGGGTTCCATGGATCGTCCGGTCGTTATCGCGGATGCAGGAGACCTGCGCGATTCAGCACGGGTGCGAGCGATCCCACCGCAGACGGCAACGCATCCACTCCTGGTGGGATGTCCTGGGCGAGAGACCTGGCGGCCACGGCGGCCACGTCGGCGCTGCCCATGGTCACCGCTTGCTGCACGACCTCGAAGGCCGCCTCCCAGCGCTCTTTCGTCGGATTGGCTCTCACGGCAGCCGCCAAGGATCCGAGCACAGCGAATTGTCGGTCACCGCGTTCCGGAAGCCGAAACGTCGATGGATCGGCAAGGACCGCTTCTGGGTCTGGAAGATCTGCCTCCTTGCGCCAGACCAGCAACTCGCGCGCGGCGCCAGGTCCGACGCTGCCCGAGATCAACGTGAGGATGACGTCCTCGCTTGCCTGGGCGGCCTCCGCGAAGGCCCACAGCTCGGCGGCCATATCCCAACTCCGGGGGCTTGGCCACGTATGTCCGGTCGTCGACACGTCCTGCGGCATCGCGTTCAGGAGCGTTGGCCGACTGCGCAGGAAACCCGCGAGGGCGGCACGGACCCGGATCGAAGCGTCTTCTTCGAGCGCCGGATCGTTGATCCCAATCTCGGGCGACGGCCAACCCGAAGTCAGGGCCTCGACGAATCGATCTGGGTCGACCGGCCACTCGAGATGGCAGAAGCGGTTGGCCAGCGGTGGGCTCAGGTCCCAGCCACCGGCCGCCTGCTCGGGAGGGTTCGCTGCGGCAACGACCGATACGGCATCGGGCAGATGCTCTTGGCTCATCGAACCTGACGTGTCGACGACGACGGCGACGCGGGGTACGGGTTGGACGAGAGCGGGAAACACGACGGCGCGGCCGATCGGCGACCCGAGGCGTCGACTGGGGCGCCGGTAGCTGTAGTCGACGGCGCCCGACACCGTGTCGATACCCGATCGCACGTGCGCGGCGAATTAGCGCCTCCAGTCAATTCTCGGCTCCAGAAATGCCTTCGCCCAACGCTCGAGCCCGCCCGGTACGTTCCCCGCGGATCTCGCAGATGCGCGCACGTCCTGGGCGACTTGCTGGCGAATCAAGTCACCTTCGACGTCACCCACGGACATGTCGTCGACGCGGTCGAGTTCCCATTCAGCCTGGACTCCATGGCCCCGGAACCGCAATCGACCGACCGCAGCTTCCGGCGAGGCTTCAGGAGTTCGTAGTACGTCTCTGCCAGCTCCCCACTCTCGAACCCGTAGTCCTGAGGATCGAGCCCGCCGGCCGGCAGCGGAAGATCCCGGAGATCGTCGTTGATCTCGAAGTCGGCTGCGACATTGAAACGTCCTTGGTCTTCCGGGCCGACACCCAGCTCCGCGGCGCGGTCCCCATGCGCCCGGAGGAGGTGATGTGCCTCGTGGATCAACACCGATCCGGCCTCTTCGATCGACCATCTGTTGAAGACCTCGGGGTCGACGTAGAGATGCCAGTTCCGGTCCGTTGCCATGGTGCCCAACCCCGGGACGGAGGTGGGCGACATCGCAAAGATCGCCGTGGCGAGATAGGGAGCTTCGTTGGCGGCCCACAGCCTCGCCGCCGACAAGGCCTCCTGGTTCAATGGCACGGCGCCAGTTGAACACCCCGGCGCCTCGCGCTATCGGGAGGCGTTTCCGTCGGGTCCTGTCGTGTCAAGAACCCGTCTGGCCTACTCGCCCAGGGCGTAGAGGGACTCGTCGAGCGCAGCCCAAGCCTCGAGCGGCACGGGCGCCCCGGTGAGGCTGCAGCCGGCGACCACCGCGATGCGGTCCGGGTCGCGGCCGAAGGCCGCCGTCCATGTCTCGGCGCCGTGTCGCGCCACCAGCGCGGCTCGCTTCCGCAGCTCGCTCTCAATTCGCTCGACCTCGGCGAGGGAGTCGACCTCCAGGATCAGCGCACGAATCCCCACGTGCCGCGCGCCTCCGACGTGGCCCGTCGGCCCCAGGGACCGGAACACGATGACCTGCGAACGGGCGGTCCCCTCGACGTAGACCACCGCCAGTTGGTCCTTGCGGGATAGGAGGGTGAAGCCGAAGACGTCGGCGTAGAACTCGACCGACCGGTCGAGGTCCGCCACGTTGACCACCACGCTCTGGAAGTTCATGGGCCACCCGTTCCTCGTTGCTCAGCTACAGATTGCCCGGTTTGCCCTAGTGGAGCCAGCGGACGCGCTTCGGCTGGGCGAGCGTCTCCCACGCGTCGTTCCACTGCCGCTCGTAGACCTCCGGGCGCCGGTGTACCGATGCGGCGAGGTAGCCCGCTTCGAAGGCCGATCGGAGCGACGGCACGGCACCGGCGCCGTCACCGGCGCCGGCACGTGCGCGCAGCCATGCCTCGGCCGCGACTGCGTTGTGATGGTCTCCCAGTTCGGTCTGCACCCGCTCCGCCGCCTTCGCCGGGCGCACGGCGGGCCGTCCCATGACGGGCGCGGGAGCCTCGGCCGCGTGGCGGACCTGCTTGGCCTCGATGCGCACCTTATGCAGTCGTTCGGGCGACGGGTCCACGCCTCGAGGTGCCGACGGCCGCGCCGGCGCTGCCGCAGGAGACGGACGGTGGGGGAGAGACGGCTTCGCCGAGGGCCCTCAGGAGGTCGGGGCTACCGCCGAGGCGCGCAGGCCGTCGAGGATCATCCCGGTCAGGCGCCGCCTCTGCTCCGGTCCGATGGAGGAGTTGGAGCAGACGGGCGCGACGAGCTGCAAGACGTCCGCTCCCTCGACATCGGCCCGCACGACGCCGGCCGCCTTCGCCCGTTCGATGACCATCGCGAAGGCAGCGTCGAGGCGCTCGCGCATCTTCGAGCGGAATTCCGGGTGCTTCTCGAACGCCTGCTGCAGCTCGGTCATCATGGCGCCCTTGCGGCGGG
>Ga0207777_1000051_pt1 | contig 22440 bp, 22 predicted proteins | sample LuqExpMetageno35_FD_187793 | JGI IMG/M metagenome (GOLD analysis project Ga0207777, IMG submission 187793) | Tropical forest soil microbial communities from Luquillo Experimental Forest, Puerto Rico - Sample 35 (SPAdes) | ecosystem: Environmental > Terrestrial > Soil > Tropical forest ...
CTGCCTGGCATACTGATGCACGCCGATCACCGCGCTCTCCCGCTGATAAAACGGACTAAGCCAGCAGTCGTCGGCTGCAACGACCCGGTATTCCAAAGGAAATGGCGTGGCGATTTTTTTGCTGCGGATCGCTTCGACAATTTCCTGCACGGCCTCCACCCCGTTCTCATAAGGCACGGCATATTCCATCTCGTTGAAGCGCACCGTGCGCGGCGTGGGATAGACCTCATGGCTCCAACGCACCTTCTGCTTGCGCGGCATGAATGCTGAAAGGAATTTGTGCACCGGGGCGGTCGAGCCCGGCATGCGACGGACCATTTCGGAAAGACCTGCAAACAGGTATTCCCGGGCGCGCCGCCGGTCGCCTCTGGCCAGGCCGCCGACGATCCGCAGCGCAATTTCCGCTTCTTTGACAATCGGCAGAAATATCTGCTGTTCGTGAATACCTGCAGCGAAAAGTGGGAGACCGCGCAACGCGTCGGGCTTGAGCTCGCCAACATCCATCCGCGTCCGCCGGCCGTGCGTGTGTTCGACGCCGGCGTTGGTGACGGCACTGTGCTGTCGCGCGTGATGCGCGCGATGCACGACCGTTTTCCGACCATGCCGTTCTACATCGTCGGCAAGGAAATCAGCCTGGAGGACATCCGCCTCACGTTGCACAAGATGGCGGACCGCTTCATCGAGCATCCCTCCTCGGTGTTGGTGTTGACCAACCTCGCCTATGCTGAGGCGCCCTGGCTGGCGGTGAAGTCGCTCAGCGCAGCTGCCAGCTTGGTGTGGAAAGAGCTGCCGATGGACGGCAACACCGCGCACGCCTTCGAGCAGCAGATCACCGCACTGGAACCGTTCCTGGCCGAAAACTGGAAGGCGCGCGTCTCGCCGAAAAGCGGCAACCCGGTCTATGAGCGTCCGGTCATCCTGGTGCTCTACCGCGCCGACCACCGCTTCCTGCTCGACCAGATCGTGCCGAAGCCCGGTGGCACCGTCGCTGACTATGATTTGGTCATCGCCTCGCAGCCCTATCGCGCGCGCGCCTCGCTCGAATTCAAGGCCAAGCGCGTGCTGGCGCCGCTCGCCCGCGCGCTCGGCCCCGGTGGCCGCATGATCGCGATGCATTCCTACGGCCACGATCCCGGCATGGAGGTCATCCACAAGGTCTGGCCGAACGATAATCCGTTCATGCACAGCCGCCACGATCTGCTCAAGGCGGTCAAGCAGGAACTGGGTTCAGCCGGGCGCGATCTCAACTTCAACACCTATTCTGACCAGCGTTCGCTGTTCCGCTACGACATGCACACGCTGCCATCGGAAATCTCCTCCTCGATTGGCACCTCTACGCTGCTGGCCGCCTGGAACGCGGCGATCTATGTGGCGCAGATCGAGGACGACCGCCTGTCAGACGTAAACAGCGACCGCCGCTATATTGATGCGACGCGCGAGGTGCTGCAGAAGCATGGCGGGCTGTGGTTCTACGACGAATCCTTCGTCATCTCGCACCGGCGCGAGTGAATACGATGTCCGCCGCCTTCGCGCGCAGCTTTTCGCTTGAGGCTACCAGGCCAAGCGCGGCCGAGATAGCCTCACTCGGCGAGCTGTTGCCGCGCGACACGCCGGTCTATTTCTCCGCGGTTCCGACAATCACGCCGCACGAATTGGTGACTGCGGCGGCGATGCTCCGCAAAGCCGGCCTCGAGCCGGTTGTGCATATCGCCGCCCGGCGCATCCGTGCGGCTGCCGACTTGCAGGACTTGCTCACGGGGCTGCGCGGAGATGCCGATGTCAGACGGTTGCTGGTGATTGGCGGTGATATCGATACGACCGGGCCTTTTGTCGATGCGCTCGCCGTGATCCAGAAGGGCCGCATGCGAGAGGCCGGAATCGAGGAAGTCGGCATCGGCGGCTATCCGGAAGGCCATGCCCGCATCGCCCCCGACCGACTGGAGGCCGCGCTCGACGAGAAGATCGCGGCGGCGCGCGCGGCCGGCTTGCGCGTGCATATCGTCAGCCAGTTCTCGTTTGCGCCCGAGGCCGTAGTCTCATGGCTCAGACGGCTGCGCGCCTGTGGCATCGCGGTGCCTGTGAAGGTCGGCATGGCCGGCCCGACCAGCTTTACCGCGCTGCTGCGCTACGCCAAGCGCTGCGGCGTGAACGCCTCGCTGCGCGGCCTCACGTCGGGCCTCGGCAGCGGGTTGATCGGCAATGTCGGCCCGGACGCAATTCTGGCCGCGCTGGCGGAGGCCTCAGACACTGGCGACGCCACGCCGCACTATTTTTCCTTCGGTGGGGTCTTGCAGACCGCCCGCTATGCATGCGATGCGGCGGCAGGACGGTTCCCCGCCGCCCGTGCTATGGCACAGCCCAAGAGCGCATGAGTCCAAACGGCGTTTCGCCGGCCCTGGATCGGATGCGTGAATGAATGAGAACGACCTGCGGCCCTCAGGGCCGGCAGGCGCCTTGCGGAGGACACGAACGATGCAACGAACCAAGCCACCTTTCCGCGCCGACATGGTCGGCAGCTTGCTGCGCACGGCGCCGGTCAAGCAAGCGCGCGCGCAGCGGGAAAAGGGCGCGATCAGCGCGGAACAGCTGAAAGAGGTCGAGGACCGCGAGATCGAGAAGATCATCAAGAAACAGGAAGAGATCGGGCTCAAGCTCGTCACCGACGGCGAATTCCGCCGCGCCTGGTGGCATTTCGATTTCTTCAGCATGCTCGACGGCGTCGAGCTCTACGAGCTCGACCACGGCATCCAATTCCAGGGCGTGCAGACCAAGATGCAGAGCATCAAGGTGACCGGAAAGATAGGCTTTTCCAACCACCCGATGCTGGAGCACTTCAAGTTTCTGAAGGCGCACACCAAAGTGACGCCGAAGATGTGCATCCCGGCGCCGAGCCAAATGCATTTCCGGCTCGAGCCCGGCGCGGTGGCGAAGTCGGCCTATCCCGATCGCGACGCCATCTTCGACGATCTCGCCATGGCCTATCAGAACGCGATAAAGTCCTTCTACGCCGCCGGCTGCCGGTACCTCCAGTTCGACGACTGCGCTTGGGCCTATCTCTGCTCGCAGGTGGAATTGCAGAAAGCGCGCGACCGCGGTCTCGACGTCGATCATCTGCAGGAGACCTACACGGCCTGCGTCAACAAGGCGCTCGAGGCCAAGCCCGCCGACATGACCATCACCACCCACGTCTGCCGCGGCAACTTCCGCTCCACCTTCATCTCGTCCGGCGGCTACGAGCCGGTGGCGCAGAGCTTGCTCGCCAAGTGCAACTACGATGGCTATTTCCTGGAATACGATACCGATCGCGCTGGCGGCTTCGAGCCGCTGCGCTTTTTGCCGAAGGGCAACAAGATCGTCGTACTCGGCCTGGTCACATCCAAGCAGGGGCGGCTAGAGCCGCGCACGGACATCAAGAAACGAATCGAGGAGGCGACCAAGTTCGTCGCGCTCGATCAGCTTTGTCTCTCGCCGCAATGCGGCTTCGCTTCGACCGAAGAAGGCAACGTGCTGGCCGATGAGGAGCAGTGGGCGAAGCTGCGCATGATCGTCGAGCTCGCGGAAGAAGTGTGGGGTAAGAACTAATTATTGTTCGGGAAACGCGTCATGTCCCAACGCATCTCGCCTCCCTTCCGCGCCGACATGGTTGGCAGCCTGTTGCGCACCGCCCCGCTGAAGCAGGCGCGCGCGCAATTCGCCAAGAGCGAAATCACGATCGACGCGCTTAAAGCGGTGGAAGACCACGAGATCGAAAAGATCATCGGCAAGGAGCAGGAGGTTGGACTCAAGCTCGCCACCGACGGCGAATTCCGCCGCTCCTGGTGGCACTTCGATTTCTTCCGTGGGCTTGAAGGCGTCACTCCGATCACCACCTCGACCGGCATCAAATTCCATGGCGTCGAGACCAAGCACGAGGCAATCAAGATCACTGGCAAGGTCGACTTCGTCGGCCATCCGCAGCTCGAGCATTTCAAATTCCTGAAGGCGCATTGCAAAGTGACGCCGAAGATGACTATTCCGGCGCCCAGCACGTTCCACTTTCGGCAGGGCCGCGCGATGGTGAGCAAGAAGGCCTATCCCGACCTCGACGCGTTCTTCGCCGACGTCGCCGCTACCTGGCGCAAAGCGATCCGCGCCTTCTATGACGCCGGGTGTCGCTATCTGCAGCTCGACGATACCGCCTGGGCGATGATGTGCGATCCGAACGAGCGCGAACAATCGAAAGCACGCGGCGACGACCCCGAGCAGCTGCCGGCGATGTATGCGCGTGTCACCAACGCCGCGCTCGAAGGCAAACCGGCCGACATGGCGATCACCATGCATTCGTGCCGCGGCAATTTCCGCTCCACCTGGATCGCGCAGGGCGGTTACGAGTTCGTCGCCGAACAACTGCTCGGTAATACAGATCTCGACGGCTATTTCCTGGAATACGACAGCGACCGCGCCGGCGGCTTCGCCCCGCTGCGCTTCCTTCCAAAGGGCAAGAAGCAGCTCGTGCTCGGCCTGGTCACGAGCAAGAGCGGGCGGCTGGAACCACGCGACGAGATCAAACGGCGCATCGACGAGGCCAGCAAATATGTGGCACTCGACCAGCTCTGCTTGTCGCCGCAGTGCGGTTTCGCTTCAACAGAGGAAGGCAATGTGCTGGCGGAGGACGAACAATGGGCTAAGCTGCGTATGATCGTCGAGCTGGCCGAGGAGGTCTGGGGCCGGGACTGATTTTTCGCAAGCGTGCCCGACTGGACGCCGCTTGGCATCGTTCGCTGGAATAGGATTACAGTTTTTGCGTGGTATCAACCAAGAAACCAACCGAGAGGGATGGAAATGTCACTGATATCGCAATGGCCTACCCTAAGCCGCCTGGCGCTGTCGGCTGTGGCCGCAACATTGTTGTTTGCCACGGCGCCGGCAAAGGCGCAGACTAAAGAGCCGATCAAAATCGGCTTCGGCATGTCGCTCACCGGTCCGCTTGCTGCCAACGGCAAGATGTCGCTGGTCGCGATGCAGGTTTGGGAAGACGACATCAATGCGAAGGGCGGGCTGCTCGGCCGCCCGGTCAAGCTGGTCTACTACGACGATCAGAGCAGTCCGTCGCAAGTGCCCGGCATCTACACCAAGCTGCTCGATATCGACAAAGTCGATCTGATCGTCAGCGGCTATGCCTCGACCCAGATTGCCGCGGCGATGCCGGTCGCGATTCAGAAGAAAAAATTGTTCGTCAGCCTGTTCGGCACCGGGGTCAACGAGACCTTCAACTATGCGAAATATTTCTCGATGATCCCGAACGGCCCGACGCCGAAGCCGGCCTTCACGCGCGGCTTCTTCAAGGTGGCCGAGGTACAGAAGCCCAAGCCGCAGACCATCGCGATCGCCTCGGCCGACGCCGAGTTCGGACGCAACGCCTGCGAAGGCGCCGAGCAAAACGCCAAGGATTCCGGCTTCAAGATCATCTACAACAAGAGCTATCCGCCCGCCACGACCGACTTCTCTCCGATCGTGCGCGCGATCCAGGCGCTCAATCCGGATCTGCTGGTGATCTGCTCCTATCCGCTCGACACCGTCGGCATGATCACCGCGATGAGCGAAGTCGGCTTCAAGCCGAAGATGTGGGGCGGCGCCATGGTCGGCCTACAGGCGACCGTGTTCAAGACCAAGCTTGGCCCGCTGCTCAACGGCGTGGTCAACTTCGAAACCTGGCTGCCCGTCAAGTCGATGGAATTTCCAGGCTCTCTGGATCTGGTCAAGAAATATCAAGCTCGCGCCCAGGCCGCTGGCTCTGATCCACTCGGCTACTACATGCCGGTGTGGGCCTATGCCTATCTGCAGGTGCTCGGCGACGCCATCGCCAATACCAAGAGTCTCAATGACGATGTGCTCGCCGATTACATCCGCAAGACCACGTTCAAGACCGTGGTCGGCGACGTGAAGTTCGGCAAGGGCGGCGAATGGGCGGAAGAGCGCACGCTGGCGGCCCAGTTCCAGAACATCAAGGGCAATACCGTCGACGACTTCCGCGATCTGAAAACCGAAATCATCGTCTATCCGCCGCAATTCAAAACCGGCGACGTGATCTACCCGTACGAAAAGGCGATCGTAAAATAGAGTTTGGCGAACGCCAATTTCCCGGCAAAATCAGCGGCCGGCGCCGTCAGGCGCCGGCCGCGGTCGTCTGTGAGAAAGTTTTACGATGAAGCTAACTAAGCCCCCGTTCCGCGCCGATCATGTCGGCAGCCTGCTGCGCACCGCGCCGCTGAAGGAGGCGCGCGCCAGGCGCGAACGGGGCGACATTGGCGAGGAGGAGCTGAAGGCGATCGAGGACGACGAGATTGTCAAGATTATCAAGAAGCAGGAAGACATCGGCTTGCGTGCGGTCACCGACGGCGAATTCCGCCGCGCCTTCTGGAACTACGATTTCCTGGGCGCGCTCGACGGCGTGGAAGCCTATCTGGGCGAGCGCAAGATCAAGTTCCAGGGTCTCAATCCGAAGCCGATGATGCTGCGGGTGGTAGGCCCGCTCGGCACCCTTTCCGGCCACCCGATGCTCGAACATTTTGAATTCGTAAAGGCGCACACGCGCGTCGTCCCGAAGATGACGATCCCGTCGCCGTCCTCGCTGCACTTTCGCTACGGCCGCGACGCGGTGCCTGAGACGATCTATCCGGACATGGATCATTTCTATGGCGATCTCGGGCAGACCTATCGCAAAACGGTGCGCGCCTTCGCCGACCAAGGCTGCCGCTATCTGCAGCTCGACGAGGTCAATTTCACCTATCTGTGCGATCCCAAACTGCGGGCGCAGGTCGCCAACCGCGGCGACGATCCCGAAAAGCTTCCGCAGATCTACGCCGGCATGATTAATGCGGCGATCTCGGACACCCCGCCCGACATGACCATCGCCATGCATCTGTGCCGCGGCAATTTCCAGTCCACCTTCGTGGCCTCGGGCGGCTACGAACCGGTGGCGGAAATCCTGTTCAACACCATCAACGTGCACGGCTATTTCATGGAATACGACAGCGACCGCGCCGGCGGCTTTGAGCCACTGCGGTTGGTGCCGAAAGGCAAGACCGTGGTGCTTGGCCTGGTCACCTCGAAATCAGGGCGGCTCGAATCAAAGGGCGAGCTCAAGCGCCGCATCGAGCAGGCCTCTCAATTCATACCGCTCGACCAGCTCTGCCTGTCGCCGCAATGCGGCTTCGCCTCCACCGAAGAAGGCAATATCCTGGCCGAGGACGAGCAATGGGCGAAGCTTAGGATGATCGTCGAGCTTGCCGAGGAAGTGTGGGGGTAGCAGCGATGAGCATGAGATCCAAGCCGCCGTTCCGCGCCGATCATGTCGGCAGCCTGCTGCGGCCGGCCGCGCTCAAGACGGCGCGCGAGCAGAGCGCCAAGGGCGAAATCGATGCCGCTGTGTTGAAGGCGATCGAAGATCGCGAGATCGAGCGCGTCATCAAGAAGCAGGAAGAGGCCGGCCTGCAGTCGATCACCGACGGCGAATTCCGCCGCTCCTGGTGGCATCTCGATTTCCTGTGGGGTCTCGATGGTGTCGAAAAGCACGTCATGGATAGTGGCGTTGCCTTCGCCGCTGTCACCACCCGCAACGAAGGCGTCAAGGTCGCCGGCAAGATTGGCTTTTCCAGCCATCCGATGCTCGAGCATTTCAAATTCGTCGCCGCACACACCAAGCGCACACCCAAGATCACGATCCCGGCGCCCTCGGCGATCTACGGCCGGCCGGCGCTGCCGCCGATCGATAAGGCAGTCTATCCGAGCCTCGACCGACTGTTCGACGATCTCGGCCAAGCCTATAAAAAAGCTGTGCGAGCCTTCGCCGATGCCGGTTGCCGCTATCTTCAACTCGACGAGGTGTTCATCGCCATGCTGTGCGACCCGAGCTATCGGGCGAAGATGACGGCACGCGGCGACGATCCGGAAAAGCTTGGGCTGCTCTATGGCGACTTGATCAACATGGCGATGTCGGACATTCCGCCCGACATGACGATCGCAATGCACATGTGCCGCGGCAACTATAAATCGACCTATATGGGCTCGGGCGGCTATGAGGCGGTGCAGGAGATTCTGTTCAATCGGATCAAGGTGCACGGTTTCTTTATGGAATACGATAGCGACCGCGCCGGCGGCTTTGAGCCGTTGCGCCTGCTGCCGAAGGACAAGATGATAGTGCTCGGCCTAGTCACCTCGAAGAGCGGCCGGCTCGAGTCGAAAGACGAGCTCAAGCGCCGCATCGACGAGGCCGCCAAGTTCGTTTCTCTCGACCAGCTGTGTCTGTCGCCGCAATGCGGCTTCGCCTCCACGGAGGAAGGCAATAAGCTGGCCGAGGAAGAGCAATGGGCGAAACTCGGGATGATCGTGGAATTGGCGGAAGAGGTCTGGGGCAAATCATGACAGGCGTTGTTGCCGGCAAGGTCGCCATCGTCACAGGAGCGGGGCGCGGGATCGGCCGCGGCATCGCCCTGCTGCTGGCCGCCGAAGGCGCGCGCGTGGTCGTTTGCGATATCGGCGCCAGCCTGCAAGGCGAGGGCAATGACGCCGGTCCAGCGCAGGAGACAGTCGCGGCGATCAACAAGGCTGGTGGCAAGGCGATCGCGTCCACGCTGTCCATCACCGAGCCGAAGAATGCAGAAGCCATCGTCAAATCCGCGCTCGACGCCTTCGGCCGCGTCGACATCCTCGTCAACAATGCCGGCATCCTGCGCGACGTCATCTTCCACAAGATGAGCTGGTCGGACTGGTCGGACGTTATCAACGTGCATCTCCACGGCTCGTTCAACATGAGCCGCGCGGTCGCCGGGCCGTTCCGCGAGCAGAATTCCGGCGCTTACGTGCATATGACCTCCACCTCCGGCCTGGTCGGCAATTTCGGCCAGGCCAACTACATGGCCGCCAAGCTCGGCATTATGGGCTTGTCGCGCGGCATCGCGCTCGACATGGCGCGCTTCAATGTGCGCTCGAACAGCATCGCACCCTTCGCCTTCACGCGCATGATCGAGTCGATCCCAGCGCAAACCGAAGGCGAGAAGCGCCGCATCGACGCCTTCCGTGAGATGACTCCCGAGAAGATCGCGCCGCTCGCGGTCTATCTCGGGTCCGACGCGGCAATCGGGATCACCGGGCAGATCTTCGCGGTGCGCAACAACGAGATCTTCCTGTTCAACCAGCCGCGTCCGATCCGCACCATCCACCGCGCAGACGGCTGGACTCCGCAGAAGATCGCCGCACAGCTCAAAGGCGCCTTCGCACCCTCGTTCACGCCGCTGGAGCGCTCGGAAGAGGTGTTCGGCTGGGACCCGATTTGATCTCCAGCAATGCGTTTCGCGCGCAGCCGGGCTACGTTGCCCAGCCTATGGTGCGTATGGCACTAAAGTAGTCCTATGACCAAACGCAGCCCCGAGCCCGACCAATATGCCGATATCCGTGAGAGCGTGCGCGCGCTCTGCGTCAAGTTCCCCGGCGACTACTGGCGGGCACTCGATCGCGAACGCGCCTATCCGACCAAATTCGTCGCCGCGCTCACCGAGGCCGGCTATCTCGCCGCGCTGATTCCGGAGGAGTTCGGCGGCAGCGGGCTCGGTATCGGCGCAGCCGCCGCCATCCTGGAAGAAGTCCATGCCTCCGGCTGCAACGGCGCCGCCTGCCACGCGCAGATGTACACAATGGGCACTATCCTGCGGCACGGCACGCCGGCGCAGAAGCAGAGCTACCTGCCCAAGATCGCCAGCGGCGAATTGCGGTTGCAGGCCTTCGGCGTGACAGAGCCGACCTCCGGCACCGACACGCTCTCGCTGCGCACCACCGCCCGGCGCGAGGGTAACGACCACTACGTGATCAATGGTCAAAAAATTTGGACGTCTCGCGCGGAACATTCCGATCTGATGCTGCTGCTCGCGCGCACCACGCCGAAGGAACAGACCAAGAAGCGCACCGACGGACTGTCGGTCTTCCTGGTCGACATGCATTTGGCGCAGGGCACCAGCCTGACCATCTCGCCGATCCGCACAATGATGAACCACGCCACCACCCAGGTATTCTTCGACGACCTGCGCGTGCCTGCGGAGAACCTGATCGGCGAGGAAGGCCAGGGCTTCCGCTACATTCTCGCCGGCATGAATGCCGAGCGCATCCTGATCGCGGCCGAGTGCATCGGCGATGCCAAATGGTTCATCGCCAAAGCCAGCGCCTACGCCAAGGAGCGCGAGTTGTTCGGCCGCCCAATCGGCAAGAACCAGGGTGTGCAGTTTCCGATAGCGCGCGCCTATGCGCAGACGCGCGCGGCCGAGCTGATGGTGCACGAGGCCGCGCGGCTGTACGAAGCCGGCCAGGAGATCGGGCCGGAAGCGAACATGGCGAAATTGCTCGCCGCCGACGCTTCCTGGGCCGCTGCCGATATGTGTGTGCAGACACACGGCGGCTTCGGCTTTGCCGAAGAATATGACGTCGAGCGCAAGTTCCGCGAGACGCGTCTCTACCAGGTGGCGCCAATCTCCACCAACATGATCCTGTCGTACATTGCCGAGCACGTGCTCGGTTTGCCGCGGTCGTATTGAGATGGTTTTGCCGCTGGAAGCCCTCCTGGTCGTCACCGTTGAACAAGCCGTTGCCGCGCCGCACTGCACCTGCAAGCTGGCCGATGCCGGTGCGCGCGTGATCAAGGTCGAGCGGCCGGAGGGCGATTTCGCCCGCCGCTATGACGCGCTGGTGCATGGCGAAAGCGCCTATTTCGTCTGGCTCAACCGCGGCAAGCAGTCGGTGGTACTCGATCTGGCCAAGCCCGACGATAAGGCGCTGCTAGAGGCCATACTCGCCAAGGCCGACGTGTTCGTGCAGAACCTGAAGCCCGGTGCCATGGCCAAGCTCGGCTTCGCCGTTGAGCGCTTGCGCCGCGACTATCCGCAGCTGATCTGCTGCTCAATCTCCGGCTATGGCGAGAGCGGGCCTTATGCGCAGCGCAAGGCCTACGACATGCTGATCCAGGCCGAATCGGGGCTATCCTCGATCACTGGCGGTCCGGAGGCGCCAGCGCGTGCCGGCGTCTCGGTTGTCGACATCGCGGCCGGTATGAACGCCTACGAGGCGATCCTGGAAGCGCTGGTGGCGCGCGGCCGCACCGGCCAAGGCGCCGCGATCGCTATTTCGATGTTTGACGCCATGGCGGACTGGATGACGGTGCCGCTGTTGCAGCACGAAGGCGGCGAAACGCCCAAGCGCATAGGCCTCGCACACACCTCGATCTCGCCCTACGGCGCATTCAAGACCCGCGACGGCGCCGACGTGCTGATCTCGATTCAGAACGATCGCGAGTGGCGCATCCTGGCCGAGCACGTGCTGGGCGACCAGGCGCTGGCCGAAGATCCAAACTTCGCCACCAATGTCGAGCGCGTGAAACGGCGTGCCGAGACCGACGGCCACGTCGCCGCAGCCTTCGCGACGATGGATGTCGAGCGGTTGGTCGAAAAGCTCGCGCGCTACGATATCGCCTTCGGTCGTATCAACGACACCGCCCTGCTTGGTCGGCATCCGCACTTGAGACGGATCACGGTCGAAACGCCGACCGGCCCGGTTCATATGCCGGCACCAGCCGCGATCCATGACGGCACAATGCGCCGCTACGGCGCGGTACCCGCGCTCGGCCAGCACACCGCGCTGGTGCACAATGAATTCGTGACCAAATAGCGATTAGTCGATCACAACCGTTTCCGGCTCGTCCCCAGCTCGGCGTTTTGAGGTGCCGATCAGCCACACCAGAGGGATCCCCGCAAACGTCAGGATCATCAGCAGCTTGAAATCGTTCAGATAGGCGATCATCGCCGCCTGCTGTGTCACGATTCCGTCCAGCAAGACGCGGCCGATATCGCTGTTGAAGTTCAGATTTGCCACCACATCCGGCATCTGCAGCGCGTCGTTGAACGGTGTCACCTGCTCGACGATGCGCGCGTGCATCTCGGTAGTCTTGCTGGTCAGATTGGCGATCACCATGGAAATGCCAATCGACGCGCCGATATTGCGCACCAGCGTTGTGATCGCCGTTCCACTGTTGCGCAGGTGCGCGGGCAGCGTGAAGAAAGCCACCGCGGTAATGGGCACAAACAGCAGGCCGAGGCCGATGCCTTGCAGGATGCTGGTGAACACGATCGTGTGCTGCGCAGTATCGAGCGAAAAACCGGTCATGTAACAGAGCGTCCCGCCGGTGAGTAGCAGCCCTCCGAGAATGAGATAGCGCAGTTCGATCATCCGCATCAGCCGCGGCGCCATCATCATGGTAAGCAGCGTGCCGACACCGCGCGAGCCCAGCAGAAATCCGGCAGCCTGGATCGGAAGCCCAAGCAGGTTCTGCATGAACGGCGTGACTAGCGCCATGGTGCCGAACAGTACCACTCCGATCACCACCATGAACACCACGCCGCTGACGAAATTGCGGTCCTTGAAAATCTCGAAACGCACGAAGGGCTCATCGGTGGTGAGCGAATGCGCGAAGAAATAATAGAAGCCGGTCGCCGACACGATGGTCTCAATCCAGATCTCGCTTGCGCCGTACCAGCCGACCTGCTCGCCGCGGTCGAGAAGCATTTGCAGGGCACCGATGCCGACCGCCAGTGCGATGAAGCCGAACCAGTCGAAGCGCAGATGTTCGTGCCGCTTTGTCTCGTCCATGAACAGCAGCATGCCGATCACGGTCAGCACGCCTATCGGCAGGTTGATCAGGAACACCCAGTGCCAGGAGTAATTGTCGGTCAGCCAAGCGCCCAGGGTCGGACCCATGATCGGGCCCAGCATCACGCCGATGCCCCAGATTGCCATGGCCTGGCTGCGCTCCTCGAGCGAATAAGCATCGAGCAACACGGCTTGCGACAGCGGCACGAGTGCTGCGCCTGCCATGCCCTGCAATAGGCGGAACAACACTATCTCCTCGATGTTCTGTGCCAGCGCACACAGCAGCGAGGCCACCGTGAATCCGCTGACGCAGATGACAAACAGCTTCTTGCGGCCGAAGCGGTCGGCCAGCCAGCCCATCGGGGCGGTCATAATGGCAGCGGCGACGATATAGGAGGTGAGCACCCAGTTAATCTGGTCGAGCGAGGCCGACAGCGAGCCTTGCAAATAGGGCAGCGCCACGTTGGCGATGGTGGTGTCGAGCGCCTGCATGATGGTGGCGGTCATGGTGAAGGCCGTCAGCAACATGCGCCGCACCGTCGGCGTCATCGTTGCGGTGAGCGCCGGGTTCATCGCGGCGCGTCCTTTGCCTCCGCCGACATGAAGGGAATGCGACTATGGCCGGTATCGATTTCGACATTCACGCTCATGCCGGCGCGCAACAGATGGGTGTCCTCGCCCTTGTCGAAGGCGATACGCACGGGCACGCGCTGCACAACCTTGACCCAATTGCCGGTGGCGTTCTGCGGTGGCAGAATTGAAAATTGCGCACCGGTGCCGGGACTGAGCGCAATTACCGTGCCCTTGAAGGAATGATCAGGGAAACTGTCGACGTCGAGCGTAACCTTCTGGCCGACACGCAGGTAAGTGATTTCGGTCTCCTTCGGATTAGCGTCGACCCAGGGTGCTTCATCGTCGACCACGCTCAGGATTGGCGCACCGGCTGCGACGAACCGGCCGAGCTGAATATTATCAACCTGCGTGGCGGTACCGGAAATTGGCGCCCGTAGTACGCTATGGTCGAGATCGCGCTGCGCTTGGTCGAGCGCGGCCTTGGCTTGCACGTATTCAGGGAACTGCTCAAGCAGCAGGCCGGGATTGCCGAGTAGCTGAGCAAGCGTCGAGTCGCGCTGCTGCACGGCGAGCTCAGCCTGAAGTTGCGCGGCGACCAGCGCGCTTTTGGCGCTATCGAGATCGGCCGCCGAGCCTGCCATCGTGCTCACCAGTTTGCTTTTACGCTCAACGTCGTGCTGCTTGAGGTCGACATTGTTTTGCGCCAGCCCGGCCAGCGTGTTGAGCGACTTGAAATTGGCCTTCAGTTTTTCGTAGTCGACGCGCGCGTTGGCGAGCTTAGCCTTGGCCTGGTCGAGCGCAAGTTGAAACGGCTCGCGATCGAGCGTGAGCAGTTCGTCGCCCGGCTTGACGTGCTGGCCTTCGCGTACAGCGACGTGCACGACCTTGCCGGAGATGTCGGGCGTGATCAGCACTTTCTGCGCGCCGACATAGGCATTGTCGGTGGAGATATAGCGCCCGCCGGTCAGATAAATGCTGAGCCCGAGCACGGCCGCGATCGACGGCAGCGCGACCAGCAGGATCGTGCGCAGGCGCCTGCGCGAGAAGCGCGCACCCATCACGAATTTCGCCGGCGCCTCGCCTTTACTGTCGGGCGATGACTTCGCCTCGGGCGCGGGAACGACCTTCAGAGCCTTTTCACTCATAGTTCTCAACCAATTCGGCTTGACGTTGCGTGTTGTTGTTGCTGAACGCGGCGCGCAGGTTGTCCTTCATGACAACCAGATCGCGCAGCAGTCGCTCCTGCGTTTCGGCATCGATGCCGTCGAGGACGGTTGTCATGATCTCCAATCCCAGGGCGCCGAGCCGCTCGAGCATCGGACGCGCGGCTGGGGTCAGATAGAGGCGGTTGGCGCGGCGGTCGTTGGGGTCGGGCCGCCGCTCGATCAACTCGTTCTCGGCCAGGCGGTCGAGTAGGCGGGTGAGCGAGATCGGTTGTAGGTCGAGGATTTCGGCCAGCTCCGACTGCTTGAGCCCCTCGGAGCGGTCGAGCCGGACCAGCACGACCCATTGCGCGCGCGAGATGCCGAACTGGCGCCCACGCTGGTCGGCATAGGTCCGCAACATGCGAGCTACGTCCATGAGATTGAAGGCGATTTCTCGTTCCATCGGCATTTGGGGCATGGTTCGATCTCTCTTGGAGCGTGTATATATTAAGTATACTCATAATATGTAATCTTATTTTCGGCAAACGGTTGCCGCTCAACGCAGTCGGGTGACGCCGCGCCGCGCCTCGGGCAAAGTCGGCCGTGCAAAATCGCGTGAAGGAGGCGCACACGCCATGGACATCGGCTTTATCGGACTGGGCAATATGGGGCAGCCGATGGCGCGCCGGTTGATCGAGGCGGGGCATAGGCTCGTCGTCTATGACACGCGCAATGATGCGGTGGCGCCGCTGGTAGCGCTCGGCGCACAAGTGGCGTCGTCACCGGCCGACGTCGCTGATCGGGTCGAGACTGTGATCGCCAGCCTGCCGGAGCCGCACATTGTCAAGAAGGTCGCGACTGGCGAAGGCGGCGTAATCCAAGGCAAGCGTGTGAAGCGCTTCGTCGATCTCTCGACCACCGGCTCGCGCGTGGCGGCAGAGATTGCGGGAATGCTGGCGAAGAAGAACATCGCGCAGATTGATTCGCCCGTGAGCGGCGGCGTCGCCGGCGCGGTGAAGGGCACGCTCGCGGTCATGGTGTCGGGACCGCAAGATCATATCGACACGGTCAAGGATGCGCTTACCGTGTTCGGTAAGGTGTTCGTGGTCGGTAACAAACCCGGCATGGCGCAGACCATGAAGCTCGCCAATAATTTCCTGTCGGCCACTGCGATGGCGGCGACTTCGGAAGCGGTGGTGATGGGCGTGAAGGCCGGGCTCGATCCCTCAATCATGGTCGACGTGATCAATGCTGGCTCTGGGCGCAACACGGCTTCGACCGACAAGTTTCCAAAAGCGATCATTCCGCGCACATTCAATCTCGGCTTTGCCACCGCGCTGATGCTTAAGGACGTGCGTCTTTGTCTCGATGAGGCCAAAGCACTGGAGGTGCCCAACGAGGTGATGCGCGCGGTGCTGGATGCCTGGGAAACCGCCAATTCCGAGATTGGCGGCGACAAAGATTTCACCACCGTCATTCAGCCGATCGAAAAGCGTGCCGGAGTCACCGTGGGGAAGGCCTCATGAACGACGATATCCACGAGGTCTACGCCGTCTGCTATGCCAGCCATGCGCGCAAGCGTTCGGAGAACTACATCTTCGGTGACCCGCATGACGAGCTCACCTCAATCGCCTATTATGTCTGGGTGATCAAAGGTCCGTATGGCACTTTCGTATGCGACACCGGCTTTGACGAGACGGCGGCTAAGGAACGCGGGCGCAAAATCATTCATCCAGTCGACGAGGGTATCAAGGCGCTAGGTGTTGCGCCCGACACAGTCAATCATGTCATCGCCACCCACATGCATTGGGATCATGCCGGCAATTACGACATGTTCCCCAAGGCGCGCTATCACCTACAGGATACCGAGATCGCCTATGCCACCGGCCGCTGCATGTGCCATCCGATGCTGCGCATTCCGTTTAGCGAGCGCGACGTGCACGCCATGGTGAGCAAGGTCTTCGCCGATCGCGTCGAATTCCACGACGGCACCGAGGAGCTCGCGCCCGGCATTTCCGTGCACAAGATCGGCGGCCACTCCAAAGGCCTGCAATGCGTGCGGGTGAAAACCAAATGCGGCCATGTGGTGGTGGCATCCGACTGCTGCCACCTCTATTCGCATCTCGACGAAGGCCGCGTGTTCCCAATCACGTACAGCGTCGGCGACACGCTCGAGGGCTACCGCACGCTCAAGAAGCTCGCCTCATCGCGCCAGCACGTGGTGCCCGGGCACGATCCGGAGGTTTTGAAACTCTACCCGGCCGCCAAGGCCGGCATGGAGAACTGGATCGTGCGACTGGATGTGCAGCCGAAGAGTTAAACTAAGCCCAACTCCGCGAATGCGGTCTTGTGGTGCTCCGCGCTGTCGGCTGAGAAGCAGCAGAAGATGATGTGCGTAATGCCCCGCGGGTTTGCCGCCGATTCTGATGCCACGGTGCCGACCGCGATGCGCGCGGCGAGGTCGGGAGGAAAGCGATAAACGCCGGTGGAGATCGCCGGATAGGCGATTGAGGAAAGCGCGTAGGCAGCCGCGAGGTCGAGCGCCGTTCGGTAGCAACTCGCCAGCAGCGCTTCTTCGTCCGAGTTGCCACCGTGCCAAACCGGCCCGACTGCGTGGATGACGTGGCGCGCTTTTAGCTTATAGCCGCGCGTAATCTTGGCGGAGCCGGTCTCGCAACCGCCCAGCCTGCTGCATTCCTCCAACAGTTGCGGTCCGGCGGCGCGATGGATTGCGCCGTCGACTCCGCCGCCGCCCAACAACGAACGATTGGCGGCGTTCACGATGGCGTCGACATCCAGTGTCGTAATGTCCGCGACGCGGATGTCGAGCAGCGCTTGGCCGATCTCGGCGGTAAGCAGTACGGTCATGCTCGCTATACTATCACGCCCATTCGCCACCGACTTCCGCTTGGAGGTCGACGGTGCTGCGCATTCCGATATCGTCGAAATGCGCGTCGAGGAAGCGGCGCGCTGCGCGCCGGCCGTTGTTGCGCAGCATCTCGAAGAAATCGTAATCGGTATTGAGCTTGCTGCTTGAATTGAGCTGTTTGGCTGAGCTATCGAGCGCGATGCGGTGCATATTGATGCGACGATACTTGCCCGTGCCGATCCCTCGTGTAAGCCGGCCCTGATCGATCAGTCGCGCCACGAACTCGATCGCCCGTAATTCGCCCATCAGCGGCGAGTTGAACGTGATCTCGTTCAGCCGATTTATGATGTCTTGGCTGGAGGTCGGCGTGGCGTGGCGCACGAGCGGATTGATCTGGATTAGCAGCACATCTTCGGTCTGCGTCTTGCTGAACAGCGGAAAGATCGACGGATTGCCGAGATAGCCGCCGTCCCAGTACGGCACGCCATCGATCTCGACCGCGTGGAACAGGAGCGGGAGGCATGCGGAAGCAAGGATCGCATCAGCGGTGATCTTGTCGTGCGCGAAAATGCGTAAGTGCCCGGTATGCACATTGGTGGCGGTGACGAATAGTTGTGGTGTTGGGCTTGTGCGGATCGCGTCGAAATCGACGAAGCGCTCGAGCAGATCCTTCAGCGGATTGATATTCAGTGGGTTGAAATCGTAGGGCGAAAGGTATTGCGACAGCGACTTGAACCAGATCGCCATCGGCGAATCTTCGAGCGGCAGGAATGAGAACAGACGATCGATCGTCTTGCGCTGCAAGTCAGGCAGTCCGCCGCCCAGGCTGGCTGCCCGCCAGAATTCGGCCAGCCGCTTGCGTGCGTCCTCGCGTCCGCCGCGCACCAGTCCGTCCGCCAGCAGTACGGCATTGACCGCGCCGGCCGAGGCGCCGGTGATGCCCTCGATCTCGAGCCGACCGTCTTCTAGCAGATGGTCGAGTACGCCCCAGGTAAAGGCGCCATGCGCGCCGCCGCCCTGCAGCGCCAGATTGATGCGCTTCGGCTTCGGCGGCGGATCGCCGCGAATGGCGCGTACGAGCGATTTGATCATAGATCGGCGACCGCCCGCGGCTTACTGCGCGACCCAGCCGCCATCGATCGAATAGGCCGAGCCGGTGATACTGGCCGCTGCGTCGCTTGCCAGGAACACCGCCAGCGCGCCGATGTTCTCCGGTTTGGTGAATTCATGCATCGGCTGCTTCTCCGACACCAGTGCAACCTTGGCTTCATCGAAGGTTTGTCCGGCCGCTTTGGCGCGCTCATTGATCTGCTGCTCTACCAGCGGCGTAAGCACCCAGCCCGGGCAGATGGCATTGCAGGTGATGCCGCTATTGGCGGTCTCGATCGCCACCACCTTGGTCATGCCGACCAGGCCATGCTTGGCCGACACATAGGCGACCTTCTGCGCGCTGGCGACCAGTCCATGCGCCGAGGCAATGTTGATGATGCGGCCCCATTTGCGCCGCTTCATGCCGGGCACCGAGGCGCGGATGGTGTGGAACGATGACGACAGGTTGATCTCGATTACCGCGTCCCATTTCTCGATCGGAAAATCCTCGACATTCGCCACATGCTGGATGCCGGCATTGTTGACCAGCACATCGAGGGAGCCGAACTCCGCTTCGGTCGCGCGGATCATTTCGGCAATCTCGGCCGGCTTGGTCATGTCGGCACCCGAGTAGCGCGCTTTGACGCCAAACTCCTGCTCCAACCCGGTTCGTTCCTTCTCGATCGCGGCGGCATCGCCGAAGCCGTTGATTATGGTGTTGGCGCCGTCGGCGGCGAGAGCGCGCGCGATGGCGAGCCCGATGCCCGAGGTGGAACCGGTAACCAGCGCAGTCTTGCCTTTGAGCATGGGCACTCCTCAAGTCCTGACGGCCGCCAAATGGCCGCACCTGTTGATGGAATAGGGGGCAGAAACCTGCCCCTATTCTTGTTGCGGCGCAATATATATGGTCGTGCTATGGGAAGTCGCTAGACTTGTCGCATGAAAAACGGATCGCTCCTTGGCCCATAAGACAAACCCGCGCGCGGCCTTCCCGGCGCCCGATCACGACCACGGGCGGTGCGCCCGCGAGGGTCTCGCTAATGCCGAGGCGCTCTGCGCCGCCCGCAGGGAACGGCTAACGTCGATGCGCCGGCGTGTGCTGGAAGCCTTGCTCGCTAGCCACCAACCACTCGGCGCGTATGAGTTAATCGACCATCTGGCGGCGCGCGGCGGCCGGCCGGCGCCGATCACTATCTATCGCGCGCTCGATTTCCTGCGCGAACAGGGCCTGGTCCACCGCATTGAAAGCCGTAATGCCTTCATCGGGTGTGTGCAGAATCACTCCGACAGAGATCCGGTGGTATTCCTGATCTGCGAGCGGTGCGGCGCGGTCGGCGAGGCCGCTTCTGCCGCGGTCGCCAACACTATTAAGACCGCCTCGCGCGCCGCCGGCTTTACGCCAAAGACGCCGGTGATCGAGATCTCCGGCATCTGCGCGCATTGCAAGGCGGCGTGACTCGGCGCGGTCATTGCCGGGTCCAACCCGGCAATCCATGAGGCAGCTCCGCAAAGAAAAAGTAAGGTCGGAGCTGCTGAGGTCCATCATCGATGTGCGGGTCGAGCCCGCGCATAGCGCCGAGAGTATAGCGCGGTAATATTAATCTTTAGAAACCCTCCACGCATGTCGTCGCCCGCATCGTCCCACCACGCCCGCCCGCTCGACCCGCTGGCTGCGGTGATCGTCGTGGTGTTGTGCTTGTCGTGGGGCTTCAACCAAGTCGCCACCAAGATTGCAATCCATGACATCCCCCCGATGATCCAGTCGTCGATCCGCTCAGCCGCTGCCGCGCTGATCGTGACCGCCTGGTGCAAAGTGCGCGGCATCCCGCTGCTCGTGCGCGACGGCACGCTCGGGGCAGGGCTCGTCGCCGGCCTACTGTTCGCGATCGAATTTATCTTCATCTATCAGGGTCTGGTCTACACCACGGCAACGCGCGCAGTGCTATTCATCTATCTCGCGCCGTTCCTCGTCGTGCTCGGTGCGCGCGTTTTCTTTCCGGCCGATCGTTTCGGCGTCGCCCAATGGGTCGGGCTCGTGCTGTCGTTCTCCGGCATGATCGTCGCGTTCGGTCTGCCGACGCCGGCGCTCGATCCGCGCCAAGCGATCGGTGACATGATGATGGTTGGTGGTGCATTGTTCTGGGCGGCGACCACACTGATCATCAAGGCGAGCGCGCTCAACCGCATCTCATCGGAGAAGGTGATGCTCTATCAGCTGGTGGTGTCGACGCCGGTGCTGGCGCTGGCCGCGCTGCTGTTCGCCGAACATATCGAGGTGATGCCGTCGGCGCTTGCGCTCGGCGCGCTCGCCTATCAGACCGTATGGGTGGTCAGCGTCACCTTCGTGGTCTGGTTCGCGCTAGTGGTGCGCTATTCCGCCAGTCGGCTATCGGCATTCACATTTCTGACGCCGCTATTCGGTGTCGCCGCCGGCCACCTGGTGCTGGGCGAGCCGCTAACTCCGGCCTTCGCCGCAGCGGTGGCGCTGGTGGCTGGCGGGTTGGTCCTAGTGAACCGGGCGCGTTGACCACATATTATAAGTCTGGCACTCCGGTGCGGCAGGACTTGCCCGATGCACGTGCAACAGCGTCACAAAACGGTCGCGGTGGGTGTCGGCGGCGTCATGGTCGGCGGCGGGATGCCGATCGTGGTGCAATCGATGACCAATACCGACACCGCCGATGTCGAGGCGACCGCCCGGCAGGTGGCGGCGCTGGCGCGCGCCGGCTCGGAGCTGGTGCGCGTCACGGTCGACCGCGACGAGGCGGCAGCGGCGGTGCCTAAGATCAAAGAGCGGCTGGCGCAGTTTGGCGTCAGCGTGCCATTGGTCGGCGACTTTCACTACATCGGCCATAAATTGCTGGCGGACCACCCCGGTTGCGCCGAAACGCTCGACAAATACCGCATCAATCCGGGCAATGTCGGCTTCAAGAACAAGCGCGACCTGCAATTCGCGCAGATCGTCGAGATGGCGCTCAAATACAACAAGCCCGTGCGCATCGGTGCCAACTGGGGCTCGCTCGACCAGGAGTTGCTCACCCGGCTGATGGACCAGAACGCCAAGGCGGAAAAGCCGCTCGCCGCGCGGGAGGTGACGCATGAGGCCATGGTGCAGTCGGCGCTGCTGTCGGCCGAACGTGCCGAGGAGATCGGGCTGCCGAGGAACCGCATCATCCTCTCCGCGAAGGTGTCAGCAGTGCAGGACCTGATCGCGGTCTATTCGGAGCTGGCGCGCCGCTCCGACTATGCGCTGCATCTCGGTCTGACCGAAGCCGGCATGGGCTCGAAGGGCATCGTCGCTTCATCGGCCGCCATGGGCGTACTGCTTCAGCAAGGCATTGGCGACACCATCCGTATCTCGCTCACGCCGGAGCCAGGCGGCGACCGCACCCGCGAGGTGCAGGTGGCGCAGGAGCTCTTGCAGACCATGGGGTTGCGCACCTTTGTGCCGCTGGTTGCGGCCTGCCCCGGCTGCGGCCGCACCACCTCGACCACGTTCCAGGAGCTCGCTGCCGAAATCCAGGGCTTCATCCGCGACTCGATGCCGGTGTGGAAGATGCGCTACCCGGGCGTTGAGACGCTCAACGTCGCGGTGATGGGCTGCATCGTGAACGGGCCGGGCGAATCGAAACACGCGGACATCGGCATCTCACTACCCGGTATTGGCGAGCAGCCGATCGCGCCGGTGTTCATCGACGGCAAGAAGGCCGCCACCCTGCGCGGCCCCATGCTCACTACTGACTTCAAGCAGATGGTGTTCGATTACATCGAGCGGCGGTTCGGCATAGGAGCGAAGGCCGCGGAATAGCTACATCCGCACCAACTCGCTTGTAATCCCAAGCAGTATCAGTAAGTTGCTGGAAAACCTGAGACATCCGAGTAGCCCAAAGTACAAAAGGGCTGTACTGATGCCGTTTGTAATGGCCGCATTGAACCGCTCGAAATCCGGGGCTTACACCGCCCGCAAAGGTATCCCCAAGGACGTAAAAGAGGAGTACGCACGCCTATATGGCCCCAGTTGGGAAGCCAAGTTGACCCTGCCTGCGAGGCTGAGGCCGTAGGAGGCGAAAGCTCGGTACGGGGAGTGGTTAGACGAGG
>Ga0207777_1000057_pt1 | contig 21877 bp, 19 predicted proteins | sample LuqExpMetageno35_FD_187793 | JGI IMG/M metagenome (GOLD analysis project Ga0207777, IMG submission 187793) | Tropical forest soil microbial communities from Luquillo Experimental Forest, Puerto Rico - Sample 35 (SPAdes) | ecosystem: Environmental > Terrestrial > Soil > Tropical forest ...
CTGCGGCTCGCCGCCCACCTGCTCGAATACGACCCGGACCTGCGCGGCGGTAGCGGCTATACGCGGGCGCGTGAGCTGCTCGAAAGCGGCGCCGCTCTTAGGCAAATGCACAAGATCATCGAAGCGCAAGGGCCGTCCGGCTGCCGCACCGATCTCGGGACGTTGATCGCCGACGTACCGGCGGCGAGCGACGGCATGGTCGAGGCGATCGACTGTCTGCGTCTCAACCGCCTGGCGCGCGTCGCCGGCGCGCCGATCGACAAGGGCGCCGGCATCAAGATCTTCAAGAAGATCGGCGACCGCGTCGAGAAAGGTGAGCCGATCTATCGGATTCACGCGTTCGACCAGTCGGAATTCGATCTCGCGGTCGCGGCTGCCAAGGTCGATGCCGGTTATATTGTCGGGCTGCGGTCGCAGCCCGGCGCGAGTTAGCCGTGGACAAGATCGCGATCCAAAGCCTGCCATCTTCGATCGGGGATGCCACACGGCTGGCATCGCGCCTAGGCGTGCCGATGCACGAGATTGCATTGCATCGCTTTCCGGACGGAGAACTACGCGTCACCGTAGCGACGGCGGCGGCAACGACGATCCTTTACCTTCCGCTCGACCAGCCCAATGACAAGCTGCTGGCGCTGCTGTTTTCTGCCGAAGCGCTGCGGCGCGGCGGCGTACGGCGACTGGTGCTGGTCGCGCCCTATCTCTGCTACATGCGGCAGGATGCCGCGTTCCACGCCGGCGAGGCGATCAGCCAGAAAGCCGTCGGGCAATTGATAGCGGAAATCGTGGACCGGATTATCACGGTCGATGCCCACCTGCACCGTACCAAAACCATTGCAGAGGTCTTCCCCGGTATCGAAGCCGACGATCTGTCGGCGATGCCGGCGATCGCGGATCAGCTGCGGACAGCCGGCTTCGACCCCAATGCGGTGGTGGTCGGGCCGGATGCTGAGTCGGAACCGTGGGTTAGCGAACTCGCGGGTCGGCTCGGTCTGGCGCATTTGGTGGCGCGCAAGACGCGCCGCAGCGACCGCTCGGTCGCGATCGATTTCGCTGATGCAAAGCTGCTGGCCGGCCGCCCAGCAATCCTGGTGGACGATATCGTGTCCTCCGGTGCCACGCTGATGACATGCGCCAAAGCGCTCGCGGCAGTCGGCACCGCCGTCATCGACGCCGTCATTACGCATGCGCTGTTTGCGCCGGAACTGACCTGCGATCTGATCGGCGCCGGCATCCGCTCGATCCGTTCGACCACCAGTGTGCCGCATCCGAGCAACGCGATCGCACTCGATGCGGTGTTAGCCGATGCCTTGCGCCGGGAAATGGCAGGAGCCGCATCATGAGCGTGACCGTGCGATTTTGCGGAGCGGCGCGCACGGTGACTGGTTCGTGTCACTTGCTCCAAACCAGAGCCGGCAGCCTGCTTGTTGATTGCGGACTGTTTCAGGGGCCGAAGACCTTAAAAGCGCTCAATTACACCGCCTTTCCGTTCCGACCGGCCGAGATCGACGCGGCGCTGCTGACCCACGCGCATATCGACCACAGTGGTCTGCTGCCAAAGCTGGTGCGCGAAGGTTTCCGCGGCAGTGTTTTCGCGACGCGCGGCACCATTGACCTGTGCTCGTTCATGCTGCCGGACGCCGGCAGCATCCAGGAGTCGGAAGTCGCCACCCTCAACCGCCGCAACACAGCGCGGGGACGCGCCGAGGTGCTTCCGATCTATACGCAGGCCGATGCGATCGCCTCGCTCGATGCATTTCATCCGGTCGACTATGAGGCCTGGTTCGAGGCAATGCCCGGTGTGCTCGCACGTTACTGGAATGCCGGACATCTGCTCGGCTCGGCCTCGATTGAGCTGGAGTTTGCCGCAGAAGGTATGGACGGCAAGCCGCTGCGGCTGCTCGCCTCCGGCGATGTCGGTCCCGATGCCAAGCTGCTGGAACCGAGCGCTGAAGCGCCGACCGGCCTCGACTATGTTATTTCAGAATCGACCTATGGCGATGCCGATCGGCCGGCGATCACGCCTGAACTGCGACGCCAACATCTCGCCGCCGAGGTGCGTGCCGCCCATGCAGCGAATGGGCCGCTGCTAATTCCGGCCTTCGCGGTCGAACGCACGCAGGAGTTAATCGTCGATCTAGTCGACCTGATGGACAACGGCGAGGTACCCGCCGCGCCGATCTTCCTCGATTCACCGCTGGCCATTCGCGCCACCGACGTGTTCCGGCAACATGCCGCGGGTCTCAATGCCAGGCTCGATGTCGACCGGCTGCTGCGCTCGCCGCATCTGCGGCCCACCGAGTCGGTCGCCGAAAGCAAGGCGATCGCCAAATTCACCGGCTTCCACGTCATCATCGCGGCCAGCGGCATGTGCGATGCCGGTCGCATCCGTCATCATCTCAAGCGCTGGCTTTGGCAGAGGAACGCGACGGTGCTGCTGGCGGGCTTTCAGGCGCAAGGCACGCTCGGACGGTTCCTCAACGACGGCAGCAAGGCGGTGCGCATCCAGGGCGAGGAAATCAAGGTCGCCGCGCGGATCCGGCGGATCGACGACTATTCCGGCCATGCTGACGGGCCGGAGCTGGCGCGCTGGATCGCGGCGCGGCGGCCCATCCAACGCGGCGTATTCCTGGTGCACGGCGAGCAGCCTGCGCTCACCGGTCTGTCCGAACGCATTGCCGAGCGCACGGTTCCGGCGGCGAAAATCTTTACGCCGATCCTTGACGATATTTATGAGCTGACAACCGTAGATCCGACGCCAATCGACGTCGCGCGCCGCCGGCGCCTGGCACCGGAAGCCGTGGTCGCGCTCGATTGGCACAACGATATGTCGAAGCTCATTCTCGACATCAACGAGCGGATCGAAGCCGCGGCGGACGACCGCGCACGCGGCGTGATCATCCGTAAGCTGAGACGGGCGCTGGAAACGCAGGATTGACGCTGCTCGGGTGCCTTTCTGCCTCTCTCACTACACACTTACCGCGATGCAAGCGTTGATGTGCGTCAACGCATCCGACAATCAATTTGATAGGGTTTTGTGCGGCTCTCGAACGCAAGCTTCGGCGAGGTAGCTTCCATGGCCCACAAACAAATCCTGTTCCGCTCTGCCGCACGCGAAAAGGTCTTGCGCGGCGCGACCCAGCTCGCCGATGCCGTGCGCGTGACGCTTGGTCCACGCTCGAAGTCGGTTCTGATCGAAAGGAAATGGGGCGCGCCTATCGTGTGCAACGATGGCGTCACCATCGCCAAGGAATTCGACCTCAAGGATCCCGAGGAGAACCTCGGCGCCCGCATGCTCCGCCAGGCCGCCGAAAAGACCGGCGACATGGTCGGCGACGGCACCAGCACGTCGACAATCCTGGCGCATGCTATCTTCGCCGACGGCGTCCGCAACGTGGTCGCCGGCGCCAGCGCGATCGACATTAAGCGCGGCCTTGATCGCGCCACCAAGTGCGCGATCGAGGCCCTGCGTGCCATGTCGCGCCCGGTCAAAACCCGCAAGGAAAAGGCGCAGGTCGGCGCCATTTCGGCGCATAACGATCCAGCCATCGGCGAACTGGTGGCCGACGCCATGGACAAGGTCGGCGGCGAAGGCGTGATCACGGTGGAGGAATCCAAGACCACCGAGACGGCGCTCGATGTCGTGGAAGGCATGCAGTTCGACCGCGGGTTCCTCTCGCCTTATTTCATCACCAACCCGGAGAAGATGGAGGCGGTGATCGAGGATGCATTGATCCTGATTTCGGATCGCAAGATCAGCGCGCTCAAGGATATGATCCCGTTACTGGAGCAGGTCGCAAAATCGGCACGTCCGCTGCTCGTTGTCGCCGAAGATGTCGAGGCCGAGGCGCTTGCCACGCTGATCGTCAATCAGATCCGCGGCGCACTCAAGAGCTGCGCCGTCAAGGCCCCCGGCTTCGGCGACCGTCGCAAGGCTATGCTCGAGGATATCGCAGTGCTCACCGGCGGCAACGTTGTCTCTGAGGATCTCGGCATCAAGCTTGAGCACGTGGCCATCGAGCAGCTCGGCCGCGCAAAACGCATCGTCGTCGACAAGGACAACACCACGATCATCGGCGGTGCCGGTAACCGCAAGCAGATCGATGGACGCATCGAGCAGCTTCGCCGCGAGATCGAAAAGACCACCAGCGACTACGACCGCGAAAAGCTGCAGGAGCGGCTCGCGAAGCTCGCCGGCGGCGTCGCTGTGATCCGCGTCGGTGCACCCGCCGAATCCGAGATGAAGGCGAAGAAAGAAGCGCTCGACGACGCCATCAGCTCCACCAAGGCGGCCATTGCCGAGGGAATCGTGCCCGGCGGCGGGTTGGCCTTGCTGCGTTGCGTGAAGGCGGTGTCGGAAGAAGAAGCCAAATGCGAGGGCGACGAGAAGACCGGTGTTCTGATCCTGAAACGCGCGCTGGAGGCGCCCACGCGACAGATTGCCGAGAATTCCGCCGTCGATGGCGGCGTTGTGGTCGCTCGTATGCTGAGCGGCGGTGGCAATGAAGGTTTCGATGCCGGCCGCAAGGAATACGTCGATTTGATCGACGCGGGCATCATCGATCCGACCAAGGTCGTTCGCATCGCGTTGGAAAATGCCGTGTCGGTCGCCAGCATCCTGTTGCTGACCGAAGCCACAATGACAGAGATCCCTGAGGTCACGAAGGAGCGTAGCCCCGAGCCGGAAATGGCGATGTGACGCGCCATTCGCAGCCGAGTGCGGGAACCGGATGGGACCATGAGTCAAGCCGCCGCGCCCATCGCACGCTGGGAGCATTTCCCGCACGAAGCGGATGTTGGCGTGCGCGGATTTGGAGCGAGCGCGGCGGAGGCGTTCGAACAGGCGGCGCTGGCGTTGACCGCGGTGGTGACGCGCATCCCGATCAAACCGATGATTTCCGTCGCGGTGAGCTGCGAGGCACCCGACCTCGAACTGCTGTTCGTCGAGTGGCTCAACGCGGTGATCTACGAGATGGCGGTACGCGGCATGCTGTTCGGCCGGTTTGTCGTGCGGCTTAAGGACACGCAGCTTGCCGGAACCCTATGGGGCGAGCCGGTCGACGTCGCGCACCATGCGCCGGCTTGCGAGCCAAAGGGCGCAACCTATACCGCGCTCAAGGTTGCCGCGGACAATGACGGCGTCTGGTCGGCAGCCTGCATCGTGGACGTGTAAGGGAGGCCGGACATGGACCCTGCCCGCTTCACCCGTGTCGATGCGACCACTTGGCGGATTGAGCCCTATGGCGCGATGCGCGTGCCGGCGATCATCTACGCCGATGAAGAGCTTATTCGCGCCATGGACGACAAAGTCGGCGAACAGGCGATCAATGTCGCGATGCTGCCCGGCATCGTACAGGCGTCCTATGCGATGCCCGATGCGCATTGGGGCTACGGTTTCCCGATCGGCGGCGTCGCGGCCTTCGATCCCGACCGGGGCGGCGTGGTATCGGCCGGCGGCGTTGGCTTCGACATTTCCTGCGGCGTGCGCACGATACTGACCGGGCTGAAGGTCGCCGACATTCTGCCTATCCAACAGGTGCTGGCCGATTCGCTTTACCGGCAAATTCCGGCCGGTGTCGGCAGCAAGGGCGCGATCACGCTCGATGACATCGAGCTGGATGCGATGCTGGTGGGCGGCGCCCAGTGGGCAATTGAGCGCGGCTGGGGCGATCCGCGCGACCTCGAGCGGATCGAGGAACAAGGGCGGATGGCCGGCGCCAAGCCGGCATACGTTTCCCACCGTGCCAAGGAACGGCAGCGCCGCGAGATGGGCACGCTTGGTTCCGGCAACCACTATTTCGAAGTGCAGGCGGTCGCGCAGATCTTCGACGCCAAGGTTGCCGAAACCTTTGGCCTCGCAAAGGACGATGTCGTCGTGACCATCCACTGCGGCTCGCGCGGACTGGGACACCAGATCGGCAGCGAGTTCCTGAAGGAAATGGTGGTGGCGGCGGGAGCCTCAGGCATTGCGCTGCCCGACCGCGAGCTCGCCTGCGCGCCGATCAATTCCGAGGTTGGCCAGCGCTATCTCGGCGCCATGCGGGCAGGGATCAACTGCGCGCTCGCCAATCGGGAAATCCTCGGCCATTACGCAAGGCGCATTTTCGCGTACTTCTTTCCCAACCACGAACTGCGCCTGCTATTCGACGTATCGCACAACACCTGCAAGGTCGAGCCGCATGTTGTGAATGGCAAACGGCGCGACCTGTTCATCCATCGCAAGGGTGCCACCCGTGCATTCGGGCCCGGCCACGAGAGCTTGCCCGCGGCCCTGCGTCCGATCGGACAGCCGGTGCTGATCGGCGGCAGCATGGGAACCGGCTCATATATCCTGGTCGGCGAGACCACCGGCGAGCAGAAGGCGTTCTCGTCGGCCTGTCACGGCGCCGGCCGCGCCCTCTCTCGCCATGCGGCGCTTAAGCAATGGAGCGGGCGCAAGATAATGGACGAATTGGCGGGGCAAGGTATCCTGATCCGCAGTCCGTCGACCCGCGGCGTGGCCGAAGAGGCGCCCGGCGCCTACAAGGACGTCGGCGCCGTGGTGATCGCGGCCGAACATGCCGGCTTGGCGCGACGGGCGGCGCGCCTGCGCCCGCTCATCTGTGTCAAGGGCTGATTGCAAGGACAAGCGATCATGTTGATCGGCGTCCCGAAAGAAATCAAACCTGACGAATACCGCGTCGGACTCACACCGGCGACAACCAAGAGGCTAGTCGCCAACGGTCATGACGTTTACGTCGAGAGCCGTGCCGGCGAAGGCGCCGGGATCAGTGATGATGAATATGGGTCAGCCGGCGCTCAGATCGTTGCCGGCGCAGATCAAATATTTCAGCGCGCCGAATTGATCGTGAAGGTCAAAGAGCCTCTGGCAACCGAACGGAAACAACTCCACCGCGGCCAGATCATCTTCACCTATTTGCATCTGGCTCCCGATCCCGAGCAGACGCATGACCTGTTGGCGTCCGGCGTAACAGCTATTGCCTATGAGACCGTGACCGACGCGGCGGGTAAGCTGCCTTTGCTGGCGCCAATGTCGGCGGTGGCTGGGCGCATGGCACCGCAAGTGGCCGCCCATTTTCTGCAACGCCCGCAAGGCGGACGTGGCATCTTGCTCGGTCGCATCGACGCTGTGTCAACCACCGAGGTGGTCGTGCTTGGAGGTGGGGTAGTCGGGACCAATGCAGCAGAAATGGCAATCGGTATGGGCGCCAATGTCGCCGTTACCGCGCAAAGCCAAGAGACGTTACGTCGCGTTGCGCAGCGTTTCGGCGGGCGCGTGCGGACCTTTGCCGCCACAGCGGAATCAGTGGGCGAATTCAGCACTGCCGCCGATGTCGTAATCGGCGCCGCTTTGTTGGCGGGCGCGGCTGCGCCCAAGCTCATCTCGGCAGATATGGTCGCAGCAATGAAGCCGGGGTCCGTCATCGTTGACGTATCGATTGACCAAGGCGGCTGCGCCGCAACGTCCCATCCAACGACCCATTCACAGCCAACTTTCGTGACGGCCGGCGTCGTGCATTATTGCGTTGCAAATATGCCGGGCGCAGTGCCGCGCACATCGACATTCGCCCTCGACAATGCGACGCGACCGTTCGTTCTCGCACTCGCCGACAAGGGATTCCCGCGCGCCTTGATTGACGATAGACACCTGCAAAATGGGCTCAACGTGCACGCGGGCAAAGTCACCTGCCGCGCCGTGGCCGATGCCCTGCAGCTGCCCTATACGCCGGCTGCCGAAGTATTGTGATGGGGATAAAGCTGCCTGAGGGCGCCATTGATGCACGTCAAGGCACGCGCGGCCAATTCGGCTAAATGCAACCTCTAGCGAGGAGTGTATCACGTGGATGCCGTTACCACCGCAGAAATGGCCATTTGGCCGCTACGCGCTGAACAGCTCTATCGCGCGACCGACCTATCGCAATTGCGTTTCTCGACAACGGCAGAACTGGAGCCGATCAATGGTCTAGTTGGCCAAACGCGCGCGCTCGAAGCGATCCGGTTTGGCACCCAGGTCGGCAAGGCCGGCTTCAATCTTTTTGTTATCGGCCCTAACGGCGCCCGCATGCAGGACGCGGTCAAAGCCGTGCTGACCGAAGAGGCGCGTGAAAGGCCGAGGCCGTCAGACTGGGTTTATGTCAACAATTTTGTCGATGCCGAGCGGCCGATCGCCATAGAGCTTCCAGCCGGACGTGCACGCATGTTTCACGACGCGATGCACAAGCTGATCGACGATCTCAAAGGCGCCCTACCCGCGGTCTTCCAAAGCGAGGACTACCAGACGCGGCGTGGCGCCATCGACGAGGCGTTTCAGAAGAAGCAGGCCGAGGCCTTTTCGGCGTTACGCGACAAGGCGGCGGAAAAAGACATCGTTCTCCTTCGCACGCCGCTCGGCTTCGCGCTGGCGCCCGCCAAAGATGGCCAAGTCGTCCCGCCTGATGAATTTAGCAATTGGCCTGAGGCCAAACGTCACGAAATTCGTGCGAGTATCGAAGCCTTAGAAAAGCACCTCGAACATATCATCCATCAGCTGCCGCAATGGGAGAAGCAGCGGCGCGATGAGGTGCGCCAACTCAATCGTGACACCGCGAAATATGCGGTCGACCAGTTGATTGAGGACACTAAGGCTGCCTTCAATGACCTTCCCCGGGTCATTCAGCACGTCGAAACGGTTCGCGCCGATCTCGTCGAAAATGTCGCCATGTTTATCGTCAAGGGTGAAGATGACGACAGCAACGCTGGAGAATTCAGACCCGGCAACGTATTCGACCGTTACGAGGTCAACGTCCTGGTCACCCAGGACAGCGACAAGCACGCGCCGATTGTCGAGGAGCTGCATCCGGCGCTTGCCAATCTGATCGGGCGCATCGAGTACATTCCGGTGCGCGGTGCGTTGGTAACCAATTTCCGCCTCATCAAGGCCGGCGCGATCCATCGCGCTAACGGCGGCTATCTCCTCCTCGATGCGCGTAGCGTTCTACTAGAACCATTCAGCTGGACGGCCCTCAAGCGCATGCTGCGCCGGGGCGAGATCGCTATCGAAGATATTGGGCGGTTCTTAGGGTTTACCAGCACGGTATCGCTGGAACCCGATCCTATCCCGCTCAACGTTAAGGTCATCCTATTTGGTGACCGCCTGCTGTACTTCTTGCTCGCGGCGTTTGATCCCGAACTAGCCGAGCATTTCAAGGTGCTGGCCGATTTCGAGAACGACCTAGCGCGGACGCCGGAGAACGAGGCTGTCCTCGCGCGGCTTTTAGCTAGTCTGGTGCGGCGCGATGGCTTGAATGCCCTCGATCGCGACGCCGTCGCGCTGGTGCTCGAACATGCGGCACGGTTGGCAGACCATGCCGGCAAGCTCTCATTGGTCGTCGAGCAACTGCGCGAAATCCTGATCGAAGCGGATTTTTGCGCGCGTGATGCCAAACGCAGCGTGATTTTACGCACCGATGTGGATAGCGCCCTGGCGGCACGTATTCGGCGCGCCGCGCGGCTGCGCGACCGGACGCAGGAAGCAATCCTGGAAAAGGTCGCGCTGATCGATACGGTTGGATCGCATGTCGGTCAGATCAACGGCCTCAGCGTCACCGAGCTTGGCGGTTTCTCGTTTGGGCGACCGACTCGTATCACCTGCCAGGTCCGACCCGGCAGCGGCAAGGTGGTCGACATCGAACGGGAGGTCGACCTCGGTGGACCGCTGCACTCCAAGGGTGTGCTGATCTTGTCCGGATTGCTGGCCGGCCGTTACGCGCTCGACACCCCGATGTCGCTGTTCGCGAGTCTGGTGTTCGAGCAGTCCTATAGCGGGGTAGAGGGTGACAGCGCGTCGTCGGCCGAACTTTATGCGCTACTGTCGGCCTTGGCAGACGTCCCGCTGCGGCAAGACCTGGCGGTGACCGGATCGGTCAACCAGCACGGCGAAATCCAGGCCATCGGCGGCGTCAACGAGAAGATCGAAGGCTTCTTCGACATATGCCAGAAATGCGGGCTAACCGGCACGCAGGGCGTGTTGATCCCGCGGGCCAATGTACAGCATCTGATGTTACGCAAGGACGTGATCGATGCTTGCGCCGCCGGCAAGTTTGCGGTCTTTCCGATCGCCAATATCAACGACGGAGTTGCATTGTTGACCGGACTTGCCGCCGGCGAGCGCGATGCCGGTGGGCTTTATCCGCCCGACAGCGTCAACCGGCGGGTTGAAGACCGGCTGCGGGCCTTCGCCACGATCCGCAAAGAATTCGTCAGTCAGAGCGCAGGAAAAACAGCCGTGAGCTAGTCATGTCGGAGCAAGCGCGCAGCTTCAAACGGATCGTGCTCGGCTTACAACCGAGCGCGGCCGACCGTACGTTGCAGCTTGCCGTCGAGCTCGCCGACTTGCTGCATCTAGATCTGCTCGGTCTGTTGCTGGAAGACACTAGCCTGCGCGATCTCGCTCGCATCCCGTTTGCTCGGGAATTGCGGCCACTCGGTGGCGGCTGGCATGCGATCGACCTTGACCAACTCTCGCGCGACTTCGATGCAGCGGCTCGCAGCATCGAGCACATGTTCAGGGAAACGGCAAAGCGCCTTGCCACGAACTACCAATTCGAGGTTGCGCGCGGCCCATTGGCCAAGACGTTCGCGTTGGTCCCGCAGAGCGGCGACATCGTCATGATCGTCGAACCGCTGAATCCGGCCGAGCGTGCCAGTCATCAATTCGCCTGGTTGCTCGATGCCGCCTTCCGCTCCACCGCCGCCGTCATGCTGGTGCCGCCGCGTATCGCGCGCACGAAAGGACCGGTAGTCGCGATCGCGGCCTCGCCCGACGACCCTAGCATTCATACCGCGGCCACGATCGCGGCAGCGCTCAAGGAAGAGCTGGTGATCATCGAGGCCGATGGCCGCCAAGCCGATGAGACACGCCTGCCCGCCCCGGCAACCGGGCTTACGGTCAGATGGGTGGCCGCGGCCAAGGCCGCGCTACCGGACCCGGCGACTTGCGCGCAGGCTTTCCGCCAGACCGAGGAGCGGCTGGTGGTGATGAGCCGCGGCGCCTTCGAAGATACGGTCGCCTCCACCATTGCATCCGCACGGCGGGTTCCGGTGTTGGTGGTCGAGCCGTCGGAGACACTGGCAGACGAAACGCCGACGCCGAAGGCCGCGGCGCAAAACGGCTAGGAGTTAAGGCCCATGCAAAACACGCCGCTGCGCTTATTTGCCTTAAGTGCAAGCGTCGAGCTCGGCACCGCAGTGGCTGCAGAGCTGAGGCAATCCCTCGCGGCACATGAAGAGCGCGACTTCGAGGATGGCGAACACAAAGCACGTCCGCTCGAGGCAGTGAACGGCGCCGACGTCTATGTTGTGCAGAGCCTGCATAGCGGACCGCAGCAAAGCGCCAATGATAAGCTGTGCAGGCTGCTGTTCTTCATCGGTGCGCTCAAGGACGCAGGCGCCGCGCGCGTCACCGCAGTGACGCCCTATCTTTGCTACGCGCGCAAAGACCGCCGCACAAAGCCGAACGATCCCGTAACTACCCGTTACATAGCCGGCATGTTCGAAAGCGTCGGCACTGACTGCGTGATCACGCTGGAAGTTCATAACCCGGTCGCGTTGGAGAACGCGTTCCGCTGCCACACGGTAGCTTTAACCGGCACGCCGCTATTCGTGGACTATGCAAAGACGCTCCCCGGCAAGAACCTGTCGGTGATCTCGCCGGACGCCGGTGGCATGAAGCGCGCCGAATTGCTTCGCGAAACGTTAGAAGCGGCCGTGGGCCGCCCGGTCGGCAAAGGGTTGGCCGAAAAGTATCGCAGCGCCGGCGTGGTATCGGGCGATCTGTTCATCGGCGAGGTTGCCGGAACCACCGCGCTGATCGTCGACGATCTGATCAGCACCGGTAACACGCTGCTGCGCGCGGCCCGTTCGGCGCGCCAAGCCGGAGCAAAGCGCGTGATCGCATTCGTTACGCATGGGCTGTTCATGCCAGGCGCAGCAGAGGTCATTGCCGACCCGGCAATCGATCAGTTGGTGGTCACCGACACCGTCCCAGCGTTCCGGCTCGCGTCGCGAAACAAAATCGTGACCCTGCCGGCCGCCCCGCTGCTCGCCGAGACGATCCGGCGGCTGCATGAGGAACACAGCCTGACCGACCTCATGGTGTTTTAGAGAAACGCTTCGAGCTTGCGGGCGCTGGCTGCGGCCAGCTTGAGGTAGGCGGCGGCAAGCCGAGGCCACTTCTCCGGTGTGCGCGGATGTTCTTCGACCAGATGCGCGATAGCGAGCCGCGCGCGCAGCGTGGCACGATGGCAGCGATAGAAGGTGAACAGCTCCTCGGCGGGACCGTCACGCAACAGGCGTTTCATCCGGCGTTCGATAAAGGCGCCGACCCAGGCCGCACCGAGCCGCTCGCACTCAAGGCTGAGATAGGCGACCTCGTCGAACGGATCGACCACCCGCAGCCGCGGATTGAATTCGAGGCAGTCGATGATCCTGACCTGATCCCCCAGCCAGATATGCTCGGGGCGGAGGTCGCCATGACCCGAGACGATCCGTCGATGGCGCAGGCGCGCAGCGATGAGCGCGCCGCGCTGCTGCAAAAACCTCCGCTGCGCGCGATCGATTCGCCGCACCAAGCCGGCCGGAAGCGCAAAGCGCGGGTCGAGCAGGATGCGCCGGTTATAGGCAAGGCTACGCTGCCAGTCGGCGAGATGGACCGCCGGAGACAGAAAGACCGGCAAGGCCGCGCGATAAAATCGCGCCAGCGCCGCGACCAGACGGTCGAGTTTGACAACATGGACACGCTGCTCGCCGATGAGCCCATCGAGCATGGCGTGATCGTCGAGGCGCCGCATGACCACGAGCCAATCGACCGGCTTTCCCGCCCCGCCGATCGCCAGGCCGGCACCAGTATCCACCAAGGGCACAACGTCGAGATAGACGTCCGGCGCCAGGGCGCGGTTGAGCAGTAGCTCGGCTCGGCAGGCGGCTTCCCGGCGGTCCAGAGTGGAAAAATCGAGATAGGGAAAACGAACCGGCTTTTTGAGCTTGTAGACCTGGTCACCAACCAAAAACACCCATGACATATGGGTTTCCCGGCGGATAACCCCGCCCGGACTTGGGTAGGCATCCGGCCCGCTCAGAAAGCTCACTTTAGCGTCGAGCGTCGGCTCAGCGCCGCCACTCGCAGGTCCGTGCACAGGCCGCTCCTATTTAGCAAACAATTTAATACATTTCGGCTCGCCTTTGTTGATACCGATCAAAGCATTACTCCGCATTTGCGGCTATATGGATTGCGCTTATGGGGAGTCAGCACATGCGCTCCTCTGCCACGACCCGCCCACGTACTCACCGCGCTGTGACGTTGATCGCGCGTGAGGTCACGATTGGCCCGCTCGAGCTCGCCGGCACCCTTCGGCTGCCCGCTTCGGCGAACGCGCTGGTCGTGTTCGCGCATGGCAGCGGCTCCAGCCGATTCAGCCCACGCAATATGACGGTAGCTGAAGCCCTGAATGCGCAAGACATTGCTACCCTCCTGTTCGACCTGCTCACGCCGGACGAAGAGGCCAATCGCGCCAATGTCTTCGATATCCCGCTGCTGGCCCAGCGTCTAATCGATGTTGTCGGTTGGGTCGACACGCAGCCCGAGCTCACGCGCTTGCCGCTTGGCCTTTTCGGAGCGAGCACCGGAGCGGCGGCGGCGCTGGTCGCGGCGGCAGAGCTAGGCGGCCGCGTCGGCGCGGTGGTGTCGCGTGGCGGCCGGCCCGATCTTGCCGATGCTGCGCTTGAGCAGGTGATCGCGCCAACCCTGCTGATTGTCGGCGGGCTCGACTACGGTGTTATCGAACTCAATGAGAAGGCCTTCGCCCGTCTGCGCGCGCCAAAGGCGATCGAAATCGTGCCAGGCGCAACACATTTGTTCCCCGAACCCGGCACGCTCGATGTCGTCATCGAACATGCCGCACGCTGGTTCGGTACCCATCTTGATTCGCACACGCACAGCAAAGCCGGGTAGGAGCGGAGACCATCAATGTCCTTCATCGACCGCATCGATGCCGGCCGGCAACTCGCCAAGGCGCTTGCACGCTACCAGAAGCATCGGCCGGTCGTGCTGGCCTTACCGCGCGGCGGGGTGCCGGTCGCGGCCGAGGTCGCGACCGCGCTCGACGCGCCACTCGATCTGATTCTCGTGCGCAAGATCGGCGTCCCGTTTCAGCCGGAGCTTGCCATGGGCGCCGTCGTCGATGGCGCCGATCCTGTGATCGTGCGCAATGAAGAAGTCATCAAGCTCAGCGGCGTGAGCGAGCGTGATTTCAACGCGATCCGCGACGAGCAGCTCGCCGAGATCGAACGGCGACGCAAGCTCTATCTGGGTAATCGCCCGCATCCAGCGATTTCCGGCCACACCGTGATCGTGGTGGACGACGGCATCGCTACCGGCGCGACGACGCGTGCCGCCTTGCAGGCGATCCGCATGCGCAAGCCGAGCAAGCTGGTGCTGGCGGTGCCAGTCGCACCAACTGATACCTTGACGAAGCTGCAGGGCGAAGCAGACGAGATTGTCTGCTTGGAGGACTACGTGGAATTTGGCGCCATCGGATTTTTCTATTCCGATTTCCGACAGATTTCCGACACCGAAGTGATCGCGCTGTTGGCCCAGCATCCGGTCAAGGCGCCCGCTGACACGGGCTGACCACCTGTGACGTTCACAATTTGACCGGGATCAACGCGCGCGGCGGTCTTTTGTGATCGAGTGTAACGCTTGCAGCAGCGTCGGAGGAACCCATGCCAAAACCCGATTCGGGCGGAACCGCACTTGCGACACATGACGATGTCACGAGCGTCCTCGGCAACCTCGACCCTGAGGAGCTGCTAGCGATCATGTCGCTGCGGCCGACCATCGCCGACCTCGAAGAAGCATCGCTGTGGCTTTCCGGCGATACCGACATCTTTGGCGCCAGCGAGCCGATCAAGGGCGTGGCATCCGCCATTGTCACGATCCTCACTGCGAACGAGGAAGAAGAAGAGGCCGCGCGCGCCAGTTAGCGTGCGCCGCGGACAAGGCCAGTCATCTTGCCGACAAAGTTTCAGCAATGATCATACGTGCAAGAGGTCTTGTCGGATGAACCCGCTGACGAGCCCCTTGCTCACCGATCTCTATCAGCTCAACATGATCCAGGCCTATCTGGACCATGGAGAGACTAAGACGGCGGTGTTCGAATTTTTTGTGCGCAAGCTTCCACCGCGCCGCGGCTTCTTGCTGACCGCCGGTCTCGAACAGGCGCTCGAATTTCTTGAGAATCTGCGTTTTTCCACGGACGAGATCGACTGGCTCGCCGGCACGAACCGATTTGAAAAGTCTTTGCTCGAAGAGCTAGCGACGTTCCGCTTCACAGGCGACGTACACGCCATACCGGAAGGCCGCGTGTTCTTCGCAAATGAGCCGATCCTACGCGTGACCGCGCCGATGCCGCAGGCCCAGTTGGTGGAAACCCGGCTGATCAACATCCTCCATTTCCAGTCGCTAGTCGCGGCCAAGGCCGCGCGCATGGTGCTGGCGGGGCCCGGCAAGGTGCTGGTTGACTTTGGCCTGCGGCGCGCGCATGGCGCCGAAGCCGGGTTGATGGCCGCGCGCGCCAGCTACATCGCCGGCTTTACCGGCACCGCGACCGTACTAGCTGAGGAGCAATTCGACATTCCGACTTTCGGCACGATGGCGCACTCCTTCGTTGAAGCATTCGACAGCGAGAGCGCCGCCTTTGAATGTTTCGCACACGCGCGGCCGAAAAATCTAACGCTGCTGATCGACACCTATGACACCGAGGGGGCGGCCAAAAAGGTGGTGGCGCTGGCGCCCCGACTGGCGGCGCAGGGCATCAAGGTTCGCGCGGTCCGGCTGGACAGTGGCGATCTCATTGCGCTGTCGAAAAGTGTGCGCCGCATCCTCGATGATGGCGGGCTTGCAGAAGTGACAGTCTTCGCCAGCGGCGGACTGGATGAGGACTATATGGCCGAAATCATCGAAGCCGGCGCCCCAATCGATGGCTTTGGACTCGGCACCAGCCTCACCACCTCTGCCGACGTTCCGGCGCTCGACTGCGCCTATAAGTTGCAGGAATATGCCGGCTTGCCACGTCGTAAACGCTCGACCGGCAAGGCGACCTGGCCGGGCCGCAAGCAGGTCTGGCGCCGCTATGAAGCCGACGGCCAGATGGCCGGCGACGTCCTCTCGTTGGAAACGGACTCGCAAGCCGGAGAACCGCTGATCGAGATCGTGATGAAGCATGGCCGGCGCGTCGGACAAAAACCCAGCCTGGCTGAGATCAGGGCGCGGGCCGCCAATGATCTCGCGCGCCTGCCCGAGCCCTTGCGCGCGCTGAAGCCGGGCGCAACATATCCGGTCGAGGTGGCGGATGCGCTAGTGCGCCTCGCCGCCGAAGTCGACAGCCGCTTGGCGCAGCGTGAAAGCGTGGTTCCATGACCGACAAATTCACAATCGGCGGGCAGGAAATCCTACTGGTGGTCGACATCCAAAACGACTTCTGCCCGGGCGGCAGCCTGTCGGTGCCACGCGGGGATGAGGTGGTGCCGTTGATCAATGGCTTGGCGGAGAAGTTCGCACATGTGGTGCTGACGCAGGACTGGCATCCGCGCGGCCATCTCTCCTTCGCCTCTGCGCATCCAGGCAAGTCGCCATATCAGACTGTCGAGGTCTCCTATGGCACCCAGGTGCTATGGCCGGACCATTGCGTGCAGGGCACCGAAGGTGCCGCGTTCCCTAACGACATGACGATCCCGCACGCCGAACTGGTGCTTCGCAAAGGCTATCACCGCGAGATCGATTCCTATTCGACATTCTACGAAAACGATCGCACCACCCCTACCGGGCTGGCAGGATATCTGCGCGAGCGCGGCTTCAAGCGGGTGTTTATCGCCGGCCTTGCCTTCGATTTCTGCGTACGCTATTCGGCAGAAGATGCCTGCCGCGAAGGCTTTCAAGTGATCGTGATCGAGGACGCCTGCCGCGGTATCGACGTCGACGGCTCTATGGCGGCCACGCGCGCCCTGTTCCAAACCAAAGACATCCGCTGCATTTCCGCCTGCACGATTAAAGCCGCCGTTTGAGCCGTCACCGCTTCAGCAGCTTGCGCAAGTCGGCGAGCGGGCGTGTGTTGATCACGTCGTCCGCGGTCAGCCAGCCGCGCCGCGCTTGATCAATGCCGAAGCGGATATACTGGTAGTGGTTCACCGAATGTGCGTCGGTTGAAATCGCAAGTTTGACGCCTTTGCTTTTTGCGGCGTGACTATGGATGTCGTTCAAGTCCAGCCGGTCCGGCTCCGCATTGATCTCCAGGGCGCAGCCAAGATCGCGCGCGGCCGCAATGACCTGGTCCATGTCGATGTCATAGGGCTCGCGCTCGCCGAGTAGGCGGCCAGTCGGATGCCCGATTATCGAGACGTGGTTGTTTTGCATTGCGCGTACCATGCGCTCCGTCTGCGCCTCGCGCGACAGATCGAAAAACGAGTGCACCGATGCCACCACAACATCAAGCCGCGATAGAATCGAATCCGGCAGATCGAGGCTGCCGTCTTTGAGAATATCGACCTCAATGCCCTTGAGGACGGTAAAGCCCTTGAATTTTTCGTTGAGCTTGTCGACTTCGCGGATTTGCCGCGACAGCCGCGCCGGATCGAGACCATGTGCCATGGCAACGCGCCGGCTGTGGTCGGTCAGCGCGATGTAGGCATAGCCGCGCGTCCGCGCGGCCACTGCCATGGCTTCGATGCTGGCGGTGCCGTCAGTCCAGTCGGAGTGAACATGTAGATCGCCGCGAATGTCGGCGCTGGTCACCAAATGCGGCAGCTGGTTGGCCTTGGCTAGCGCGATCTCGCCGCGATCCTCGCGCAACTCCGGCGGGATGTAAGCGAGGCCGAGTTTTTTATAAACTTCTTCCTCGCTGGCGCCGGCGATCCGCCTCTTGCCGGAAAACAACCCATATTCGTTAAGTTTCCAGTCTCGTTCGTTGGCGAGCGCCCGCAGCGCGATGTTATGCGCCTTGGAGCCGGTGAAATACATCAGCGCGGCGCCATAGCTTTGCTCCGGCACCGCGCGGGCATCGACCTGCAGGCCGGAGCGTAGCACGACAGTCGTGCGAGTCGGGCCGTGCGCGAGAACTTCGGCAACGTTGTCGTAACCGACCAACTTGTCGCCGACCGTCGGCCCCCGGTCCGAGGTGACCAAAATGTCGAGATCGCCGACCGTATCGCGACGACGGCGATAGCTGCCCGCAACCACGACGCGGCCGCCGTCGCGAAGGAAGGTGACCAGCGCCTCCGCCTCGGCTTCGGCGACCGCAAGCTTGAAGCGCTTGACTACAACCGGCTTCTCGAGCGCAGCTGCCAGCTTCTTTTGAATCACCGGCCCGAAGCCGCGCAGCTCATGCAACTGTCCGGTTTTGATGGCGCGCCGCAGATCGTCGAGGGTGCGTACTTTGAGCTTCTCGTAGAGCAGCTTAACGCGCTTCGGCCCGAGCCCCGGCAGCGCGGCCATTTCGCCGAGCTCACCGGGCAACTTCTTCTTGAGCTGATCCAGCAGACCAAAATGCCCAGTCTTGACGATATCGGCGATTTTGCCGGCCAGGTCATTGCCGATCCCCGGCAGTTCCGTGAGGTCAGCTCCTGCCGACAGCATACTGCGCACACTTTGCGGCAAGCCTTCGATGGTGCGCGCGGCGCGGTGATAAGCGCGCACACGAAACTGGTTCTCACCCTTGATATCAAGAAGATCGGCGGTCTGATCGAACATGGCCGCGATTTCGGCGTTCTGTACCGGCATCGCTCATAACCCGTGAACGGCGTCAAACAACCGTGATTGGAAGTGTCTTTAGCCTTTATGAGCGACGTGCGCATTGAGCCAGATCAGAAGTTCACTGCGGCTGCGCATACAATTACAATTGATACAATCGATGCGCGCCCAAGGCCGGCGATTGCTAGCAGATAACAGTGAACACCAGTTTGGCTTCGCAGCTCAGAATGCGCGGGAATCAAAAATCAAAAAATAAGTTTCTGAACAACAACTTAATGGCGCGCCCGAAGAGAGGCACCGATGCGATCTTTTTGCGCCGGGCCATCGCACGCAGGAAAAAAATCAGTAAAGGGCATCACTGGGGCGTCGGGTGATGCGCGGCGGTTCAATCGTTGGAGGCGTAGCGGTAGTTGCGTCCGTGCCGCGCGCGCGCGGTGAGCGAAGGGCTGGTCCCAAGATCCGACACAACGACAAGGCGGTCGACCTCGCCCCTCAAATAGGCGTTCAGGAACTTTTGATAGTCCCTGAAGGACACGCATCCATTCGACTGGCCGTTAGGACCCAGCATGTAGGTATGCGCAAGCATACCATCGCGACCAAACATCTTACTGTGTTCGACTGGATGAAGGCGAATGGCCCGTACGCCATGGAAAGGCTGCTCTCGCAATGTAAGCTGATAGACATTCGGCGGCGTCGGACCGCGCATCCTGACGTGAACGTAGCGAGGATCGTCCAACTTGTCGCCCAGGCCAGAATGCGCCTCCAGCCTGTCTCCGTTGGGCAAATACACGGTGCGTGCGGAGATGTCATAAACCGCCGTACGGTCGCCGAGTTCGGGCAGCGGCAACGACTTGTCGTGAGCTTGCTGCGGAGTAACGCGCTTCTCAGAGGTGGACGTCGTCGGCGGCACCGACTGCGGCGGCGAAGGCACCTTGTTTGCGCGTTCGACGGGGCGCTGCGGCAGCATAAGCAACACGACGCTGACTGGCGCGGAAGCCATCGCGCGATCCCATCTGGCCTCAAAGGTCACATCCGGATCGACAAGGCGCTGCGACGCAAGCGGCACCGTGCTAGCTTGCGCGGAAGCCGTCGCACGAGCCCATCTAGCCTCAAAGGTCACATCGGGAGCATCGGCGGGACCCGTTGAGACCCGGCTCCGTCCGGACACATCCGCGGTACTGGCTAGGATTGGCTCGTATTTGGCGAGGGCAAGTGTTCCCAGCTCCGTCGGTGCCCTCGCATGGATATGGGGATTGGTAGAGGGCGCGGTGTTGATCATCCATGCGAGCGCCCCTGTGACGGTCGTGATGAGCAGGCATGCGGCGGCCACGGGAGGGAGAACACGACCGTCGAAAGAAGTGACGTCATCTAACGTCGCGGTCGCATCCATCATAGTCTACGCTGCTCGCAATAGATTGCTTACATGGAGGTCATTTCCGGTCGCGTTGGTTGAAGCGCCTCGACCGAGCTTGATCGCCTGAAAAATACGGAATTGGCCCCCGCCCCTGCAAATAGAAACCGAGCCGCGCATTTTGAAGGCAAGAATTAGGCCGTTTTACGAACGCAGTTGTTCCGCGGACATTGCTGGATTTATAGCGCAAGATGGTTTGCCCGCTTATTACCGATCTCGGACAGCGGTTGGGGCGACTATTGTGGGATGCGGTGCGAATCCATGACCAACGTGAACGTCCCGCTGGTGTACGGACACGGGCCAGAATTGGGCGACCAGGCCATCGCCGCCTTTGTCCCTCCGGCCCGAGTTCATTATTCTAACGGCTCGTTTTCACCGGTTAGTGCTGTTCCACTGCCCGCCGCCCTCCCTCTCTTCGCCAGCGGCGTCGCGGCGCTACAGTCTTAAACATCCGCAATCGGCACTTCGTCGACCTTGTGTCCATGCTGATCCAGGATGGTCACGAACCAGCCAGTCCAGTTCCAGCCCCTCATGATCGCGCCATGTTTGAGGTCGCGCGCCAGCGTGACCGCATCGTCACGAGCGGCAGCATTGCCCGCCAAGTCAATACCTTTGTGATTGTTCAGAACGTGTTTGCCGTCGGTGAGATGGAAAAAGTAACGCGGCATGGCTGGCCTCGCGTGCTTGCCTAACGATAGTTTGAAGCGGTCCCCGCCTTAGCGGTTAATAGGCAGGAGACCGTTCGGCAACGACCGCCCCAAGCAGAGCATCCGTCGCCCGGCTTGTAAGTTCGGTAGCGAAGTTAGCCAGTCGTGGCATTGATGTAGCGCAAGCTCAGCTTGCGGCGGTGTTGAATCGCGCAACCAAAAGTGCAGCATGGACTCGGGCGGGGGAACCTCTGTCTTTACCGGGGCGTAGAAATGAAATTGAGATTATCGGCGCCACGGCAGTTTTGGCGCTCGGCGCGTTGGGTCTGCTTGGCTGGCGCAGGAAGCAGAAGACCGCCGCAGCCGCCTGATCAATACACCTGATCGGAATTTGGAGACACCGCCGCGAGGCGGCCTTTCTGTTTGCGTTGGCCCAACTTTTGCGTAGTTACAACTCGAGAGGGAACCGATGTCCCGAAGCGAGACAATTTGAGGATCGCGTCAATGAGAGCAAACCAAAGTGAGCGTTTTCGCCGCAGCAAAGAATTTGAAGTGAATCACAACCGCTTGCGAGCGCACCAAATCGAGACAATGATTGCTGAGTTCGATCGCATGTGTGTCGATCTCGGACAACAGATCGAAGCCGAAGAGAAGCGCACTCGGATCTCCGACCCGACGCATTTCGCCTATTCAACGTATGCAAAGGCAGCCCGGGAGCGCCGCGCGAGGGTTCAACAGTCAGTAGATGCCCTCAAGATTGAGCTCGAACGGCTAAGGTTCGCGACGAACATATCTCCAGAGCAGGAATTTGCTGCCTAGCCGTCCGAAGGACGTTATGTCGGACGCATCTGAATATCCACTTTTGACCCATCAGCGACATTGCAGAGCCGATTAACTAGGCGCAGTTCGGTCAATACTGCCGGTAGGCCCTTTGGTTCAATGCACCTAGGTACAATAGAACTCCGTGAGATTAGGGGGCTAGTGGTGAGCCTAACAAATGGGCATTGGAGGATGCCATGAACTGGTCGATGTACACAGCGGACC
>Ga0207777_1000060_pt1 | contig 21293 bp, 21 predicted proteins | sample LuqExpMetageno35_FD_187793 | JGI IMG/M metagenome (GOLD analysis project Ga0207777, IMG submission 187793) | Tropical forest soil microbial communities from Luquillo Experimental Forest, Puerto Rico - Sample 35 (SPAdes) | ecosystem: Environmental > Terrestrial > Soil > Tropical forest ...
GTCGCCGACGAAATTCACCCGCACCGCATGACCCCGCCCGGCTAAATGACGAGCCGCTACGAAGCCATCGCCGCCATTATTGCCGGGACCGGCCACAATCACTACCCGACGACGGCCCTGCAGGAGAACGCCGGCGGCATCGGCGACAGCACGGCCAGCATTCTCCATCAAGGCAATGCCGGGCGTACCACCGGCGATCGTAAGCCGGTCGGCCTCGGCCATCTCCGCGGTCGTGAGAAGTTCGATCATGGCCACTGACACTATCGCGCCGGAATAAATGGTGCTAATCGGCTGATGCAGAACACACATCTCCTCCAGCTGCTCAAAGTTTAATCAGAGTGCTTAATTGCGCGGCACCGAACATTACGCAATCCCGATAACGTGCCTGATTAATCGCCCAAATTATTGGAGAAACACATTTTTTGATCCGGTGCCGGTTTGGCACGGGACCTGCTAACCGGAAGCGCGGCTCGCCGAATGCTCTTGACGGGCCTGGGAGGAAGAAGGAGAGGCAATGAAAAAAATTGAGGCCGTCATCAAGCCTTTCAAGCTCGACGAAGTGAAGGAGGCGCTGCAGGAAGTTGGCCTGCAGGGGATCACCGTTATTGAAGCGAAGGGTTTCGGCCGCCAAAAGGGACACACCGAGCTCTATCGGGGCGCCGAATACGTAGTCGATTTTCTCCCCAAGGTGAAAGTTGAGATCGTACTTGCCGATGACATGGTGGATAAAGCGATTGATGCGATCCGGCGTGCTGCCCAGACTGGCCGGATTGGAGACGGAAAGATATTCGTATCCAACATCGAGGAAGCCATCCGGATCCGGACTGGCGAATCTGGAACCGACGCAATCTGAAAACCGCGGGCAGCGTCCCCGCGGGTAGTAGCTTTATGAAAAAGGGGGAATGCAATCCATGACGACCGCTAAAGAAGTCATGAAAATGATCAAGGATAACGATGTGAAGTACGTCGATTTTCGATTTACCGATCCGCGCGGCAAGTGGCAGCACGTCACCTTCGACGTCACTATGATCGAGGAGGACACCTTCGCTGAAGGTCAGATGTTCGACGGCTCTTCAATCGCCGGTTGGAAGGCGATCCATGAGTCCGACATGAATCTGATGCCCGATCCGGCCAGCGCTTGCATCGATCCATTCTTTGCCGAGACCACGCTGTCACTGGTCTGCGATGTGCTCGAGCCCACCACCGGCGAGCCCTATAACCGCGATCCGCGTGGCATCGCGAAGAAGGCCGAGGGCATGGTGAAGTCGATGGGCGTCGGCGACACCATCTATTTCGGCCCGGAAGCTGAGTTCTTCGTATTCGACGACGTCAAATACTCGGCCGATCCCTACAACACCGGATTCAAGCTCGACTCGATCGAGCTGCCGTCGAACTCGGCGACCGAATATGAAGGCGGCAATCTCGGCCACCGCATCGGCACCAAGAAGGGCTATTTCCCGGTGCCGCCTCAGGACAGCGCGCAGGACATGCGTTCGGAAATGCTCGGCGCTATGGCGCGCATGGGCGTCAAAGTTGAGAAGCACCATCACGAAGTTGCCTCCGCGCAACATGAGCTCGGCATGAAATTCTCGCCGCTCACGCTGATGGCCGACCAGATGCAGGTGTACAAGTACTGCATCCAGCAGGTCGCGCAGATTTACGGCAAGACCGCAACCTTCATGCCCAAGCCGGTCTATGGCGACAACGGCTCGGGCATGCACTGCCACCAATCGATCTGGAAGGACGGCAAGCCGGTATTCGCCGGCAATAAGTATGCCGACTTATCGGAGACTTGCCTGTCCTACATCGCCGGCATCATCAAGCATGCCAAGGCGATCAACGCCTTCACCAACCCAACCACTAACTCCTACAAGCGTTTGGTGCCGGGCTTCGAAGCGCCAGTGCTGCTCGCTTATTCAGCGCGCAACCGTTCGGCATCCTGTCGCATCCCCTACACTACCAACCCGAAGGCCAAGCGCGTCGAGGTGCGGTTTCCCGACCCGCTGTGCAATCCCTATCTCGGCTTCGCCGCCATGACGATGGCCGGCCTCGATGGCATCAAAAACAAGCTCGATCCGGGCAGCGCGATGGACAAGGATCTGTACGACCTGCCGCCCGCCGAGCTGAAGCAGATACCGACCGTGTGCGGCTCGCTGCGCCAGGCGCTCAGCGAGGTCGACAAGGACCGCAACTTCCTCAAGGCCGGTGGCGTGTTCGATGATGACTTCATCGACAGCTACATCGAGTTGAAGATGACGGAAGTGATCCGCTTCGAACACACGCCACATCCTGTCGAATTCGATATGTATTACTCGGCGTAAGCGTTCCTCCCAAAACATCGCGCAAGCGATGCAACTTTTCGGGCGCCCCTTACAGGGACGCCCAATTTTTTTCGCTACTGCGCGCAAGAATCAGTGCATTGATCAGAAAGCGACTATCTTGACCGCTCCGGTTCGTTGGGCGAGGGTCCAATCAACAATCGAAAAGAGAGCGTTGGCTAATGCATTTTGTCATTTCTGCAACCTACGGCCCGACCGATCCAACCCGCGCCATGCTACCGTTCATCTTCGCCGCCTCAGCCGTGCAAAGCGGCGATCACGTAACGCTGATGCTCTTCGCCGACGCGGTCTTTATGGCGGTAGAAGGCGCCGGCGCCAAATTGGTGCCGGTTGGCCCGCCCAACCGCTATGAGGAGATTGCTAGCCACCCCAACGTTACGCTGTTGGCTTGCAAGCCTTGTGTCGACGCACGCGGTCTCGGCACGGCGACGCTCGACAAGCGCGTGAAACTCGCTGGCATGAACGAATTTCATGCCGCGGCGAAACAACCGGACGCACGCGTGTTGAATTTCTAGCGCAATTATAGCCCGCGCCCGCGCTGATCGATCAAATTATCAGGAAAGCGATGACGGCGAGCCCGGCGGTGATACCGAGCAGGGTCGCCAGTTTCTGCTTCCGGTAGCGCCGCGGCCCATAGACGCCGGCGGCGCGCCGCGCGGCGATCAGCGCGGCATCGAGCTCGGCCGATGAGGAATAGACGCAGGCAAGTGCAGCGCCGGCGTACTTGGCATGAGCCTCGAGCGTGAGCACCTCCGCCTTGGCCTGACCGTTATGAGTGATACCCAGCATGAACGCATGCTAGCGTTCATATAGTTAACGAGACATTGCGTTCGCATATTTCACCTGGTGAGCGGCGCCTTCGCACCGGGGCGGCTGTGAGCGACTGGTAGTTAGCGGACCGAACCGTGCCCGCGCAGCCGCCCACTCACTGGTCGGCTCATCTTCGGCCACGCACACACGATTGCGGCCGGCGTGTTTGGCTTCGTAGAGAGCGGCATCGGCGCGAATCATAAGCGCATCAATATCCGCTACCGGCCCGTGCGAGGTGGCAAGGCCGATACTCACCGTCGCACCGACGGCGTGCGGACCGACCGTTACGCCGGCGGCCTCAAAACCAGTGCGCAAGCGTTCGGCGATTTTGGTGGCGATCTCCATCGGCTCCGGGACGATCACAGCGAATTCCTCGCCGCCCAACCGGCCGATGATATCGCTCGCGCGCACCTTTGTACGAACCACTTCCGAGAATAGGCACAGGGTCTCGTCGCCGACCGAGTGGCCGAAACGATCGTTGATCGATTTGAAATGATCGAGATCGAACATCATTAGCGTCACCGGCTTTCCAGCTTCGCACTGGTGATCGCTCAGGATCGTCCCGTTCTCCAGGAAACCGCGGCGATTGAACAGCCCGGTCAAAGGATCAGTGTAGGCGGCGCTGCGATAGACGCGAACGTTATAGTCATTGACCATGGCTAGCGCGATAAAGGCGGCGCCGACCGCGTAAATGACGGTTTCCAGCGCAAACACCGTCAGCCAGACACTGGCAGATGCGTCGGCCAGTGCAGACTGCATCACCAAAGGCATCAGGAAGATCGCAGCATGTAAGCTGGGCACTAAAATGGCCGCGGTGCGCGAATAACGCGACTTGCGTCGCTCGCGCCCAAGCTCGAATGCGATGACGAAGGTATAACCAGCGACGACCAGCGCGCCGAGGATCGTGCGGGCAGTGCTACCTTCCGACAGCCCCGGTAGCTGGCACAGCAACAGCCAGACCGCCGCGCCGACGAACGCACCGAGCGGCAACAATCTGCGGCCTTGAAATAGTCGCACACCATTCCAGAACATGCCGCAGGCGATGAAGGCCAAGGCTTGCGGCAATTCCGGACCCAGATGATATGGCAGTTCCGGCGCGCTCCACATTGCGATTGCGGAGGCGCCGATCAGATAAGCGGACGCCCACCAGGCGAGCGCGCGCACGCTGCGCTGCTGGAGCCAGGCGAACAGTAGGAACAGCCCCAGCAGCGCGACTACGCAGATCGCCACCACTGAGAGTGTCGCAAAATCCAAGGCATGCGGATTTAGCCTGGTCGTGGCGAGCATGCTTGTTCCAATTAACGCCGGCCCGGCACCTGCCGCAGGCCGCTACTCGGCACTGTTACTACTGTAGAATGTAGAAAATGTTGCGTCGTCACGAAGGTTTCGATGAAAGACTTGTAAAAATTGAAATCAATTGCCGCACAAATTCGAAAATCGCGTCACAGAGCTGCGACGACTTACCGGAAAGCGGGGTCATGCAAATGCAAAGGGCGCGCCGTGCAGCGCGCCCTTTGCGCAATTCCAAGATCCGGAATTATTAACGCTTGGAGAACTGGAACGAGCGACGCGCCTTGGCGCGGCCGTACTTCTTACGCTCGACCACGCGTGAGTCGCGGGTGAGGAAGCCGCCGCGCTTGAGCGGGCTGCGCAGCTCGGGCTCATAATGGGTCAGTGCCTTGGACAGGCCGTGGCGCACTGCGCCAGCCTGCCCGGACAGACCCCCGCCGGAGACGGTGCAGACCACGTCGTACTGACTGGTACGATTGGCGGCGACCAGTGGCTGCTGGATCATCATGCGCAACACCGGACGCGCGAAGAACACTTCGACGGTCTTGGTGTTGACGGTGATCTTGCCGGTGCCGGGCTTGATCCATACGCGGGCAACCGCGTTCTTACGCTTGCCGGTGGCATAGGCCCGGCCCTGCGCGTCGAGCTTCTGCACATATTGCGGCGCCTCAGGGGCTGCCGGCTTGAGGCTCGCCAGACCTTCTAGCGATTGTACGGTTTCGGCCACAGTCAGGCACTCCTCACGTTCTTGCGGTTCATCACAGCGACGTCAAGCTTCTCCGGCTTCTGCGCTTCATGCGGATGCTCGGCACCCGGATAAACACGAAGGTTTCCGTACTGCACGCGGCCGAGCGGCCCGCGCGGCAGCATACGCTCGACCGCCTTCTCGACCACACGCTCGGGGAAGCGGCCTTCCATAATCGACTTGGCGGTGCGCTCTTTAATGCCGCCGATGTAACCGGTGTGGTGGTAGTAGACTTTCTTTTCGCGCTTGCGGCCGGTGAACACTGCCTTGGCGGCATTGATGACTATAACGTTGTCACCGTCATCAACGTGCGGCGTGTACGTTGGCTTGTGCTTGCCGCGCAGCCGCATGGCAACGATCGAGGCGAGCCGGCCGATGACCAGCCCAGTGGCGTCGATGGTCACCCATTTCTTCTGGATGTCGGCGGCTTTGGCCGAATAGGTCTTCATGACAAATCCTTCGGGAGATGGGCGCGCCAAGTGCGCGTCGAAGTCGCGGGTATGTAACGGAGCACCGAGGCTTGGTCAACGCCGTCTGGCCTATAATTCTCTTTTGATGGCAGTAGCTTAAGAAAATGGTAATTTAGCACCTTTAGGTAATTATCGCTGCGCCGGGATGGAATAGGTCGCAGTGACATGCGCCACCGGCTCGTCCGAGTTCTGCGAAAAGATGGCGACCTCCCCGACCGCGAGCCTTTTGCCGACCTTCAGCAGCCGGGCGTCGGCCAGCAGATCCGCCTGCGCCGGCTTACGCAGGAAATTGATGTTGAGGTTTGTGGTGACGGCCAGCGGCTGTGGACCGAACGCGGAGAACACCGCCACATACATGGCGAAGTCGGCAAGCTCCATCATGGTCGGGCCGGACACCGTGCCGCCCGGGCGCAGGCTGCTCGGGTCAAATTTCCAGCGCACCCGCACGTCGCCGTAGCCAACGCGCTCGATGCTGTGGCCGCAGCCCGGATGAAATGCCTGTGGGAATTCCGCGTGCAGCAGCTCAGCGATTTCGTCGGCCGACATGGCGGGCGCGGGCATCGTGGTTCCCTCATAATTTGCGAGGCGACCATGCAGGCGTCCGATGCCGTTTTCAATCCTTGCCATAAAGCGCACGCAGCTCGTCCTTGGCGCGCTCCAGCACCTTTTTCCGCGCTGCCGATAGGCCCTTCCCGCTGCGATTGATATAGAAGGTCAACATCGACATAGCCGAGCGGTAGGGTTCGGATTTGCGCTGGCGGCTGACATCGGCCGAACGCTTGAGCGACAAGGCGATCGCGCGCGGGTTGTTCTTGGTGAATACGCCCGGTTCCAACATCAGCGCGGCGCTCTCCTCCGTCACGCGCTGCGACCAGCGCCGACCGCGCTTCGAAGGCTTTTTCTTCTTGCCCGTTTTCTTCGCCATCGTTTGCCAACGCGTAAGAATTGACGGCGGTTCCTGGCCTTGCAAGGGCCCGGCGGCAGGTTAAGGTTCAAAACATGAATGTCCAAACTACAGCGAATACAGCGCCTGTGCTACTACGCGAACACGACGACGAGATTGCCATCCTGGTGCTCAACCGGCCGCAACCGCGCAACAGCCTGTCGGAAGCGCTCCTCATCGCGCTGTCCGAAGCTTTGCGCGAGATCGCCGTCGACTCGTCGATACGTGCGGTGGTGCTGGCGGCAAATGGCCCGGCGTTCTGCGCCGGCCACGATCTCAAGGAGCTCACCGGCCGGCGCGGCGATGCCGATGGCGGTCGCGGCTATTTCCGCCACATCATGACGACCTGCAGTGCGATGATGCAGCAGATCCTCAATCAGCCGCAGCCGGTGATAGCCGCCGTGCATGGCGTCGCCAGCGCCGCCGGCTGCCAGCTCGTCGCGAGCTGCGACCTCGCCATCGCCTCTCCTGCCGCAAAATTTGCCACTCCGGGGGTCGACATCGGACTGTTTTGCTCGACACCGATGGTGGCGCTGTCGCGCAATGTGCCGCGCAAGCTTGCGATGGAAATGCTGCTCACCGGCGACATGGTCGAAGCTGATGACGCAGCTCGGATTGGGCTGATCAATCGCGTGGTGGCCGTGGGTGAGGAGCGTAACGCTGCGATCGCGCTTGCCAAACAGATTGCGGCGAAATCGTCTTATGTGCTCAAGATCGGCAAACAGGCATTCTACCGGCAGGCCGAGCTGCCTTTGGCCGAGGCTTACGCCTACGCCTCTGAAGTAATGACCGAGAACATGATGGCGCGCGATGCCAACGAAGGCATTTGCGCGTTCATCGAAAAGCGTAAGCCGACCTGGCAAGACCGCTGAGCGTCTTCGCCAGCATACAGAATACGTAAGCGTGAGGATTTGTGCGAATGAATATCCATGCCGGTTCCGCCACCGACACCATCGTGATCGAAAAGGGTGTCGAAGTCGCAATGCGCGATGGCGCGCGGCTGTTGGCCGATGTGTTTCGCCCGCAAGGCAGGGAGCGCGTGCCGGCACTGCTCAATCTCGGGCCCTATCAAAAAGACAAGCTGTGGGTCACGCCGGATACGCTGGAGGAGCAGCAGAACCCTTACATGAACTGGGAAACCGTCAATCCGCTGTGGTGGGTGCCGCGCAGTTATTCGTGCGTGCGCATCGACGGTCGCGGCAGCGGCAAGTCGCCCGGCCAGAGCGAGCCGTGGTCGCTCGCCGAAGCGTTCGACTTCTACGACGCAATCGAATGGGCGGCGGCCCAGCCCTGGTGCAATGGCAAGGTCGGCCTCATCGGCATCTCCTATTACGCGATGAACCAGTGGTTCGTCGCCAATCTATCGCCGCCGTCGCTGAAGGCGATCATCCCCTGGGAAGGGGCCGCCGATCTCTACCGCGATGCTCTCTATCACGGCGGAATCCTCAGCGTGTTCATGACCAACTGGTTCACCGCACATCTGTTGCACCACACGCTCGGCCGCGCCTCGCGCCTTGAGCCCGACCGCTGGAAGACCGATACGATGTATCGCTGGCTGCACGACAGCCTCGACAGCGGCGCGTTGCGCGGCGCGCAGGCACAATGGGACAAGATCACGGTACCGATGTTCACGGCCGGCAACTGGTCGGGAATGGCTCTGCACCTCCGCGGCAACACTGAGGCCTTCATGCGCGCGGCCTCCAAGCACAAGAAGCTGCGCATCCACGCCGGTAGCCACGTGCATGCGTTCTACACCGAGGAAGGGCGCACGGACCAAATCCGCTTTTTCGATTATTGGCTCAAAGGCATCGACAACGGCGTGATGGACGAACCGCCCATCAAACTCGCGATCCGCAAGGGCAACGACGTGCTCGAATGGCGGCACGAGCACGAATGGCCGCTGGCCCGTACGCAGTGGACCAAATTTTATTTCGACCTGTCGCGGCCGCCGCCGCAGGGCAAACCGCAGACCGGACTTCTGGCGAAGGAGAATCCTAAGACAGAAAGCTCGTGCACCTATCCGGTAGCCAGCATCGGCACGATGGGCTCGACCTCGGCGGCTTCATCGCAGGTGATGGGCGGCGGCGGTATCAAGCCTGGCATGGGCGTTGCGCTGCAAACGCTGCCGTTGCCGGAGGACATCGAGGTCACCGGACCGCTGATGGCGAATTTATGGGTGTCGAGCGACAGCGAAGACATGGACCTGTTCCTCACATTGCGCAACTTCGACGCGGAAGGGATTGAGATCCTGGAGACCGGCCAGCAAGGAGCGCCGGTGCCGGTGGCAAAAGGCTGGCTGCGTGTCTCGCACCGCGAGCTCGATCCGGAGCTGACCCTGCCCTATCGGCCCTATCACAAGCATCAGCGGCGGCAATATTTGCAGCCTGGCGAGATCGTGCAGGTGCAGGTCGAAATCTGGCCAACGTCGATGGTGTTCAAAAAGGGCCATCACATCCGGTTGGACGTGCAGCCGCGCGACGGCACCGGCAGCGCGGGCTATCTGCATTATCACGCCGACTACAACACCGGTGTGAACACCATCTACGCTGGCGGCGAGCGGGAATCCTATCTACTGCTGCCCGTCATTCCGAGATAGCTACAACTACTACGGCGCGCATCGGCGCACACGATCGCAGCAGCCAGTTTGACGATCATTTGTCGGTCATATCCGCAATGTCGTCGGATTCGGCGCGCGGAGCTACCCGAAGCAACCAAGCCGGACTATCATTGTTTCTGGAGTTGCGCCGACTGCCGGGTGTCCCATGAGCAATGCCGATCGTGTCTTCACGCCCGCCGCACGCCGGGCGCAAAGCGAACGCGGTGTTGCCGATGTCCATGCCCAGCGTATCATCGAGGGTTTTCCCGACAGGGTGACGTCGGAGCTTGCTGCGTTCATTGCCGAGCAAGACACTGCTTTTCTGGCGACCGCCAGCGCAGACGGCGCGCCGTATGTGCAGCATCGCGGCGGACCGAAAGGCTTCATCAAGGTGATCGATGAGCGCACGCTCGGCTTTGCCGATTATCGCGGCAACCGGCAATACATCACGCTCGCCAATCTCGGTGAGAACGATCGCGCGTTCCTCTTCTTGCTCGATCCCGCACGCAAACAGCGCATCAAGCTATGGGGCCGGGCGCGCGTGGTTGAAAATGATGCGGCCTTAGTAGAAAATCTGTTCGATCAAGGCTACAAGGCGCGGCCGGAGCGCGCAATCCTCTTCATCATCGAGGCCTGGGACGTGAACTGCTCTTCGCACATCGTCACGCGCTTCACCGAAGCGGATATCGAAGAGGCACTCGCCACCGTGCAGACCAAGATCGCCCAACTCGAAGCCGAGAACGCACGAATGCGGGCGTTGCTCGGGTCCAAGTCAGAACCGGCGGCATGAACCACGACGTCTATCCCGACAGCTATATCCGCGGCATTCTGAAGACGGTGAAGACCATCGCCATGGTCGGCATCTCGCCGAAGGACAATCGGCCGAGCTTTTTCGCGTTCAAGTATCTGCTCGAACGTGGCTACCGGATGATCCCGGTTAATCCACATCAGGCCGGCAAGGAGATCGTCGGGCAGAAAGTCTACGGCAACCTTGGCGAAATCCCCGAGCCGGTCGACATGGTCGACATCTTCCGTACCTCCGAGCACGTGTTGCCCATCGTGCAAGAGGCGCTGGCGCTCAGGCCCCGGCCGCAGGTGATCTGGATGCAGCTCACCGTGCGCAATGACGAGGCGGCTTTTCTCGCCGAACAGGCCGGCCTCAAGGTGGTGATGAACCGCTGTCCTAAGATCGAGTACGGACGGTTGTCTTCGGAGCTTTCCTGGATGGGGATCAATTCGCGCACTCTCACCTCCAAGCGCGCGCAGACCCTCGGCAAAGGCGTGCAACGCATGGGGATCGTGCACAGCACCATGCAAGGCGGCGCCACTGAGGCAACCGATCGTGCACAGAAAACCAAAGAAAACGATGGTTGAGCGTAGCGTTTCCGCAGTTATGAAATTCCATGACACGGCCGCCATTTAGCCGGCGGCTTTCAAATTGGCTTACCATTGCATTGTCGCCTTGACGCCGCGCCCAAGCCGCCGGTAAAGCGCTGGGTTCGGTCCCAAGTTACAAAGCGGTCTTAAGGACACCATCAAAGCGGGGTCACCAATGTCTAAGGCTGAGCAAACTCCAGGTTTTTCAACGCTCGCGATTCACGCCGGCTCCAAACCCGACCCCACCACCGGCGCGCGCGCGACGCCGATCTACCAGACCACCTCGTTTGTGTTCGACGACGTAGAGCACGCCGCCTCGCTGTTCGGCCTGCAGGCCTTCGGCAATATCTACACCCGCATCGGCAACCCGACGTGCGCCGTGCTGGAAGAGCGCGTCGCCGCACTGGAAGGCGGCACCGCCGGCCTGGCGGTCGCCTCCGGCCACGCCGCGCAGGTGATCGTGATGCACACGCTGATGATGCCGGGCGACGAATTCATCGCCTCCAAGAAACTCTATGGCGGCTCGATCAACCAGTTCAATCACTCATACAAGAATTTCGGCTGGAACGTGGTGTGGGCCGATCCCGACGACATCTCAACTTTCGAGAAGGCGGTGACACCCAAGACCAAGGCAATCTTCATCGAGTCGCTCGCCAATCCGGGCGGTATCGTCACCGACATCGAGGCCGTCGCCAAGGTCGCGCGCAAGGCCAGCGTGCCGCTGATTGTCGACAACACGCTGGCGACACCCTACTTGTGCAAGCCGATTGACTATGGCGCCGACATCGTTGTGCATTCGCTCACTAAGTTCCTCGGCGGACACGGCAACTCGATCGGCGGACTGATCGTCGACGGCGGCACCTTCAACTGGTCGCGCGACAAGAAATATCCAATGCTCTGCGAGCCGCGGCCAGAATATTCCGGCATCGTGCTGCACGAGACATTCGGCAATTTCGCCTTTGCCATCGCCTGCCGCGTGCTCGGCCTGCGCGACCTCGGGCCGGCGCTGTCGCCGTTCAACGCCTTCCTCATCCTCACCGGCATTGAGACGCTGCCGCTGCGCATGCAGCGTCATTCTGACAACGCGCTTGTCATCGCCGAGTGGCTGTCGAAGCGGCCGGAGGTGGCCTGGGTTAGCTATCCGGGCCTTGCCCGCGACAAATATCACGAGCTCGCCAAGAGGTACGTGCCGAAGGGCAGCGGCGCATGTTTCACCTTCGGGCTCAAAGGCGGCTACGACGCCGGCGTGAAGCTGGTGTCGAACGTCAAGCTGTTCTCGCATCTCGCCAATATCGGTGACACCCGATCACTGATAATTCACCCCGCCTCCACCACGCACAAGCAATTATCGGACGCACAGAAGGTGCAGGCCGGCGCCGGCCCCGACGTGGTGCGATTGTCGATTGGGCTGGAGGACACCGCAGACATCATCGCGGACCTCGAACAGGGCCTGACGTCGGCGTGAGCGATCGGATCATCCTGGGCACGGCAACGCCGGGTGGGGGCTTCCCGCTCTATGGGGACGCCTTTGCGGCGACCGTGAACGCGACTGACCATTCGCTTTTGGTTGAGCCGCGCAACACCAAGGGCTCCACCGAGAACATTCCGCTCTTGGAAGCGCGTAAGCTCGATATCGCGCTGGTCACCGGCGAGCCGGCTTACGAGGCGTTCGAGGGCATTGGCCGGCCATGCACCGATTTGAAGATCCTCGCGGCGATGTATTCGACCGCAGGGATGTTTGTGGTGCGCGGCGACAGCCCAGCGCATTCGATCAGCGACTTGATCGGCAAGCCGGTGGCGTTCGGCGCGAAAGGGTCCGGGCTCACCATCCTATCGCGCTACGTGCTCGATGGCCTCGGGCTCGACCAGAGCAAGGACTTCCAGGCGATCTTTCTCGACAAGGCTGGCGACGGACCGGCCATGGTGCTCGACGGCCGCGCTGCGGCGCTGTGGGGCGGCGGCGTCGGCTGGCCGGGTTTTACGGCAATGGCGGAAAAGGGCGGCCGATTCATTGCACCCAGTGCGGAAGAAGCGGCACGCATCCGCGCCAAGCACAGTTTCCTGAAGGCCACCACCATACCCGCTCAAAGCTATCCCGGACAGAGCTCGCCGGTACATTCGGTCGGCTCGTGGAGCTTCGTGCTCGCGCGGCCGGCGCTTCCCGAGGATGTTGCCTTTCGGCTAACTCGCGCTCTGGACAAGGGCCACGCCGCCTTCGCCAAGCGGCTGGCCCAGGCCGCCGAGACGACTCCGCAGAATACGATTGCCGCCGCGCCGCGCGCGTTGCTGATTCATCCGGGAGCGCGGAAGTATCTCAGCAAAATCGGCTTGTAGTTATTTGTTCAGCGTGCGCGCGATGTAGTCACGAATGAGGGCGAGCGTGTCGGGTGCACACCACATCTCGGTCACCGTTCTGTCGGTTGCATCCCCGCTGCGCGCTATGCGCTCGCTCACTGTCTGGCGGATTTGGCGCTTGGTCTGCGCGAAGGCCGGCGGGAGCAAAAGTGCCAGCTCCTGCGCCACTGCGATCGCATCAGCCATCAGCTCACCGGGCTCGGCTAGTTCGTCGACCCAACCGCGGCGCAACGCCTCGTCGCTCGCATAGGTCGCTCCGCTCAGCGTGAATTCACTCAGATGGCGCGCCGGCACAGCGAAGCGCATGATCTCGAACGCAAGCGCCGGAAACGGCACGCCTACCAACAGTTCGGTGACACCGATGCGACCGCTTGCGCTCGCCATGATGCGTCGGTCGGCGCAGCAGGCCAGAATGCAGCCGCCAGCGATGGCGTGACCGTTGATCGCGGCCACCACCGGCTTTGGATGGAAGAACGCCGCATCGTAGAGCCGATGTAGCGCCGGCAGGAACTGGCGAATATAGCCGGCGCCACCCTCGCTCAGCCGCTTGAGGTCGACGCCGGCAGAAAACATCCTCCCCTGCCCAGTGATGACCACCGCCTTCGCATCGGAGGTACGCAGTACCTCCAGTCGCGCGGTCAGTGCGTCGCAGAACTCAAGATCCAGCGCATTAGCCTTGCCGTGCATCAGCGTCAGCACGGCGACGCCGTCATTGATTTTGATGTCAATCATACCGGCACCGGCGCCAAACGCAGCTCCGCACCACGCATAAGCCGCTCGGCCTGAACCACCGCTAGCGTAAACACCACGATCGCCAGCACTTGGTGCGCGAGCGCCAGTGCGAGTGGCGCCTCATAGAGCAGCGTGACGATGCCGAGCACGGCTTGCAGCGTCACCATCGCCGCCACGATCAGCATCCCGCGCAGTTCGCAGCGCAGGCGCCAGGCAAAATAGACTTGCAATAGCGCCAGCCCCCACACCGCATCGGCCAGCATGCGGTGGTTGAACTGGACCATCAAATCATTCTCGAACACATTGCGCCAGATCGGATGGATGAAGAACAACCGTTCGAATGTCGGCATCAATCCGCCGTCGATCAGCGGCCAGGTGTTGTATTTTAGACCGGCGTCGAGTCCGGCCACGAGCGCGCCGAGATAGATCTGCGCAAGCAACAACGCGGCGAGAACAAGCGCGCCGAGCCGCAGCGGCGATGGCGCTTTGCTCGGCGCGCGCTGCTTGAGCTGCTGCGCGGTCCAAACCACTGCCGCGTAGATCGCGCAGGCAAACGTCATGTGAAACGCCAGCCGGTATTGCGAGACCTTGACCAGCGTGCCACTCACGCCCGACGACACCATCCACCAGCCGACCGCGCCGAGCAGCGTGCCGCCGGCAAAGATCGTCCACAGCCGCAGACGCATTGGCGGCGGAATAAAGCCGCACCACAGGAAGAACACGAACGGCAGCAGGAACACGGCACCGGTCGCGCGTGCCAGCAGGCGGTGCGTCCACTCCCAGTAGTAGATCACCTTGAACTGATCGAGCTTCATGCCGCGGTTGAGCTCGCGGTATTGCGGGATCTGTTGGTATTTCTCGAACTCCGCCTGCCAAGCCGGCTCGCTCATCGGCGGCAACACGCCGGTGACCGGCTTCCATTCCACGATCGACAGCCCGGAAACGGTCAGCCTTGTGGCTCCACCGACCACCAGCGTCAGGCAAATCATCGCGGCCACCGCGAATAACCACAGTCGCAGCGAGTGCGCTCGATAGGACGATGAATGCGGGTCCGACATTGACAATCGCCTTGCGGGAGACGGCGCGGACCATATAGTCATGCGCACCGCATCGCAATTACGCACCAAAGAGCTGCCATGTCCATCCGCCTCCGCAAGCTGATCGGCACCATCGCCCTGCTGCTATTGGTCGCAGTCTGGGGCCTCCTGACGATGGCGCTGGCGCAGTCGGCGCTGACCGACATCAACGGCTTCGTGGCGGCGATCTTCTACATCGTCGCCGGGCTCGGTTGGGTGCTGCCGGCAATGCCGTTGGTCGCCTGGATGGTGAGGCCGGACAAGAGCGACAAGGTTACGCCGCGTTGACGCGGCGGAATCCGTTCCAGAACGCCGTACCAGCGCCCGACATCAGAACTTTCAGGTAGCGCTGCTGCTGGAAGTCGCCGTTGACTGAGATGCGCGGCAGCGCCGTCAGATGATCGCGGTGCGCCTTGAACAAGACACCCGGCCGTGTGGTGACCGCTGTCTTGAATCCGAGTTCCGCCGCGATGCGGAACTCGCGCGGCCCTGCCGAGGTCACGTCACCCACCGGATAGGCGAGATGCTCCGGCCGCTTACCTAAGGCGGCCTCCAGCACCGCGCGGCTCATCTCCATCTCGGAGCGCACCGTTGAATCGTTTGGCTCTTTCTTGAGCACGGGATGATTGACTGTATGCGCGGCGATCGTACAGAGCGGATCGGCAGCGAGCTGTGCGATCTCCTCCCAGCTCATGCATAGATCGCGGCAAAATGAGGCGATGTTGACCTGGTAGCGAGCGCACAGGTCGCGCACCACGCGGCGTAGCTCGTCTTCGGTCTTCATGCTCCGCAGATACCCATAGACCGCGTCGTAAAGCTCGCGCTTCTCTCGCACGTTGCGGCATTCGAAGAACTGATCCTTGCCGTCGATCACCATGCCGATGCGATCGTTCTGCGCGATCACCGCTTCGAGCGCGACCCACCACAACTCGCCGAGTCGGTCGGGAAAGCTGGTCGGCACGTAGAGCGCGAACGGCAACTGATATTTCTTCAGCAGTGGATAGCCCCAGTGCGGAAGATCCTTATAGCCGTCGTCGAAGGTGATGCAGACGAAGCGGCGTTTGTAATCGCCAGCGACGAAGCGACGGTACATCTCGTCGAGCGAGACCACGTCGATGCGCGCGCGCGATAGCCGCTTCAGTAGGCCCTCCAGGAATATCGGGGTGACTTCAAGCAGCCGGTTCGGCTGAAAGGCATCCGAGCGCGCCGGGCGCACGTGATGTAGCGTCAGGATGGCTCCTACACCGCCCACCAGCGGGCGCATGAGGTGATGCAAGCCGCTGAAATAGAGCGTCTCCAGCCCGGCGCGGATGATGGTTTTCTTCAATCCTGCCAAGTTGCTAGACCCCGAGCGAAGACACCTGAATATTCCAACCCTTTATTGATAAATCTTTGCGACCCTGTGACGAGCATTAACCTAAAGCGCGCCACCTGCCTATGAACGTCGTCGCCCTGCGCCCGCAGCCTGTCGAAAACCGCATCCCGGCGGTTATCGACGCCGGCATCGCACGGCTGGAGCTTTTCGACGATATGAGGCTCGCGGAGCCTCATTGGCGAGCGTTAGAATGCACACCGGCACTCGCCACCCCCTACCAGCGCTACGACTTCCTCGCCCTCTGGCAGCGCCATGTCGGTGAAGCCGTCGGAATGATGCCGCTCATCGCTGTGGGCTTCAATGCCGCGGAAACGCCACTGTTCCTGTGGCCGTTCGGCATCCGGCTGATCGGCGGACAGCGGGTGGCGGAGTTCCTTGGCGGCAAGCATGCCAACTTCAATATGGGGCTATGGCGGCGCGAGACCGCCTCAAAGATCGGCGCCGACGATCTCAATGCGATTTTCAGACGACTCGCCTACCGCGTCGACATCGTGAAGCTTATCAATCAGCCGCTGACCTGGGATGGCACCACCAATCCGTTCGCATTGCTGCCGCAGCAGCGTTCGGCGAATTCCGGCTACAGCTGCGCGCTCGTGCCCGACTTCGCCGCGCTGTTGCGCGCGCGCACCAATGCTCCCACCCGTAAGAAGATGCGCAAGAAGGAGCGCATGCTCGCAGGCTACGGCGCGGTGCGCTTCGCGCGTGCCGACAACGCGGATGAAGTCCGCCGATTACTCAATGCCTTCTTCAAGCAGAAGGCCGCGCGCATGCGCATGCTCGGCATTCCGGATGTTTTCGCAGCGCCCCGCGTGCGTCGCTTCGTCGAAGCGGCGGCAACCGAACACGGCCACGGCGGCGCGCCACCGATCGAACTCTACGCGCTGTCGGTCGACGACATAATCGTCGCCACCATGGGCGGCATAGTCGGCGGTGGACGTTTCTGCGCCATGTTCAATTCGATCGGTGAAGGCCGCTTTGCCGTAGAAAGCCCGGGCGAGCAATTGATCGTCAATCTGGTGCGGCAATGCTGCGAGCGCGGGTTCACGACCTTCGATCTCGGGATCGGCGAGGCGCGTTACAAGCGCTTGTTTTGCGGCGATATCGAGCCGCTGTTCGACACCTACCTGCCGCTGACAGCAGGCGGACGCGTGATCGCCTTTGCCCTCGCCGTCGGGGGCGCCATCAAGCGCGCCATCAAGCGACGCACGATCCTGTGGTCAATGGTGCGCGCCGCGCGTCGTCTGCGCGCGCGACTGTCCCCGGCACTCTGATAGAACTGAGTTAAGCCGCAGCCGACCGCGCGATACCTGCGAGCAGCGTCACGTCGACAAAGCCCGTCATCATCAGCCGCTCGCGCGCACTCCGCGCCGTCGGATTGGCCGGATCGGAGGTCACCAGCACCGCGCGCGGAGCAAGCGGCGCGAACCGCTGCACATCCACATCCGCGGCCGAACCAATGTCGATCACCAAATGATCGTAACTGCGCACCAACGCCTCGACCATCGTCGGCAGCATTGGCGATGCGGCAAGCGTAGCGGCGTCGGAGCCGACATCGCCGGTGGCTATCAGGTGTACGTTCGAATACTGATCCCGCGTGATGATATCGCCAAACGAGGCCGTACCGCCCACCAATTCAGCGATGCCCGGCGCCTTCGGGTCGGTCGAGATCACCGACAGATTGGGCGCCCCAAATGCCAGCTCAACCAGCACGACATTGCCATCTTTCGCAAGCGCGCGCGCCAAGGTGATGGCGGCGTAGGTCGTGCCGACATTGCGCATTGTGCCGACCACAGTCACGCGACGACCTGCGTCGCCGGATTGCCGCAGACGAGCCGCAATCTGCTCCACTGTACTGGCCGACAATGGCGCCGCGGCCGCACCGGCAAAGCCAGCAACCGGCGCCAAATGCGGCGATCCGACCCGCGGCGGCGCCATCACCGGCGTCGGCAACGACTCGATGGCCGGCGCGCTGTAGTTGACCGGCGCGTAGGCAGCATAACTATAGGCGGACGATGGTGATGGTCCCAATATAGCGCCGGTCACGATGAAGCCTGCTGACAGGGCAAAGACGGCGAAGGCAGCGATCGCGATGGTCGGCAATTTCCTTGGATAGGTCGGCCTAATCGCCGGCGTGGCACGCGAAATAATGCGCGCTTCTGCCGGTGCCGCGTTGATATTGTCGCGCGCGGTGGCCTCGCGATACTTTACCAGATAGGACTCGAGCAGGTCGCGCTGCGTCTTGGCCTCGCGTTCGAGCGCGCGCAACTGCACGTCCTGCTCGTTGGTCTGCGAGGCGACCTGCTTCACCTGATCGAGGTTGGCGGTGAGCGTTTCGATACGGTTACCGGCGACAGCAGCGTCATTTTCGAGCTGACGGGCGAGCCGCTCGCCTTCGGTGCGGATCTGTTGGTCGACTTCGGCGATCTGCGCCTTCAATTCCTTGATGCGCGGATGCTGATCGAGCAAGGTCGACGACTGTTCCGCAAGCTGCCCGCGCAGCGTGACGCGCTGCTCGATCAGCCGGCGCATAGAGTCCGAATTGGCGATATCGGAGGAGTCCACTGGGTTTCCGGACCGCACTAGCGCACGCAACTGGCGCGCTCTCGCCTCTAGATCGGCCTTCTGCCCGCGCGCGGCAGCGATTTGCGAATTAATCTCGGTGAGCTGCTGGTTCGGCAGCGAGGTGTTGTTGGAGCCGACGAACAGATTGGTCTTCAAGCGGTATTCCTCGATCTTGGCCTCCGCGTCGGCTACCTTTGCGCGCATCTTGTCGATCTCGCCGGCGAGCCATTCTCCGGCGGCGCGGGTTTGATCCTGCTTCGCCGACTGCTGCATGCTGAGATAGTTCTCGGCTACCGCATTAGCGATGCGGGCAGCGAGCTCTGGATTGGCCGAGCTGAAATCAACCGCAATCACGCGCGATTTCTCGATTGCGAAAACGTCAAGCCGATCGTAATAGGCTTCGAGCAGTCGCTCTTCCTGCGACATCATGTTTGGATCGCGCGCGATGCCGAACAGGCCAAGCAGCGTGCGCAGCGCCGATGGCCTAGCGTCTCTTGAATCAAATTCGGGGTCGGCGGCGAGATTTTCCTTCTTGATCACTTCGCGCGCGAGGTCACGCGACAGCACGACCTGGATCTGACTGGTCACCGCTTCCGGATCCATATTGGCGAGACCGCCGCCGCTCTTGTCGGCTTCGGCGCGCATGAACACGTTCTCGCGCACCTCGAGCAGCATCCGCGCTTCAGAGCGGAACCGGGGTGTCATCGTGTTTACGACCACGGACGCGGCGCTGGCCGCCAACAGCGTAACGCTCAGAATCAGTTTCTTCCTGTACCAGAGCGCCTGTCCCAGGCTGCGCATGTCGGGCTCGCCGGTCATGGCAACCGGCACAGCGACCCGTGGCGGACTGGCGGGTTTCGCCTTCTTACGGAACAGCATCACTACTCCATGCACACGACTCTGAGGCGCCCGAGCCGATCACAAACGATTATGGTTGCTTATGCGTTAATCGCCCGACAGATTCGCATGAAGTTAGGTTTTGTTAACTCTCCGCACGCCTAATTCTCCGCGAAAGTCCCGCCAATCGGCTGGGATTTGCTTCCAACGAGGGACGCCGGCGCCAGATGACGCCCTTGAATATCCTGCACGTATTCCGTGCGCCGGTCGGCGGTCTGTTCCGCCACGTATTCGACCTCACCGCCGAGCAGATTGCCCGCGGGCACCGGGTTGGCCTGATCGCCGACCGGAACACCGGCGGCGCACGCGCCGAGCAGATCCTGCGACAGCTCGAGCCTTCGCTCGCTCTCGGCCTCACTCGCGTTCCGATGCGCCGGCACGCCCATCCAGGTGACCTTGCGGTGCTTTGGCATGTCATGCGCCGGATCGCCGAGACGAGCGTCGACGTCGTGCATGGCCATGGCTCCAAGGGCGGCGCCTATGCGCGGCTTGCCTTCAACCGTCTGCGCGCCGTGCGCGCTTACACCCCGCACGGCGGTATCCTGCTGTTCGGACACAACAGCCTGGCCGGAAAGATCTACCTGGGCACCGAGAAACTGCTGATGCTGCGCAGCGATCTTTTCCTGTTCGAGAGCGCCTATAGCGCGGAGATATTCCGTCACAAGATCGGGAGCCCAGGCGGGATCGTCCGGATCGTCCAAAACGGTGTTTCGCCTAACGATTTCGCGCCGGTTGAGCCGCGCGCCGATGCCAGCGATCTCCTGTTCCTCGGCGAGCTGCGGCCGGTGAAAGGCATTGATGTCCTGATTGACGCGATTGCGCTACTCACTCGCAGCGGCCGCAAAATCACCGCCACGCTGGTTGGCGATGGCCCCGATCGCGACGCCCTGCAGGCGCAAGTCGAACGGCTGACACTCGCCAACGCAATCCGCTTCATGCCGGCGATGCCGTCACGCCAGGCGCAGGCGCTGGGCCGCATCATGGTGGTGCCGTCGCGCGCGGAATCCCTGCCCTATGTGGTGCTGGAGGCGGCCGCCGCCGGCGTGCCGATGATCGCCACCCGCGTCGGCGGCATTCCAGAAATCTATGGTTCACAGGCCGACACGTTAGTGGCGCCTGAAGACGCGGTCGCGCTTGCAAGGGCCATCGCCGGAGCGATCGACCGGCCCGGCGCCACTCTCGAGGGTGCCCGCAGATTACGTGAACGCGTGGCGGCCTTGTTTACGGTCCAAAATATGGTTGACGGTGTATTGTCTGCTTACCAGACATCGCTTGCCGCGCTGCAAGCGGCAGGCCGGCGTTAATAGGTTTTTCGAGTATCCGATAAGCCTTTTTTGAGAGTCTTTCCCTAGAAATTTCTGAGAATTATTAAGCGAAAACGCGCCGCCGCGTGGACTGTGCGCCTGGCAGGCGCAAGGTGTGGCGTGCGTATGAGTGACATCGATTTTAATCACTCCTTGGACGCGAGGAGCGCGACTGCAGTCATCGACAGTTTCCGGGCGGGGACACGCAGCGTCGCAAAACCGCGTGCGCTATCGCCTGAGGCGATCGTTGTCGCCGATCGCCCTGCGCCTACCCCGATCTCGCCGATCGTACTCGCCGGATTTGCGCGCATCGGCGAATTCGCACTGGTAATCGTGGCCGGCTTCGTGATTTATGCCGCCTATCTGCAGATCGACGGAGACACCTGGCGTTACCTCGCGGCGATTGTCGTGATCGCCACACT
>Ga0207777_1000061_pt1 | contig 21078 bp, 22 predicted proteins | sample LuqExpMetageno35_FD_187793 | JGI IMG/M metagenome (GOLD analysis project Ga0207777, IMG submission 187793) | Tropical forest soil microbial communities from Luquillo Experimental Forest, Puerto Rico - Sample 35 (SPAdes) | ecosystem: Environmental > Terrestrial > Soil > Tropical forest ...
TTTCACGCTTCTTCGGGCATCATCTCTGTACCGTAATAGATCGAGCATGACGCGCGGACGTCATTCGGCAGATCACCGAAGGGCAATTCAATAAAGCGGTGCGCGTCATCGCATTTGATATCGCCGAAGGTTGGGCTCGCGACGCCACCGAAGATATTGCGAACGATATTATGCACCACGCGCTGCGGAAGGCGGAGCAGTTGTCTCGACCAGCGCAAGAATTTGTCGAACGCGCGCTAAAACAAGATGTGCCGGCCCACATTTCTGCCGGACAGTAAGGGCAGAGCGCTGCGAACTCAGGAGGGAACTCGGCTCTCGAATTTGCTTGCCGCCGCGGTCGGGTGCGAGATGAAGCAGGTGGCTTTTTCACATTGTCGAAATGGTGGTGGACAGGACCCGTTCACTGACGCAGGATCGCAGCAATCCGAACCAGTCTGTCCCTGGTTCGGTACAGCACTCAGCCGCGCGCCCCCGCTGCGCGGCTTTTCTTTGAGATGCAAGGCGACGGACGCGACGGGGCAACCGATGCCCATCCAAATTCCAACCGCGCTGGCAAAGCCTTTCCACAGGCTGCGGCCACATCGGGCAACTATGATCCTAGGGCGATGTTTTTTCTGCGAATTGAGGCCGCCTAATCAGTCCGCCCCCTCCCTCGATCGGCGCCCATTCCCATGCGTGCCACTCTCACCAAGGTTGGCGCGACAAAAGGCCGCCTAGTTGGCGGCCTTTGTCTCCTTCGTCACGTCGACGATAGGGCAGGAGTGATTACTATCGGATCGTCACAGATCGCGAGTGCCTGTTGACGTGCCGAACCGGTACGCTGGCTTGGGCCCGATAGGCCTCACCGGAAATGCGCGCCGAGCGATATTCAATATGTCGGCTTGCAACTGGATGCGAGATTCCAACCCACATGACTGAGCGGCCATATCCATATCTGGGCTCGTACGCGTAGCTTGAGACGTAGCCGGGCGCGGCGTAGATGGTGCCGTACGCGTAATCGGGAGGATATGAATATTCGTAAGGCGGGCCATACCCGTAATCCGCGGCGTAAGCAGGAGCATACGTGTATCCCGGCGTGTAGCCATATCCGTAAGCATAGTCGGGTGCATAACCGTACGAGCCGCCCCAGTACGGGCGATAGTCGTAAGCGTATGGGCCCGCGCCAACCGGACCGACGCCGAACCAGAATCCCTGTGCATGCGCAGGCACGGCCAGAGCTATGCCCGCAGATGCAAGCAGTCCAACTGCCACTTTCCGCATTGGAACCTTCAAATGGTGGCTCTACTGCGGGCAAAACGTGAGGCGCTCCAGAACGTTCCTTCTTTCGGTGCCACTCGGGCTTGTGGCCCATCCACGTGGATAGAACTACAACTCTGCTGCGAGCCGATTCAGAACGTCCCGTCGCCGATCCGCAGGTATGCAGGCGACTTCGAATTGCGGACCTTGATCCAGCTTTTGCAGTGGCCGGACCTGTAAGGACCTGCGAGCCGCTTCGACACGATCCCCTCTAAACCCAGCTCGCCAGCCGCCTGGAAAGCTTCTTCGCCATCCAGATCACAATGGGCGACGTATTGAATTCCGACGTTGCTCCGCTTCAGCAGTTTTCGGAGTGCCGCCTTACGTTCTGAAAGTGGCTGTCGGCGCAGATCGTCGCCGTCTAACTTCAGCAGATCGAACGCGCAAGCAGTCGCTTCATCCTCAAAGCAGCGCGAGTGCAACCGGTCAAAATCGGCGCGGCCTTGTTCGTCCTGGCAGATCGCTTTGCAATCGAGTACCGCATCGGGTTTCAGCCGTGCCGCTTCCTCCACGATGCGCGGATAGCGTTCGGTCCTGTACTTGGAGTCGGTACCCGTCATGCTTCACCTCATGGAGCCATAGCTCCGCCCGTGGCCGGCTTTTTGGAGAGGGTCGGCCGGTGGTGCGAGTTAAGACCGCACCTGAGCACCACGCGCACGACGCAACATGGGCGGCGGGTAGACCGAGGTTGGGGCTAATCTAGGTAGATCAGGCACATGCGCTACAAAGGGCGCTCATCCGAAAAAACTGACTTTCCTCATGTCGTCGAGATCGTCGTGCCGCTTAGCGGCTTTGGCAGAAAGCTCGATACGATGCACGCACATTTGCATGGCGTGGCGTATCACCACGGACGCCGGCGACGCGAAGGTGAGCAGGACATCAGGCGCTGGCTGTTTGCGCTTTGCGAGGACGCCGAAGCGTTCGCCTAAGTATTCGGCGGGACGGTCCTCGATTAATATTAACGCAAGATTGATATGTATTTTCATCCAATTTTTACATATCGAGTCATTCGGCGCTCTCGGGGGCTCAACAAATGCGACGCAAGGCGGCAACGCTGCAAGCTCAGCGATTAATCGAAGAATTTGGTCCCGCGGCTTACGAGCAAGCACTAGCCGCCGAGCGCGCTGCCCGTCGCAAGCACGATAAGCGGCTTGCCAACTTTCTTGCTGAGGTTGTGCGCCAGATCGCACGCCCGGCGCTGCCGAAGCAAGCTGCAAGTTGCGCAGCAGAGGACCAACCGGACCGCTTGCCACACTGGCGCTCCGAGCACGATTGAATCGGCAGGTTTTTTCTACGCGGAAACGACAATGGCCGAGCACAATAAATGGAATATCAAAGGCTTGAGCCATGCCAAGCAGCAAATACGGGACGCCATCGAATTCCTTTGCGACGGTAAAGACCGAGAGCAGCGTGCTAAAATTGCTTACGATGTTTGGCGCTTGGCTCGTGCCATCGCGCTAGGCGCTGAGCCGGCCGTCCATGCTGATCCACTGAGACACCGCGACGAGCACGAGCGCGAAGCGTGGGCAAAGGCGTGCGCCCATAACATCGTAGGTGGCGTTATGCGGATTTCTGAGCGTGCGACCGAGGAGCTGCCATCGCCGGATCAGATTATGTTGCTGCGGAAAATCGCCGAACTTGCGCTCTGGCATCTGCCCAATGCACCGAAAGAGGCGAGGCAGCTTATGCGCCAAATGAAAATAGAAGCGCTCAAACATCCCCATCCCGGAGACGATCCCGCGCCGGAAATCTAGGCCAGGCGATCGACGCCAGAGTGCGTTGATGCGGTTCGGCCATACGTCAATGTATGCGCATGAGCCGATTTGCCTCAGGCCCGAAGATTGAGCGAGACGTAGACTTCGACCTGTTCAGCGGGAGCTAAATCCGACCAAGCTGTACCACTCTGCGAGAAACGCGTGGGGCGCGGATAGAAGGATGGCGTATGTCCGCAAGCGTGTCGCGTGGAGTCGTTGGTAGCCCGGGGGAGACGTGGAGACAAAAAGAGAAAATCTTGCGGCACATGCAACATGAAAACGGCCGCCGAGAGTGGCGGGAGAGAGCGGAAAAGCTAATGAAAGCAACCAGTTAGATGTGGCTGGGGAACTAGGATTCGAACCTAGATTCTCGGAGTCAGAGTCCGATGTTCTACCGTTGAACTATTCCCCAGCAGGAGCCGGTGCCGGGCCGACGAAAGCGGCCGCGGAGGGGCGTATCGGCCCCCTCACATGGGCTAAAACGCCCGGATTGACAAGTGCCGGATGGAGGAACTCAGATCCGCGTTTTTCCCACCACGGTCGCCATCGACGTCAGGCACAGCGCGGCCACCGCAGCAAAGACCAGGCGCGGGCTGCCGTGGTCCATGATCGGCCCGAATACCAGCGGCGCGACGATGCCGCCGAGGTTGAAGCCGGTCGTCACGAACCCGAATACCTTGCCGAACGAGCCGGACGGCGTCACGGCCCGCACGATCATGTCGCGCGATGGCATCATCACGCCGGAGAAGAGGCCTGCCACCGACAGCGCGCCGACGAGGCCGAGGCTGCCCAGATCGACGACGCCGACGAGCAGCACGAAAGCAGCCGTTACAATGAGGCACAGCGTGGCCACGAGCGTGTGCCGGCTCGTCCGGCCGACCAGCAGGCCGCCGAGCAGCACGCCTCCTGCACTTGCCAGCAGAAATCCGGTCAGCCCCGCATTCGCGGTCGTCATCGGCGTTCCGTAGACATCGTTCAGCGCGACGACCGAATAGTTGTAGATGCCCGCGGTGATCATCGCGAGCAGCATGAAGAAGAACAGATTGAGCAGGATTGGTGCCGACATCAGGACGTGCCAATCCGGCTTGCCGTTTGGACCGGTTGAATCCGCTTTCTTCTGCGCCGGCGCGGCCGCCTCCGGCATGGCGGCGACGAATCCCGCAATCGCCAAGCCGAACAGCCCTGAGACGATGAAAGCGCTCCTCCAGCCCCACAGTTGATGCATCATCAGGAGCGCCGGAGGCGCGACGGCGGAGCCCAGCATGCCGGCGAAGGTATGCACGGAGAACGCCTGGCCAATACGTTTCGGGGAAATGTGCTGCGACAGCAGCGCGTAGTCGGCGGGGTGGTAGATCGTGTTGCCGACGCCCGCGAGCGCAAACATCGCGACCATGAACCAGAACGAGTGGACGAGCCCGGCCAGCACGAATGCGGCCGCGCCGACGATCAAGCCCGCCACGAGCAATGTGCGTCCACCAAGCCGGTCGACGAGAAAGCCGGCCGGCGTCTGCAAAGCTGCAGAGATCACATTGAACGCGACGAACGCGAAGCCGATCTCTGTGTAGCTCACGCCATAGTCGGCGCGGACGAACGGCAACAGTGGAGCGAGCAGCAAAATATAATAATGCGAGACGAAATGCGCCGCGCTGATCGCGCCGAGAATGCGCGTGGACGAAGGGCCGGTGGTGGAGAGGACGGCTTGCGTCATCAAGATCCCGCGGCGGGCGCGCTGCTATACACTTTTCCGCCGCGCCTTCTGGATGGCATGCCAGACGCGCGCCGGCGTGAACGGCATCTCGAGGTCGCGCACGCCGTAGGTCGACAAGGCGTCCATCACCGCGTTCACCACCGTCGGCAGTCCGCCGGAACAGCCAGCCTCGCCGCACCCCTTCGCGCCGACCGGATTGGTGGCGGTCGGTACGCCCCGGTCGATCACCGTGATGTCGGGTGCGTTATGCGCACGCGGCATGGCGTAATCCATGAACGAGCCGGTAAGCAGTTGGCCGTCGGAATCGTATACCGCGCCTTCGAGCAGAGCCTGGCCCAAGCCTTGAACAACACCGCCTTGAATTTGTCCCTCGACCAGCATCGGATTGATCACCGTGCCGAAGTCGTTCACCGCCGTGTATTTGACGACATCGGTGAGACCCGTCTCCGGATCGACCTCGACTTCCGCGATGTGCACGCCGTTCGGAAACGTTCCGGGCACCGGCGCGGTCACATGCGTGACGTCGAGCGAATTGCCCTCCGGCAGGCTCAGTTCGCGCACGCGTCGCGCCAAGGATAAAATGTCGATCGCATGGTCGGTGCCGGCGATCACGAAGCGCCCGTCGCGGAATTCGATGTCGCCCGCTGACGCTTCCAGCACATGCGCGGCAAGCTCCTTGCCCTTCGCGACCACCTTGTCGGCGGCCTGCATGATGGCGGTGCCGCTGAGCATCGCCGAGCGCGAACCGCCGGTGCCGCCGCCGGTGACCAGGCGATTGCTGTCGCCCTGCACCAGGCGGATGCGGTCGAACGGAATGCCGAGCTTGTCGACCAGCAACTGCGCGAAGGGCGTGGCATGACCCTGTCCGTAATCGAGCGTGCCCGTGACGATTGTGACGGTGCCGTCGTCCTCAAAACGGATGCCGCCCATCTCGGTCGTGCCGGCGGCGGTCGTCTCGACATAACAGCCGACGCCGAGGCCGCGCACTTTTCCGGCGCGGCGGCTTTCACGCTGACGTAATTTGAAATTGGCGACATCGGCGGCCTCCACGGCCGATTCGAACAGGGCCGGGAAATCTCCGGAATCGTAGACCATCCCAGAAGCGGCCTTGTACGGAATCGTGTCCTGCTCGATGAAATTGCGCCGGCGCAGGTCGAAGCGGTCGATGCCGATCTGCTGCGCGGCGTAGTCCATCAACCGCTCCATCTGCATCGCGCCTTCGGGGCGGCCGGCGCCGCGATAGGCCGAGACGAGCGTCGTGTTGGTGAACACGCATTTGGTCGACACTTCCAAAAAGCGCGTGCCATACATGCCGATCGTGTTCTTCGCCACGTTCAGCGTCGGCAACAACGGCCCGAATGCGGCGAGATAGCCACCCATGTTGCCGTAGCCGGTGAGGCGGACTGCCTGGATGCGGCCGCGCTTGTCGAAGCCGGCCTCCATCGTCATGTCGAAGTCCCGGCCGTGATGATCCGAAACGAAACTGCCGGAGCGTTCGTCGGTCCATTTCACCGGGCGGCCGACAACACGCGCCGCATGCAGGATGCAGACATATTCTGGATACATTGACGCCTTCATGCCGAACGAACCGCCGACATTGCCGGTCAGTACGCGCACTTTGTCCGCCGGTGCGCCGAGAATGTCGCGCAGCGCCGTCTTCAGGCCAAACACGCCCTGGCTGCACGAGCGCAGCGTCCATTTCTCGTTCGCGGCATCGAACTCACCGATGGCCGAGCGCGGCTCGATCGAATTTACCACCAGCCGCTGATTGACGATGGGCAGCCTGACGACGTGCGCCGACTGCTTGAGCGCGGTTGCGACCGCTTCGCTGTCGCCAGAATGGTAATCGAGACAGACATTGTCCGGCACTTCGTCATAGAGAACCGGCGCGCCCGGCTTTGCCGCCTCGCGCGCGCTCAGCACCGCCGGCAGCGGCTCGATGTCGAGCACGACCGCTTCGGCCGCATCCGTCGCCTGTGCGATCGTCTCGGCCACGACGCAAACGACGGGATCGCCGACGAAACGCACCTTGTCGGTCGGCAGCGCGGGGCGAGGGCGGTATTTGATCGGCGAGCCGTCGCGGCTCTTCAGCGGCAAATTGCACTTCAAGCCGCCGTAATTTTCTAAATCCTCGCCGGTGATCACCGTGAGCACGCCCGGCATTTCCTTCACCGCCGCTGTATCGATCCCGCGGATCACGCCGTGCGCCACCGTCGAGCGCACCATCACCGCATGCGCCTGGCCCTCGAGATTGATGTCGTCGGTATAACGGCCCTGACCGCGCACGAGCTTGGGATCTTCCGTGCGCCTGACCGGCTGCCCGATACCGAATTTGGTCACGGCCAGCGCGGCCTCTGTCCTCTCGTCCATGCGGGGATGCTTTCTCTCTCGTGCGAAAACCTGAAATAAGCGAGTGCCTCTCGCCGCACAAGAATGAGCGACGAGGCCAAGGGTTGCACCATGCGGGAAGGCTGTTACACTTTTCGCGATAACGGAACATTGCCGGAACCCGCTCGCAGGCGTGGGGCGGCAGGAAGGTTTTTGAAGGTATGAGCGGCGAGGCCGGTGATGTGCCAGGCCTCGACCCCGCGATCGACCGGGCGCCGCTTGCACGCGCCCGTTGGGGTCGGCGGTCGCCTGAGCATTTTCAGTCCGGCGCGTCTGATGGCCGGCCCGCGACCTATGCCGCGCTCGATCTGGGCACCAACAATTGCCGGCTTTTGGTCGCGCGACCCGCGGGCGATGGATTCCGCGTCGTCGACGCTTTCTCGCGGATCGTTCGCCTGGGCGAAGGCGTCTCGCTCACCGGCCGCATGAGCGAAGCGGCGATGTCGCGCGCGATTGCCGCGCTGGCGATCTGTTGGTCCAAAATGAACAGCCGCGGCGTAACGCGCGCGCGTTTGATTGCGACGGAAGCATGCCGCGCGGCGGAGAACGGCGAGGAATTTCGTGTGCGCGTCGCCGATGAGCTCGGGCTCGAATTGGAAGTGATCGATCGCGAAACCGAAGCGCGCCTCGCCGCGACCGGCTGTACGCCTTTGATGGACCCGCAGGCCGAAGGCGTGCTGTTCGATATCGGTGGCGGCTCGTCGGAGCTTGTGCGGCTCAATCGCTCGCAGACTATGCGCCGCGGTCCGCCACTGCCGCGCATCCGCGGCTGGACGTCGCTGCCGACGGGTGTGGTCACACTGGCGGAGCGCTACGGCGGCATCACCGTCACCCCCGGATCATACGAACGCATGGTGGAGGAGGTCAGCGATCTGCTTGCGCCTTTCGTGCGCGAGCACGGGGGAGCGGCGGAGCGCGGCCTGCACATGCTTGGCACCTCCGGCACCGTGACGACGATCGCCGGTGTGCATCTGAATTTAAAGCGGTACGACCGTAATCGCGTCGACGGCTGCTGGATGAGCATGCAGGAGATCAGCGCGGTGGTCGATCGCCTCTTGGCGATGAGCTACGACGAGCGCGTCGCGAGCCCCTGCATCGGCGCGGAGCGCGCCGATCTCGTCCTTGCGGGTTGCGCGATCCTGGAAGCGATTCGCCGCGCATTCCCTTGTCCGCGCCTGCGGGTCGCCGATCGCGGCCTGCGCGAAGGCATGCTGGTGCAGATGATGCGCGAGGACGGCGCCTGGGGCGGCGGGCAGCAGGCGACGGCGACGCCGTGAGCAAATCGGCAAAGGGCGGCGACACGCGCGCGCTGAAGGTGCGCGTAAAGACGGCGGGTAAGCGCTCGCTGTCGTCGAAACTGTGGCTCGAGCGGCAGCTCAACGATCCTTATGTCGCGCGGGCGAAACGCGAAGGCCACCGCTCGCGCGCCGCGTTCAAGCTCATCGAGATCGACGACAAGGCGCGCTTTTTGAAGAAAGGCGCGCGCGTGGTCGATCTCGGCGCCGCGCCCGGCGGCTGGAGTCAGATCGCGGCAAAGCGCGTGCGTGCGCCGGAGGAGGGGCGTGTTGTTGCTATCGACATCCTGGAGATGGAGCCGGTAGTGGGCGTCGATTTTGCCAAGATCGATTTTCTCGATGCCGCGGCGCCGGATAAATTGAAAGAAATGCTCGGCGGTCCGGCCGACGTCGTGCTCTCCGACATGGCCGCGAATGCCACCGGCCACGCGCGTACCGATCATTTGAAGATCATGGCACTGGTCGAACTGGCGGCGGATTTTGCGCGAGAGGTGCTCGCGCCGGGCGGCGCGTTTCTCGCCAAGGTGTTGCAGGGCGGCACCGAGACTTCGCTGCTCGCGGGCCTGAAGCGCGACTTTGCCAAGGTGCAGCACATCAAGCCGCCGGCAAGTCGGCAGGACTCGGCCGAGCTCTATCTGCTTGCCACCGGCTTTCGCGCCCGGCGCTGACCGTGGATCGAACAGAAATTAAAAAAATGAATCGAATCCAAAAGCGCTGAAACTTAAGGGGCTTTCTCGTTTTCGGCCTTTGCCGTCGCGCGATTGGCGAGTTCTGCGCCGGCGTCCGGTGAAAGCCTCGCGAACATGAAGATGGAGGCGGCCGAGATCACAGCGACCGCAATGAAGGCGGGCGGGAAGTCGGCCGCAGTAAGATTCGGCTGGGCGCGGACATGCAGCGTCAGTTCGACCGCCAGCGCGCCGAAGGCGACGCCGGTCGAGATAGCAAGCTGCTGCATGACGCTCACCAGCGCGGTGGCGCGGCTGACCCGCGCCTGCTCGACGTCGGCGTAAGCGAGCGTGTTGATGGAGGTGAACTGCAGCGAGCGGAAGAACCCGCCGACCAAGAGCAGCATCAGCATCACCCACACCGGCGTATTCCGCGTGAACGCCGCGCAGGCGCCGAGAAAGGCTGCACTGATGATCGCATTGGCCACCAGCACCGTGCGGAAGCCGAGCCGACGCAACAGCGGCGCGGCGGCCATCTTCATCGACATCGCCCCGACGGCCGAGACGAAGGTGATGAGGCCGGACTGGAATGGCGTCATGCCAAAGCCGACCTGCAGCAAAAGCGGCAAGAGGAACGGCAATGCGCCGATGCCGACGCGGAAGACGAATCCTCCGACCACGCTTGCGCGGAACGTCGGAATGCGGAACAGCGCGAGGTCGAGCGCGGGGTAGGGCGTGCGCCGCGCATGCACGAGATAGGCGGAAAAGAAAATGACGCCGCCGCCGATCAGCGAAGCGACCACGGTCCATGGCAGGAAGTTCAGTCCGAGCACGGAAAAGCCGAACGCGACGCCAGCGATGCCGAGTCCCGCCAGCACCATGCCGACAGTGTCGAACGGTTCGTGCTTCTCCGCGCGCACCTCGGGAATGAACCGCGTGGCGAGCAGGATGCCGATAATGCCGATCGGCACGTTGATGATGAAGATCCAGTGCCAGCTCGCATATGTCGTGATGAAGCCGCCGACTGGCGGGCCGATCACCGGGCCGATCAGCGCGGGCATGGTGACCCAAGCCATCGCATTGAGCAGGTCGCGCTTGGCGATGGTGCGGACCAGCACCACACGCCCGACCGGCGTCATCATCGCGCCGCCCATGCCCTGCACGATGCGCGCGATCACGAAGTCCAACAGCGAGCCGGACATCGCGCAGCCGATCGAGCCGATAATGAAGACCGCGATCGCCGCGCGGAAAACCGTGCGCGCGCCGAAGCGGTCGGCGGTCCAGCCGCTTGCCGGGATGAAGACCGCGAGCGAGAACAGGTAAGAGGTGACCGCGAGCTTCAACGCGAGCGGATTGGTCCCAATGTCCGCCGCGATCGCCGGCAGCGACGTGGCGATCACGGTCGAGTCCATGTTTTCCATGAACAGGGCGACCGCGATGATGAGCGGGACGATGCGGTCGGGGCGCATTTGAAAGGGGGCGGGCACTGGTCTTGAAACGCCGGCCGGTGGGGAAACCGGCGTTCATAACAGCCATCCAGGCAAAACCCTAGGAATCATCGGGGCTCCATGCTATCGACCCACGCCAACCCAAAAGCGGGCTTTCGAAACGCGCGGGAACCCCCTCGCGGCAGGCATTTCGTATTTTCCTGCCGGTCCTATATGCCCTTCGCGGGCGAGACGGAGTTGGCGATGGCGAACATAAACCAAACGGTGCTGCGCGAGGCGCTGACCTTCGACGACGTGCTGATCCGGCCCGGTCTGTCGGAAGTCCTGCCTAGCGCAGTCGATGTCCGCTCGCACATCACCCGCACGATCCCGCTCAATCTGCCGATCGTCGCCTCCGCTATGGACACCGTTACCGAGAGCCAGATGGCGATCGCGATGGCGCAATCGGGCGGCATCGGCGTCATCCACCGCAACCTCGAGCCCAACGAGCAGGCCGCGCAGGTGCGGCAGGTGAAGAAATTCGAATCCGGCATGGTGGTGAACCCGCTCACCATCGGGCCCGAGGCGAGCCTGCAGCAGGCGCTCGACCTGATGAAGGACAACCGGATCTCCGGCATTCCGGTGGTCGAGAACGGCGGCACGGGTCAGCCCGGCAAGCTCGTCGGCATCCTGACCAACCGCGACGTCCGGTTCGCCACCGATCCGCGCCAGCCCGTCTCCGAGTTGATGACCAGAGATCGCCTCGTCACGGTGCGCGAAGGCGTGAGCCAGGACGAGGCCAAGCGGCTGCTGCACCAGCACCGGATCGAGAAGCTGCTCGTCGTCGACGACCAGTACCGCTGCGTCGGCCTGATCACGGTGAAAGACATCGAGAAGGCGGTCGCCAATCCGAACGCCTGCAAGGATGAGCAGGGGCGCCTGCGCGTCGCAGCAGCGACGACCGTTGGCGACAAGGGGTTTACCCGCACCGAGGCACTGATTGCGGCGGGTGTCGACCTCGTCGTGGTCGACACCGCGCACGGCCACTCGCGCATGGTCCTGGAGGCCGTGTCCCGCATCAAGAAACTGTCCAATGCCGTACAGGTGGTCGCCGGCAACGTGGCGACGGCCGACGGGGCGAAAGCGCTCATCGATTCCGGCGCGGACGCGATCAAGGTCGGTATCGGCCCCGGCTCGATCTGCACGACGCGTGTCGTCGCCGGCGTCGGCGTGCCGCAGCTCACGGCCATCATGGATTGCGTCGAAGCGGCGAAGGCGAACGGCACGCCAGTGATCGCCGACGGCGGCATCAAGTATTCCGGCGACCTCGCCAAGGCGATTTCGGCCGGCGCCGACTGCGCCATGGTCGGTTCGCTGCTCGCTGGCACCGACGAGACGCCGGGTGAGGTATTCTTGTATCAGGGCCGCTCGTACAAGACCTATCGCGGCATGGGGTCGGTCGGCGCGATGTCGCGCGGCTCGGCCGATCGCTACTTCCAGCAGGACATTAAGGACACGCTCAAGCTCGTGCCGGAAGGCGTAGAGGGCCAGGTCGCGTATAAGGGCTCCGCACAGACCGTACTGCATCAATTGGCCGGCGGCTTGCGTGCTGCGATGGGCTATGTCGGCGCGTCGACGATAGCCGAGCTGCATCGCAAGGCCGAATTCGTGCGCATCACCGGTGCGGGCTTGCGCGAGAGCCACGTGCACGACGTGGTCATCACGCGCGAGAGCCCGAATTATCCGAGCCGGGGCTGATGTCCATCGCGACTGTCCTCCTTCCGCTGTTCGTGGAGGTGCTGCTCACCTTCGCGCTGATGCTCGGGATGATGTACTTCCGGACGTCTTCGTTGCAGCGCGGCGAAACGCGGTTCGAGCAGATCGCAATGCGCGAGCCGAACTGGCCGGTGCGCGCCACCCAATTCGCCTATGCCTTCAGCAATCAGTTCGAACTGCCCGTTCTATTCTATGTTCTGACGATCCTGGCGATTATTACGCACCATGCCGATATCGTTTTCCTGGTGCTGGCCTGGATTTTCGTGATCCCGCGGATCATGCAGGCCTACGTGCACGTGACTAACAACAATGTGCGCTGGCGCGGCAGCTTCTACGGCGTCGGCGCACTGGTGCTCTTAGCGATGTGGATCATCTTCATCGTGCGTATCGTCGCCGGCCTGCCATGACGCCGGGCGCACGGCTTTCCGCTGCCATCGAAGTCCTCACTGCGATCGAGAGCGAACGACGGCCGGCCGCCGATGCGCTGAAGGCGTGGGGCCTCTCGCATCGCTTTGCCGGGTCGGGCGATCGCGCGGCGATCGCGGGCCTCGTCTACGACGCGCTGCGCCGTCGCGCCTCCAGCACCTTCCTCATGCGCCAGGACAGCGCGCGCGGCGTTCTGCTCGGTATGCTCAAGCGCGAGCGCGGGATGGAAACGGACGCCATCGCGCGGCTGGCGGACGGCTCGCGCTTTGCGCTCGCGCCCCTGAGCGAGGACGAACGGCGGCGGCTGGACGCGGCCGACCTCGCCGGCGCGCCGCCGCACATCACAGGCGACTACCCGGAATGGCTGGATGCGCAGTTCACCAAGAGCTTCGGTGACGACCGTGCGGAGGAGGGCGCTGCGCTCGCCTCGCGCGCTCCGCTCGACCTGCGCGTCAACACGCTCAAGGGCAATCGCGAGCAGGCCGCTTCGATGCTCACCGATCTCAAGCCAGCGCCGTTGGGCTGGTCGCCGTGGGGCCTGCGTATCGTACTCGGTGCCGACGCAAAAAGCCCTCCGATCCATGCCGAGCCGGCGTTTCTTAAAGGTCTGGTGGAAGTTCAGGACGAGGGCTCGCAGGTCGCCGCTCTGTTGTCTTCGGCGAAGCCGGGCGAGCAGGTGCTCGATCTCTGCGCCGGCGCGGGTGGAAAAGCATTGGCGCTTGCGGCGGCGATGCAGAACAAGGGCCAGATATTCGCCACCGACGAGGACAAAAGGCGGCTCGCGCCCATTCACGACCGCATCAAGCGATCCGGAGCGCGCAACATCCAGGTGCGCACGCCGAGGTCGGTCGGTGGCGAGCTCGACGACCTCGCCGGCCGCATGGACCTCGTGCTGATCGACGCGCCGTGCACCGGCACGGGAGCCTGGCGGCGCAATCCGGATGCGAAGTGGCGGATGCGGCCCGGTGCGCTGGAGCAGCGGCTGAAGGATCAGGCTGAGGCGCTCGACCGCGCCGTACCGTTCGTCAAAACGGCCGGCCGCATCGTCTACATCACCTGTTCAGTGCTGGACGACGAGAACGGCGGGCAGGTGCGCGCGTTCCTGGCGCGCCATCCGGAGTTCGAACCGGTTCCGTCCAACATGATCGCGGCTCCCCTCGGCGAACGCGCCTTCCTGTTCAACAAGGCCGCGCAGCTGGCGGCAGAAGGGTTGTTGATGACGCCGCGGCGGACCGAGACTGACGGTTTTTTCGTGAGCATATTGCGACGCAGGTGATTCGATCGGCGCTGCGCCGTTCCTCTCGCCGAGGACCGGGGACAAATCGGCCGCGGTTAACCCTTTGTATGTGGGGATGTTCAATGATTTCCCCGATTGTGCCCCATTCCCGGCTCAAATAGTTCCGAAAAATCCTGTGTCTCACACCCTAAGATACTCCAGCCGAGGCTCCTCTCCTATGTTGGTCGCGACCCGCGATCCGATGCCCCAGCACGGCCAGCACGACGCCTCCGTGCCGGCGAGCGCGGCGCACGGCTCGCGCATGGGCCGAGTGATGCTGGTGTTGCAGCTCGCCGGCTCGTTCCTGGCAATCCCGGTCGGCCTGGCCAGCGGCTATTCGATCTACCGCGCGAATTTCTCGCCGGAGATCACCTGCCAGACGCTGCGCAGCAACATCGTCTCGATGATCGACAAGCAGATCGATGCGAGCACGCGGCGCATGCTGGTGCGCCGTGACGTCGAGACCTTCGAGAGAACCTGCGGCACGGTCGATCCAGACGCCGAAGCGGCGTTCAAGGCGCTGCTTGCATCCGATGCGCCGCCGGCGGTCACGCCCGCCGTGCAGACGGTGCAGCCGTTGGCATTGCCTGCGCAGGAATGGAAGAAGCCGGAGCCTGTTCAGGCCAGCAGACCCGCACTCAGGGACATGAAAGAGGCGAAGGGCGTCAAAGACGCGAAGGACGCCAAAGATGCGAAGGACGTCAAAGACGTGAAGGACGCGAAGGAGCCCGCCCGCGAGGCGCGGGTGCAGCCGTCCGATCCCGCGGGCGATGCCCGCTGGCTTGATGCCGTGCGGCATGCCCTGACGGCGCGTCAGGTCGAGCGGGATGCCGCTGAGGCGACGGTGAAGCCGCTCGCGCCGCCGCCTGCACCTGCGATGCACACGCCGCCCGTGACCGCCACACCGGTGGAGGCCGATCCGGTGGCAATCGCGCCGGCTTTGCCGCCGCCGACGAACATCAGCGCTGCTCCGGCCACTCCGGCCGCTCCCGATCACCCCGTCCCGCCTGGTTCGATCCCGGATGGGGTCGCGACCGGCAGCGTGACCTCGCAGACGAGTTGGACGGATCACATCCCGTTCTTCGGGCGATAACCGGCAATCAATTCAGCATGCCCACAATCGCGCCCATCAGGCACGTCGTCAGCGTGCCCGAGACGGTCGACTTGGCGCCGTGGAATCCAATTTTTGACGGTGCCGAAGGCTGGAGCGGCTATCCCCTATACCTTATACTTTATGGCGTTGCAGACTTAGACATATCCACAGGGAGCAAATCATGAAATCGATTATCATTGCGATCGTCGTTTCGCTCGTAGCTGGCGGGACCGCCATGGCATCCTGCAAGAGCGATGCGGCGGACAAGAAACTCGCGGGCGCGGCGCTTAAGAGTTTCATGACCAAGTGCGAGGCGGACGCGAAGAAGACGTGTGAAGTCGATTCCAGCTCCAAGAAGCTCGCAGGCGCTGCCAAGACGAGCCATATGAAGAAGTGCGTCGGCGACGCTGTGGGTCAGTAGCATCGACCTGGGCGCCAGACGCGCAGCGCTGATCTGCTGCAACCGGATGGACGATCACAACAGGCGTGCCTGCTCCTGCCCGCCCGGCGTCTGCATGCTCACGAACTTGCCGAGCCCGAGTGCCGGCGGACCATCGTCAGCATGAGATCCCACGCGTTGCGGATATTGAAGAAGAGCAGCAGCAACAATCCGCCCGCGAGCAATTCGGATGAATGCCGCCACGGTAGCAAGGCCGCACACAGGATTGCGATATATCCGACTGCCGGGAACGCGCCGTAGGCCAAGGCGTCGATGAATACGACCTCTTCATATCGGTCGCGTGCGACCTCCAGCGTGACGTAAGCGCTGATGCAAAGACCTATGATGGCGACGAGAGCCGTGAGCCCAGCAATGAGCCACCGCGGATCGGCCGGCGTGAGCATCAGCAGGGACACGAACAGCACGGCCGAGAAGTGCACGACGACCGGACTTATGAAAGTCCGTGTTGCCGTCGCTCGCTCGGGCGTAAGAAAGCCGACGCCGATCGAAACGGCGACGAACAGCAGTGCCACCAGTGCCGCGGCCGCCGTGCCGAGCAGGACGTAGAATTCGTGCCACTCGCGCAAGCCCTCCATGCGCGAGCTATCCTCGCCCGACGAACGGCATCGTGTTCGCCATCACCGTCATGAACAGGACGTTCGAGCCGAGCGGCAGGCTCGCCATGTAGACGACCGCGTTGCCCACATGCTCTGCATCCATGCGCGGTTCGATCATCTTGGTGCCGTTCGGCTGCAGGACGCCGTCTCCTTGCACCATGCGGTCGGTGAGTGGCGTTGCCGCATTGCCGATGTCGATTTGCCCGCAGCAGATGTCGTATGGCCGGCAATCGAGCGACGTCGATTTGGTCAGGCCGGTGATCGCGTGCTTGGTCGAGGTATAGGCGACGGAGTAGGGACGCGGCGTATGCGCGGAGATCGAACCGTTGTTGATGATGCGGCCGCCGCGCGGATTCTGCGCCTTCATGATCTTGATCGCTTCCTGCGTGCACAGGAACATGCCGGTGAGGTTGGTCGCGACGACGTTCTGCCAGGTCTCGTAGGGCAGGTCCTCGAGGGGAACCGGCGGCGCGCCGATGCCGGCGTTGTTGAACAGCACGTCGAGGCGGCCGAAGCTCGCCTTCACCGTTTCGAACAATTTCAGAATGGAGTCGTGCTTCGATACGTCCGTCGGCACCGCCAGCGCCTGCGCGCCGAGGCCGTTGATTTCGCCTTTTACCTGCTCCAGCGGCTCGGGCCGGCGGCCGGCGAGCACGAGGCTGTAACCCGCCTTAGCGAGCGCTATGGCGACCGCGCGCCCGACGCCCGTGCCTGCACCCGTGACCAACGCGATCTTTGCCGTCATCCGCAGCCCTCCCCGCAAAAAATGGTTGCGGTTGCAATAGCACAAAGCCGCCGATGCCGTCTCCCGCGCGCACCGGCTTGAGCCGGCCACACGGGCGCGCTAGGGGTTCGCGTCATAACGCGAGCCCCTGCATGTCCGCTTCTCCCGAAATCGTTACCGCCGCCGTGCTCGTCATCGGCGACGAGATTCTGTCCGGCCGCACCAAGGACAAGAACATCGGCACCATCGCCGAGATGTGCACCGCGGTCGGTATCGACTTGAAGGAAGTGCGCGTCGTCGCTGACGACGAGCCGGCGATCGTCGAGGCGATCGAGGTCCTGCGCAGCCGCTACACCTACGTGTTCACGACCGGCGGTATCGGGCCGACGCATGACGACATCACCGCCGATTGCGTGGCGAAAGCGTTCGCTGTGCCGCTCGACGTGCATCCGGATGCGGTCGCGATCCTGAAGGAGCGCCTCGCGAAAACGGGCGGCGAATTGAACGAGGCGCGCCTGCGCATGGCGCGCATTCCTCGGGGCGCGGTGCTGGTCGCGAACAAGATCTCCGGCGCGCCGGGCTTCTGGATCGGCAACGTGATTACGATGGCCGGGATTCCGGCCGTGATGCAGTCGATGATGGAAGAGGTGCTGCCGAAGCTGAAGACCGGCGTAAAACTTCTCTCGGAATCAGTGCGTGCGGATGCGAAGGAAGGTGACGTCGGCACGGAACTCGGCGTCATTGCCAAGGCGCATCCGGAAACGATTATTGGCAGTTATCCGTTTTTCGATGCGCGCGGGCCGAACACGAACATCGTCGTACGCGCGCGCGATCCGCAGAAGCTCGCGGCGGCGAAGGCTGCGGTGGAGCGGATGCTGACCGAGATCAGGGCTCGGCTGGGCGGATAAGCCGTCCTCCTCTCATCCCTGCGAAGGCGAGGATCCAGCGCGGCGGTGCCGAGCTGCAATTCAAATCTGGATTCCCGCTGGCGCGGGAATGAGCGGGAGGACACGACGCTCATGCCACCACCCAGTCCCGACAAAATCTTCCCCGTCTCGTGGGACCAGTTCCACCGCGACTCACGCGCACTCGCCTGGCGGCTGCATGCGGCAGGCCCCTTCGAGGCGATCGTCTGCATCACGCGCGGCGGGCTCGTGCCGGCCGCGATCGTCGCGCGCGAATTAAACGTGCGCATCATCGAGACGGTGTGCGTCGTCAGCTACCAGAATTATCAAAACCAGGGCGAGTTGAAGGTCTTGAAGGGTGTCGCGCACGAGGTCACGTCGCTGCGCGCGCAAGGCAAGGGCGTGCTGATCGTCGACGACCTCGTCGACACGGGCAAGACTGCGCGGGTCGTGCGCGACATCCTGCCCGACGCGCATTTCGCGACGGTCTACGCCAAGCCGATGGGGCGTCCGCTGGTCGACACCTTCGTCACCGAAGTATCGCAGGACACCTGGATCTACTTCCCCTGGGACACGGGACTTGCATTCCAGCCACCGATCCGCGCCGGCGGGGATTGAGTTCACCTCTTAATTCAGAAGAGTCGCGCTTTCCCATGCCGCGAAGCCGATCTAGAGTCGCCGCAAAACCACGGGAGAACGCTATGACGGCTGTTGCCGCTAAACATGAAGAGCCCGACCTGCGCTCGCGCCATGTGAAGCCCGAGGAAATACCCTGGCAGCACCTGCAGTTCGAAGGCTGCGAGATCAAGCCGCTCTACTTCGATGCAAAGACCGGCCAGGCGACGCTCTTGTTCAAGATGGCGCCGGGCGCGGTGCTGCCCGATCATGAGCATGCGCTGCTCGAGCAAACCTACGTGCTGGAAGGCTCCCTCGTCGACAAAGACGGGCCCGACGCGGGGCTCGAGGTGAAAGCGGGCGAATTCGTCTGGCGTCCGCCCGGCAGTCGCCACTCGGCCTGGTCTCCGCACGGCGGACTGATGATCGGAATCTTCCAGGCGCCGAACAAGTTCTTTGGCAAGGACGGGCAGGTCACCGATCCGAACGGCCGCGACTGGCAGGAGACCTGGGGCCACGTTTTGGAAAAATAGTGTCCGCGCGCTCGTCGCGCGGCCCCCCAAGCGAGGCGAGCGCTCGCGTGCGCGACCGCACTTTCAAATCCGATTGGGAGGAGGACTTGGCATGATCACTATCTACGGTGCGCCGCCGACACGCGCGCTGCGCGTCTGCTGGATGCTGGAGGAGATGAACCTGCCGTATGAGATCCGCTCGGTGAATTTCCAAACGCGCTTCGAGGACAGGGAGTTTATGGCGATTAGCCCCGCGGGCGCGGTGCCCGCGATGCGCGACGGCGACACGCAGTTGATCGAGTCTTGCGCGATCCTCGAATACCTCGGCGCGAAATACGGGCCGACGCCGCTCACGCCAGCTCCGACCGACCCGCGTTATCCGGCCTACATGTCCTATCTGCACTTCGGTGAGGCGTCGCTCAGCGGGCCGCTCAACGTGACGGTGGCGACGCGTTTCTTCGCACCGGACGATCAGAAGCAGAACTGGGGCGCGCAGTTCGCGATCGAGAATTTCGTGCGCAAGTCGGGCGCGCTGCTCGGGCCGCTCAGCCGCGGGCCCTACATCGCGGGAGACGTGTTTACCGCTGCCGACATCTCGTGCGGCTATGCGGTCGGGCTCTCGCGTTTCCTAGGCTTCGAGGAACGGCTAGACCCAGTGCTGCGCGACTACGCGGGCCGCGTAACGCGGCGCCCCGCCTATCAGCGCGCCATGAGCAAGGCGCAACCAGTCGGCTGATCTCCCTCTTTGACGTAGCGCCGTTCCAACGCTACGCAACGGCGCGCCGCGGACGTGGCGGAACGGTAGACGCAACGGACTTAAAATCCGTTGGGCGTAAGCCCGTGAGGGTTCGAGTCCCTCCGTCCGCACCAATCAAATCAATAGGTTATGTCAGATAGGGACGCCCGGTATTTGATCGCCATCTCGTTTTGGCAACATCCTTCGCAACATCGTCACGATTCGCGAGCCAGGGGAAACCGCTAAGGAGAGCACGGCGCCGGAAAATGCCAAGGCGACACAGGTGCGGGGGAGGGCGTTAGCAAGCAGGCTTGCCGGTCGCTTGCTGCCAGACCAGAATCAGCCGCATGGGACTTCGATTCTACAGGCGCATCCGCATCGCGCCGGGCCTCCGAATAAACCTCAGTAAGAGGGGCGCATCCGTCAGCGCGGGCGGACGCGGGCATTGGCTCACGTTCGGCCCTAGAGGAGAACGCGCGACGATCGGCCTCCCAGGAACGGGCCTGTCGTACACCGAGAACTTGGGCGGACGGCGGGGCGGACGACCGTTCGCTATCGTGATTGCGATCGCGATCATCGGATTCATCCTGCTCGCTGCCGCGCTAGGGAGTTGATAGCGCCGAGTCGGTCTTTCCCGATGCGCATGTTCTACACGCTGGCGGACTACCCGCACGAGACGGTCGAGATCGAGTGCGCCAAGTGCGGTCGCCACGGTCGGCTGCGGACGGCCCGGCTGCTCGCCGAGCATGGGCCTGACATCAAACTGCCGGACCTATTGCGGGAGATCGCGCAGTGTCCGAAATGGGGCAACATGAACGATAGCTGCGAAGCCTGTTATTCGCCCTCAAGTCAGATCGACCGTTAGCGGCACAAGAAAGCGGCCCCAGACCGGGGCCGCCTAGTCAATGAACAGACGTATCCGGCTAACGTGTCCAGGCGCGCTTTGGTTCTGCTTACACCGTTCTACTGCCCCCAGGATTGGCCCGGGCGCTGATGGAAGGTCAACGGCGAGCTACAACGAGGCACCACTTGTTGGCGCCTCGTTGAAACCGTCACTTCGAACCAGTTTTAGCCTGGACAAACACTCAGGCCAGTACAGGATCCGAGCGTGAAAGCAGCACCAGCCTCCTCGACCGCCCCCGCACGCTCCAGCGCCTCGTCGGATGCTACTTCATAGCTGAGAGTCTCGTCGTCAACATGATCGACATGGCTGTTTTCGTTCATGGCATTGCTCCGCTGAAAGTCTAGTCTTCACTAGAGCAGATAAAGATTTCACTGCATTGATTAGGGACAACAAATAACGACTTCGAGCTTTTTTTTAGTTTTCAAATGTCCGCTTCTCTAATCGGCCGTTTTGGGTCAAGCGCTTTCAAACTGTCCACCACTTCAGTGGTCGGTGTCGCTCACGGGCTCGCGCTTCTCTTCG
>Ga0207777_1000065_pt1 | contig 20790 bp, 12 predicted proteins | sample LuqExpMetageno35_FD_187793 | JGI IMG/M metagenome (GOLD analysis project Ga0207777, IMG submission 187793) | Tropical forest soil microbial communities from Luquillo Experimental Forest, Puerto Rico - Sample 35 (SPAdes) | ecosystem: Environmental > Terrestrial > Soil > Tropical forest ...
AGGCTGGCGACATTGCTGGAGGAAATGAAAAGCAGCAGTGCGACCGAACCAATCAGCAAGTACATGGTCTTCGTGAAATCGCCGACGATGGCCTCCGCGAAGCCAGGCGTCTCCATGTGGAACTTCTCAGGAAAGGCTTTGTCCTCTTTATGCAGAGGCACAAGATTCAGGGCAATCGCCAGCAAATCCGCGTTGGCAGTAGCCGGGGCCACGCCTTTCTTCAGCATGCCACTGGCGAAAAAGAAGAATGGGAGATTGTTGGCCATCGCGTCTTCTTCAGTTGGCTCGGGGCGGTTCCACGCTATGGTGGTATAGAAATCGGCGCCGAAGAGGAAGAAGCGCGGCGGCATCACACCAATGATGGTGCGCGGCCGGTTGTCAATGAATCCCCGGCCGAGCAACGGGCGAACGCCCCAGAAGTCCATGAAGTTGGGCGTGACAACCACGCCGTGAATCGGCTCGTTCACCCCTTGCTTGGTGTAGAGAACATCCCAACTGGTCGTGCCCGCAACGTCTTCAAAAGTGTGGTTCCCTTTGCGCAAGGCAAACACTTCGTCAAGGCGGTAACCCGACCTGCGCCAATGGGGGTCTTCATCGGAGACGACCGTGATTACCTTGATGCGTTCCGCATCGCGATACGGAAATGGGTGCAGGATCCCGTTGTAGAAAATGCTGAAAACGATGGAAGAAAAGCCAACGCCTAGCGCGAGGGCCAGAACCGCAACGGAGGTGAAGGCAGGGTTTTTGCGCAGCTGGCGGATTCCGTAGCGGCAATCGGACAAGACAGACTGAAGCCAATTGCCCAGCCGCTGGTCGCGCACCTGTTCCGTCACCTGCTCAACTCTGCCAAGTTCCATCCGCGCGGCGCGTTCCGCCTCAGCACGCGGCACACCTGCGCGAAGCTTCTCCTCGGTGAGTAGCTCGAGATGCGCGCGAACTTCGCCGTCGAGATCCTCGTCGACCCGGCGCGAAGAAAAAACGTTGCGCAGAAAGCTGCGGCCTTTGGCAAACAGCGGCATAGCGACTCCTCTCTACGACGCTTCAAGGACACGGGCAATGGCAAGCGAAATCCGGCTCCAGCGCTTCGTTTCCGCCTCGAGCTGGCGGCGGCCGGGCTTCGTCAGCCGATAGTATTTGGCCCGGCGATTGTTTTCCGAATCGCCCCAAAAAGACGAAATCCACCCTTCCTCTTCCATGCGATGCAACGCCGGAAACAGCGACCCCGGCTTCACCACAAACGTTCCGCCGGTGATCTGTTCGATACGCCGGGAAACGCCAAGGCCGTGCATCTCGCCGGTCGCCAGCGATTTCAGAATGAGCAGGTCCAGCGTGCCCTGCAACAGTGTGGTGGGTTCGCCCGTGGCCAAGGAATGCTCCTATCGAGAGTCGATAGGATGATAAGCCCCGACCTATAGACTGTCAATAGGAGACATTCTCGCCGACTCGGTCCGCCGGCGCAGGCTTGCCTAGACCAGGCGACGCGCAAGGCGGCGGCTGGCGCACCCTTAAGTCGCAGAGAGGTTTCGGGTGGCCCACCCTTGCGGGGTCTGCAAGGGTGGGGTCGTTTTTCGCCGGCGCTTTTCTCTTTCGAGTGCCCAGGTCCGATTTGTGAACCTGGGTCTTGGGTTCTCTTCTCGTCTTCCCGACATCTGAAAGCTGCTATCCGATATCCTCTTGAGAGCGCGCCTTTTCTTTTGATGTTCTATTATTGTATGGTAAAATAACCACTTTAGTATGTGGCCGCGGGACGTACCACCGGGCTCCCGCCCGCCGCTCTTTGACAACTGAATCTCTCCCGGGAGCGCCATCCACCAAAATGGCAGCCTCTTTCCTCTTCGGCTGTTGACGGTAAACTGTTAACTGTCGACTCGCTCCACCTCCGTCTTCCGGTTCGCCGCTCGCCACTACTCACTCGCCCCACTGCTCCGAACCCCTTTGTTTCCCCTTCTTAGCGTCCATTTCTGCGTAAGTCCTTTGTTTCCCCTTGATAGCAGAATCAGGGGGGTGGCACCCCTCGGAAATTGGCAGAAATCCGTCGGATCAAGAGATAGATCGATCGGGCGAAAGAAGATCGAAGAAATATGTTGATATTCGCCTTTTCTTCGCCTATAGTGCCGCTAGGTAGAGGAAAACGGGAACGGGTGGTTCGCCCTTGGGGCCCCAGGGTCCTTTCGGTCGAGCCACCCGTGAAGACATAACCCCGACACTTCGCCACCGGCCCGGATGTGCCCATTCCCTCAGGTGGCAGCACCGACACTTCCCCTCCGCTAAGTCTTGCGGCACTGCGGTCTCCGTCCCATACTTTCCCCATGATTGTCCCCGGTCGGCGCATTCTCCTATCCGGTATTGGCCTGCTGGCCGCCGCGGCTCTCTGCATGAGCCCCGCCCTTGCGGATGAGATTCGCCTGAAGGACGGCAAGAAGCTCTACGGCGTGATCGTGGCGTACGAAGACAACATGTTCAAAGTCAAAACCGACTTTGGATATGTTCTGGTCGAGAAAGACAAGATCGCATCCATCATTCCCGACACTCCCGGGCAGGCAACCACCTCCAAACCTGAGCAGCCTGGGAAGACCAGCGCCAGCAACGAGCCAAAGCCGGCCACGGAGCCCGACGCGTCCGCCGCGAAAAAGGAAAAGGCTGCCGCCATCGCCGCCAACGCCAAGGCGCGACCGGAAATTCCCGTGGCGACCAAGGCAGCCACCGACTCCAATGCGCCGGCCATCAAAACCGCTGTGGCAACTCCTAAGTCGACCCTGCTCCCCGGTTCAGCCCCGCCTCCCCCGCCAAAGCCCGCCGACCGCGAAGAAATTCAGGGCAATCTCTACACGAATCACGAGTACGGCTTCCGCATGTACAAGGCGCCGAGCTGGCAGCTCATCGACGGCGCGGGCCAGGCTTTGCCGAACGCGATCGTCGCGATGGGCACGTCGAATGAGTCCACGCTGCTGGTGGTCGGACGTGAGGATACGAAATCTTCGCTCGATAGCGCGGCTCCAGCCGTGGAGAAGCGCCTGCACGAGGTGTATGACAACTACCGCCTGATCTCCCAACGCAAGACGGTGGTGGGCGGCCAGCCGGCGTTTGAATACCGCTACCGTGGCATGGCCGATGGACACGACTGGTCCGGCACGCTCAGCGTGGTCTCGCACGGCAGCGACATCATGACGATTCTGGGGATGACCTTTGCGGATACGGATCTGATTCAGATTCAGGAAAATGTCATCGCGCGGTCGATCGCCAGCGTCGATTTCAACGTGAAGTAGTCCACGCCTGGCACACAATCCAAAACAGACAAAAAGCAGATCCCTCGATTCGCTGGGGATGACAATTCTTGAATTTAGACGAACTTGGATTTGCTGGAACTAGGAAGCGGCGGATTCCTGCAGCTTGCGGCTTTCCCGGATCATGGCAATCAACGATTGCACCGCGCGAGGCAAGCTGCGGTCGCGGCGATAAACGAGCGCGAGTTCGCGCCACAAATCAAGCCCTTCCACGTTGAGCAGTTTCACTTCTCCGGTCTTCACCTGGTCGCGCGCGAAGCTCTCGCTGATGATGGAAATGCCGACGTCGGCAGCGACGAAGGTCTTGATCATGCCGATGCTGGGAAGTTCCATCGCGATGCGCAACCGTGAGCGATGCGGCCGGAACAACTTGTCGAGTACCTGCCGCGTGTAACCTGTCTTAGGGTAGATCATTGGCGCGGCGGCGATTTCGTCGAGGGTCACATGACTGCGTTGCGCCAGCGGATTCTTGGCGCTGACCATGAAACGAAGTCGGTCGCGATTAATCACGTGCATCTTTAGATTCGGCGACTTCAGAGGCAGCGTGACAATGCCGAGATCGAGCGAGCCCTCTTCGAGGCGTTGGAGAATCTTGTGGCTGAAATTGCGATAGATGCTGATATGCACGAGCGGATAGCGGCGCTGGAATTCCGCAAGAATGTCGGGAAGAAGATACAGGCAAGTGGCTTCATTCGCGCCAAAGGTGACCGGACCCTGGACTACATTTCCGCGGTCCGCGACAATCTGCATCGACTCATCGCGAAGCCGGAGCAATCTCTCCGCGTAGTCGAACAGCACTTGTCCCGAAGGAGTCAGTTCAACCGACTTCGCCGAACGGTCCAGCAACTTCGCGTGATACGCCTGCTCGAGTTGACGGATCTGCGCGCTGACGGCCGACTGCGAGCGGAACACTTTCTGACCGGCTTTGGAAAAGCTCTTAAGTTTAGCAACCTGCACAAAGGTAGTTAGCTGATCAAAGTCCATAGCCTCGACTCGCCTCGCTCTCGCTTACGGGTATGAGTATAACCAAAATTAGGTAAGGAAAAAGTTAAGTTCGGCGGCGGCTCAGGCATAGTGCGGCGCGGAGCCGGCGGCAATACCAAGAACCGACGCAGCGGGCGCAGGTACGGAGTCGGGAGGATCCAGACGGACCACGCGCCATACCGATGGAACGGTTCCCTGGAAATGGATCGGCTGAATGCGCACAAACGGGAGTGGCGGGCGCATCGAAAGGAAGCGCATGGCGATCGGGCTGTCGGTTAGCGCAAAGTGTGTTTCGAGCAGGCGGCGCAGATTCTGTTCTTCCTCGGTCTCGAGCTCGTAGGCTTGCACAAACTCGGCATTCAGCACGTGATCAGCTTCGCTGCGCAGGATGTAAGCGAGCCCGCCGGTCATACCGGATCCAAAGTTGAGACCGATCGGCCCGAGGACCGCGACGATTCCTCCGGTCATGTACTCGCAACCGTGTTGGCCGAGTCCTTCGATCACAGCAGTTGCGCCGCTATTTCGCACCGCAAAGCGTTCACCAGCTTGGCCTGCGACGAAGAGTTGGCCTGAAGTTGCACCGTACAGAACGGTGTTCCCAACGAGCACGTCACCGCGCTTCGATGCGTTGTGACCGGCGCGAATCACGATGGTGCCACCGGAAAGCCCCTTGCCCACATAGTCGTTCGCTTCGCCGCGCAGCTTCAGCGTCAACCCGGGTGCGAGAAATGCTCCGAAGCTCTGGCCCGCGCTGCCGGAAAATTCGCGGACGGCATTTTCGGTTTCACGGTTATGGAGCTGCTCGCGTAAACGATCGCCGCTGATGTGCGCACCAATGCTCCGGTGGTAATTGTGGATAACTGGCGAGCCTGAACCCAAGACCTTTGGCTTCTCGAGCAACAATTCGGATTCCGGGACGCCCGCTTCGAGCAGCGATGACTGCTGCGGCAGAATGCGTGTGGGCTTCGAAACCGGGATGACCAACAAGGCGTCAAGGCCGGTGCGGCTTTCCAGGCGATCATACCAGCCGCGCAATTCAGTCAGATTGCGAACACCGAGTTCGGCAAGACCTTTGCGGACCTCTTCCGCGAGGGATTGGAAGTAGGCCACGACCATTCCCGGCTTGCCGTTGAACCGCGTGCGCAGCGTTTCATCCTGCGTGGCGATGCCAACGGGGCAGGTATTCAGGTGGCATTGCCGCGCCATCACACAGCCAATAGCCACGAGCGCCGCGGTGCCGAAACCAAATTCGTCCGCGCCAAGGATCGCCGCAATCAGGATGTCGCGGGAAAAACGCATGCCGCCATCGACACGAAGGCGGACGCGCGAACGCAGCCCGGCGCGGAGCAAGGTTTCATGGGTTTCGCGCAGGCCGATTTCCCAAGGCAAGCCGGTGTTCTTGATGGAAGTAAGCGGCGAAGAGCCCGTGCCGCCGTTGTGCCCGCTCACAGTGATCACATCCGCACCGGCTTTTGCGACCCCGGCCGCGATCACGCCGATGCCAGTTCCGGAAACTAGCTTCACGCCGATGCGCGCTTCGGGATTCACCGCTCGCAAGTCGTGAATGAGCTGCGCGAGGTCCTCGATGCTGTAAATGTCGTGGTGCGGAGGCGGAGAAATGAGTGGGGTGCCGGGCGTGGCGTGACGGATGCGCGCAATGTATTCAGTCACCTTGCGTGCTGGAAGTTGCCCGCCTTCGCCAGGCTTGGAACCTTGCGCCATTTTGATTTCGAGCTCTTCGGCGCGGACGAGATATTCCGCGGTCACGCCGAAACGTCCCGAAGCGATTTGCTTAACTTTGTTGGAAGTGCCGGGCGTGAGATAGAGGTCGCTGTCTTCGCCACCTTCACCGGTATTGCTGCGACCGCCAAGCTGATTCATGGCGATCGAAAGAGTCTTGTGCGCTTCGGGACTGAGTGATCCGAGCGACATGGCCTGAGTGCTGAAGCGCGCGAGGATCGATTCCGCTGGCTCGACTTCTTCCAAAAGAATCGGCTGTTCGGGAACCATTTCCAGCAAGTCGCGCAAGAACGTGGGGCCCGCGGCTTTGGATAGTTCTTCGAACGCGCTGTATTTCTCGGGAGCAGGTTGCTTGATGTGTGCATGCATGCGGCGCACAAACTCCGGCGAAGTGGAGTGCAGTTCCGCGCCCTTACGAAAGCGATAGAGGCCGTGGTCTGTTAACTCGCCGCCCGATAGCGCGTAGGCACTCTGGTGCATCTCCAAATAATCTTTCAGAAGTGAATCGAGTGTCTTGCTTCCGGGATAGCGGGCCGCGTCCTCGAAGTAGTCGTGGCAGATATCTTCGTCGAGGCCGAGCAACTCGAAAAGGTGGCTATTGCGGTAACTCGCAAGCGTGGAAATTCCCATACGCGCGAGCACTTTGCGTAACCCGGCGAGCATGCCCTTACGCACTTTTTCAAAAGCGCCCGATTCCTCGTTTTCCGCGAAGTCCTCGGCGAGATATGGCACAACCGCACTGGCGCCCACCGCTAGCAGCATCGCAACGTGATGGGTTTCGAGCACCTGAGCCGTTTCTACCACCAAGGGCACATTGACGAGCCCTTGGGCGACGAGGCTCTTCCACGCGCTTGCCGCCGCGAGAAGCACGGGCAAGGCCGCGCGATCCGGTCCAATGGAGCGATCACTGATGAGGAGGAGCTCCGGGCGGTCGCCGCTACTCAGAGGGGTAGTTTTGCACTGAGTCAAACAGAGGCGCGCACCCGGAACCCCCAGGTTGGAAGACCAGGTAAAGTCGATGATCTGAGCGGGAGCCAGTTTCGAGCGCAGGTCGGCAAGTTCCGCGGCGGACAAGATCGGACTCGAGAGATACACGCCATTGCCGAGCGGCACGTCGAGAGACATGACGTGCGTTTCGCGCAACGGATCGATCGGCGGATTTGTGACTTGTGCGAATCGCTGTTTGCAGTAATCCCAAAGAGGGCGTTTTACCGAAGATAAGAACGCCGGAGGCGCGTCGTCGCCCATACTCCAGTCAGCTTCTCTGCCGGAGAGGAGCGGGCGGAACAGAATCTTGTATTGATCGTCGGACCAGCCGGAAGCGCCGGCGACTCGTTTCGCATCGGCCACAGGCGTATGCGCGGCTTTGCCCTCGAGTTGTAAACAGTGGGAACGAGTCAACGCCTTGCGCGGGACTTGCGAAGTGACGCGCTTCAGCAGGTCACGCCAGCGCCACAAGGCGCCGGTCTTCGGTGTGGCGAGCAAAATTTCCCCGGGGCCGAGACGGTGGCGTTCAGCGATGCGCGACTCTTCCAATTCCACGAGGCCTGTTTCGGATCCGGCAATGACCAGACCATCGTGGGTGACGCAATAGCGCATCGGGCGCAGACCGTTGCGGTCGAGCTTTACGCCTACAGAAGTGCCGTCGCTGAAGACCAGTGCGGCTGGGCCATCCCAAGGCTCACCTTCGCGGGAGAGCACGTCGAGCGCCGCGCGCACTTCCGAGGAAAGGAACGGATCCTGAGAAAACGCTGGCGGAACTAACGCAAGCATCGCGGCTTCGACGCTCTTCCCTTCCAGCAACTTGAGCTCGAGGGCGTTATCGAAGCTGGCGGAATCGCTGACACGATCTTCCAGCAGCTTGAACCATTTGCCAACGCCAATGCTCTTGCGAATCTCGCGATCGCGGGCACGCAGCCAGCGGCGATTGCTGATGACTGTGTTGATTTCGCCGTTGTGGGCCACATAACGGAAAGGCTGCGCCAATTGCCAGGACGGCTCGGTATTCGTGGAATAGCGCTGGTGGAAGATTGCGAATTGCGCGGCGAAATCCGGGCTGCGCAGATCTTCGTAAAAGCGCGGGAACTGCCACGGGGTTAACAGCCCTTTGTAAACGACGGTGCGCGAAGAGAGCGAGCAGATGTAGCAGCGCTCCGGCAGGACGCCTTCCGCGCGCTTGCGAAGGAGAGCGAGGTTGCGTTCGAATTTCGCAGCGAATTGCGGGCCGCCATTGCGCGCACCGGCAGGCTCGATGAAGAACTGCCAGATCTCCGGCATGGTCTCAAACGCGCGACGGCCGAGGGCGTTGGAGTTCGTGGGGACGCGGCGCCACCCCACCAGGCGCAGCTTGCTGCGGCCAATGGAGTCTTCGATGGCCGCACGAGCGTCGGTTACACGGGTACCCGGGGCAAACAGCATGCCCACACCGAAGTGTTCGTCCAACGAGATTTTGTCTTCGGCAGCACGGAGGCGGAAAAACTGAGTGGGCAGGCTGGTGAGCAGGCCCGCGCCATCGCCACTGGACCCGTCAGCGTCGACACCACCGCGATGAGACAGGCGTTCGAGGGCCTGCAAGGACATATCGAGAATCTGGTAAGTAGGTGGGCCGTTTAATTGCGCAATGAAGCCAGTCCCGCACGCGTCATGGTCCGGGTGGCCCCAATTCGGCTGGCGCTTCGACCGGGTGGGACTACACATATTAAGTTAATAGAGTGGCCAAGCCGGAATGTACAATGCAGAATTTTTCTGGAATGAATCGGTTTTGTTGGGGGCGAGAATTGCCTAACTGGATTAAAACTTCGTGACTTCGCTGAAGTGAAATGCTGCCACTTTCATTGGGGGAACGACCATTTCGAAGGATTCCTCGCCGGCCGCCCGGCTCGCCGGTCCAAGGCATTCAACATTCCGTAACATTTCCAGGATCGATTGATTAAATCGAAAATTCTTTGCCGCTCTGGTGACTTTGCCCTGCTCGACCAGGAACAACCCGTCGCGGGTCATGCCGGTCATGACCTTCTCGTAGGGGTCAACTTCGCGGATGTACCAGAGCCGGGTAACCAGGAGGCCCCGGGGGGTGGAGGCAATCATTTGTTCGATGGGTACGTTGCCTCCTCCTACCACCAGGTTCATGGGGGCTTCGCCATACTCATTAGGAAGCGCAAAACCATGCCCTGTCGGGCGAGTCTTAGCCTGCTTGGCGGACTGGCGGGAGTAAACCAGGTTTTTGACCATACCGTGCTCGACTAGCTGGACCCGCTGCTTCGGCACACCTTCGCCATCAAAGGGCATGCCAAGCTGGTCGGGATGGTAAACATCGTCGCTGATGCCGATGTTCTCGCCCACGAGTGGTTTGCCCACGCGGCCAGCAAAGCAGGAGCGCTTGTCGGCCACAGCCGTGGCCGCGAAGTCATAAAAGAGGAAGCCAACCAGGTCGAGTACGGCAGCGGGCTCGAGGATAACGGTGTAGCGACCGGGTTCCAGCTCGACAGGATTCTGGGCACGCGCAGCCTTTTCGCTGGCCGTTTTGGCGAGTTCCATCGGGTTGAAGCGGCGATAGTCACCCGCGTTCCCCTTGGCCCAACTGGCAGCGGAGCCTTGCTGCATGGTGGCGGAAAACGTCGCGTGGGTCTGACGATGGGCGGCGGAAAGCCCGCGCGAATTGGCGAGTAGGCAGTGGTTTTGCCCGCTCGAGAAGATGCCGGCGGCGATTTGGCCCTGCTTCTCCGCAAGCTGACACGCGCTTCTGACGGCACGGGCGCGATCTTCAGCGGACAGCGCCGCAGTACCTGGGTGAAAACGGCGAACGGAGCGATATTTCTGCTTGCCCAGCATGGGCAGGAGATGCGAGTCCTTGGGCTGTTGAGCAGAGAGCGACGCGGCACTTTGCACGGCATCTCGGAGGGCGTCTTCGTCGATGCGGTTGGTAGTGACGCGGGCCGTGCGTGCATCGACCACGGTCCGGATGGATACAACCAGGCCATGCTCGGCAACGTGCTGGTGAATGGCGTTGTTGGCGAATCGGGTGAGCGCTTCAATGCTCTCATCGATTTGCACCTCGGCTTCGCGAATGCCATGTGTTTTGGCCAGGCGCAAAACGGTTGCCGCGATCTTTTGCAGATCGCGCTCACTTCGAAGCGAAGGCGTCCTGGCTGATGTTCGTGCGCTCATTGTTTTGCAAAGGCCTTGCCAATTTGCACGTTCCGGAAGCGCGCGGGTGAAGCGCCGTGACCGGTACCCATCACCTGCATAGGCTGTCCTTTGCCGCAGTTCGGCGTTCCCCACAAAACCCACTCGTCGGCATTGCAGATCGCGTCGCAGGAATTCCAAAAATCGGTGGTAATGCCGCTGTAACTGGGGTTTTTCAGCATGCGGCTTTTCTTTCCGCCTCTGATTTCCCAGGCAATTTCGGTGGAGAACTGAAACTGGTAGCGGCGATCGTCAATGGACCAGGAACGGTTGGTGTCCATGAGAATGGCGTCGTCGGTGTCGGCGATGAGATTAGTTAAGGTCCACTGGCCGGGGAGAAGGCTCACGTTGGTCATGCGAATCATGGGCAAGCGGTTCCAACCCTCGGCGCGCACCGTGCCGCCGGAGCGGGAAAGGCCGACCAGATGAGCGGTTTCGCGACTGGAAAGGTACCCGTGAAACTCGCCGTTCTTGATCACGTCGATGCATTGTGCCGGGACACCTTCATCGTCGTAAGCGAATGTGCCGAGTCCGGGGCCGTGTTCGGTGCGCGCATCGGCCACTACATTGACGATCGGCGAGGCGTATTGGAGGTTATGGAGTTTGTCGAGAGTGAGGAAACTCGTGCCGGCGAAATTCGCTTCCTGGCCCAGGACGCGATCGAGTTCGATGGGATGGCCGACGGATTCGTGAATCTGCAAGCCGAGTTGGCTGCCGCCGAGGATCAGCGTGCCTGTGGTTTCGGGACACTGCGCTGCAGAATGCAGGGCAACTGCTTCTTCCGCCACACGCGGAGCATGCTTGAGCAGTTCCATCGCTTCGATTAGTTCGTAGCCGCCCAGGATGTGTTGACCGCCGAAGCTGTTGGGGTAGGAGCGTTTCTGCATCGCGTCACCTTGAAACGACATGGCGACGATTCCGCAGCCGGATACGAACTTGCGCTGATGGATGCGAGAGCCAGCACTGGAGGCGAACCAGGAATCGACCTTGCGGAATTGCATGTCGGTTTCGGTGAGCGTGACGCCTTTTACTTTGCTCATTTCTTCGTCGACGACGAGGAGCAGGCCTAGCTGCGTTTCCACGGGGATTTCAAACGGGTCCTTGAGGCACGGACCTTGCCAGCTATCGATTTGGGTTCCCTCGGGCGCCAGTTGCACGGACTCTTTCTTGGCCAACGCAGAAGCCTTAGCGATGGCGACGGCCTGCGCGGCGCAAGCTGCCACTCCGTCGAGGGTCAGATTGTCGGTTGATGCAAAACCCCAGGCGCCATTGGCGACAACCCGAATGCCGAGACCGAGAGACTCGCTTTGACCGAGAGTCCCGACACGGCGGTTCTTCGTAGTGAGGATGCGTTGCCGCTGATGCATCACCCGCACGTCGGCGTATGTTGCGCCGCGAACCCTGGCGGTCTCGAGCGCGCGTGAACAGAAGTCCCACATAGTGCCCCACAAAAATAGAGCGCCTCAGTCTTCGAGACGCCGCGAATAAGATAGCACGGTCTGTGGTGCTGCCTGTGAATGCGCCGAAACGCCGATGAATCCTGATTGTTGGCAGCAGAGAGAGTTCTTGATCGGTTGAGATTCTTCGCTTCGCTCAGGATGACAAGTTCTTTTGTGGGCAGACGAATCGGGTGGCAAGGATATCCAGTAAGAATCGTGGCTCAGAAATGGTAGATCACGTCACCGGCGAAGACGAACTGGCTTTTCTTCGTGCCGAGGTTGTAGGCGGGACTGTTGTAGGCGTGTTCGAAGCGCAGTTCGGGGCGGATAAGGATTGTGGTACCGATCCAGTGTCCCCAGCCGATGAGATGCTCGGAATATTGCGTGCGGAAACCAGTGCGCTGGCCTTTGATGTCGTTGAAGTATTCGTTGCGGATGGACAGATAGTCTTTGGGCGAGAATTGCTTTTCGAGATAATTCACGATGGCCCACTCAGGTGCGTAACAGCGCAATTCGGCGTCGTTGTTGCAGAAGGCTCCGTTGGCGCCATTGATCAGCAGCGGTGCCGCGGCAGGATTGTTGACGTTGGGCACCTGCTTTTCCCACATGTACCAGCTTTCGGTATCGGTGTGCCAGGAACTGTTGAACTTGTGGTACCAGGTGGCGTAATAAGCTTGCACGTTGTTGTATGCGTACCTGCCGGAATTTGTGGAATTGTCGCAGACGTAGAGATTGTCCCTGCCAGCTCTCCAAGTGTAGCCAACGCAAGCGTTGAAGGTTGGTTTCGCATTCGGCTCGCCGACCCAGGGAGCCACGTCGTTACCTGCGGACAAGCCGACTTGCACCATCCAGTGGTTGCTCAGGCGTGTGGTGACATTGATTCCAGTCTGCGTGTATGCGTCGTAGGTATACAGGATCGAGTGGCTGTAGGTGTAGTTGTCCGGGGCGAGTTGGGCTTCGATATCGGGCAATGAAATGTATCGGCCAATGCGGATATTCATGCCCTGCGCGACTTGTCCGAAATACAGGTCCACATAGGCCATCACGGGATCGTAGCCGTAGTGATTGTTGCTGTTGAGCAACTGCTGGCTGAAGTAGCCTTTTGCGGTGGTGAAGCGGTAGTCGAGGCCGTACAGCTGAGTAACGCGAAATCCCCAATCGAAATGAGCGTTCTGCACGGTGTCCGGCACGCGTTCGATATAAAACGCAGCCTGGTCCAGTTGGATGGAATTAGGCTGAATGTAATAGGCGGCGGGCGCGTTGCCATAGTGCTTATCGGACGTGCTTACGTTGAAGCCACCGTTGATCCAGCCATAGAGCTTCAGGCGGCTGTCCTGCCACAACTTTCCGTGTTCACCGGTGTAAAGCGCGGTCATCAGCGGCCCACCGGTAGTATCTGGCGCACCGAGAGTCGGCGATCCACCGTACGGCCAATCGGCGAACGGGTATGGCGGCGAAGACTCGGGAGCGGGGAAACCGCGGCGGGGCGGATCAGGAGCGTCCGTTGCTGCGCCCTTCCAATCGTCAGCATAGGCCTTCGCTAAGCGGGAAAAGAACCCTCCTGCGTTTTCTTGCGTGGGGCTCGAGATGATAGGGCCAGGGCTCGTTCCGTCGCTGACACTTTCAGCGGGCGTGGCAGATTGCGCGCCGGCCAGTTGTCCCCACGCAGATGGGGCCAAAAGAAGAACGCCAATGCCACAGGTCTTGGTCAGAAATTCGGACAGCGCCATCGACTTGAGAAGAGCCTTCTTCCCAAGTCATCCTACCGGCACGGCATAAGGTTCCCATAAGGGAACAATGCGGAATTTGCGATGTAAACGAACGAAGTTTTGTATGCCTTGGACGGCAGGTGGCTACGTGCCTTCTTGCCAGGACGCGAGATACTGTTCCTGCTCCGCGGTGAGCTTATCGAGACGGTGCCCCATTGACTCGAGCTTCAACTTGGCGATCTCGCGATCGAGGTCCTCAGGCACGACATATACATTGGGCTTCATGTCTTTGTGGTGCTTAACCAGATATTCGGCCGACAGTGACTGGTTGGCGAAGCTCATGTCCATGACGGAGGCGGGGTGGCCTTCAGCCGTCGCAAGATTCACCAGGCGTCCTTCGGCGATCAGGTACACCTTGCGGCCATCCTTCAGCTGATACTCATCCACGAGTGGACGGACTTCCTTCTTGCCAGTGGAAAGCGACTCCAGCGCGGGGATCTCGATTTCGACATTGAAGTGGCCGGAATTGCAAACAATCGCACCGCTCTTCATGACTTCGAAGTGCTCGCGGCGGATGACATTCTTGTTGCCGGTGACGGTGATGAAGACATCGCCCTCGCGGGCAGCATCAGCCATGGGCATCACGCGGAAGCCATCCATCACGGCTTCAATTCCCTTCACCGGGTCGATTTCGGTGATGATCACGTCGGCGCCGAGCCCTTTGGCACGCATGGCCGCGCCACGGCCGCACCAGCCATAGCCGGCGATGACGACCTTCAGTCCGGCAATCAGCACATTCGTCGCGCGAATTACGCCGTCAAGCGTGGACTGCCCGGTGCCGTAGCGATTGTCGAAGAAATGCTTGGTCATGGCGTCGTTCACGGCGATCACCGGATACTTCAGGGTGCCGTCCTTGGCCATGGCGCGGAGGCGAATCACGCCGGTGGTGGTTTCTTCGGTCCCGGCGATGACGTTGCCGACCAAATCCTGGCGCTTGGTTAGCAACATGGTGACGAGGTCGCAGCCGTCGTCCATCGTGAATTGCGGCTTGTGCTCCAACGCGGCCTGCAGGTGCTGGTAATAGGTGTTGTTGTCCTCGCCCTTAATTGCGAAGGTCGGAATATTGAAATCGCGATTCAACGAGGCCGCAACTTCATCCTGCGTGGAAAGTGGATTGGAAGCGCAGAGCACGATGTCGGCGCCGCCGTCGCGTAGGGTAATCATGAGGTTTGCGGTTTCACTGGTCACATGGAGACAAGCCGAAACGCGCAGCCCCTTCAACGGCTGCTCCTTGATAAAGCGCTTGCGAATGTGTTGAAGCACCGGCATCTGCTGCGCGGCCCATTCGATCTTGCGCTTTCCGGCTTCAGCAAGCCCAATGTCCTTCACATCACCCTTCTTGAGTTCGGCGGTAGCCATGCTTTTTCTCCTCGATGATTTTCGAATCGTACCTTCGGGGCGATTAAGGGTTCAGGCACATCTCAACGACAAGGGGACACCTGCAGTTGAGAGAAGTCCCTACGAGCAATGCGGCGTAAAGCTAGCGCCGCGCGGCAGCTTCGACCGCAAGGCCTTCGCTGGCGGCTTTTCTCAGAGCGTCGGCGCGGTCGGTGCGCTCCCAAGTGAAGCCGGCGCCGTTCCGACCGAAATGTCCGTACGCCGCAGTAGGCTTATAGACAGGCTTGCGCAGATCCAATGTCTCGATGATGGCCTTTGGCGTGAGCTTGAAGTTTTCGCGAACCAGGCGCGTGATTTTCTCTTCCGGGATAGTTCCGGTGCCGAAGGTGTCGACCATGACCGAAACCGGCTCGGCCACACCGATGGCGTAAGCGAGTTGCACTTCCGCGCGCGATGCCAGACCCGCGGCAACTACGTTCTTGGCGATATAGCGCGCCATGTAGCATGCCGAACGGTCCACCTTGGATGGATCTTTGCCGGAAAACGCGCCGCCACCGTGACGGCTGTAACCGCCGTAGGTGTCGACGATAATCTTGCGGCCGGTTAGGCCCGCATCACCCATGGGCCCGCCAATCACGAACCGTCCGGTCGGGTTGATGTGGAACTTGGTGTTGGCGTCCAGCATGTTCGGGGGAACGATCGGCTTAATCACGTGTTCCATGACCGCAGAGCGCAGCTCTTCAGTCGACACGGTGTCGCTGTGCTGAGTCGAAATGACCACACAATCGACGCGATACGGTTTGCCATCGCGATACTCGACCGTGACTTGGGATTTTCCATCGGGACGAAGGAATGGGACCTTCTTGTTCTTACGGACCTCGGAAAGGCGTTGCGTGAGGCGGTGAGCCAGTTGGATGGGCATGGGCATCAGTTCTTCGGTTTCGTTGCAGGCATAACCGAACATCAAGCCCTGGTCGCCCGCACCGCCGGTGTCAACGCCCATGGCAATGTCAGGAGACTGGCGCTTGACCGTGCAGACCACCGCGCAGGTGTCTGCGTCGAATCCGTACTGGGCATTGTCGTAGCCCACCTGGCGGACCGTCTCCCGGGCGATTTCGTCGTAGTTCACATGGGCGCTGGTGGTAATCTCGCCCGCCACGACCACCAGTCCGGTGGTCACCAGGGTCTCGCAAGCCACACGGCCCTTGGGATCCTGGCGCATGACTTCGTCCAGTACGGCGTCGGAAATCTGGTCGGCAATTTTGTCGGGATGTCCTTCCGTAACCGACTCGGAAGTAAACAGGAAATTCCTCTTGGCTTCGCTCAAAACATCTCTCCTCAGTTGCATTCATCATTTCGGGCGGCACGCGGCGCGGCACAGCCCCCATCGCCCGCCTCTCGGGGAGAGAGGTAGACTACAGTCTCTAACAGGCTAACACCCCGCCGCAGACGGAATCAACGCATTGATTCTGCACGAGGTTACAGCTGCATTAAATGGGGATTCTCGGCAGTGAATGGACGCGTGGGGGTGTCAAACGCACCTTCCATCGAGAACCGTCATACGCGTTTGGTCACCGGTATGTCGGAAAGGTGGCTCGAAACCACAAGTTTGCACCAAACTGGTAGCAATGCATCAGGTCACTGCCACGCCACCACGCGAGGTAAAGATCGCGGCTATTGTTGCGATCGTAGGCGGCAGCTTGTTCGCACTAGTCGGGCTCGGGGTCGCCGGAACCGTCGGATTCATGGTGCTGTCGATTGCGAACCAATACCACGTCAGCGTTCGCAATGCCGGCTCAGACTTTCGCGAGATTATGGGAATGTTTGCCTACCTTGCTGGCGTGCCGCTGGTTTTGGGTTTGGCCGGAATCTTCACCGGACGTGGGTTGCTTCAGCTGCGGCCGTGGGCACGCTTTTCCGCTATTGCGTGGGCGATCGTTTCGACCGTCACTTGCTTCTATCTCCTGGCGCATCCGGCCTTCAAATCGGGATTTCAGCCAAGCGCTACCGCCATCACTCTCCTGATGCTTTTCCTCTTTCCGGTGAATGCCTGGTGGCTGTTCCTTTTCTTCCGCGCAAGCACGAGAGAGCTGTTCGAGCCTTCGCCAGTTTCCGCATACCGGCGCGATGTCTCATCGCTAATGAAAAGAGATCGCGTAGCCAGGTACGTCATTTTGACCGTGGCAACCGTTGCGGTGCTTGGGATCGGCTACAGAATTCAGCAGCGTAGCTCGGCCATGAAAGAGATCGCGCGGTCTCGCGATGCGCTAAGCACCATAAAGAGCTGGCACTTCCACACCGTGCGCTACATCTCGGGTCTTGCGCCGGAAACCATCGACAAAGACACAGTTTGCCCTTCGTTTCAACATGTCACTTCCACCTATCGGGATGCTGCGGGACTGGTGCAAACTCGCGAAGGTATCTATTACTTCGGCAGCTCTTACTATTTTGCGGACGGTCGTTGGCAGCCCGCGCAGCGCCGGGCGGAATTTGTAGACCCGGGAATTTTCGAGTGCAACAACGGCGCAACCAACGGGGACGAGAATTCCATCTCGATGGCTGGCGTTCTCGAAGACGGCAATGTGAAACGCGGCGAATTGATTTCCGTCGATGGCGATTCGTGCCGCGAGTATGCGGTTTCCGTGCCGACGCCGCATGATCCGCAAGAGAAAGAATTCCAATTTACGATTTGTATCAACGAGCAGGATCACCTGCCGCGCGAAACCCGCCGGACCGCGCCAGGCGCAACCCATGAAGGCGTGAGCCGCTTCAGCCAGTGGAACGCGATGAGCGAACCGCAACTCCCGCCCGAATTTCCGAAATAGGAATTTACGCCGCGTCGGATTCGTCGTCGGGCTGGATCTCCAGCTTGCCCTTGGTCTTTTTCGCGAGCAGGTAGGAGCGCATGAAGGGGTCCAGGTCGCCGTCGAGGACACGGTCAACGTCACCAACACTGAATTTTGTGCGGTGATCCTTGATGAGGCGATATGGCTGCATAACGTAGGAGCGGATCTGGCTGCCGAAGGAAATATCCATTTTCGTTTCGTCGAGCTTGTCGGTCTCTTCGCGGCGCTTCTGCATTTCAAGATCGTAGAGCTTCGAGCGGAGCATCTTCATGGCCATTTCGCGGTTCTTGTGCTGGCTGCGCTCAACCTGGCAGGCCACCACAATTCCGGTCGGGATATGGGTAATGCGCACCGCAGTTTCCACCTTGTTGACGTTCTGCCCGCCTTTGCCGCCGGAGCGGAAAGTATCCAGCTTCAAGTCTTCCGGTTTTATATTGACTTCGATGCGGTCATCCACTTCCGGAATCACGAAGACGGAAGCGAAGGAGGTATGGCGGCGGGCGGCCTGATCGAAAGGAGAGATGCGCACGAGGCGATGGACGCCGGTTTCGCCGGTCAACAGCCCGTAGGCGTTTTCGCCGCTGAACTGAACGGTGGCGTTCTTGATGCCCGCTTCTTCTCCGGGTGTTTCATCGAGTACCGCGGCGTTCATGCCGTGGCGTTCCGCCCAGCGCAAATACATGCGCAACAAGATCGAAGCCCAATCCTGAGACTCGGTGCCGCCGGCCCCAGGCTTGATGGTCATGATGGCGTTCAGGTGGTCATTTTCGCCGGAAAGGAGGGTCTGTGTTTCGAGCTCGCCCACGTAGGTATCCGCGGACGCAAGTTCGCGAGAGAGATCTTTCAACAATTCCTCGCGCTGTTGTACGTTCGATTCCGCTCTGGCCAGTTCGATATAGGTTTCGATGTCGCCGACAATCGAGGAGAGTTTGGCATCGGCGGCCAGCTGGTCTTCAGCGCGCTTGCGTTCCTTCAAAACGGCCTGTGCTTCTTCCTGGTTGCCCCAGAAGTTGGGTTCCGAAATGCGTTGTTCGAGGGATTTTAGTCGCGCGCGGTTTTGTTCCGGGTCAAAGATAACTCCGGACCAGAGCGATCCTCTTCTTCAGTTCTTCGTACTGATGTTCAAAATCCTCGATCATCAAGCTCATGAACGATGCGCTCGAAAGCGAGCGTCAATTTGCCTTTCGGAAAGTAAGTAGAACCAGAATAGCGGAAATAGCCACGCACATCCAGGCAAACCAGTCGTTCCAGCGCGTGTAGAGCGTCAGGTCGGTGCGGAAGTCATAGGGCAGATCCGCCGAATCGCGAGCGTCTCGCGACATTACTCGTGTCACGTTGCCGTAAGGATCGATGGAGGCAGTTATGCCACTGTTGGTGTCGCGAACCAGCCAACGGCGATTCTCGACGGCGCGGACCCGAGCCATGCGGAGATGCTGCTCCGCGGCTTCCGAAGTTCCAAACCATCCGTCATTCGAGATGTTAATCAAGAGCTGTGCACCGCGGTCTGTAAAGTCGCGGACCTCCGCGGGATAGATCGCTTCGTAGCAGATGAACACAGAGAAGGTGTTGCCGTTGGGAAACTTTCCGACGGTACGCTCCTTTCCTTTGTGGAATCCGCCCACCTCTTCAGAAACACTGGTCACCACCTGATGGATAAATGGGAATGGTTCGTATTCGCCAAAAGGCACGAGGTGAATCTTGTCGTAGCCAAAAGTCTTTTGACCAAAGGCGTTCAACATCGCCGCGCTGTTATACGGCAGAAGCATGTTGCGCATGGCACCGTTGATGAATTCCTGTCCGGGCTTCCATTCAATTACGCCAACGATCACGGGATGGCCGAAGTCCGTGGCAAGCTCGGAAATATACGGGCCAAAGTGAGGGTCCTGAAAAGAAAAGGGCGCAGGCGCTTCGGGCCAGATTAGTAAATCTGACCCGCCGCTGGGCGCTATCGCAATCCGATTTGTCGGAACCGGATTTGGCTTGCCGAGTGGATGCATTCCCGGCGTAGGGGCCAAACTGAGCTCTCTGAGAACAAAGAGGTCATCCTTATGATCCGCGTACCAGTCGCCCTCATAACGCACGTTCTCCGGAAAATTCGGCTGCACCACACGCGCAAGGTGATGCGCCTCGGCATGCGGCACAAATCGCGGGCCGAGCCAAGCGACAAGCAACAGAACAGCGATGACTGCCGCAAGGACTGAAAGACGCTGTCTTTTGCCGGGACCGTCGCCGCAATCGCTCCATAGCAGCAATGAATTGAAAGCCGCAGCCAGGAAGGAGAGTCCGAAAACTCCCGTCAGGGCGGCCAATTGCAGCAAGGCTGGATTTTTCGACGGAACGTAACCGAGCAGTCCCCAGGGAAAGCTGATTTCCGGCAAATATGCGCGCAACACTTCAGTGCTGATCCACAGAAACGGCGCACCCAGAAGAGCCAGAGATAAACTGCGGAGCGACAGCCGTTGTATGACCCAGGTAGCGAGCCCAATCGAAGCGCCCCAGACCACAGCAATCAAGAGAAGGACGCCCCAACCTGCCGCCACGGACATGCCGCCGTGTACGGCGAGCACATCGGCGATCCACGGTACGCAGGTCACCACAAAGAGCAACCCATGCAGGAAGCCGCAGCCAAAGGCTACGCGTGCCCGCGCTCTGAGGACGCTGGAAAACAGTAGTGCAAGGCAAAACCAGCCGAAGACTTCAGGAAATGAGCCGCGAAACGAAAAAGACAGCAAAGCTCCGCTCGCTGCTGCAATCAGGAGGCGCACCCATGCGGGAGCCTCAGGCGAATGATGCGGCCGCAGATAAGATTTCCAGGAAGAAAACGGCATCAGTGCTTGACGTAGAACGCTTTGAAGCCCTCGCCTTCGAGGCCCTTCTTGGCGACATCGGCGCCCTTCTGATCCTTAAAGGGACCGACTTGCACGCGATAATACTTGTCCTTCGCGGGGAGTTGCACATATGCCGCGTAGTGTTTCCTTTGCAGGCTGTTGGCGATCGCCAAAGCGTCATCCTGGCGGAGCAGAGCCGCCACCTGCAAAACATAAGCGCCGCTAGGAATGAGCGGAGGATTAGACGGTTTCGGCGTGATTTTGACCGTGACCGGCGCGGGTACCGACTTGGTATCGGCCTTTGTCCTGGCATTCACGGCCTTGGAGGACGGGGAAGGCACCGCGTGAGTCTTCGGCGGAGGCTCCAGATGTGGCTC
>Ga0207777_1000068_pt1 | contig 20489 bp, 21 predicted proteins | sample LuqExpMetageno35_FD_187793 | JGI IMG/M metagenome (GOLD analysis project Ga0207777, IMG submission 187793) | Tropical forest soil microbial communities from Luquillo Experimental Forest, Puerto Rico - Sample 35 (SPAdes) | ecosystem: Environmental > Terrestrial > Soil > Tropical forest ...
GGCGAGGCCTGGGCTGCCGAAGGTGCACGCGTCGGCTACCTGCCACAGGAGCCGCAGCTCAATCCGGAGAAGTCCGTGCGCGGGAACGTGGAGGAGGGCGTCGGCGCCAAGCGCGCGCTGCTCGATCGCTACAACGAGTTGGCGATGAACTACTCCGACGAGACCGCCGACGAGATGGCGAAGCTGCAAGACATCATCGACAGCCAGAATCTATGGGATCTCGATTCCAAGGTGACGCAGGCGATGGATGCGCTGCGCTGCCCGGACGACGACGCGGACGTCGCAAAGCTCTCTGGCGGTGAGAGGCGCCGCGTCGCGCTGTGCAAGCTGCTGCTAGAGCAACCGGACTTGTTGCTGCTTGACGAGCCGACCAACCATCTCGACGCGGAAAGCGTGAACTGGCTGGAAGGGCATCTACGCCAGTATCCCGGCGCGATCCTGATAGTCACCCACGACCGCTACTTCCTCGACAACGTCACCGGCTGGATCCTCGAACTCGATCGCGGCCGCGGCATTCCCTACGAAGGCAACTACTCGGCCTGGCTAGTGCAGAAGCAGAAGCGGCTCGAGCAGGAAGGCCGCGAGGAGGAAGCCCGCCAGCGCACGCTTGCGCGCGAGCAGGAGTGGATTTCGGCGTCTCCCAAGGCGCGGCAGGCCAAATCTAAGGCGCGATATCAGCGTTACGAGGACCTGCTCAAGCAGGCGGCCGAGAAGCAAACGCAGACCGCGCAGATCATCATTCCGGTCGCAGAGCGGCTCGGCGACAACGTCGTCAACTTCGATCACCTCACGAAGGGGTTCGGCGACAATCTGCTGATCGACGATCTCACCTTCAAATTGCCGCCCGGCGGCATCGTCGGCGTGATCGGCCCGAACGGCGCTGGCAAGACGACGCTCTTCCGCATGATCACAGGGCAGGAGAAGCCCGACAACGGCACGATCGCAATCGGCGAGTCGGTGCATCTGGGTTATGTTGATCAGTCGCGCGACAGTCTCGACGGTAAGAAGACCGTGTGGGAGGAGATCTCCGACGGCAACGACATCATCCATCTCGGCAAAAAGGAGATGAACTCGCGCGCTTACTGCGCGGCGTTCAACTTCAAGGGCGCCGACCAGCAGAAGAAGGTCGGCTCGCTGTCGGGCGGCGAGCGCAACCGCGTGCATCTTGCCAAGATGCTGCGCTCGGGTGCGAACCTTTTGCTGCTCGACGAGCCGACCAACGATCTCGACGTCGATACGTTGCGCGCGCTGGAAGAGGCGCTGGAGGATTTTGCCGGCTGCGCCGTCATCATCAGCCACGACCGGTGGTTCCTCGACCGCATCGCGACCCACATCCTCGCCTTCGAGGGCGACAGCCACCTCGAGTGGTTCGAGGGCAATTTCCAGGACTACGAGGCCGACAAGATGCGGCGGCTGGGGACGGACAGCGTCATTCCGCACCGGCTGAAGTACAAGAAGTTCACTCGTTAAGCTCATCGCCATCTTGTCACCGCAAGTCGGATATATCTGGCGTGCGGCAGCGCGCGAGCTGATGCGGCAGCGCGCGAGCTGATCGAGCGCAGATCGAGCAACGCGCGAGTTGGAGGCGCAGACGGTCAAGATGGCGCAAGGAATCTACATCCATCAAGGATCGCGCATTCGCTCTCGTGAGGCTAAATTGGCCTTCGTCCGCTGCGCCTTGGCCAACGACGCGAAATAATGACGATCCGTTCCGCCACTCAGCTTGCCGTCATTCTGTGCGCGATCCTGCTGGCGACGGTCGCCGCCCATGCCGACGCCACGTTCGAGCAGTGGCTCGCCGCGCAATGGCCGGCGGCGCAGCAGATGGGTGTTTCGCGAGCAACGTTCGACGCAGCAACGCGCGGGCTCGCGCCCGATCTGTCGCTGCCCGATCTCGCTATTCCCGGCCGACCCGAGCAGCAGCCGCAGCAGCCGGAATTCGTGCAGACGCCTGGGCAATATTTGCGCGAGTCGAGCTTCACGCGGCTTGCCGCGCGTGGGCGCGAACTAGCGGCGCAGTATCGCGACACACTCGCTCGCATCGAGAAGGAGTTCGGCGTACCCGGCGACGTCGTGCTCGCGATCTGGGCGCGCGAGACGGATTTCGGCGGTTACACGCTGCCACACGATGCGCTGCAAGTGCTGGCGACGCAGGCCTATACCGGCAAGCGCAAGGACTTCTTCCGCAACGAATTCCTGCATGCGCTGAAGATGCTGCAGGACGGCGTGCCGCGTAGCGAGATGCGCGCATCCTGGGGCGGCGCGATGGGGCTCACGCAGTTCCTGCCATCCGAATATTACAAATACGCAGTCGACTTCGACGGCGACGGCCGCGCCGACATTTGGCATTCGGTGCCGGACGCGCTTGCCTCCGCTGCCAAACAACTCGCCGGCAAAGGCTGGGTAACGGGCGTGCATTGGGCCTACGAAGTCCGCGCTCCGAAAAATGCGGACTGCAGCATCGGCGTGCCGGAGGTGACGAAGCCAATCGGAAACTGGGTCGATGAAGGTTTCGTGCCTGCTTATGGCCGGCACTTGAGCGAGGCCGAGCGCGCCATTGAGGCGTCCCTCGTGCAGCCGGAAGGCGCTTACGGTCCGTCCTTCCTCGCAACCAAGAACTATTTCGTGCTGAAGGACTACAATTACTCCGATCTGTATGTCCTTTTTGTGGGTCATCTCAGCGATCGTATCGGCGGCGCAAAGCCGTTCGAGACGCCGTGGAGCAAGAATGCGCAGCTGAAGACGCATGATGTCGAATCAATGCAGCAGCGGCTGACCGCGCTTGGGCTCTATCACGACAAGATCGACGGCAAGGCCGGTATGCTCACCCGCGCCGCGCTCGGCGCGTACCAGAAGAAGAATGGCCTGACCGTCGACTGCTGGCCGACGGCCGCCGTGCTTGACAGTATGCGGCGTTAGCGCCCCAGCTTGACCGCGCCCCGCCCGGCTGCTTTCTGCCGCTACACACGGAGACTCACTCAATGCAGATCGCCTTCGACCACGTCCATCTGCGCTCGCCCGATCCGGAAGCGACGGCGCAATGGTTTGCCGACGTGCTCGGCGCGGACGTGATCCGCACGATGCAAGAGGGTAAGCCGCGGATTGACGTGAATCTCGGCGGCGCCAAGATCTTCATCGCGCCCGTGGGCTCGGGCGATGGCACTAAAGACGCCCCGCAACATCCGCATCAGGGCCTCGATCACTTCGGATTCTTCGTGAAGGACATCGAATCCGTTGTGGCCGCATTGAAGGCAAAAGGTGTCGCCTTCCGGCAGGAACTGAACATGCCGCGGCCTGGCATCAAGGTCTGTTTCCTGCGCGGCCCGCAGGATATTTCGATCGAATTGCTCGAGCGCGATCCCGCGTTTGCGTAAGCGATCAATCCGCATGCGAATTTTCATTTTCTTGGGCGCGATCGCTTCGCTGAACGTGGCGCATGCGGCATCGAGCGACGCAGCGGTCGCGCGGAGCCTGAAACTGCTGGAACCGGTCGAGCGACTCGAGCAGCTCTGCGACTACACGGCGATGCAGTACATTCGCAAGAACGTGCAGCCATACCGGCCGGATCGCGCGCTCGCCGGCGCAATCTTGGACCCTAAAATCAAGCAGGACACAATCGAGGCAAATGGCGGCGCCTTCCGCAGCCGCGGCCGGTGGTACGAGATGTCCTACACATGCACGGCAGATCCGGAGCACCTGAATGTGCTCTCATTCCGCGTGAACGTGGGGGAGGAAATTCCCGAGAGCAAATGGACTGGCTACGGCCTGTGGCAGTGATCGCCGAAAATTGCGCGAGCGCGTTGAGAAGCTCGCTCGGACTTATGCCGTATCCTTGACGTCGGTCTCCGGCCGGTCCCTGCCGGGGGCGGTCTCGACGTGCCAGCGGCCGTTCTCATCCTCGTACTCGATCACCTCGGTATGACCGGGCTGCATCTGCTCGGCGGCCGCGATCTTCGCGGCGCTCAGCGCCTGCGCATGCGACGGATAGGTCTCGGAATAGGCGCCGTTGACCATATAGGCCCAGCCGCCGTCGTGCTCGACGATTTGATAGGTGAGATGGCTCATGCAGGACGCCTCTGTCTCTGTGAGTGAAACGTTGCACGCGCGGTGATGGTTGCAGCTTTCGTCCGCCTGGGGCAAGAAATGTTCCGGCTCGCCAACGAACCAGTACCTTGGAGAACCCTATGCGACTGCCCAAATTGACCACCGCTATCGCCGTATTCGCTTGCCTTGTCGCAGCCGCGCCCGCTTATGCCGACAGCGGTACGATTACGCTGACGATCTATAAAGGTGGCTGGTTCATCGGTGGCGAGGGCGGCAGCGGCACGCTCAGCTTCCAGGGGCGGCGCTATCCGCTGTCTGTCGGCGGCGTGAGCGTCGGCCTCGTGTTCGGCGGCTCGAAGACCGTCCTGCACGGCACCGTCAGCCATATCCAGCGGCCGTCCGACGTAGCGGGTGTCTACGGCGCGGGCGGCGCCGGCGCCGCGCTCGGTGCCGGCGTGCGTGCGATCGTGCTGACCAACAACAAGGGTGCGGTGCTGCAATTGCAGGGCCGTCAGATCGGGTTGATGGCGAATGCCGATTTGAGCGGGCTTGCGATTTCGATGAGATGAATCGCGCCGGAATTCAAAACACACTGCTCAAAAATGGGAAAAACGCGGAGCGGCGATGCTCCGCGTTTTCCGTTTCGGAAGCGGTGATCGGCGCGCGCAACGAAAGGCCACGGCCGCGTCGCCGCCGCCCGCAAGGCCGCACGCACCGCCGCCGGACGGCAAGACGGCCGCATAGCGCCATCGCGAATTTGATCGCGCCGGCAGGACCCACTGATTTCACGGCGTCCGATCCGGACTAGACTGCCGCGTGCGCCGAACGGGCGCGACCTGTCCAACCGGTACGCGCCGAGCGCGTCGGCCCGCGACAGCATGAACGAAACATGCCGGTCCTTCCAGACCGGACCACACGGGAGACGGCACGCGTGCATAGATCCGTATTGTTCTTGGCGATGACTTGCGGACTGCTCGGTCTCGCTGCGCAGCCGGCCGCGGGCGCGAATGTGAAAATCACGCCGCTCGGCAGCCATGACGGCGAGTTCTGCAATCGAGACCGAGCCATGATCTTCGAAGACCCGGACGGGACGCGCGTTCTTTACGATGCGGGACAGACGGTGATGGGACCGAACGATCCGCGCCTCGGCAAAATCGACGTCGTTCTGCTCAGTCACGTGCACAACGACCATATCGGCGACCGGCACATCAAAACGCTCAATGCGGCCACCTGCGCGAAGCCGGATACGTCCGAAATCGATACGCCAAGCTCCAATACCGAGAAGATCGTCGTTGCCAAGAAAGCGAAGTTTCTGGTCGGCGGCGAGATGCCCATTTTCTTCGGCAAGCGCATTCTGGCCGCCGGCGGCGACGCATCGCAGGTGCAGATGCTGCGCTTCGGCGCCGACAGCAAGATCGGCGGCGTCACCTTCTGGAGCGTTCCGGCGGCGCACAGCAACGGTCTCGATCCGCATTTTCTGACCGGCCAGATCGCCAAGGACCTGCAGGACAACGGACTTACGGCATACATCGGCCCACCCAACGGTTACGTGCTGCGCTTTTCGAACGGGCTGACCGTCTATCTCTCCGGCGACACCGGCGTGATCAGCGAGCAGGCGTCGGTGGTGCGCGACGAATTGCATGCCAAGCTCGCGGTGATGAACATCGGCGGCGGCGCCACGACCGGGCCGGAGGAGGCGGCCTATGTGATCAACGACCTCGTCACACCGAACGGGGTGATCGCCTCGCATGCCAACGAAGCTGCGACGCAAGACGGCAAGATCCTGCCGAATTCGAAAACGGCCGCGTTCAAGGCGGCGACGCACGTGCCGGTCTATCTCTCGTTGAGCGGCAGGACCATGGAGTTCGACACCGAAGGCCGATGCGCCGCCGGCTGTTGAGCGGTGTGTGACGAAACGGGCGGACGAACCGACAGGGGCGCTCGTCTCTGATGCGAGCGTGCGATGTTTCAGACTAAGGAGGACCGCATGAAACGGGCAAGATCGTCGGCACGGAGCGGAGCAGCGCGAACGGGGAGCGCGGCAGGCGGCAACGCGGATCATGTCTACCGCGTGATCCAGGTCGTCGGCAGTTCGAAGGAGAGCCTCTCCGACGCGATCGAGACCGGAATTGCGCGCGCCGGCAAGACCTTGCGCAACATGCGCTGGTTCGAGGTCGAGCGCATCAGCGGCCACATCGCCAACGGCAGGGTCGCGCACTACCAGGCGACGATGACGATCGGCTTCACAATGGAAGAGCCTGACTGAGCGGGCGCGTTTCTTTTAGTTTTCTAGCCCGCATGCAGCGAAGCGGAATGCGGGGCTGTGGGCAGCCCCGGATTTCAATGCGCTCGATCCGGGCTACGGACTAACCCCGCAAGGGGAGGGACGCGTCATGGATCCGCTGGCATTGACGATCGGCCTGATCATCGGGATTCCGGCCTCGACCACCTGCCCAATGCGGTTCTGTTCTACTGGGTGCAGGGCAACATGACGGGCGTGAACATCTCCCTGTTCAACGAATATAACGATTACGTCAACCTGAGCCGCGTCGAAGAGCCGGAGATCACCGATCTCGTCGCTTGTGGATCAGGTGTTACTCTCCCTCCGTCTGCCGCAGCGATTTCCCGCTCCATCGGTCTTATACCCGCTCCACCCGTGCGGCGTAACAGCCCGGTGCTGCGAAATGAACGTGCAGGTAACGCACGGCGGCTTCGGTGAACTGCCGCTCGATCGCCTCTTCCAGCCAGACGCCTTCGATGATCTCCCACCCGCGCATCATTCCTTGCGCATCGAAGCCGCGTACCGCCAGCGTGCGCCGGCGCAATTGATCTGGCACGCTGTCGACGGCGTCGTATGTCTGCTCGCCTTGCCGCACGTAGATGGCAAAGCGCATGCGGTAGGGCGAGGCGACGGCGTGGTGCTCGTAGTTGACGAGGATCACCTCCTCGCCGGGCGTCGCATCGGTCAAGCTGATGCGGCAAGGGCGCGGGCCATCGGCCAACTTGCGCACCGCGCCCTGCCCGGCGAGCTCGGCATCGGAGAGCGCGAACAGGTGATCGAATTGGCCGGCCTCGAGGCCGCGAATGCGGAAATGCATGGGTGTGCTCCGTCGACTGTCTCGCCGGAAGATGGAGACGCCGGCGAGGCGGCGACACCCGGAATAGGCACCCGATTTCTGCAAATCCGGGAAGCGACGGCCGGCGCGCAGTGACGTCTCGCTATTGCGGACGCTCGGCGCGCTCCGGCTACGTCCAACGCACAGAAGGCTGGTTCGAAACACGGGAGGCGATGCAGCGGCTGAACGGGTGTGTACTGGCGGCGGCGGTCGTCGTCGCGATCGCGGGTGGTGGCGAGCGGAGGGGCGAGCGACAACGTTATTTGAGCGGCACCAGCCGCCTTGCCGTTTGCGACGCGTCGACGCGCGCCACCATCAGGATGAGGCAGAGGCCGCGCAAAGAAAAGGGCGGGTAGCTAGTGAGCGCGATCAGAGCGCCTTGTTGCCCTCCTTCACCATCTCTGCGTCGACATAGACCTCTGACCCCATCGCCTTGAACTTCTCGCTCATCTCCGCCATGCCCGTCTGCGCGGCGTCCGGATAAAGCGCGGCCTTCTCGTTGTCAGTGAGGCTTTCGGCGTATTCGCGCACGTCGGCCGTGATCTTCATCGAGCAGAACTTCGGCCCGCACATCGAGCAGAAATGCGCGACCTTGTGCGCCTCCTTCGGCAGCGTCTCGTCGTGATATTCGCGGGCGGTGTCCGGATCGAGCGACAGGTTGAACTGATCGACCCAACGGAATTCGAAGCGCGCGCGGGAGAGCGCGTCGTCGCGCAGTTGCGCGGCGGGATGGCCCTTGGCGAGGTCGGCGGCGTGCGCGGCGATCTTGTACGCGATCACGCCTTCCTTCACGTCGTCGCGGTCTGGCAGGCCCAGATGCTCCTTCGGCGTGACGTAGCAGAGCATCGCGGTGCCGAACCAGCCGATCATCGCGGCGCCGATCGCGCTCGTGATATGGTCATAGCCGGGCGCGATGTCGGTCGTCAGCGGGCCCAACGTATAGAACGGCGCTTCGCCGCAGAGCTTCAACTGCTTCTCGACGTTGACCTTGATCTTGTGCATCGGCACGTGGCCGGGGCCTTCGATCATTACCTGACAGCCCTTGTCCCAGGCGACCTTTGTCAGTTCGCCGAGCGTCTCCAGTTCGGCGAACTGCGCGCGGTCGTTGGCGTCCGCGATCGAGCCCGGGCGCAGACCGTCGCCGAGCGAGAACGAGACGTCGTATTTGCGCATGATGTCGCAGATCTCGTCGAAGCGCTCGTAGAGGAAGCTCTCCTTGTGATGCGCAAGGCACCACTTCGCCATGATCGAGCCGCCGCGCGAGACGATGCCGGTGACGCGATTGGCCGTGAGGTGGATGTAGGCAAGCCTGACCCCAGCGTGGATGGTGAAGTAGTCGACGCCCTGCTCGCACTGCTCGAGCAGCGTGTCTTTATAGACTTCCCAGTCGAGCTTGACGGGATCGCCGTTGACCTTCTCCAGCGCCTGATAGATCGGCACGGTACCGATCGGGCAGGGCGCGTTGCGGATGATCCATTCGCGCGTGTTGTGGATGTTGCGGCCGGTGGAGAGGTCCATCACCGTGTCGGCGCCCCAGCGGATCGCCCACACCATCTTCTCAACCTCTTCCTCGACCGATGACGTCACCGCGCTGTTGCCGATGTTGGCGTTGATCTTGGTGAGGAAGTTGCGGCCGATGATCATCGGCTCGAGTTCGGCGTGGTTGATGTTCGCCGGGATGATCGCGCGTCCGCGCGCGACTTCCGAGCGCAGGAATTCCGGCGTGATGAACAGCGGCACGTCGGCGCCGAAGCTCTCGCCGTCGTCGTGCGCGGTCTGCGCGCGTTCGAGCATCTGTTTGCGGCCGAGGTTCTCGCGCTCGGCGATATAGATCATTTCTTTGGTGATGACGCCCGCGCGCGCCCATTCCAATTGCGTGACGGGCTTGCCGTCGAGCGCGCGATAAGGCTTCGGTGTGCTCGGAAAGTCGCGCGCGAGATGCTTGCCGGTGGCGTTGCCGTTGTCGACCGGCTTGATCGGCCGGCCTTCGTACTGCTCGACGCCGCCGCGCTCCTTCACCCATTCGATGCGCGTGCGCGGCAGGCCCTTCTCGACGTCGGCCGTGAACGCCGGATCGGTGTAGGGGCCCGTCGTGTCGTAGACGGGCAGCGGTGACTCGCCAGAGGAGGCGTCGAGCTCGATCAGCCGCGATGGGACGCGTAGATCGGATGCGGCGTCGGGCTGCGAATAGACCTTGCGTGAGGCCGGCAGCGCTCCGGTGGTGACCTTCGGCGTGACCAGATCGGATTCGGTGATCGGCTTGTTCATGACAGTCTCCTTGCGAATTCAGGCCGCCTGTGCGGTTTCTCCGATCCAGGCGCGCACGCGCGCGTCCGGATCGCGGTTCTGGGTGATGTCGGATACGACGGCGATGGAATCGGCGCCGGCCGCGTAGACGGCGGGCGCGCGTTCGAGCGTGATGCCGCCGATGGCGACCAGAGGCAGGGCGCCGACGCGCTTCTTCCACTGCGTGATGCGTTCAAGCCCCTGCGGGGCAAAGCGCATCACCTTTAGCGTGGTCGGATAGATCGGCCCGAGCGCGACGTAATCGGGCTTGTGGCCGAGCGCCGTTTCCAGCTCGGCCTCGACATGGGTCGAGAGGCCGAGAGTCAGCCCGGCGCGGCGGATGGCGGCGAAATCGGCCTCGGCCGAATCTTCGTAGCCGAGATGAAGATGCTTGGCGCCACATTCGATGGCGGCCTTCCAGTGGTCGTTCACCACCACATTGGCGTTGCCGGCGACCGCCAGCGCCTCGCGCACGATCTTCACCGCCTCGGCGTGCGGCAGATCCTTCGCGCGCAGCTGGATGGTGCCGACGCCGAGCGTGGCGAGGCGCTTGACCCACGCGACGCTGTCGACCACCGGATAGAAACGATCAGGATACGGCATGCCAGAACGGTGTCCCGACGACGGGGGTTGAAGGAGAGGCGAAATCGCGCGGGCCCATCAGCCCGGCTTCATAGCCGATGCGTCCCGCTTCGACCGCGAGACGGAACGCGTTCGCCATCGCGACCGGATCGGCCGCCTTGGCAATCGCGGTGTTGAGCAGCACGGCGTCATAGCCGAGTTCGAGCGCGTCGGCGGCGTGCGAGGGCGCGCCGAGACCTGCGTCCACGACAAGCGCGACGTCCGGCAGCCGCGTGCGCAAAAGCTTGAGCGCGTCGCGATTGATGATGCCGCGCGCGCTGCCGATCGGCGCTGCCCACGGCATGATGACGCGGCAGCCGGCCTCGCGCAGCCGCAAAGCGACCGTGAGGTCCTCGGTGCAATAGGGAAACACCTCGAAGCCGTCCTTGGTGAGGATCTGCGCGGCCTCGACCAGCCCGACCGGATCGGGCTGCAGCGTCTCGTCGTCGCCGATTACCTCAAGCTTGATCCAGGCCGTACTGAACAATTCGCGCGCGAGCTCGGCGGTGGTGATCGCTTCGCGTACGCTGCGGCAGCCGGCCGTATTGGGCAACACCGTCACGTTGAGCTCGCGGATCAGGTCCCAGAAGGCGGATCCGATGCGGCCTCCGGCCGACTCGCGGCGCAGCGAAACGGTGACGATCTCCGCGCCGGATGCGCGGATCGCCCGTTGCATGATCGCCGGTGAGGGATAGAGTGCCGTACCGATTAGCATGCGGGAGGAAAAGTCTTTGCCGTAGAACGCCACCATCTCAGCCTCCCTGCCGCGGCGTGATGATCTCGATCTGATCGCCGCTGTTGAGGGCGGTGACCGGCCAGGCCGCACGCGGCACCACGCGTTGGTTCACCGCGATGGCGACATGCGTGTGCGCGAAATCCTTCTCGCTGAGTAGCGCGGCGAGATTGCGCGCGACGATCTCGGTGCGCTCGCCGTTGAGAACTACGAGCATCGCACCACCTCGCTGTCGGTCCGCCCGCCGAGCACATGTGCGACGGTGAGCTCGGCCACCGCCGGCGCCAGCAGGAAGCCGTGCCGGTAGAGCCCGTTCACGCTGATGCGGCGGCCGTCCACGCTGATGCGCGGCATGTTATCGGGAAAGGCAGGACGCAGCGCCGCACCGAGATCGACGATACGCGCTTCGGCGAAGGCCGGATGCACCGCATAGGCGCCGGTCAAAAGCTCCAGCGCAGTGCGTACGCTGACGCGATCGTCATCGGCCTCGATCGCACTCGCGCCAATCAGAAACCGGTGGTTGGCGCGCGGTACGATGTAGAGCGGCCAGCGCGGATGGACCAGCCGGATCGGCCGCGACAGCGCGATCTCCTTCGTCTCCACGATGATGATCTCGCCCTTGACGCCGCGCAGCTCGCGATTGGAGTCGCGCGCGGCGATGCCGCGGCAGTCGATCACCGTGCCGTGGAGATCGCCCGGTGTTGCGAATGATTCAAATTCGATCGGCACGCCCGAAGCACGCAGCGCCTCGTGCAAAGCGGGCAGCGCTTGGCGCGGATCGAGATGGCCCTCGCGCTCGAAGTAGAGACCATCCGGGAAGCGTCCGGTCAGCACCGGCTCGAGCTCGGCGATCTCCTCGGCATCGACGTGCCGATGCGGACCGGCCAGCCGGTCGAAACGCACAATGTCGGCGCGATCGCGCGGATGCGCCACCACCAGCGAGCCGTTGAATTTAGTATCGGGCAGCGTGTCGCGCCACAAATCGAGCGAGCGGAGCCCGAGCCGCGTGATGAGATATTCCGCGGTTTCGCCTTCGCAGTAGGGCGCCAGCATGCCACCGGCCCAGTGGCCGGTGGATTGCGTCATCGAGGCGTTGCTGCGTTCGTACACCGCGACCTTGCAACCGGCCTTGGCGAACATAAGCGCCTGCCACGTGCCCGCGACGCCGGCGCCGATGACATTGATGGATGTTGAATGTGAAGATTGCCGCATCTTTCCGTCCCTTCGCCGGCATGACCCGGATCAGGTTCAAAGGGTCTTTCTCAGCCCCGCGTCGGGGCACCCCTCGGAACGGGCTCAATCTAGGTCCCACTGTCCGGCCGGTCAATCGAAGCGGCGGTAACCGTGGCGGTAAGATAGGGCTTCCTTTTCCGCCCTAATCATGCCGCAAGTCTCACGAGAATTTTGGCGCTGCGCGGCCCTTATGACGGCTCGTGAAACGTTCCGTTCAGGCCGTATTCACTGGTTCGGCCATAGGGTTACACATGAAGCGGCGAGGTCGGGCCGCAGGGATTTCGGGACGCTGACGTTCATTCCTCAGCGACCCAGAACAAGTCGAGGAGATCGCATGGTTACGTTGAAGAACACCGGGATGGCCATTGCTGCCGCTGCGCTGCTGGCGGTCACCACGCTTGCTGCGCCGCTGCCGGCTGAGGCCCATGGTAGCGGCGGGGCCGTTGCCGCCGGTGTCATCGGCGGCCTAGCAGCCGGCGCGTTGATCGGCGCGGCCGCGGCCCAGCCCTACTACTATGGCCCGGCCTACTACGGACCCGGACCCTATTATTATGGCCCGCACTGCTGGTGGCAGAGCGAGCGGTTCTGGGACGGCTGGGGCTGGCGCGTCCGTCGCGTCCGCGTCTGCCAATAACCATCCTCGTCACGGCTAATGCGGGCAGGCGCGCATGACGCGCCGCCCGCTCGCCGGTTTCCCATTCCAAAGCACTTTGACCGGGCGCGGAGCGGTCCTCCGAACGGGCCGGGATTCACCGCTTCTTAACGGTTCGGGCACAGAGTTTTTACACATTCGCGGCGTCGGTGCCGCAGGGGAGAGGTTATGAAGTTCACGGTCATCGCACTTGCCGCCGCGACCATGCTCGCCGCTGCTGCGCCGCAGGCGGCGCGGGCCGACTGCCACGGCTGCGGCGTCGCGGCGGGCGCTATCGGAGGACTTGCCGCGGGCGCAATCATCGGCTCAGCCATTGCGAACAGCGGCCCGAGGCCCGCGCCGGTCTATGTGGAACCGGCGCCGCCGCCGACGGTGTATTACGAGCGTCCGGCTTACGTCGAACCGGAGTGCCACATGGTGAAGCGGCGCATCTGGGTCGACGGCGTCGGCTACCGCTGGAGCCGCGAGGAAGTCTGCGACTGACGCAGATCCGTCCCTTGAACAGTTGCGACGTCCGCTCTTTGTGCCGAGAGCGGGCGTTTTTTAATTGGCCGTGATCCGCGTTAGCGGGCGAGGCGAATCACAGAATGATCGTAGAAAGGAGGACGGCCACCGCCGCGGCGGCGATGATATAGCCGAGTGGTCCGAACAATTTCGCCTCCGCGACGTCTGCGCCAACGCGATGATAGGGCGGCCCGTCGAAACGGCGGCTTGGGGGATTGGGCGGGGGAGACGCCGCCGTTCTGCGCCGCCTGAAGAACAGCGACAATAAATACACGTCGATCGCGATCGTCAGCGCCAGAACGCCGTACGCCCACGGGCTCGGCACCAATACCAATTCGATCAGAACGCGCGAGAGTCCGAAGCCGACGACCCACGCGTCGAAGCTCATGCAGATGCGACGAAACGTCTCCGCATCTATTCGCCGGATGGTGTAGGCGCCGAGGGGAATGCCGACGACCAAGCTCGGGATGAACAGGACGAGAATATTCTGGCTTTCGGTAATGAACAGGCCGAGTTGCCAGTACACGATGGCGGTGACGCCGGATTCGACCACACGCACCAGCGCGAGCCCGGCGCGGAATTCATTTTTGACGAGGCCCTGGTTGTTGAACAGGATCGCCAGCGGCGGTCCGGAGATCGTCGTCACCGAATAGAGCACGCCGAGCGCCGTTCCGAACGGCAGGCCGACGAGCCACGTCGATCGTATCGGTCTGCGCCACCCCGCGGCCTGCAAAAGAATCAACGGGAGGATGACGATGTACGTGAACAACTTGATCCAGCCGGGATGAAGAGAGGCGAGGATCATGGCGCCGATGCCGATTCCGGGCAGTAGGCCGAACAGAATTGGGAAGACCCTCTTCCAGACGCTCGGAACGCCCCGCGCGTTGATCACGAGGACGTACACGTTCATCGCGACCTCGACGATCACGACCGCCGGGTTGAGGATTCGGTTGGTATAGAAAACGAGGGCAAGCGGGACGGTGAGCGAAGAAAAGCCGTAGCCGATCGCGCCGTTGACGAAAGCCGCGAATAACGAAATCCCAACGAGGACGAGCGCGGCGCTGTCGAAGGACGGCATCGAGCGTTCTTCCCATGAGCGACCCAGCGGTCACCCGACCAAGATCATTCTAACCCAAAACATGACCGCTGGTCGCGGAGAGGAACGCTGCCGGCGGCGCTCTATATTTTTGCACGGAACCGGGAACTGTTTCGCGTTCTGTCGCGTCCGGCGAATTGGCAGCCGTGCGCGGTTCTGCCAAGTCACCGAAGCGCCGCCGATTTGGCCCTTAACGCTTGCCCATCCGGTACGGCTTCAGCGCGGCGTAGATTGTGTCGTTCACCGGCGTCGCCACGTTCAACTCCTTGCCCAGCCGTGACACGGTGCCGGCAAGCCAGTCGAGCTCGAGCCGGTTGCCGCGATCGAGATCGTTCGCCATCGACGCTTTCATGTTCGCCGGCACGCTCTTGTCGGCGAATTCCATGCGTTGATCGATATAGCTGTCCTCAATCGCAACGCCTTTCGCCTGTCCGACTTTCAGCGTCTCGCGCATGATGTTGTAGAACATGCGGCGCATGTCCGGATCGGCAAGGATCGGTCCCATGGTCGTGCGCGTGACCGCCGTGCAGCCGGAGGTCGCGGTTAGGAATATGTATTTGTGCCAGCGGTCGCGCTGGATGTTGTCGGAGATGCTGATCTCGATGCCGGCCGCCTTGGCCGCGTCGGCGAACGCCTGCAATTGCGGATCGGGGCGGCCGTCGATCCGCCCGCAGATGATCGACTGAAACGTCCCGTCCTGCCGGATCACGCCCGGTCGCGCGATGGTCGTCGCCACATAAGTGACGCCGGCGACCGTATTCTCGACGCCGACGATCGGAGAGATACGCTCGTAGCTGTCGATGCCGTTCTGCATCGGAAGCACCCGCGTGTTCGGGCCGACCATCGGCCGTGTCATCTCCGCGGCTCGCTCGGTGTCCCACAGCTTCACGCCGAACAGCACGATATCGACAGGGCCGACCTTATTCGGATCGTCGGTGACGTTGGGCTTCCGGATATGGATGTTGCCTTCGGGCCGCTCGAGCAGAAGGCCGGTTTTCTCGATCGCCTCGCGATGCGCCCCGCGCGCGATGAAATAGACGTCGTGTCCCGCCGCCGCGAGCCGCGCGCCGTAGTAGCCGCCGATCCCGCCCGCCGCCATCGCCGCAATACGCATGCCGGTACCTCACCTCTTTCGAGGCGAGCATAGCGGACAAAATGGATGACGCGCCACATGCTCCGGCGCAGTGCTCGTACTCGAGCGCAAACTGCGGCGGCTCGCGAACGAAGTCGCCAGATGGAAAGCTGGTCCTTTCCATCTGGCGCATCAGCCCCATCCCCGCTTTCGCGGGGTCTGAGCGGATTTTATCGCACGCGATACAGCGAAGTCGGCGTGCGCTGCGACACCCGCGCTTCGTCATGCGCGCCGTTCTGCTGCAGCACGACGACCTTGGCGCCGACCTGTACTCGGTTGAACAGGTCGATGATGTCGGCATTGCGGAGCCGGATGCAGCCAGACGACACGTGCTTGCCGATCGTGCTCGGCGCATTGGTGCCGTGAATGCGATATTCCGTGCCGCCGATGTAGAGCGCGCGCGCGCCGAGCGGATTGCCTGGGCCGCCGGCCATCATCCGTGGCAGGTACGGCTGGCGTCCTATCATCTCCGGCGGCGGGTACCAGTCCGGCCATTCCGCCTTGCGCGCGATCGCCTTCACGCCCGACCAGGTGAAGCCTTCGCGGCCGACGCCGATGCCGTAGCGGATCGCCTTGCCGCTGCCGAGAATATAATAAAGGTAGGTGTGCGGCGTATCGACGATGATGGTGCCGGGCGGATCGCGGCTCGGATAATCGACGACCTGCCGCTGCAGCCGCGCAGGCAGATCGTCGGTCTCTTCATCTCCCGGCGCGACAGATTGCGGCGACGCGATTTGCGGCGGCACTCTTCCAAACAGTGGCTGTGAATTGAAAAACGCGAGCGCGGATTGAGCCTGCGCGGAGGTGGGAAGCGCGGACACGGCGATGAGTGCCGCGAGCGACGCGGACGCGAACCACTTTGACATGATAACCCCTCGCCGGAAGGAAGGCGGTGCTGGTAAGGCAAGTGGCGAAAGGATGGATTGTTCCTGAAATTGAAACTTTCAAAATCCCGCGACTGGGCGGAACCGTTTCGCAGATCGTACGTTGAGCGTTTGGAGGCCGAACGCTCGCGTTCCGTCTACGCTCTATTTTTTACGCCTGCGCCAGCCCACGGCCGCATCCGGCACGCTATCCGTCGAAGCAAAATAAGGCTTGATATCAAGCAGCGGTGTGCCGTTGAGGCAATCGAGCCCGACCACCTGCAATTCATTGCCGTCGATCTTCAGCAATTTGACCACGCTCAGCGCGATCGGGTTCGGCCGCGCGGGCGACCGCAGCGCGAAGGTGCCGTGCTGCTCGCCGTATTGGTCAGGCACTTGCAGCACCAGATTCCGGGGCGCCTTGTCCATCCAATAGAGCAGGACGAGGTGGCTGCAGCTCTCGACGTCCTTGAGCCCCGGCGCGAAGCGCGCGTCGATTTCGACGGTGCAGGCCGCGTCGGATTCGCGCGCGTTCTTCGGGCAGTTCTTCCGGTTAGTCCAAGGGGTGCGAATGCGGCCGATGAAGTAGACGCCCGCATCTGGCGCGGCCGGAAGCTCGATCACCTGTTCGCCAGGACGGATGCCGAAGTCTTTGTTCATGCGCAGTTCTTTCCCGCTTCCAGTTCGCGCTTGCAGGCAGGAACAAGAGGCATACGCCGGGTGAACCGGCAAGATGTGAGCCCGCGAGGGTCAGATCCGTCGGACTTGCATCGAACAACTTCAACGTATAAAGATATCCTTATGTAATGGTTCGCTCGTCGGACCGGAAGGCGTTTCGCTCGTCGGACCGGAAGGCGTAAGGCGTGCTGGACAAGTCGGACAGGTTGGCATTCGAGGCGCTCAACTCCGCACTCAAGGCGGCGGGCGAGGAGACCCGCCTGCGCGTGCTCGCGCTCCTGGGCGAGTCCGAACTGACCGTCTCTGAACTCACCGACATCCTGCGGCAGTCGCAGCCGCGCATGTCCCGGCACCTAAAACTTTTGGTCGAGGCGGGGCTGGTCGAACGCTTCCGCGAGGGCACCTGGGCGTTCTTCCGGTTGGTCGAGCAGGGCGGGGTTGCGGCCGTCGCCCGCGCCATTTTGGAACGGCTCGACCCGGCCGACCCGGTGATCGCGCGCGACCGCGAACGGCTTGCCGACGTGCGGGCCGCTCGCGCCGACGCGGCGCAGGCCTATTTCCGCGCCCATGCCGCCGAGTGGGACCGAATCCGCAAGCTGCACGTGCCGGAGACGGCGGTGGAAGAGGCGATCCGGGCTGCTCTCGCCGACACGCCGTTCCGCTCGCTGCTCGATTTGGGCACCGGGACCGGGCGCATGCTCGAACTATTTGGCCCGAACATCGAGCGCGGCCTCGGGCTCGACCTGTCGCTCGACATGCTGGCGATCGCGCGCGACCGGCTGGAGCAAACGGGCATCAAGCATTGCAGTGTGCGGCAGGGCGACCTCTACGACCTGCCGCTCGGCAATGACACCTTCGACGTCGTCATCCTGCATCAGGTTTTGCATTTTCTCGACGACGGAGCGCGCGCGATCAAGGAAGCCGCGCGGGTGCTCCGTCCCGGCGGGCGGCTGCTGGTCGTCGACTTCGCGCCACACGAGCAGGAATTCTTGCGCGAGCAGTTCGCGCATCGCCGCCTCGGTTTCGCGCCGGAGACGGTGACGCATTGGATGACCGCGTCGGGGCTGGAGCCGGTGATGCACCGCTCGCTCGCGCCCGAGCCGGGCTCGGAGGGCAAAATTGCAGTCTCGCTCTGGCTTGCACGCGACGCGCGCGCGCTGATCGCTTCGGCACGACGGCGGGAGGTGGCCTGATGAATGCGTATCCAAGGCTCAGCCGATTCATGCCGGCCGGTCACCGCCGCATTGCTGTCTCCTTCGAATTTTTCCCGCCGAAGGACGAGCAGATGGAGCAGGTGCTGTGGGAGTCGATCGAGCGGCTCGCGCCGCTCTCGCCCTCATTCGTCTCCGTTACTTACGGAGCGGGCGGCTCGACGCGCGAGCGCACGCACGCGACGGTGAAACGCCTTCTCGCGGAAACACCGCTCACGCCCGCCGCGCATCTCACCTGCGTCGCAGCGACGAAGGAGGACATCGACGCAATCGTGCGCAATTATCACGCGGCGGGCGTGCGCCACATCGTGGCGCTGCGCGGCGACTCCATCGAGGGCGCGGGCGCGAAATACGCGCCGCATCCGGGCGGTTACCGGAATTCTGCCGACCTCACCGCGGGCATCAAGCGCATCGTTCCCGATTTTGAAATTTCGGTCTCCGCCTATCCGGAGAAGCATCCGGATTCGCCGACAGTAGAGGCGGACATAGACATGTTGAAGGCCAAGGTGGACGCCGGTGCGTCACGCGCGATCACGCAGTTCTTCTTCGACAACGATCTGTACTTCCGGTATCTCGACCGCGTTCGCGCGCGCGGCATCGATATCCCGATCGTGCCCGGCATTTTGCCGGTACAAAACTTCAAGGCGGCGAAGAATTTTGCGGAACGCGCGGGCGCGTCGGTGCCGGCCTGGATCGCAGAGCGCTTCCACGGTCTCGAGAACGATGCGGCGACGCGCAAATTGATCGCCGCCGCGGTCGCCGCCGAGCAGGTGATCGACCTGTTCGACCGCGGCGTCACGTCGTTCCATTTCTACACCATGAACCGCGCGGATCTCGTCTACGCGATTTGCCACCTGCTCGGCCTGCGTCCGGCCACCGCTGAGGTGAATTGATGAGTTCCGTCCGTACCGCCTTCACCGACGCCCTGCGCCAGCGCATCCTGGTGCTCGACGGCGCCATGGGCACGATGATCCAGGCCCTCAAGCTCGACGAGGGTGGCTATCGCGGCGCGCGTTTCGACGCGTGGAACCGCGAGGTGCGCGGCAACAACGATCTCTTGAATCTCAGCCGCCCGCAGGCCGTGCGCGACATCCATCTCGCCTATTACCGCGCCGGCGCCGACATCGTATCGACGAACACCTTCTCCTCCACGACGATAGCGCAGGCCGACTATGGCATGGAGGGCATCGCCTACGAATTGAACTACGCCGGCGCGACGCTCGCCTGCGCGGCGGCGCGTCAGGCGCAGCGCGAAGACGGGCGCCCGCGCTACGTCGCCGGCGCGCTCGGGCCGACCAATCGCACCGCGTCGATCTCGCCCGACGTCGCCAATCCGGGTTTCCGCGCGATCACTTTCGATCAATTGCGCACGGCCTATGGAGAGCAGGTGCGCGGCTTGCTTGACGGCGGCGCCGACTTGCTGCTGATCGAGACGATCTTCGACACTTTGAATGCGAAGGCGGCGATTTACGCCATCCACGAGATCTGCGCCGAGCGCACCATCGACGTGCCGGTCATGATTTCGGGCACGATCACCGACCGCTCCGGCCGGCTCCTCTCGGGCCAGACACCCGGCGCGTTCTGGACCTCCATCCGTCATGCCGATCCGGTCACCGTCGGTTTGAACTGCGCGCTCGGCGCGAAGGAGATGCGGGCGCACATCGCCGAGCTCGGCCGGCTCGCCGACACGTTCGTGTGCGCCTATCCGAACGCGGGCCTGCCCAACGAATTCGGCTATTACGATGAGAGCCCGGAATACATGGCGGAGCTGCTCGGCGAATTCGCCGATGCGGGGCTCGTCAACGTGGTCGGCGGCTGCTGCGGCACCACGCCCGAGCATATCGCGGCGATTGCGAAGGCGGTGGCGGACAAAGCGCCGCGCGCCATCCCCGACGTGCCGCGACGTCTTCATCTCTCCGGCATGGAGCGCTTCGCGCTCACGCCGGAAATCCCCTTCGTTAACGTCGGCGAGCGAACCAACGTTACCGGCTCGGCCAAATTCCGCAAATTGATCACCGCTGGCGACTACGGCGCCGCGCTGTCGATCGCGCGCGAGCAGGTCGAGAACGGCGCGCAGGTGATCGACGTCAATATGGACGAGGGCCTGCTTGACTCCGAAGCCGCGATGGTCACCCTCCTCAATCTGATCGCCGCGGAGCCGGACATCGCCCGCGTGCCAGTGATGGTCGACTCCTCCAAATTTTCCGTCATCGAGGCGGGGCTGAAATGCCTGCAGGGCAAGCCGGTCGTGAACTCGATCTCACTGAAGGAAGGCGTGGAGGCATTCATCGAGCACGCCCGCGTCGTCCGCCGGCATGGC
>Ga0207777_1000069_pt1 | contig 20365 bp, 17 predicted proteins | sample LuqExpMetageno35_FD_187793 | JGI IMG/M metagenome (GOLD analysis project Ga0207777, IMG submission 187793) | Tropical forest soil microbial communities from Luquillo Experimental Forest, Puerto Rico - Sample 35 (SPAdes) | ecosystem: Environmental > Terrestrial > Soil > Tropical forest ...
ACCTTAGGACCGTTATAGTTACGGCCGCCGTTCACCGGGGCTTCAGTTCAGGCCTTCGCCTTGCGGCTAAGCCCTTGCTTTAACCTTCCGGCACCGGGCAGGTGTCACCCCCTATACGTCGTATTCGACTTTGCAGAGAGCTGTGTTTTTGTTAAACAGTTGCAGAGCGCGATTCACTGCGGCCATCTTGCGATGGCGTCCCTTCTCCCGAAGTTACGGGACTAATGTGCCTAGTTCCTGAGCAAGCGTTCTCTCGAGCGCCTGTGGATATTCACCTCGTCTACCTGTGTCGGTTTGTGGTACGGGCACCTGGACGACTCCTTAGAGGTTTTTCCCGGCAGCGTGAAATCAGAGACTTTGTGACCTAACGGTCTCGTCCCCAGCCTCACCGTTAATGCCCCGGCGGATTTGCCAACCGGAACCGGCTTACGCTGGGCAACCACCATCCATCAGGTGGCTCCCTTATCCTTCTGCGTCACCCCATCGTCAAACGTCGCCAGGCGGGACAGGAATGTTGACCTGTTGTCCATCAGTTACGCCTTTCGGCCTCACCTTAGGACCCGCCTAACCCTGAGCGGATTAACCTTCCTCAGGAAACCTTAGACTTTCGGCGACACGAGTTCTCATCGTGTTTATCGCTACTTATGCCGGCAGGGTCTCTTGTGTGGCATTCAGTAGTTCTCTCGATCTACCTTTGCTCACCACGCAATGCTCCCCTACCAAGTACACTAATGTGTAATTTCGCAGCTTCGGTCATGTGCTTGAGCCCCGTTGGATTGTTGGTGCATATCCGCTTGACCAGTGAGCTGTTACGCTTTCTTTAAAGGATGGCTGCTTCTAAGCCAACCTCCTGGCTGTCCGAGCGAATACACTTCCTTTCCCACTTAGCACATAGTTAGGGACCTTAGCTGGCGATCTGGGCTGTTTCCCTTTTGACCACGAAGCTTATCCCTCGTAGTCTCACTCCCGCATAGTTGTCCACGGCATTCGTAGTTTGATTGGATTCGGTAACCTGAGTTGGTCCCTAGTCCATTCAGTGCTCTACCACCGTGGCAATTCATGCAAGGCTGTCCCTAAAGACATTTCGGGGAGAACGAGCTATCACGGAATTTGATTAGCCTTTCACCCCTACCCTCAGCTCATCCGAGCGATTTTCAACTCACACCGGTTCGGTCCTCCAGCTGCGGTTAAGCAGCCTTCAACCTGGCCAAGGGTAGATCATCCCGCTTCGCGTCTATTCCTACGTACTTGTCGCCCTATTCGGACTCGCTTTCGCTACGGCTCGCTTGCGCTTAACCTTGCACGTAAGAATAACTAGCCGGCTCATTAAGCAAGAGGCACGCCGTCAGGCTTTTATAGACCGAAGTCTATACATGGCCCTCCGACTGCTTGTAAGCATACAGTTTCAGGTTCTATTTCACTCCCCTCGCAGGGGTGCTTTTCGCCTTTCCCTCACGGTACTGGTTCACTATCGGTCGCTAGAGAGTATTTAGCCTTGGAGAGTGGTCTCCCCAGTTTCCCACGAGATTTCTCGTGTCTCGTGGTACTCAGGATGCCGCTTCGAGTCCGGTCCACTTTTCGCTACGTGACTGTCACACTCTTTGGCCCTTCTTTCCAGAAGGTTCGCGTAATGTCCGGATTGGTAACTCTACTTATGCGGTCCTACAACCCCCATGTGTAAACACATGGGTTTGGGCTTTTCCGATTTCGCTCGCCGCTACTTTCGGAATCTCTGTGATTTATTTTCCTTCAGGTACTGAGATGGTTCACTTCCCTGAGTTAGCTCATACCGGCCTATGTATTCAGCCGGCTGTAACGGGAGTTCATCCCGTCGGGTTTCCCCATTCGGAAATCCCCGGATCAAAGCCTGCTTGCGGCTCCCCGAGGCTTATCGCAGCTTGCCACGTCCTTCATCGCCTTCTAGCGCCAAGGCATCCACTGTACGCCCTTAGTAGCTTAATCATAAAACTCACTCAATACGTCGTTTCCCAGGGTGTCCGTTTCGCTTGCGCGATTCAAACTCGCTGCGGTGGCTATACCGCAACTTTCCACTGGTTCGTCCGCCCTGTCTCCTGCAGCTCCATTATCCGTGGTCCGCTTGCGCGGCGCCGGGCTATCGACTCTACATCGAACAGGTGCTTGACTGAGTTCGCCTTGTTAAATCCACAGTTGCTGCTCAACATACTCGAGCAGAACTTGTAATAATCCACACCATCACTCCCCCGGGCGACCGTAATCGCTCCGAAGTTCTCGGCGTGAATTTGCCAGCCTTACTGTTGTCAAAGAACGTCTAGCTCTGATTCCATCAGAGGCCCCAACTTCCGTCGAGGCGACCTCCTTGCGGAGATCCCTGAGTACCAAGTCCGCCTACTACTGCAAACAAGGCCCCATAAAAACGAAAAACCCGGCGCCGAGCGCCGGGCACAATCACTCGCTATGAGTGATTCCGCGCGATGCTCAACGTAGCTACCCTGTGCTAATAAGGCGCCTCACTATAGGATCTGTTCCTTGGATTACTTCAGACCCGACTGTGAATCCCCTGCACGGCTCGACACCTTTAGGAAGGCCCCGAACCATTTGTAATCTTACCTCAACCTTGCGAAATGTCAAGCGCTGTCCCGAACTTTTTTACAGGACTTTCCACAAGGCTGTGGACGGTGTGAATATCGGTCCACCGCCCCTCAGACCACACCAATCTAACATACTGGGCCCTTTTCAACGCGGTAAATTAATGTCTCTATAACGTCAAAACCAGGCCCGTTTACCCCGCCAAGATATCCCTGTGACAACTCCCGCTTTTCTTCCCTCTAGCCTCGCGAATTGCGACCCGGTCTCGGCGCCTCGCGCTGCGCCGCACAGAACCAATCGCAAATCTATTTGAGGGGAGAAGAGAGATGAAGAATCCGATTACACCGGCGACGGCCGCCACAACCAGCCGCAGATCGTTCATGAAGAGAGGTGCTGCGGTGGCGGGGGCCGCAACCCTGGGAGCGGGGCTCATTGGCGGCGGGCAGACCGTGTTCGCGGAAGAGAACAGCGGCAGTCTGACCCGAGGTGATGCAGCGATCCTGCGTTTCTTGCAAGCTTTGGAAACGATCGAAGCCGACCTGTGGCGGCAATACGCCGAACTGGGCGGCGCAAGCGTCGCCAGCGGCACTGCGGGAAATTCACCAATTGACCTGGTCGATCAAAACGGGAAGGCCATCCCAACCGGAATCGCGGCTTTGTACATTGCCGGCCTGCAGATTCTCGATACCGATATGCCGCAATACATCGTCGACAACACGGACGATGAATTCAGCCACGAACTGTTCTTGAAAAGCTATCTGCGCTCGAAGGGAGCTGACGTCGCAGATCTAAGCCCCTTCGCGACGCTTCCCCCCAGCCGCGTGCCGGGAGTGCCGCAGCACGTCGGACGATTGACGAATCTCACGCAGTTGACGGTGGACACCACTTGGTGGACGCGTTACCGCAGCGACACCAAGAATCCTGACTTGGGCGACACATTTGCCCAGGCGATTCCGACTCTTGCGGCCGGACGATTTACGGCGATACCCAGAAACACAGACGATCTGGTCGCCGATGCTACCCAGCCGAATGGTGTTGGCATTCGCACGCAAGCGATCGCGTTCACGGCGGGGTTCCATTTCGCTTTCATTGAGCAAGGCGGGAGCAGCCTTTACCCTTCCCTGGCGCAACGAGTCACGAACGTCGAAGTACTGCGCATTCTCTTGAGTATTGGGCCAACCGAAACAGCGCACTTCCAGACCTGGCACGACAAGGCGGGCAACGCCTTGCAGATTACCTTCACCGATCCGGTTAACGGTTCGACCGTCACCTTCCCGAACTTGAACGACCCGAACAACACGGAGGCGGAAGCGGATGAGTTGCAAACCAACTTGATCATGCCGGAGCCCACCTTCTTCCTCGACAAAAAGTTCGGGCGCTGCTCGATCATTCGCCCGACGGAAACGCAAGGTGCGGCCATGGGTGCGCTACAGAGCCTCATGGACGACGGACTCTTCATCGGCCATACCTCCAAGAGCGGCAAGTCCGATGGGTTCATCGAACTGCTGAAGGATCTCGCCGAAGATGCGGATGAAGCGCAACGCGGCGGCATTTAAGAGTCGCGGCCATAGATGCAAAGACGCCCCGGCTATGCAACCGGGGCGTCTTCATTTTTATTGCGTCGAAGTTCGGATTAGTGAGGCTTGCCGACGAACTCCATGATTCGCAAAACTGGTTTGCCGTTGACATCTTCCAATGGGAAGTACACCAAATGGGTTTTAGGATCGACCGAGACGGTGTGGCCGTGGGGCAGATGGAAATCGCCGTCGAGTTCGAGGCCGCGGTTAGCCTCATGGAAAACAAAGATATGACCCGATTCGGCCGCGACATACAACCGTTTGGCGCCGTTGTCGAACGCCAGCACGTCCGGGTCGCGACCGACGCTGAAGGCGGGCCCGAATTGCATCGTCTTCAGGTCAATGGCCACGAGCTTGTTGTTCCCCGCGCCCGTCACAAATGCCACCTGGTTCTCCGAATCGATCGCAATTCCGTGGGGGTCTTCCAGCCAGGTGATATCCGTTCGTGCTTTGATCTTTGTTTTTAGTGGATCGATGACCACCAGTTGATTCTTGCCGTGAACCGCGACGAAAATCTTGTCGGAGACCGGGTCGTAAACGGTGTTGCCAGCGCCGCCGCCCAGTGGAATGGTGGTCGCCACTGTGCTGTTGTCGACATCGATCACCACGTCGGCATTCCCGTGTTCGTCGGAAACAAAGAGGCGGTTCACGGAATTCGCATAAGCAAGTCCATCGGGATATTTGATGTCTCCAAACTGGGCGATCTTCTTAAGCGTGGCGCGGTCCACGACCGCCACCTGATGGTCGCCGGTGACCGAGGCGAATACCCGGCCCAGTTCCGGAACCGCCAGCACACCGTGCACGCCTTTGAAACCCTCCAGATTGGCCACCACTTCGCGCTTGTTCGTGTCAAACACGACCAATTTATCCGCATTCATATGCGCGATGTACAGGCGCCCGTCGGACGGATCGAAGCTCTGGTAGTCGAATCTTGCGGCCGGCCCGGGCAAAGGCACATCGGCCACAAGACGCATGATTTCCGGCTTATCAGGATTCGAGCGGACAGGAAACGAGACGATCGTGACACAGAGAGTAATGGCCGCCAGCGCGGGCAAGAACAAAACCAGTGACCGTAGACGCATGTTTGGCTCGCGAAAAACCACTTCGCACTAAATTATCTACGGAAGAGGAAGCAGGCGACAACTCCGAAATTCTCTTGAACAAAAACAGAGGCAGAAAGCGGGCGCCTTCTGCCTCCGTCAGACCACTTCGCAAAAACTACTTCGCCTGGATCGACTCGATGTAGCCCACCAGGTTGCTGACACGCTGCTGCACCGAGGTGTCATGGAACCGGTCCAGTGACTGGAACAGCGGCCCCCATACGGGCATATCGGCAGAGCCGTGGGCGGTGGTGGTTGTGCCACTGCCGAACTTCAATGTGCTGGCCAGCGAATTGGCTGGGAATTTTCCGTCGTGCTTCTTGGCCATCTGCGTCAAATCGGTCGGCGCCACCTTCAGCGAAGGGGCGGCCGGACCGTTGCCTTTGCCATCCGCACCGTGGCAGGGTGCGCAGTAGGCGTTAAACATTTCCTTACCGGAGGCTGGGCTCGTCTGCTTGATCGGCGTCTGCTTGACGACTGGCTTGGTTTCGGGCTGGTTTTGGGCGAAGCACAAACCCGCCGCCAGAACGAGGCTTCCCAGCAAAATGATGCTCTTTTTCATTATCAAGATCCTCCTTTCTGAGGGGATAGATTCGAGGTGAGCGCTGCTGAATCGGTATCCTGCGTGACTTACAGGCACTATCTCATGGGGCAGAAGCCGCCGTTGTGACATGCGTCACTCTGCAGCGTTTCCATCAATACTCCGCATCTATTTACTGAATTTATGGGGATACGCTGCTCTAGAAGTGCAGCGCTCCGTTGCATCCTCGGAGTTAGGCGAAAATTAACAGGTACGAAAGGAAGCAGGTGTTAAGTGGCAGGCCTCAACCGACGGCTTTGGCCCCGCTCCTTCAAGACTCAACTCCACGCAAAGGCGGTCGTGAGAACCTGTCGGGTCAACATTGACGAAGACTGACAAAATGTTCCACCCGCCATTCCCGGCGGAAAACTGAACTTCGTACGACCCCTTATGCACTCCTCGAAATTCGAACTTTCCCTTTGCATCCGTTAGGGTAGTCGCGATCAACTTCTGTCTCTTTCGCCTGTCGTCAAAACTGAGGGAGTCGTCAGCCCACACCTCCGGTTTATCAAAGAGTTTCACTTTCACACCGGGATTCACGTCGCCGCAGCCAATCACAGAACCGGAAATTCTCCGGAGCGGAGTCCGGTATGTTGTAGTCTCGTGAATGACGACAGCCAGGCAGATTCCCGCAAGCGAAATACACAGGGCACATGCCGTCAGTATTCGCATGATTGCGCTTCGCTGGGTGGATTCTAGCCTGTTTGCCGGCGCATGTGCGACGAGCCTGGTTCAGGTCCCGATTGCTCACACCGCTCGCGGAGAAGCCGCAAATGCAATGATGAGGTTTAGAAGTGCAGCACCACGCCGGCGACGCCCTGGAAGTTGTTCTGCGTTTGGTTGAAATACTGCGTGTACACCCAATCGCCTTCCACGCGGAACGATAGCCGCGCGTGCACGCGATAATCCACGCCGATGCCCGCTTGCGCCATCAACGAGTTCTTGCTCGCTCCCGCCGTTTGCGGCTGCAGGTGATTTCCTCCCACCAGCGCGTGGCCCCACGGCTCCCACTTCTGCCGCCGCCCGCCAATCCGAAATCCGCCCGCTCCGCCAACGATCTTCACGTGCTCGCGATCGTAAATCTCCGGCGCAAATCCGGTAATCAGATTCCCTTCCACCGCGAACCAGCTGTTCGTGAAATAACTCACCGTGGTGTTCAGGCCCACCAGGCTGGCGTCAATCACATTCGAACGGAACCGGAAAAACTCCACGCCAACGCCAAGCTGCCAGCGGTAGTCATCGCGATCGCCGAAAATATAACGGGGCTTTGCCGCAGGTGCTGGCGCGGAAGCAGGAGCCGCTTCCGGTGCCGGCATCGCGGCTGCGGATTCGCCACTCGCCACTGAAAAATCGTGGCCGGCATCCGTCGAGAACAGGTTCACTTGCGATGCCGACGTAGCGCTGAAATCCGCCGCCGTGTTCCCCCGCTCAGCGTTCCCCGTCACTTGCTGCGCGCTCACCCCACACGCCAGGGCCATCAACATCATCAGTGCCACCAGTAGCTTCGTCATAGACTCCCTCAGTCCAGCGAGTAGCCGTAAACTTGCAACCCCGGGTAGCGAATCTTAACCCTTTTCCGTGAATTTAGTTCCCCGGAAATGTGCCTCCAGCAAAACGGCACGAGCGGTAGTCCTACTATATCCCAACCCAGGACTTCTGCGACCACCACGGTTGGAGTATAGTGAGCCCGCAAGCAACCAAAAATAGGTCGGGCGATGGGGGGCCATCCATGAAAAGAACGGGATATATAATCTCCGCGTTGTTGCTGTCCGGATTGTCTTTGGGAGTGTATCTTCACGGTAAGGCAGTGCCCGCCGGTCCGTCGGGCTATCAGTTGGTGAAAACCGTTCCCATCGAGGGGGAGGGCGGATGGGACTACGTCGGCGTGGATAGCGCCGCCCGGCGGATTTATGTTTCCCACGCCACCCGGGTCGTGGTGCTGGACGCCGATTCCTTCGAGAAGGTCGGCGAGATACCCGACACGCAAGGGGTGCACGGTATCACGGTAGCGCCCGAACTCGGCCGGGGGTTCACGAGCAACGGCCGGGCAAATACCGCAACCATCTTCGACCTGAAGACGCTGAAGACCATCGTCACCGTAAATACGGGCAAGAATCCCGACGCGATTCTGTACGATCCAGCGAGCAAGCGCGTTTTTACCTTCAACGGCGCAAGCAAGGACGCCACGGTTTTCGGCGCCGCAGATGGAGTTGTCGCGGCAACGATTCCGCTCGGCGGAAAACCGGAATTTGCCGCCGCGGATGGGAAAGGCAACGTCTTCGTGAACAACGAGGACACCGCGGACTTGATCGAAATCGACGCGCAAGCGATGAAAGTCAAAAATACCTGGTCGATGAAGCCCTGCGAGTCGCCGTCTGGCTTGGCGATCGACCCGGAACACCGGCGGCTCTTTGCCGGGTGCGAGAATAAGCTGATTGCCGTTGTGGATGCGGACAGCGGCAAGGTAGTCGCCACGCCACCCATCGGCCAGGGCGTCGACGCGACCGCTTACGATCCGGGGACGGGCTTCGTTCTATCTTCAAACGGTGAAGGAACCCTTACGGTGATCAAGCAAGAAGGCCCCGACAAGTACACGGTCGTGGAGAATGTGCCGACCAAGCGGAGCGCGCGCACCATGGGGCTGGACATCAAGACGCACAATGTGGTGCTTCCCGCGGCGGAATTTCTTCCACCCAAGGAAGGCGAGCGCCGGGGCGCCATGAAGCCGGGAACGTTCGGCCTGCTGGTTGTGGCTCGCTAAAAGCGGAGACGGGAATGAGGAATTAGTGGACCAGCCGGTAGTTGTGTATGCCGGCGCCCAGCGATAATCCTGCGCTCGCGCTCTGTGGAATCCACCAGAACTTGCGGATCGTAGGGTTCTCGCTGTGCATCATGCGGTGGCCCAGATAGTCCATCAACGTAGGCACGACTTGCGTGGTGGCATACACGGCGCCGGAATTGGCGAACGGCCGCTCCAGTGGATCACCCTCCGTGCCATAACCTCCGCCAATTGCGCGCCGCGTTGTCCAGGCGTCGAATGCCGCGGCGCCGTGGCCTGCGGCGATCAGTCCATACCAGATCTTTCGCTGCCGGGAAGTCTCATAGGATTCCGACGTGGCCGGCTTGATCGGAGCATTCAATGCAGCAGGCGTGGAGGAAGGATAGGGGTCGGCACTTGTAGATTCGGGCGCAAAATTCGCGGCGTTGAACTTCGGGGCGGGAGCATCGGGTTTCGAGGAATCGGAATTCGCGGCGGGCACGTTCGCCGCGGTGCGAGTCTGATCTTCGGCGGCTGCGGTAGCGGTGGAGGAAAGTGTTGCGGGCTGCGGAGTAGTTGCGGCGGCGGCGGAACAGCAAAACAGCACGATGGTCGAAAGAATCAAGAACCCACCTCAGTATTGCAGGCCAAGGGGAGGGAACCTGGTGGCTGCAACGACTCGACTCTACTGTACCAGAGGACAGGCGTCACTGGACCTTTGGTCATATCGGGATTAGTACCGAGTTGAGGATATTCTTGGGACTACCCCTTAGTTCTTTTGTACTAAAACCATGCTTCCTTCCCGAAGCCGCCCAGCCCCCAACGCCTTCGCAGAACTGCTATAATTCGCCGAAGGCATTTCGTAACCGCTAGAGGCCAAATGCCCGAATCCTCCTCGGCAAAACGAGCACGCCAGCCGCAGCCCGCTTCCCAACCTCCCCGATTCATCGTTATTGAAGGCCCGCTTCGCGTCGGAAAGACCACACTCGCGCGCGTATTAGCCGAGCGGCTGCACGCGCGGCGAATCTACGATTGCGAGGACAATCCCTTTCTGCCGGATTTTTACGCCGAAAAGCGGGGCGCAGCGTTTCGCTCGCAACTCTATTTCCTGATCGAGCGCCAGAAACGCATTCGCGAAGCGCTGGCGGCGGAATTGCCGGGACCAGTGATCAGCGATTTTCTAATGGAAAAAGACAGAATCTTCGCGAACCTGAACCTCGACGATGCCGAGTTGAAACTGTATGAGCGCTACTACGAAGCGTTGACTGCCGAATTGCCGCAACCCGACCTGGTGATCTATCTTCAGGCCAAACCGGAAGTGCTGCGCGCACGCATCGCCAAGAAAAAAGCCCGCGAGGAGACGCAGATTTCCCCGCAATATGTGGAAGAAGTCTCACGGGCCTACGAACACTTTTTCTTCCACTATGAAGGCGCCGATCTGCTGGTCATCGACACGTCGGAGATCGACTTCGTCGAGCGCAGCGAAGACTTGCAGCAGTTGCTGCGCCGGTTACAAGAGCCGGTTAAGGGCACGCAATACTTTTTGCCGCTTGGCGGGTCGGACTGAGCGGTTCGCGCCTTTTTTCTGCAAGACACTATCGTTTGCCAGGGCATCTGGACTAAAGTGCCACAAGGAACGGGTACGCCTTCTGTAGATTTGTCAGGAGAAGCGCATGAGCGAGTGGACACGGCGTAGGTTTTTTACGACCACCTTGGCGGGAGGAGCAGTCGCCGGTGGTTTGGGGCTGCTCGGCAAGGATTTGATTGGCGAAGAAGCGTTGGCCGCAGACCCGGGCGTTGCAGCGCAAGGTGGCGGCAAGCGACCCGTGATTATCTCTTCCGCAAATGGCGTGAAGGCGCTGAGCAAAGGCATGGACATTCTGCAAAGCGGCGGCGACACGCTCGATGCGGTTGTTGCTGCAGTGACCGTTGTGGAAGACGATCCAAATGACGATTCCGTCGGCTACGGCGGACTCCCGAACGAAGAAGGCGTGGTGGAACTGGACGCCAGCGTGATGCACGGACCGACGCGGCGGGCGGGAAGCGTCGCCTCGGTACAAAAGATCAAGAATGTGGCGCGGCTGGCGAAAACCGTAATGGAGCGGACCAACCACGTCATGATCGTAGGCGATGGCGCTCGGCGCTTCGGCGTGGCGGAAGGCTTCGAAGAGATGAACCTGCTCACCGAGCATTCTCGCAAGATTTGGCTGGCGTACAAAGCGCGCACCAGTTTCAACTGGCGGCCGGGTACGGATAGCCCGGAATGGAAGGAACATGTTTCCGAGCTGTTTGACCACGATCCCGCGCAAACGGCTTATGCGATCCGGGTCATCGAGCATCCTCCGACCGGCACCATCAATTGCCTTGGCGTGAACGCGAAGGGCGAGGTCAGCGGAACGACCACGACCTCCGGTCTAGCCTGGAAAATCCCCGGACGCGTCGGCGATTCCCCGGTGGTTGGCGCAGGGCTTTTTGTCGATGGCGATGTTGGCGGCGCGGGCTCCACCGGCAAGGGTGAGGAAAACATCAAGATTTCCGGCGGCCACACCATCGTGGAAATGATGCGCAAAGGCATGAAACCAGCGGATGCTTGTCTGGAGGCCATGGGCCGCGTGGTGCGCAACTACAATGGCGACAAAAAGCGCCTGGGCACTTTTCACCTGTACTACTACGCCGTGAACAAGGATGGCGAGTATGGCAGCGCGTCTTTGTGGAAGAACGGCTACGAACCAGGCAAGGTAGCGAAATTCGCGGTCTGCGACGGCGGCGAGGGACGACTGGAGAATTGCAAAACCTTTTACGACGAAGTCAGCCAGGAAAAGGACTGATTCCCCGCGTTCTCCAGCAGTGTGGCGTACCCGTGTCGTATTCTAGAAGGTCATGGACCAGGTCAATGTTCTGATTATTGGCGGCGGCGTGGTTGGGTGTGCGATTGCCGAAGCGCTTTCGCGCCGCTGGCCAGATATTTTTCTCGTCGACAAGAACCCGAAGTTTGGCATGGCCACGAGCACGCGCAATAGCGGCGTGATTCACTCCGGCATCTACTACCCCAAAAATTCGCTAAAGGCTCGGCTCTGCGTCGAAGGTAACCGCCTGACCAAGGAATTTTGCGCGAAGCACGGGGTGCCGCACCGCACCACCGGCAAACTGGTCGTTGCGAAAGTCAAAGAAGAAGAGGCGGACCTGCTCGCGCTGAAAGAGAAGGGCGAAGGCAACGGCGTAGAAGGCTTGCGAATTCTGGACGCCGCCGGAATTCGTGAGACAGAGCCCCACGTCCGTGGATTCGCGGCACTCGACGTGCCTTCCACAGGCATTTGCTCTTCGGAAGAGCTCGTCCACGCTTACGCCCGCGTTGCGGAAAACCAAGGCGCGAACTTGCTGACGCATGCCAAGGTCGAATCCCTGGAACCGCGCAATGAGCTGGTGCGCGTGGGGCTGCGCATTGGCGACGAAGAGAATGCTGAGGTGGAAACCGTCGAAGCACGCTGCGTTATCAACGCCGCTGGGCTGCAATCGGATGAAGTGGCATGTTTCCTGGGACCGCGGCCTTGGAACATTTACCCGGTGCGCGGCGAGTATTGCGAAATTCGCGGGCCTCATGCACAACTGGTGAACAACCTCGTCTATCCGCTTCCGCATAAAGACGGTCTGACCCTGGGGCTACACTTTACCAAGACGCTTTGGGGAACCCTGCTACTGGGTCCTACTGCCAAGTATGTCGACGGAAAAGAGAACTACGAACGCGAGCGTATCACCGTGCCGGAATTTGCCGCCGACGTCAAAACCATGGTGCCGGAGATTGAAGAGAGCGACCTGCAGCTGGCCTACAGTGGATTGCGGCCAAAGCTCGTGCCTCCCGATGGCGCGGGCATCGCCGATTTTGTAATTGAGCCCGATCGTGAAGTGCCTCAAGTCATTCAGTTGGTAGGAATCGAGTCCCCCGGGCTAACCGCCGCACCCGCGATCGCGAAGCACGTGGCCGCCTTAGTTGCTTCAATCTTGAGCTGAATCCTTTTAGGGACCGCCTTCCGAGGCGGTCCGCAATCCGTCCGCGAGTGGAGGACGATTGGGTGAAGCTCGATCGAATGGACGGCCTCAGAAGGCCATCCCTACAGCTACTCGACCACCACGCGCACGAATTTCTTCTTACCGGCACGCAAGAGAAACTGAATTGGTTGGCTCAGGTCGATCTCTTTGCGAGGATCCTCGACACAGGCTTCATCGATTTCCACGCCGCGCTGCTTGATCAGGCGCTCCGCTTCACTTCTTGAAGACACAAGCTTCAGTTCCACGAGCAGCGCTGTCAGCTTCCTGGCTGGCCCTCGCGATATTTTCTCGACAGGAGCCTCGGCAGGAGCTTGGCGGTCGCGAAACACTCGCTGGAAATTGTCGGCGGCTTTGCGGCCGGCGTCGTTGCTGTGAAAATCGCCGACCACTTCTTCGGCCAGCCGCATCTTCGCATCCATGGGATGCAGCTTTCCGCTCCCAACTTCCTTTTTCAACTCCGCGATTTCCTGTGGCGTTCGGTCGGTCACAAGCTCGTAGTACGTCCACATCAACTCATCCGGAATGGACATGAGCTTGCCGAACATTTCCCCGGGCGGCTCGTTGATGCCGACATAGTTGCCGAGGCTCTTGGACATTTTGCGTTCGCCATCGAGTCCCACCAGGATCGGCATGGTAAAGACAACCTGCGGCGAAAGCCCATACTCGCGCTGGATTTCGCGGTGCACCAGAATGTTGAATTTCTGTTCGGTCGCGCCTAGTTCAACGTCGGATTTGAGCTCCACTGCGTCGTAAGCGGTGAGCAGCGGGTAGAGGAGCTCGTGCACAGAAATGGGAGTGTTGTTGGCGAGCCGCGAGCGAAAATCCTCGCGCTCCAGCATGCGCGCCAGCCGGTAGTGCCCGCACAGGCGCACCACCTCGTAGCTGGACATTTTGCCCAGCCATTCGCTGTTGAAGCGCACTTCCGTCTTGTCACGATCGAGAATCTTGTAGACCTGATCGAGGTACGTCTTCGCGTTGGCGTCAACTTCTTCGCGACTCAACGGTGGCCGCGTCTCCGAACGGCCAGTAGGATCGCCAATCATCGCCGAAAAATCGCCAATCAAGAATACCGCGGTGTGACCCATGTCCTGAAAATGTTTCAGCTTCCGCAACACCACGGTGTGGCCGAGGTGTATGTCGGGTGCCGTCGGGTCGACGCCGAGATAAACGCGCAGCGGCTTGCCGGTCTTCGTCGAATTGACAAGCTTCGCCTTCAGCTCCTCGTCCGGAATAATCTCCGCCGCGCCCTTTTTCAGGTAGGCGAGCTGTTCTTCCACCGGCTTAAAGTCGTTCGTGATCATGTTCTCCGTTTAACCCTGAAGCACGCGGCGGCCTTCGATACGATATTTTCCTTCCAGAACAATCTTCACCGCTTCACTGTAAATGCGATGTTCTTCTTTCAAGATGCGCTGCGAGAGCGCATGTTCGTCGTCCGCGTCGAGCACCGGAACGACCGCTTGCAGAATGATCGGCCCGGCATCCAGATTTTCGTCGACGAAATGCACCGTGCAGCCCGCAAACTTTACTCCGTGATCCAGAGCCTGCTTCTGCGACTCCAGCCCTGGAAACGACGGCAACAGCGAAGGGTGAATGTTCAGAATTCTTTGCGGGAACGCCGCAACGAAATAAGGCGAAAGCAAGCGCATGTACCCCGCCAGGCATATCAGGTCTACCTTGTGCTCCTGTAGAACAGCCACCACCTGACGGTCGTACGCCTCGCGCTGCAATCCTTTTGATGGAATCATGCGGGCCGGAATTCCGCGCGCTTCCGCCTTTTTTAGCCCCAGCGCTTCCGGCTGATTACTGATGACCATCGCGATTTCGGCGCCCGGAATGCGCCCGCCAGCGACACTATCCGCCAGCGCCTCGAAATTCGACCCGCGGCCACTTAACAGCACGCCGATTCGCTTCGTCATAAACAAAAAACGTTAACACACCTATGGAGGCTCGCCAAATGGCGCTCGCGGCACGAAAAGAATCGTTGCGCCACAGAAAAAGAGGGCGTAGAGTGTTGAGGCGCGTGGCGAATAAAAAGCGAATTATCAGGAGCACACTATGCCCGCTACTCGACGGCAACTCGGCGATCTCATTTCCATCGGCCCCAAGATGTTGCGCGATTTCGAAATGCTGGGAATTCGTTCCGTGGCGCAACTCGCGAAGCAAAACCCGAAGACCATGTATTCAAGACTGGAGCGCCTGACTGGCCAGCGCCAGGATCCGTGCGTGCTCGATACGTTCCAGGCCGCTGTAGCACAAGCGCGCAATCCTCGTCTGCCGGTAGAAAAGTGCCAGTGGTGGTATTGGAGCCGGGTGCGCAAGGCGAAGGCTTAAACTCCATCCGTCATTCCGAGCGAAGCGCGGTACTCTTTTCCATCGCACGGTTTTCGTGCGATGAATCTCTCTTCGGTCATGCAAGGCTTAATGCGCCGGAGTAGACAAGCCGCGCTTTGCCAGTGTCCCCTCGTTCGATCCGGCCAATGCGGAAGAATTTTTCGCGGCGGCGCTTCAGGTCGGCTTCTGCTTCTTTCACAAACTCGGCCGGCACGATCACGATCATGCCGATACCCATATTGAAGCACTGCAGCAGTTCGTCGGTTTCAATCTCACCGAGCTTTGCCAAATACTTGAAAATCGGCGGAATCGGCCAGGCGTCGAGATCGATGATGGCCTTCACGCCGCTTGGCAGCACGCGCGGCAAGTTTCCGGGAATGCCGCCGCCAGTAATGTGCGCCATGGCGGAAACCCAGCCCTTGGCCAGCAGGTTTTTCACTGCCGGCGCGTAGCACAGGTGCGGCTTGAGCAGTTCCGCGCCAATCTTGTTTCCGACTTCCGCGACATACGTTTCGGGCCTCAACTTCGTCACTTCAAAAACAAGTTTGCGCGCCAGCGAATAGCCGTTCGTGTGCAGGCCTGCCGACGGCAAGCCCAGCAGCGTATCACCCGGCTTCACCGATTTTCCGCTGAGAATCTTTTTGCGTTCCACCGCGCCCACGATGAAACCTGCCAGGTCGTATTCGCCCGGCGGATAGAATCCCGGCATCTCGGCCGTCTCTCCGCCGATTAAAGCGCAACCCGCTTTGCGGCAGGCGCGGCTCATGCCATCCACCAACTGTTCGACCACGTCGGGCTCGAGCTTCCCCATCGCCAGGTAATCGAGAAAGAAGAGCGGTTCGGCCCCCTGCACCAGAATGTCGTTCACGCAATGATTGACCAGGTCGCCGCCAACAGTGGAGTGGACTCCCATGGCCATGGCGATCTTCAGCTTTGTCCCGACACCATCGGCGCTGGACACCAGCACGGGTTCTTTCCACCGCTTGCCGTCTAACGCGAACAGCGCGCCGAAACCGCCAATGCCTCCCAGCACGGCCGGGGAAAACGTTTTGCTCGCAAGATGGCGGATGCGCTGCTTGGCATCATCAGCGACAGCGATATTGACTCCCGCATCGGCGTATTTCATCGAGGGCCGCCTTCAAGATTCAACTGCTTCGTAATGCTGCGTTCGGTTCATGGCCTCTTGGGGCACCGAGGGCCATTATACGAGTCAAGCGACTCCAGGCGGGCGGTCACTTCCGGGCACCGCAGCCTCACGATCTGGGCAACGCGAGGCCGTCTACAGCTTAAAACACATGGAACAGTCTGCGCCACCGGACAGTGCCGGGGTGGATGATGGCGTTGGCGTAGGCCAGAAAGCGCGCGCCAATATCCCCGTTCCAGGCGTCCTTCGGCGCGTTCAGCGACATATAGATAATTACCGGGGTGCCGAGAATGTCCTTGCGCGGGACGCAACCCCAGAAGCGGCTATCGTAGGAATTTTCGCGGTTGTCGCCCATCGCGAAATAGCAATCCTCGGGCACCTTGTACGGGAACTTTACGTCCTGATAGCCACGCGGAGCTTGCCCGGGTGGCGCGGGCTCCGTCGGTCCAAGAGTGTAATTCTCATTCAGACGATTGCCGTTCACCCACACTGACCCGTCGCGGACATCGACCACATCCCCCGGCAGGCCGATCACGCGCTTCACGTAATCCGGCTGTGTCGGATCAAACGGCGGCTTGAAAATAATAATCTGCTGGCGTTTCGGATTGCGCCACAGCGGCATGTGAATGTTGGTGAAAGGAATGCCGGCGTCATAGCCGACGCGGCTCATGATCAGGTGGTCGCCGATGAGCAGTGTATCTTCCATCGACCCGGAGGGAATCACGCGCGCCTGCCCCAGCGTGCCATTGATCAGCATGAACGCGAGGATGACCCAGAACCACGCGATGATTTCGCTTTTGACGCGGTCCCCGAATGGCGGCTGCGGCGCCGGGGGCGCGTCATTCCCTTTCTTCGCTGCAGTTGTGTCAGCTTTCACGATTCACCTTGTCTATTCAGGGCCACTACGAAATCTTGCGGCGAGCGCGGCGGCGGATCAGCGAGGCGCTTCGAACAGCCTCTTCCAACGAATGCGGCTGGGATGAAAGAGCGCTCCGGCATAAGCGACGAAGCGATTAGCAATGTTGCCGTTCCAGGAGTCTTCCGTGCCTTCGACCGACATGTAGATCGCCACAGGCGTGCCGAGGATATAGTCGCGCGGCACAGGCCCCCAGAAGCGGCTGTCGTAGGAATTGCCGCGATTGTCGCCCATCACGAAGTATGAATTGGCCGGGACAAGATACGGGAAGTGCATGGGCTGAAAGCCACGCGGTGTTTCCCAAGCAGGGACCGTTTCCGTCGGCCCTGTCGTGTATTTCTCCTGCAGTCTTTGACCGTTCACAAAAACGGATCCGTCACGAATATCCACCAGGTCGCCCGGCAAACCAATCACGCGCTTGATCAAATCGGTCTGATTCGGCGCATACGGCGGCTTGAAGATAACAATCTGTTGCCGCCGGGGTTGGCGCCAGAGCGGCACGTGAATATTCGTGAAAGGAATGCCGGCATCGTAGCCAACTTTGCTCATGATCAGGTGATCGCCGACGAGCAACGTGTTCTCCATCGAGCCCGACGGAATCACGCGCGCCTGGCCCAGGGTGCCGTTGATCAGCAGGAACACCAGTACCACCCAGAACCACGCGATGGCCTCGTTGCGCACCCGCTCTTGCAGAGTCGGTGTCGTTTTCGATGTTTCCTCGCTTGTAATCTTTTTCGACTTTGCGTCAGTCTTCACGTTGCACCGTTACCGCCTCGTCCAGTTTAACCAGTCCGTTTCCTTCCCGCACTTCCAACTGCACCAGGTCCGTTGGATACACTCCCGTGTAGCACGACGTACAGAAGTTGCCCTCCGTATCATTCACCGCCTGGCGCAAGCCTTGAAGCGAGACGTAACCAAGCGAATCCGCGCCCAGGAACTTGCGGATCTCCTCCGGCGTGTTCGCCGAGGCGATCAACTCCTCGCGCGTTGGCGTGTCTACGCCGTAGTAGCACGGCGAAATGGTTGGCGGGCAACTGATGCGCATATGAACTTCGGTCGCGCCCGCTTCCCGGACCATGCGCACCAGCTTGCGGCTGGTGGTGCCGCGCACGATCGAATCGTCTACCAATACGACGCGCTTTCCGGCGATTAAGTTCCGTACCGGGTTGAGTTTGAGCTTCACGCCAAAATTGCGGATCGCCTGCGAAGGCTCGATGAACGTCCGGCCGATGTAATGGTTGCGAATCAGCCCCATACGGAAGGGGATTTTCGATTCGAGCGCAAAGCCAATCGCCGCTGGTACGCCGGAGTCGGGAATCGGCACCACCATGTCGGCCTCAACGGGATGTTCCCGCGCGAGCAACCGGCCAAGCATTTCCCGGGACTCATTCACCGACCGGCCAAACACCAGGCTGTCTGGCCGCGAGAAATAGACATGCTCGAAAATGCAGAACTGCAGCGGTTTTGGCGCGCTAAAGTGGATCGTTTCCAGGCCCGCTCGCGAGATGCGCACCATTTCGCCAGGCTCGATGTCCCGCACATATTGCGCATTGATCAAATCGAATGCACAGGTTTCCGATGCTACCGCCCAGGCGTCCGACCCATCCGGCGCGGTTAGTTTACCCAGCGCCAGCGGACGGAAGCCCCGTGGATCGCGCACCGCGTAGAGTTCTTCCGGCGTCAGCACCAGAAGCGAATACGCTCCTTCCACCTGGTTCAACGCGTCGCCCAGCGCACCCGAAAAGTTGCGCGCTTGCGACTTCGCAATCAGATGGACGATCACTTCCGTGTCACTGTTGGTCTGGAAAATCGAGCCGCGATGCTCGAGCCTACGCCGCCATTCGCCGGCATTCGTCAGGTTGCCGTTGTGCCCCACGGCGACCTTGCCCTTATTGCAATCGATCATGATGGGCTGCGCGTTCAGCAGCGCTTTGTCACCCGCAGTGGAATAGCGCGTGTGTCCAATCGCACTGGAGCCGGGAAGCTTCGCCAAGACCGAAGGCGAGAAAATCTCTTCCACTTCCCCCATGGCCCGGTGCATGTACAGATCGTTGCCCGTACTCGAAACAATCCCCGCCGATTCCTGCCCGCGATGCTGCAGCGCGTATAGTCCGAGATACGTCAGGTTCGCCGACTCGGGATGGCCAAACACGCCGAACACGCCACATTCGTCGTGAAATCGATCGTCCGCAGATGCCAGTTTCGGGTTCATGAAAGTTTCAAATTGCGTTCAAGAGAGTTCGCCCAGGTGTCTTGCAGCGTCGGAACTTCCGCCGTGATCACCGCGCACCCCTTGTATTCGATGCGCAGAGCATTGTCCCGCGTCACTTTGCCGATTTCGCGGGCCCCTACTCCATATTGTCGCGCAGTCTCGAGAACCGCGGCAACATTTCCTTGCGAGACGGAAACCATCGCGCGAGCCCCGCGTTCGCCGAAAAGCGCGTCCTCAGCGTTGACATCGCCGTCAACGGAAATTCGTGCGCTGAGACCACCCGAGGCAAAGCAAGACTCCGCCACGGCTACGGCGAGCCCACCGTCGCTCAAGTCGTGAGCGGATTGCACCGTTCTCGCTTCGGCGAGCGCGACCAGACAGTCGATCAACCGCTTTTCCGCCGCAAGATCAATCGCTGGAGGTTCACCGGCCACGATGCCGGCAATCGCCTTCGAATACTCGGACGACGAAAACTCCCGCGCAGGTGTGGCTCCGGGCTTCAGCCCAGCATCTGCCGCGCTCGCTCCATCGAGCAACACAATGGTGTCGCCTTCCTGGCGAAACGCCACTTTCAGCACATCGTCAGCGTGTTCCAGGATGCCCAAAATGCCGATCACCGGCGTAGGATAAATGGATTTGCCGAGCGTCTCGTTGTAGAAGCTGACGTTGCCGCCGGTAATCGGAGCGCCGAGCGCCACACAAGCCTCGCCCACGCCATCGATTGCTTGCGAGAACTGCCACATCACTTCCGGCTTTTCCGGGCTGCCGAAATTCAGGCAATTCGTCGCCGCGATCGGCCGCGCCCCGGAAGCGGCCACGTTGCGCGCCGCTTCAGCCACCGCGTGCATGGCGCCGACTTTCGGATTCAAGTAGCACCACCGGCCGTTTCCGTCGGTCGCCAGCGCCAAGGCCCGTTTCGTTTCTTTGACCCGCACCACCGCCGCGTCGCTGGCTCCTGGCCCCGCCAGTGTATTCGTGCGCACCATGCTGTCGTACTGCTCGGTGATCCAATGCTTCGAAGCGATCGTCGGAGATGCGAGTAATTTCGTGAAGTTCGCAGTCAGGTCCGTGCCTTCAGGCGCGAACTGGAACCAGTCCTTTTCCCTTTCGTTGCGCGGCGCAGCCTGTGCGA
>Ga0207777_1000070_pt1 | contig 20359 bp, 19 predicted proteins | sample LuqExpMetageno35_FD_187793 | JGI IMG/M metagenome (GOLD analysis project Ga0207777, IMG submission 187793) | Tropical forest soil microbial communities from Luquillo Experimental Forest, Puerto Rico - Sample 35 (SPAdes) | ecosystem: Environmental > Terrestrial > Soil > Tropical forest ...
ATTTTTGAAAGCGCTGATCGACCCAAACGATAATCGCATTATCGGTTTTACGATGATCGGGCCTGAAGCGGGGGAAGTCATGGCCGTCGTGCAGATGGCCATGCTCGCTGGATTTCCCTACACCGTATTGCGCGATGCTGTTCTTACCCATCCGACCATGGCGGAAGGGCTAAACCCGCTTTTCTCGGTGTAGCGCACGTCACTAAGGACATGACGCCGCCTGACGTTACCCTTCAAACAGGCTGATGATCGAAGACACATTTTACGAACAGTCGACAAGCGGCTTGGCGCGACATGGTGAATCGCTCTCATGCCTAATATCTGCTTTCGAAGTTCCCTTTCGTTTCACCTTTAGCGGCGGGGGAGCTTATCCTCGTCCTCACACCTCCGCGCGTGCGATAACGTCCATCAGTTCGGCGATTTTTCGTCGCTGGTCGGCCTTGTTGCCGGACGCAATGGCGTGTGACACGCAATGCGACACATGATCGCGGAGAATCTCATCCTGGACGCGGCGCAATGCCGTACGAACCGCCACGATGAGCGTTACGATGTCGATGCAGTAGCGGTCTTCCTCAACCATCCGAGCGATCCCGCGCACCTGGCCCTCGATGCGACTAAGACGCTTCACACAGGATGCCTTGCTGTCTTTTTGCATGATTGTTATATACCCCCCATGGGTATTATTGGCAAGTCCCGGGAAGGACAATCGCCATGGCTGCGCAACATCCTCCAGCTACTCAAGAAAAAAAGAGCACTGACTCGAATCAGCCTGGATCGAACCCAGCCGTGCATGATCCGGTTTGCGGGATGACGATCAATCCTGATACCAGCCGGCACCGATATGAATTCAAAGGACAGAACTATTACTTTTGTTCAGCCGGTTGCCGCGCAAAATTTACGGCTGATCCTCGAAAATATTTAGCGGGCTTGCAGACATCGAAGACTGAGGCTGCACCTGAGGGCGCGATCTACACCTGTCCGATGCATCCGCAAATCCGCCAACTCGGACCCGGCAGTTGTCCGATCTGTGGCATGGCCTTGGAACCGGAGGTAGTGAGCGCCCAACCGGCACGAAACCCCGAAATTGTCGACATGACCCGCCGTTTTTGGGTTGGACTCGTGCTTGCCATTCCTGTGCTTGCATTGGAGATGGGAGGTCACATCACCAACTTGCATATGTTTCTTAGCCAAATCTGGTCGAACTGGCTTCAATTTATGCTTGGCACCCCAGTGGTCCTCTGGGCCGGTTGGCCGTTTTTCGTGCGCGCTTGGCAGTCTCTAGTCACACGCAATCTCAACATGTTTACGCTCATCGCGATGGGGACGGGCATTGCTTGGTTGTATAGTGTGGTCGCGATTATCGCGCCCGGCATTTTCCCGCCAACATTTCGCGGCCCGGACGGGGCAGTTGCGGTCTACTTTGAAGCAGCCACCGTCATCACCGTGCTCGTTCTTCTCGGACAGGTGCTGGAACTTCGCGCACGCGAGCAAACATCCGGTGCGATCCGTGCCCTACTTGATCTCGCGCCAAAAATGGCGCGCCGCTTCAATGCCGACGGCAGTGAGGAGGAGGTTTCACTCGACTTGGTTATAGTCGGCGATCGATTGCGTGTACGCCCAGGTGAGAAGGTTCCCGTCGACGGCGAGGTAGTTGAGGGCCGTTCATCACTCGATGAATCGATGGTGACCGGCGAATCGATGCCGGTGACCAAGGAAAAAGGCTCCAAAGTGATTGGTGGCACGCTTAACACAACGGGAAGCGTTATCATGCGCGCCGAGAAGGTCGGCCGTGACACGATGCTCGCGCAAATTGTGCAAATGGTTGCGGCTGCGCAGCGCTCGCGCGCACCAATTCAAAGGCTTGCGGATCAGGTATCTGGCTGGTTCGTGCCGACAGTGATCCTTATCGCTCTGATCGCATTCGCGGTTTGGTCTATCTATGGACCCGCACCACGGTTTGCCTACGGGCTTGTCGCTGCGGTCACGGTTCTCATCATCGCCTGCCCCTGCGCTCTCGGACTGGCGACGCCTATGTCGATCATGGTGGGCGTGGGTCGCGGTGCCCGCGCGGGAGTCCTGATTAAAAATGCCGAAGCGCTCGAGCGGATGGAAAAGATTGACACTCTCGTCGTCGACAAAACGGGAACGCTCACAGAGGGTAAACCAAAGGTCATCAGCATCGTTCCTGTTGGAGCATTCAATGAAAGTGAACTCTTGCGGTTCGCTGCGAGCGTCGAGCAGGCAAGCGAACATCCGCTGGCGCAGGCCATCGCCGAAGCTGCCAATGAACGAAACATTTCGGTAGCCCAGGTTAAAGGTTTTGACGCACCAACTGGCAAAGGTGCCATAGGCGTTGCCGAGGGCAGGCGCGTTGTCATCGGCAACCCGAAATTCCTGCATGAATTGAACATTCAAACCACCGAACTAGATGCGGACGCAGAGCGGCTGCGTGGTGAGGGCGCAACGGTCATTTATCTTGCTGTTGATGGAAAGGTGTCCGGCATTATCGCAATTGCCGATCCCGTCAAACGGACAACGCCTGACGCGCTAAAGTTTCTCACGCAGGATCACGTCAGGGTTGTCATGCTCACGGGCGACAATAAAACGACAGCGCAGGCTGTGGCTCGACGGCTCGGCATCAGCGACGTGGAAGCGGAGGTTCTCCCGGATCAAAAGAGCGCAGTCGTCGAAAAGCTGCGTCACGAGGGGCGCAAAGTCGCGATGGCAGGCGATGGCGTCAATGATGCACCCGCGCTGGCGGCGGCCGAAGTCGGTATTGCCATGGGAACGGGGACGGATGTCGCAATCGAAAGTGCCGGCGTCACCCTGTTAAAAGGCGACCTCACCGGCATCGTGCGCGCGCGCCGGCTCTCTGCAGCAACGATGCGAAACATTCGGCAAAACCTTTTCTTTGCCTTCATCTACAACGCGGCGGGCGTTCCCATCGCCGCAGGAGTGTTGTACCCGCTTTTCGGTATCCTGCTCTCACCCATCATCGCAGCGGCGGCTATGGCTTTGTCGTCGGTCAGTGTGGTGAGCAATGCACTGCGGTTGCGCCATGTTCGGCTTTAGGCAGCTTGTGCTTGTGGTTTAGATTGCAGAGCGATCTTAATATCGCGGTTACCGCGATGTCCGGCTTGAGATAAAAAATGATAGCCGGGCGCACGAGAGCAGGCGTCTGGCAACACTTGAAGGAGGGATCACCATGAAACGGATTATTTTCGCGCTAGTTGCGGTTGGCGCGCTGGCCGGCGCGGTCGCCACCACGGCTCCTGTATCTGGACAATCGCACGGCGAGGCTGCGCCGATCTACGGGATCAAACTTCCTCAAGGATACCGTGACTGGCACTTGATCTCAGTCAAGCAACTGACAGGAAACAAACTCAAGCAGTTGCGCGCCCAATTGGGCAACGATATCGCGATAACGGCCTTTCGGGAAGGGAAGCTCCCGTTCCCGGACGGGTCAATCATTGCCGCGGTGCATTGGAATGAGGTCTCGTCGGATGCAGACAACAAGATCTTAGCCAGCGGTTTTCCCGACGCCGGCCTCGAATCTTCCTTCGCCGGGTCCGCCGTGAATGTTCAATTCATGGTCAAGGACTCAAAAAAGTACGCCGCGTCCGGCGGCTGGGGATACGCCGACTTCACGAACGGCAAACCTGGCGATGAGGCGCTGCACAAAACCTGCTTCCCCTGCCACCTGCCTGCCAAAGATCACGACTACGTTTTTACTCACTACGCACCTACGCCATGAACTGAAGCACGCGCCGATATCTTGGCGGATCAATTTTTTGGATGCCGCAAACGCGGCGGTGGACAACTACTAAGGAGACGGCGACATGGATAGGCGTACTTTTGTGGGTTTGACGGCTGCGACGGCGGCAAGTTCGCTTCTGCCACCTGCCGCTTTCGCGCAGACTACGCCCAAGGCAAAAAATGTCGTGCTGGTGCACGGTCTTTTTGCCGATGGCTCGAGCTGGTCCGAAGTGATTCCGAGATTGCAGAGTGCGGGGCTCAACGTGACCTCTGTGCAAAACCCCCTGACAACGCTCCCCGAAGCAGTCGATGCAGCCCAGCGCGTGCTCGCGCGCCAGGATGGGCCGACGGTTCTAGCCGGGCATTCGTTTTCCGGAATGATCGTCACCGACGCCGGTGTGCATCCGAACGTCTCGGCGCTTGTCTATGTAGCGGCGCGAGCGCCGGACGCTGACGAAGATTATACAGCCTTGGCCAAGACGTTTCCGACGCCGCCGGCGTCGGCCGGCATCATATTTGACGGCGATGAGGGGCGCCTCAGCGAAGAGGCTTTCCTGCGTGATTTCGCGGGCGACTTGCAGGAAGCGAAGGCAAGGGCGCTCTTCGCGGTGCAGTGGCCGTTTCATAAGGCCCTGCTCACGGGCAAAACCGCCCACGCGGCATGGCGGTCAAAGCCTAGCTGGTACGCCGTGTCCACGGAGGATCGGACCATCAATCCTGATCTCGAGCGCTTCATGGCAAAGCGAATGGGCGCTAAGACGATCGAGGTCAAGGCGAGTCACGTTTCGCTGATATCGCAGCCTGAGACGATTGCGAATCTGATTCTGGAAGCGGCTGGTTGATGTCGGTCGCAGAACCAGGAGAGTGCCCTCATGCTACTGGATCTTCACGTTCGCACTCGTAATTATTCCGCGCCAGAGTGAGATCTCGCGCTCAAGATCGCGCGTCATCTCTTCCGGTGTCGAGGGAATGGCGACGGCAGCTTGCTGCAGGAAAGCTTCCTGCAGCTTGGGCTGAGCGCAGGCGCGCACGACTTCACGATTGAGCCGCTCGACGAGCGGCCGCGGCGTACCGGCGGGCGCTGCGAGTCCCCACCAGTAAGTCATGTCATAACGCGGCACGCCTGCCTCGATGAAAGTCGGTACTTGCGGCAGGAGGGGGCTGCGCTGTTCGCCGGAAACTGCGAGACCGAGCAACGTTCCGCCCTTCACGTGCCCCAAGCCCGCAGCAAGACTAGCAATCGTCATATCGATATGGCCGGCCACCGTCTCTGTGATTGAGGCAGCGACTCCGCGGAACGGGACGTGCAGCGCCTTAATCCCGGCCACGTTGAGGAACAGTTCCATGGCAAGGTGTGCTGATGATCCAGGGCCGCCGGAGCCAAAAGTCAGCTTGCCGGGATTCTGTTTGCCGAACTCAACCAGCTCGGAGAGGGTCTTTGGTCCAAGACTGGGTCGCACCAAAAGAATGGACGGGGACACCGCAATGCGGCTGATTTGCGCTAAGTCGCGGACCGGATCGTAACCGAGGTTGGGATAAAGACCCGGAGAAATAGCAAGCGAGGTGTCGGTCAGCAGCAGCGTGTAACCATCCGGTGCCGAACGAACTACTTCCAAAGCTCCGATAGTTCCGCCGGCGCCACCTTTATTTTCGACAATTACGGGTTGGCCGATCTTTTCCGAGAGCTCATGCGCTATCAGGCGCGCAGATGTGTCGGTAAAGGCGCCGGGCACGAACGGCACCACGATGCGCACCGTACGGTTTGGCCAATCGGACTGACCAAAGGCGGAGGCGACAACGGCAAAGGGTGCAAAAGCGGCAGTACGAAGCAGGCACCGGCGATTCATGATCTTGTTCCTCGGGTACTGACGGCGGGGCCACCGACGACTGCACGCCAGCGCGCCAAAGGGCTGGCCCGCAACGTCGTGTCGATGAAATGGGTGAAGTTTTCATCCAGTGGAATCGAGGCAACCGTGTGCACTTGTGAAGTGTTGAGAGCTATCAAGCCACCCTCTACCATGCTGGCTTGGCCCTGCGGCGAGAGTACATAGCAAAGAAAGGCCCTCGCCGCCTCAGGGTTCGGCGCGTGGCGCGGAATAAAAGCTACGCGGCTCACGGCTAAAGCGGGCTGAGAGTTGCGGTCGGCGCGCCGGAACGAAGGAAGCCCGCCGAGCTGAAATTAAGCGGATGTGGAATCGGTTGCATTCAGCGTCCAGCGACCGCACTGGTAAGCGGGCTTAGTTTCTTACGACCGTCTTTAACGAAGATCCTGTTGCAGCTCGGTAAGTCCCGCGCCGAAGGCAAAGTGTCGATCGATTGCAGAGTCTCGAAAAGCCGTTTTGCGTCTTTCTCCGCATGCGTGCGCGCGGTGCAGCTTCTGAACTTCTCCCAAAGCTCGTCACGGTTAAGCGGGTCGTAAGCATGGCCCCGAATTCTCGCAATTGTACCACTGTCGAGCATTTCACCGCTGTTGAGACGGATCACCACTCGCTCGGTCGGCGAGTGAGCCGGATCCCGGGGGTCGTATTCGTCTACCGGATTGAGCTTAACCTTCGGGAAGAAGGACTGGATGTCGGGCCGTTGCACCACGGCGTCAGTAAGATCGGCTACATCCATGTGTCCTAAAATAGCGGCGGCGGCCATCGCAAACTGCTCGCTGAACTTGGCTTCAAGACCCGTCTGCGGTCGCTCGTTGACCAACACGCTGGTCTGCCCCTTGCCCATGGTCACTTCAATTTCAGCGATGTCGTGTGGCTTCACCTTGCGGGCGGTCAGCATTTTCACTGCGGCATCGAAAGATCGATGCATGAAGTAGCAGGTCGGATATTTCTTGATGCACAAGCGCTGCCTCACCAGGTACCATTCTGTGCCGACGCGTGTCGGTGAATCCCGATCCGGCGTCATGTCCGGTGAAAACGCAGTAAGGAAGCCTTGCGGATTTTCTAGCGCGTCGGCCCCTGCGGTCATTCCAGCCACCGCCAAGCGCGTCGCCACTAAGCCGTCACGGGCTGCGCGTCCTGCATGATATGGCTTCGTCATCGTTCCGAAATTTGCGCCAAGACCGCCGGCATGACTCGCTGCGATTGCCAGCGCGGTTGCGGCACGGTCCGCTGGCGGGCGATGCAGCACTGCGGTCGCGGCGGCGGCGCCTACCACGCCGAAGACCGAAGTCGGATGCCATCCTTTACGGTGATAATTCGAGCTACGCCGGAGCAGCTCGGCCCAAACTTCATACCCCGCAACATAGGCAGTCACTAGATCGCGGCCGCTTGAGCCGAGCATTTCGCCTTCCGCCAGCAGCGCCGGAACCATAACTGCACTCGGATGACCGGAGAGTGACTGATCGTCGTAATCGAGCGCGTGCGCAGCGACGCCGCCAATTAGCGCCGCGTTCGGCGCGCTGGCATAAACGGACGACAAACAGGTACGCGCCTCGCGTCCGGTGTCTTGCTCGATGAACGTGCGGCGCGCGATTTCAACCACCGGCTCCTCGATGCCGACCATAATCACACCGATCGTATCGGTAAATGCGTCGCGCACGAGCGCCAATGAGTCGGTCGGCAAGTCATCAAATTGAATCTTTGCGAGGAATTTTCCCAAGTCAGCGGTCAGGTTGCTCATCTTTTCAGTCCACTATCTGGTGTGTTGAACTTCTATCGTTTGATGGCCTTGAAGCGGCGGACCTGTTCGGTGATTGCCCTTTCGACCGGAAGCCGTTCGATGCTGCTCGCACCATAGAAACCGTGACAATCGGGACATTTGCGTAAGATGTAGGAGACGTCGTCTGGCGCCGCGATTGGTCCGCCGTGGCAGAGGACGATGACATCGGTGCGAACCACCTTTGCAGCCGCAGTCCAGTCGCCGATTTGAGCCGCACATTCGTCAAGGCTCATCGTGGTTTGCGCGCCGGTATGACCGCCGGCAGTAAGTCCGAGATGGCATACCAAAATATCGGCGCCCACCGCCGCCATCGCCTGCGCGTCGGATGCACTGAAAACATATGGTGTGGTTAGCAGATCGGCCTTGTGCGCCAATGAAATGATTTCGACTTCACGTCTGTAAGAGAGGCCAGTTTGCTCCATCGTGGCGCGCAGATCGCCGTCGATGCGGCCGATGGTCGGATAATTCTGTACACCGGCAAAGCCCATTCGCTTCAGATCGTCGAGAAACGGCTCCCAGACTACGAAGGGATCGGTCGCGTTGATGCCGGCGATGACCGGGGTCTCCTGGACGACCGGAAGGATCTCGTTCGCCATATCGAGAAGGATCCGATTGGCATTACCATAGGCTAGCAATCCCGCGCTGGACGGGCGCCCCGCCATGCGGAAACGACCGGAGCTATAGATGATAATGAGATCGGCTCCCGCCAATTCCTCGCACTTGGCCGAAAGCCCGATTCCGGCACCCGTGCCGATAACAGGTTCACCGGCGGCAATCGTACGCCGCAAGCGATCGAGGATTTTTGTGCGCGAAGGACGTGTCATTTCACCACACCGTCATGGCTAGAGACCAAGATACGCGCGGCGAACGAACGGATCGCCGCGCAAGGTTGCGCTCGGCCCTTGTGTCACGATCGTGCCCATCTGCAGAACATAGGCACGGTCGGCGATCTCCAGAGCGAGACGTGCGTTCTGCTCGACCAGCAGCACGCTGACGCCGAGACCGCGGATCCTCTTGATGATTTCGGCAAGCTGCGCGACCAACTTTGGCGCTAGCCCCATCGACGGTTCATCCAGCATCAGAAGCTGCGGCTTTGCCATCAGCCCTCGACCGATGGCGACCATCTGCTGCTCGCCGCCGCTGAGCGAACCTGCATGTTGACGGGAACGTTCGCGCACGCGGGGAAACAGATCGTAGACTTGCTCGAGGCGTTCCGCTAGCTCGCCCGGTGCGCAGGTATAGGCTCCGAGCAATAGATTTTCGTGCACGGTCATGTCGGAGAAAAGGCGACGTCCCTCGGGCACCTGCGAAATACCGGATTGCACGACCTCAGCAGGACGATTGCGCAGCGCGGCCCCCTTGAAACGGATCTCACCGTCGCGCAAAGCCACCAGCCCGGAAATCGTGCGCAGCGTCGTGCTTTTTCCCGCGCCGTTGCTGCCAATCAAACTGACGATCTCGCCGGCGTTGACGGTTAGCGAGATTCCGTGCAGTACGGCCATTCGTCCGTATCCGGCATGCAGCTCAATGACCTCAAGCATCGGCCGTCTCCGTACCGAGATAAGCCTCAATGACATCCGGGTGCGCCGCGGCCGCCGTCGGCGTGCCGTCGAAAATAATGCGACCAAGGCTGAGTACGACAATGCGGTCACAAAGACCCATCACCATACGCATGTCATGCTCGATCACGATGATCGTAAAGCCTGCAGCTCGCAGCCGGCGTATCAAGTCGCACAATTCATCCGTTTCTTCGGCGTTGAGGCCGGCCGCCGGTTCGTCAAGCAAAATCAGTCCAGCTCCGGTCGCCAGCGCGAGGCCAATCTCAAGGCGACGTTGGTCGCCATACGAGAGTGCCGAGGCGGGAAGGTCGCAGCGGCTCTGCAGCCGTACAAGTTGCAGGATCCGATCAACCGTTTGATCGATAGCCGCCTCAGAATCACGGAATCGCTTGTTGCGCAACAAAGCCGCGAGCACGCTGCGGCACGAGCGCAGATGAGTCGCGACGCGGATATTGTCTTGTGTCGAAAGCTCGGGGAACAAGCTGGTGATTTGATAGGTGCGTGTCACCCCGAGCGCCGCGATCGAATAAGGCCGCAGGCCACCGATCTCGCGATTGCAATAGAAGACATCGCCGCCCGTCGGCGCCAACATTCCCGTAATAATATTGAACAGTGTCGTCTTGCCGGCACCGTTGGGCCCAATCAAGCCGACCACCTCTCCGGGCTGTACGTTAAGCGTAACGTCGCTGAGCGCGGTCAACCCTTCGAAGCGTTTGAATACGCCACCGAGCTTGAGTTCGCCAGTTTGCGTGGCCGGAGAAACAATTTCAGCCGCTACGTCCGGTACAGTTGCTACCGACGGCCTGTCGCTCGCCGCCTTCCGCTCTGGTCGCAGGCGGTTCCAGATTCCTGTCAGCCCCTCGGGCACCACCGCGATACAAAAAAGTAGAATGAGTCCGAGCAGCAGATTGCGCGCTGTTTCGGCGACGCGCAGAAGTTCTGGAAGAACGCCGAAGACGACTGAGCCAATGATCGGACCGGGCAACGTGCCGGCGCCGCCGGCGATCAGCATGATGAAGACAACGCCGATATAATGGAAGCCAAGCTCGGTTGGGCTGATGAAGCCGACATAGTGCGCGTAAAAACCGCCTCCCAGCCCAGAGATGACAGCACCTAATACGAAGGCCGCCATCTGATAATGCAGCGGTGAAATTCCCAAGCTGGACGCAAGGCTTTCATTCTCGCGCACGGCGTGCCAGGCACGCCCGATCGGCGAATGCAGTAAGCGATCGAGTCCGAAGATGATAATGGCGATGGTGCTGACGACGGCAATCCGGGTCTGCACATCGCGGCCGACCACGCCGACGCTCTCAGGCAACAACCTCAGCGGCGGCACCAGGGGAATTCCCATCGGCCCGTGCGTTAGCTCGACCCAATTCTGCGCAATGATGTAGATGACATAGGCGAACGCAATGGTGCCGACACCAAAATAGATGCCGCGCAAGCGAAAAGAAAAAAAGCCGATCACCGCTGAGACGGCGCCGGTGATGACGCTGCCGAATGGAATAGCCAGGCCGACGGGGAAAATTGCCTGCGTCGCGAGCAGCGCCGAAGCGTACGCACCCACGCCGAAGAAGACAGGAAAGCCAAAAGCGTGCTGCCCGGCATAACCGAAAATGACGTTGAGCCCGATCGTGGCGAAGGCCAGAATTAGTGATGAATTGATGACATATTGCACGTAAGCGTTCGGCATCAGCGAGGGCAACAGCGCCAGAGCAAGCAGCGACAGCAGCCAAATGCCAGCCCTAGACACGGGATTTACCCCACCGGGATAGGCCCTCAGGATGAACCATCAAAACTGCGAGCATGGTGACGAAAGCGACAAGATCGACGTAGCCTGTTGAGAGGAAGCCCGCCGTCAGGCCTTCCGCCACCCCGAGGATCAGGCCGGAAACAAAGACACCAACAACACTGCCCATCCCGCCCATGACGACGAGAGCGAAGCCTTTCAGCAACGGCAGTTGCCCCATCGTCGGGTAGACATTGAACATCGCGCCAAGTAGCGCACCGGCGGCAGCCGCCAAGGCCGAGCCAAGGCCGAAGGTGAAGGATTGCATCCGATCCGCATCAATGCCCATCAACAGCGCTGCATCGCGATCACGCGCCAGCGCGCGTATAGCCATGCCGCTGCGCGTCCAGCGCAGGAAAGCCGCAAAGGCAGCGATCATTACCAGGGCGACAGCGAAGATGAACAGTTTCTGGCTCGTCAGAAATATTGGGCCGATGACAATGGGCATCGGCGAAAACGGCGATGGGATCGATTGCGGATCCGGTCCCCAAACCAGCTCAGCGCCGTTCTCGAGCATCATCGACACGGCGAAAGTCGACAGAAAGACCATGTAGAACGGCCGCCGCAGCAGCGGACGTACGGCCAAGCGGTCTATGATCACGCCGACGCCGGCGGTCGCGATCATCGCGAGGATGACGGCGGGGAAATAGCCGACGCCGAGCGTCACCACCGCGACATAACAGAAGTAGCCGCCGAGCATGTAGAGCTCGCCCTGGGCCATGTTGATGATCCGCAGAATGCCGAGGATCACCATCAGGCCCATCGCCATCAGAGCGTAGATGGCGCCTACCAAGAGACCGTTGACCACCTGCTGAAGAGCGAGCTCAAACATGCCGAGCCAGCGGCTTAGCGCACGAGGTGGTAGCGTCCATCCTTGAATCGCAAGACGTGCGCAGCAACGTTGGCCTCACCGTTGCTGTCGAACTTCACCACGCCCTGCGGACCGATATAATTAATATTCAACAGCGCCTTGCGGATGGATTCGCTGTCGGTGCCGCCGGCCGACTTGAGTGCGTGCGCCGCGACCATTACAACGGTCCAGCCAAGCGAAGCGGAATCGTCAGGCGTTTGCTTGAACATAGCCTCGTACGCGTTCTTGAATTCAACTGAAGCGGCATCGTCGAATACCGGAGCCCAGGCGACGGAAAGCTGCGCGCCTTCCATCATCGGGCCTGCTTGTTCGGCGAGCTTGGCATTGTAGAAATTGACGCTGCTAAACAGCGGTTTCTTCAGTCCGACTTCGACCATCTGCTTGAGTACAGTGATACTGGCCGGATAGCGGACGTCGATGAACAGGCTGTCAGGGTTAAGCGATTTCATCTTCAGCAGGATCGCGCTGAAATCGCTTTGCGTGCGCTCGTAATAGTCAGCATAGAGTACTTTGGGACCGTTGAGCCGTTCGAGCGCGGCGGTAAGTGCCTGGATAGCGCTGCGACCGTAATCGTCATTAGGTGCCAGCATGGCGATCGTTTTATTGTTTGGCTCATCGATGATTGAGCGCGCCAGCGCGTCCGCAATTAAGTCGGCATTAGTGCAGGCGCGGAAGAAATATGGATTGCCCTGCTTGACCGCCGCGGGCGCAAAGGTGAAGCCAGCGATCTGCGGTACTTTTGATTCCTTGGTTACCGCCTCCGCGGCAATTGCCACCGTGCTCGGCAGGTCGATGTCCACGATGGCGACCTTGTCTTCCTCGATCAGCCGCTTGGTCACCGCCACGGCCTCGGACGGCACACCCTTGTGATCGCGCACGACTAGATCGATTATGCGACCGCCGCCTACGCCACCCGATTTGTTGACGTTATCGACCGCCGCCTTCATCCCTTGCAGCATCTGTTGGCTAAGAAAGGCGAGCGGACCGGTCATGCTCAGTCCCACACCGAGCTTAACCGCCTCCGCCGAGTGCGCGGGCATCGCAGTTAGTACCAGTGCAGAAATTCCGCAGACCAACGTCATTCGACGTAAAAGAGAGTTTCTCATTGCGATTCTCCTCCGTGTGTTTCCTTTCCCTGTTGCATGCCTTTTCCGATACTTTGTGCGTTAAGCGTGCGACATGGCTGCTCGTGGTGACCATGCCTGATAGAAGTCTGTGGGATAGGGATACCAAACGGATCGATAGCCCTTGACTTCGAGCGACACGTCAACGTCGATGACAGTCGGAGCGCGTTTATCGAGCGCCTGCCGGAGCGCTGGCGCGTAGTCGGCAGCGCGCCCGACATGTAACGTATGAGCACCCATGGCCTCGGCCCACTTGCCGATGTCCGGGTTCCACAAATCCTTGCTCGAATTCTTGCGGTAATCGCAGAAGGTTTCGCGACCGTAGAGACGGAACATCAATTCACGCTCGATTTGCAGCGAACGGTTGTTGAGCACGACCCAGGTAAGCGGCAAGTTCTGCTCGACGGCAGTAGCCACCGCCGTACCACCCATGATGAAGGAACCGTCGCCGATCAGCGCCAATGCCGGGCGATTGCCCAGCGCGATGCTTGCCCCGATGATCCCCGAGGCGCTCCAGCCCATGCGGTGAAAAAAGCCGTCATGCGCGATGTAGCGCGAGGAAGCCTTGAGGAAAGGCGGGGCAAAGCTCAGCAGATGTCCCGTGTCAAAGAAAATGGGCATTTGCGGATCCTTCGCGGCGACGACCTCCGCGGTGTCGTGACAAATGCGCGCATAGTGCAGCGGGGTGAGGTCGGATGTACATTGATCAGCCACCGATCCTTCCCAATTCTTGCGCTCGGCAGCGATTTCGGCGAGCCATTCGCTGTGCTCTTTCAATCCTGTGGTCTGGGCCGCGCCACTCAGCGCGGCGAGCCCGAGCCGCGCGTCGCAGGTCAGTGCAACGGTGGCGGGATAGGCGCGGCTAAGCTCGCTGCAATCAATGTCGAGATGCACGAGCTTCGTTTTGTTTGGAATGTCGAATAGCGTCCAACCACCCGTGTCGATATCGGTGAAATGCGTTCCGATGCCGATGACAACGTCGCAGCGTTTGGCCGCGTTGTTGGCATGGCCCGTTCCCGCCCGACCAATGCAGCCGAGCGATAGTCGGTGTGTTTCCGGGAAGCTCGCTTTCCCCGTCGGAGTGGTTGCAACGGGTATGCCGCCGAGTTCTGAAAATTTTAGCAGCTCGTCATAAGCGCGCGCATTATGGATGCCGCTGCCCACCACGATCATGGGCCGTTGGGCGGTGGATATGAGTTTCATGGCCTCTGCCACACCTTGCGGATCAGGCGCCGGAGGACGCGTGTTCAGGTAAGGCGCCGGATCAGGCAGGTCGTCCGAGATATTTGTGTGCTGAATATCGAAAGGAATCTGGATGACGACGGGGCCTGGCCGCCCTGAGATCGCGGCTTGATAAGCGCGTAGTATCATATCGATGGCGTTGTCTGGCCGGGTGATCAGGAAGGCTTTTTTGGTGATCGGTTTGAGCACCGCGACCCAGTCTTCCGGTCCATTGCGGTACGACTCCTCCATCCCTCCGCGATCGAACCAATGCGTCGCGCCGGCGCCCGCGATGACCAGCATCGCAATGGATTCATAGAACGCGGTCGCCACAGCCGGCACAATGTTCATATTGCCAGGACCAACACTGGTCGTGACTACGGGTAGCGGTGCGGAGCGGCGCATGCGCCAATACCCATCAGCCATTTGCACGGCCTGATCTTCGACGCGAGCTGGAACCCCCCGGATCTTCGTGTCATTGACCACCGCGTCGAGCAGCGCCCAATTTCCGTGGCCGTTCACGCCGAAAACGACTTCCGTGCCCATTCTTTCCAGTACGCGTGCGATCGCCTTCGCAAGGGTAATCTGCCCCATGTCATCCTCCTGATGTCTTTGGTTTCTGATAATCCCAGCGCCAGCGGCCTTCAGTGAACAAAGGAGACATCCTGCGGCTGCAGCATGTCCAAAAGACGTACAGCAGCTATTTCAGCACAGACCGCATCGTTGATATTGGCATCAATCCGAATAATTTCGCCACGATCGCCGAGGGATCGCGCAGCCTCTTCCATGAATGCCTGATCAGATCCCGGCGCATAGAATATTCCACCGGCGCGGTCGTAGATGGAGAATCCGCCAAGCGGCAGAATTAACACCGCCCGACGTTTGGCACGTGCAAGCTTCCCGCCTACCCAGCGTCCAAGAACAGCGTTTTCCTCGGCTGTGGTCCGCATCAGCGTTGTGTTTGGGCTGTGCGCGTGCAACAGCCGATTTTGGTACCTGCTCGGAACCGTATCTGGCGTTGTGAAGTTGACCATGTCGAGCGCTCCCGGCAGTACAACCTGCGGGATCCCCCGTATTCCTGCCGCTTGCAGACGCAGTGGACCGGCGCTTAAGAAACCCCCGCAAAGCTCATCAGCCAGTTCTGTCGTTGTGAGATCAAGCACCGCATCGATCGCACCCTGCTCGACCAACTCCTCCATAGCGCGGCCGCCGGTGCCGTTGGCGTGGAAGATCAGCGTTTCGCAACCAGCCTTCGTTAGCAATTCATGGCAACGCATCGCCGCCGGAGTTGTTGCGCCAAAAGCGGTGATGGCCACGGTCGGACGCTGAGGACCGTCCCTTACGCTCTCGATCCTCCAGCCCACCTCGACCATGCCGCAAATGGCCGCCGCACCATTCGCCATCACGCTACGCAAAATCGGGTTCATTCCGATGATGTCGGTGATCGTGTTGACCATGACGACGTCGCGAGTGCCAACATAGCTCGCCGCTTTCCCGGTAGAGGCCATGGTCGAAATCATCACTTTGGGAAATCCAACCGGCAGCGCGCGCATAGCCGCGCTCGCTACGGCTGTTCCCGAACCACCGCCGAGGCCGATGATGCCATCGAGCAAACCGTCGCGCTGCAGCCTCGTAACCGTCGCCACGGCGCCTGCTGCCATGACCTTAAGCGCGGCTCCTCGATCCTTTGCAGCTGCCAGCGCGTCGAGATCCGCGCCTGCCGCACCGGCAATCTCGCGGCGCGTGATCGTCGCAGCAAAGCCTGGCTCACCGAGCACGCCGATATCGATCAGCATGGCTGCATGCCCACGGCCTTCGATGATCCTCGCGACGAAAGCACCATGCTCGCTCTTGGTGTCGAGCGTGCATAGCACTGCAATTTGTTTTTGCTTTATCATCGACGCGGCTGATGCCCCGGCTAGGGCTGCGTGTACATCGTCTTGACCGTCGTATAGAACTCGACCGCAAGCATTACGCTTGTGAGTTGATCCAAATCAATCTTGATCAATAATGCCATCCTCAAAGTGCCGGCCCGAGATTGGTTCGCAATTTAGTCGTCCGCGACTGTCCGGCCTAGCGGCAACGCCGCCCAGGTGCAAAGCCTGCTAGTTGCATTGCGCAGAACCGCCTTTCCAAGTTAAGGAAATATAATGAGCGACAGCACCTATGATCCCGATGCAGGACTCGCACCGGCATTCACGGCGCCACCGAACGCGTGCGATGCGCATTTCCATGTGTTCGGCCCGCCCGGCAAATACGCTTACGGCACCGACATTCGCTACACGCCGCCGCACGAACCCCTCGAAGCTTATCTGAAACTGGCGCGCCGGATCGGTTTCGCGCGCTACGTGTTCGTACAGCCGAGCGCCTACGGCTTCAACAATGACTGCATGCTCGATGCCATGCGCGAGCTCGACCCGGCGGTACGCCGTGGCATTATTGATCTCGACGAAACCAAGACCGACGACAAGGAATTGGCTGATCTTGATGCACTGGGCGTGCGTGGCATTCGTGTGAACGTCTCGCCGGTGCGCAAGCCAGAGGCCGGCTTGGCCGAATCGATGAAGCCGCGCATCGCGCGGCTTGCCAAACTTTGCAAGGAGATCGGCTGGCATCTCGATTTCCTCACGCCCGGCTGGCTAGTGACCGAACTGATGCCGGTGCTGCGAGAGTTGCCGCTGGAATTTTCCGTTGCGCATATGGGCCTGTTTCCCGCCAAGGACGGACCAGGGCAGCCAGGCTTCCAGGAATTCCTGAAGCTTGTCGGCGACGGCTCAAAGCGGTGCTGGGTTAAGCTCACCGGCATCTATCGTTTTTCGACTGCGCTGGGCTTCACCGACGTGAAGCCGTTCACGGAGGCGTTGATCGAGACCGCGCCTGATCAATTGATCTGGGGAAGTGACTTTCCGCACCTGTCGTTTCACGACAAGGTTGGCTCCATCCAGCTTTACAATATGTTGCGCGAATGGGCGCCCGACCCAGCGATGCGGAAGCGCATTCTCACCGACAATCCAGCGCGTTTGTTCGGATTCAAGTAGTTACAGCGTCTTTGCGCAGCCGTTTTGTCGCGGTTTGCGTCGTGTCATTGTGCTCTACGCGGTCGTCCGCAGATCATACGCCGAGCGGCAGACTCGCGGCATTCCATGCCGTGGCGCTGATCGACGACCACGCCGGACGATCAAATTCGCGTTTGAGATCGCTGAGGATCGAATAAGTAGGGAGCTGCGAGCAGCCAATGAATAGCGCGTCGCAATCCGGCCCCATGGTTGCACGTGCGAGATTGCGCACCTCTTCAGCGGTTATGCGCCCAAGGAAGGCGACGTCGGGTGCACGAAAGGTCTCTAACCGGATGACTTCGACACCGCCATGCACAAGAAATGCCGTCAATTGTTCGTTCACGACATCATTATATGGCGTCACGACGGCAACCCGGCGTGCCTTGTCATGTTGCAGGGCGCTCACCATTGCGCGTGCCGTTGTGACTATCGGTAGTCCGGTTGCATCCGACAGCATCATTGAAAGAGCCGCGTCGCCGGATGGACCCAAGATAAAGCCGGCAGCCGTACAGCCGTAGGCGATCAGATCAAATTGGCCTTTTCCAAAATGTTGGCGGGCTAGAGAAATCGCGTTGTCACGATAAGCCGGTATGGTCTCCTGGGTCAGTAAGCCCGGACCTCGCGGGATCTTTACGGTCGTAACCGTCGAACCAGCTGGTAACCAGGCCAACAATTCGCGTTCCATCGTTGTGTTATTACTCGGCACCATCAGCCCGATACGGAGCGGAGCAAAGCGTAAGCTATCTGTCATTGTCGTGATCGCCGTAATCCTGCTGATCAGCCTATGTGCGCAGCTTCCAAGACCGACCGAATAATCGCAGCAGGTGTTATACAACGCTGCAATTCACCTACCCGAAAAAGTCTCGCGTGCTTTTGCTCACGGGCACTACGATTCTTACTGTGGTAAGCAAGATCTTGACCCTGTTTGAACTATAATCTCACAATCGGCCAAACAATAACAGTAGAGCGTTTGTACGTAGGATAAAGGCCGATGCCTTTTTCAAGAACGCGCCGTCGGTTTCTGATGGGCGCAGTCACAGCTCCGCTTCTCGTTCGTTCCACTTGGGCGCAGACCTTTCCGAGCCGGCCCATTCGTATCATTATTGGGTTTCCGCCGGGCGGCGGCATTGACATTCTAGCGCGTCTCATTGCGCCGAAGATGAGTGAGCGGCTCGGCCAGCCCGTCATCGTAGATAACCGTCCGGGCGCCAACGGACAAATTGCGACTCAAGCCGTTGCTCAAGCAGAACCCGACGGCCACGCGATATTGTTCGGAACTACAGGTAACCTAGCCATCAACCAGGTGTTATACGCGAACCGCCCTGTAGCGGACATTGAGCGCAACTTCACACCAGTCTCGGAAGTTGCCTCGTTGAGCTTTGTCCTGGTTGTCGGTCCCACGATGCCGGCAAAATCATTCAAGGAATTGATCGAGATCGCGAGGGCACGCCCAGGTCAGGTGCTTTTCGGATCAAGCGGTATTGGGGGGCTGCCACATCTCTGCGGAGAACTATTGAACCTCCAGGCCTCTATCCGCACCGTGCATGTACCATACCGCGGCAGCGCGCCGGCATTCACTGATTTGATCAGTGGCCAAGTTCACTATGTCTTTGATGCCCTTGCGATTGCTCAGCCTCATATTGCATCTGGGGCAATCCGTCCGCTGGCGGTCACGGGACCGCAGAAGGTCGAGGCGCTCCCCAATGTGCCATTGGCAAAGGAAACGCTACCGGATTTCGAAGTTGTGAACTGGTACGGCATGGTCGTGCGCAGAGGTACGCCGGTCGATGTCATCAGTCGTCTGCACCAAGAAGTGACGTTTGCATTGCATGAACCCGACGTGATCCAACGTTGCGCAGCTTTAGGACTCGATCTCCTTGGTACTACTCCGGAGCAGTTTGGCGCGTTCCAGCACGCAGAGATTTTGAAATGGGGGGCGGTGATTAAAACTGCCAAAATTCAAGTCGAATGAAGGTGCCGAAAGCCTTGGAAGCAGCCACCACGCGTCGAAGCCGCGCGACTCTTGGTTGAAACAAACGCTGGCTACCAAGGATCTAAGTGCTGATGACCGGTCCGGCCGATATCGAAGGTGTCTTGGTCAGAGGGCGCAGGGAATACGAAGTCTCAAGCTTATTCCGGCGCCGCGAGGCACGCAAACACGCCAAAACGTGTGAAAAGGGATCGGATCATTGTCCAAAGGATGCACTTCATAAAAAGTTGAAAAACAACCCCATGCAAAGTAGGAAGTCCGGACTGTTTGCAAATGATTAACTTCTTTTCGCGGCGGTTGCCTATCTGACGCCGCCGACGTACGAGGTTCATTCTTTTGGTCAACGCGCCAAGACGTGTGAGAAGGGACCGGATCATTGTCCAAAGGATGCACTTCATAAAAAGTTGAAAAACAACCCCATGCAAAGTAGGAAGTCCGGACTGTTTGTAAATGATTAACTTATTTGCAAATGATTAACTTCTTTTCGCGCGGCTGCCTACCTTCCCACAGAATCGACTCAGCCGTTACGAACACGTACTGTGGGGAGGGGGAGCGCGCCAACTTGTGATTACGCTCGAATCTTTGCGGTGCTATAGGCAACAACCACGACGGTCGACCTTTCCTTTCTCTTTCCGACGGCGTGAACCAAACACCGAAGAGCCGACATAGTCATCCATTGAGATCGGAAGACGGTCCCATAACAAAAGATATATCAAGCGACGGTCTTTTGTCGTGCGACCGCAACGGCAGCAGGGACCATCGACGAGCCAAATAGCGTCGCGCGGGGCTCGATGACCCGACTGCCGAGAACTCGAACAGCGCTTTCTCCATGGCCGAGATGAGCTGCTCATAAGTTAAGACCTTGGCTACATCGGTTTCGGAAATTGTGAGTGTCACCGCAGCGCTTCTCCGCAACTAATTCTTGATTCGGCTAAGTACCTTCAGCACTCGTGGTGACAGTGAAATGCACCTTCTTCTGGACCTCATTCAGGGCAGCCGAGGTCACTGTGCCGATCATGTTGCCCGCGTCCGTGAATTGGTAAGTGTCGCCGATCTTGATGCGCTTGGGAGCCAGACCGAAAGCCTCAGACGAAAGCGAGCCGTCGAAGGTCATCGGGAAAACCACCTACTTGTCAATCGCGTCGCCAATGTTGAAAGCATCAAGATGTTTGTGTTTGTTCATGTAGAATTTTCACCGAATGATCTCTTTCGGACATGCCAGGCGCCGTGCTCATGCTTGATCCCACCGCTTGATACCAGTGCGGCAGGCGCAAATGTCCGAGATACTTATTCTTTAAGGGAAAACCAATGCTTAACGGAGACGTGGCGCGCC
>Ga0207777_1000075_pt1 | contig 20190 bp, 21 predicted proteins | sample LuqExpMetageno35_FD_187793 | JGI IMG/M metagenome (GOLD analysis project Ga0207777, IMG submission 187793) | Tropical forest soil microbial communities from Luquillo Experimental Forest, Puerto Rico - Sample 35 (SPAdes) | ecosystem: Environmental > Terrestrial > Soil > Tropical forest ...
GAGCCCGCTGCCGATGGTCGCGGCGATGGCGGCACGCACGAGCACCGTCCACTTCATGGTGGCGGCGCTCATCGCACCCTTTTACGACCCGCTGCGGCTGGCCGAGGACCTCATCGTGTTGGACAACCTGAGCCGCGGGCGGGTCGACCTCATCGTGGCCAACGGCTACGTGCACGAGGAGTTCGAGATGCTCGGGGTGCCGATGGAGGTGCGGGTGCGGCGCGTCATCGAGACGGTGGAGGCGTTGCGCGGTGGGTTCAGTGGCGAACCCTTCGAGTTCCGCGGCCGGACGGTGCACCTGACGCCCGGGCCTTTCCGGCCCGGCGGTCCGTCGATATCGCTCGGGGGGAGCACGGAGAAGGCGGCCCGGCGCGCCGCCCGCATCGCGGACGGGTTCGTGCCCTCGGACCCCTCGGTGTGGGAGCACTACCGCGACGAGGTCATGGTGTCGGGTCGGCCCGACCCCGGGCCGTGCCCGACCGGCGAGACCACCGTCGTCGCCTTCGCCGAGGACGCCGAAGACGGCTGGGCGCGCATGGCGCCCTTCTTCCTGCACGAGATGAACGCATACGGCACCTGGCAGGCGCAGGACGGGCTGCCGAACCCGTACCACACGGTGGCGGACACCGAGGAGCTGCGCACCACGGGGCGCTACCGGGTGGTGACGCCGGACGAATTCGTGGCCGAGCAGGCGGCCAGCGCGTTCCCCTTCGCGATGCTGCACCCGATGTGCGGAGGCCTGCCGCCGGATTTGGCGTGGTCGAGCCTGCGGCTGTTCGAGGAGCGGGTCCTGCCCGCGTTGCCCGACCCGGCCTGAGGCGTTGGGCCGATGCCTGGGTCGATGTCGGTGCGCACGGTCCGCGCGACGGCGCCGGTCCGCATCTGCGACCTCGGGGGATGGACCGACACCTGGTTCGCCGGCCACGGAGCCGTCTTCCACATCGCCGTCCGGCCCGGCGTGGAGGTGCGGGCGCGCGTGGTCGGTCCTCCCGGCGGCGGCGCGTCTGTGGTGTCGCTCGAGACCGACGACATCGACGAGCCCTACTCGTTCGAGCCCGCGGACCCGCCCGGCCGCCAGCCGCTGCTCGAGGCGACCGTCGCCGAGGTTGGGCTGCCCGCGGGCGACCCGATCTCGGTCGAGCTGCATGTCTCCTCGGGCGTGCCCGCCGGCAGCTCGATGGGCACCTCCGCCGCCGTGACCGTGGCGCTCATCGGTGCGCTGGACGTGCTGGCCGGGCGCTCTCGGACCGCGCACGAGGTCGCCGCCTTGGCGCACCGCATCGAGACGGAGCGGTTGGGCACCGAGTCGGGCGTGCAGGACCAGGTGGCGGCGGCGTTCGGCGGGATCAACTACGTCGAGGTCCGCTCGTACCCCGACGCTCGGGTCATTCCGCTGTCGATACCAGAGGCCGTGTGGCGGGAGCTGGAGCGCCGCCTCGTCGTGGTGTCGCTGGGGCGGCCCCACGTCTCGTCGGAGGTGCACGCCCGTGTGATCGCACGCCTGCGAGAGAGCGCGACGATCGGCACGGCCGAGCTCGACACCCTGCGCAGCGCGGCGGCGGATGGCCGTGCCGCCGTCGAGCTCGGGGACCTCGAGGCGCTGGGCCGCGCCATGGTCGCCAATACCGAAGCGCAGGGCCGGCTGCATCCGGACCTGGTGAGCACCGACGCGCAGCGGGTGATCGACCTCGCGGCGGAGCACGGGGCATTGGGGTGGAAGGTCAACGGGGCCGGTGGCGAAGGAGGCAGTGTCACCACGCTCCTCGGCGGCGCCGACGGCGCGACGCAAGCCGAATTCGTCGAGGCGATCGTCCGCGCCGACCCGCTGTTGGAGGTCATACCCGTCCGGCTGAGCAGAGCCGGCCTGCAGACAGCGTGGACGGCGTCGTGAACCGGGTCGCCGAAGCGGTGACGCGGTGCGGCCCGCCCGTTGCCCGGTAATCCAGAGCGGTCACCTGATGTGCGCCGGACTTCAGCGTTACCATCCATCGGTGCTCCGACCCGGAGGCCTGATGACCGAGTCGGTCGACTCCGGCCTGCGCCGAGGGAAACGGCTCCGAACCGATGGCTGACCTCGTCTACACGGCCAATGTCTCTGTCGACGGCTACACGGAGGACTCCGACGGTCGGCTCGACTGGTCCGGCCCCGACGAGGAAGTCTTTTCCTTCATCCGCGAGCTCGAGCGGCCGGCCGGGACGTACCTGTACGGGCGCAAGATGTACGAGGCCATGCTCTATTGGGAGACCGCCGACCCGGAGGAAGGGTATGTCCGAGAGTTCGCCGAGATGTGGCGGGACGTCGACAAGGTGGTGTACTCGCGCAGCCTCGAGTCGGTATCCAGCGCCAGGACGAGGCTCGAGCACGACTTCGATCCCGATGCCGTGCGGCGCCTGAAGGCGGACGCCGGCCGTCGGATCACCATCGGCGGCGCGAACCTCGCCGGCCAGGCGTTCGCTGCGGGCCTGGTGGACGAGCTCCGTCTGCTGACGCCGCCTGTCGTGCTCGGTGGCGGCAAGCCGTGGTTTCCCAAAGGTGTGAGCCTGCCCCTTCGCCTGCTGGAAACCCGTCGTTTCGCCAGCGGCGTCGTCTACCTCCGGTACCGATTGGACGCGTGATCAGGCTCGATCGAGGCGGTCTCCGGCTCGTGCGAGCCGCTCGGCCACCAGTTCCTCGGCCGCAGCCAGCGGCGTGATGCCACACAACTCGGCGTGCTCGAGCACGGTGGTCGTCGTGGCCCGGATCTGACCGACAGCCTGCACGGCACGCGCTTCGTCATACCCGTCGGATTCTTCTGCGATGTTGATGATGCCGCCCGCGTTCGCCAGAAAGTCAGGCACATAGAGAATGCCCGCCGCCGCGAGTGAGTCTGCCACTACAGCACGAGCCAGCTGGTTGTTTGCCGCGCCGACAATGATGGCAAAGCCGAGTTCAGGCACCACCTCTTCGGTCAGCAGCCCACCCAAGGCACACGGGCAGAAGATGTCGGCGGGCACTCGCAGAGCATCGGCCGGGTCAACAACTCGGGCCGCCCCGGCGCGCAGGGCACGCTCGGCCTTGGTGGGATCGACGTCCGAGGCGACGACAACGACACGTCGTTGCACGAGAAGTCTGATGATCTCTCCGCCCACCTTGCCGGCGCCGAGAACACACACTGTCCTGCCCTCGAGATCGCCACCCCACCGACGAGCAGCGGCGGCCTCCATCGCAACCACCACGCCGAACGCAGTCGCGGCACTGGGATCGCCGGATCCGCCGCGCGAAAGGGCCGTGCCTGCCACGAACGGAGTCGTCTCTCGAATGAGATTCATGTCGTCCTGGGTCGTGCCGACATCTTCGGCGGTGACGTAGCGCCCCTGAAGGGAGTCGACCGCAGCGGCAAAATCACGGAGCAGAGCGGGCGTCTTCACGAGGCGGGGGTCCCCGATGATGACGGCCTTGCCTCCTCCTTGTGCCAGTCCTGCCAAAGCCGCCTTCTGCGTCATGGCCCTCGAAAGGCGAAGGACGTCATCGAGGGCGTGTGCCTCGTCCTCATACGGGTAGAACCTCGCCCCGCCCAGCGACGGGCCCAGAAGCGTGGAATGGATGGCGATGAGGGCTCGAAGACCGCTCTCGATCCGTCGGATCGCGACGATGTCCTCGTGTTCCGACCCGGACAGTCCCTCCAGTACTTCGTCCGGTTCGGTCGCGGGAAGGCCACTCACGACAAAATTCTATGGGCGATCGAGTCCCACAACGCCCCGGAACGAGCATCGACGGTGCAGACCCGGATTGGTTGGGGCGGGATCAAGGCGGGTTCGCCACCTGACCGAGAACGCCCGGGCGTCGCCGCGTCGGATTCCATCTCGCGATAATGGCCAGCGTGAAAGAGCCCGAGGTTGAAGTTGTGGTCGCCCACAACGAGCGCGCAACGCGGGTCGGCGACGTGTTCCTGAAGATCGACACTGATCAACGGCGCACCGACGTCGAGCTCGAGGCGATGGCGATGGCGCCGATCCCGACTCCGGAGGTCCTGTGGCGGCGGCCGCCCGTGCTGGCGCTCGCCGCCCTGCCAGGGACGGCACTCGGTCATCTCGGCCAGCCATCGACGGCCCCACCGGCGGCCTGGGCCGCGGCGGGTGCCGCCGTCAGGATCCTGCACGACTCGCCGCTGCCGCCGTGGCCCGGGAAGAGTCAGGACGAGGTCGCTTCGCGTCTGGACGGCGAATGCGAGTGGCTGGTCACGAACGGTGTCCTACCTACTGACCTGGTCACCCACAACCGCCGGATTGCCGAGGCTGCGCTCCGGCCATGGACACCGGTCTTCACGCACGGCGATCTGCAGGTCGACCACGTGTTTGTCGACGGTCACGAGATCACCGGCGTGATCGACTGGTCCGACGCGGGTCGGGGCGATGCCCTCTTCGACCTCGCCATCCTGACGCTCGGACACGAGGAGCACCTCGGCGACGTCATCGCCGGCTACGGCACCGACGTCGACCTCGACGTGATCCGGGCGTGGTGGTCGTTGCGAAGCCTGGTGGCGGCCCGCTGGCTGATCGAGCACGGTTTCGACCCATCCTCACCGGGCTGCGAGTTCGACGTACTGAGAGCCCGGCTGTGAGGCTCGAAGACGGCGTTCGATGCGCAAGGCAGACCCGGGTCTACGTCTCGGGCCTGTCCGTGTAGATCCCCCCAAGACCCGAGTGGATCTCGATCCACTCGGCTCCGTCGTCCCCAGCGGTCCAGGAATAGAGGGCGTCCGGGGAGAAGTAGCCCATCCCCTCGGTCAGCCGCTGGTTCCCGTACCGCAACTCACCGTGGAGGATGTAGTTGACCTGGTACGTACCGTGCCGGTGCGGCTTCACCCGCTCACCCGGTTTGGCCGTCTCGTGGTACACGCACAAACGGTCCGTCTGGACCAGAGTGCGGGTGACGAGGTCTCGCCCAAGCACCTCGAAGAGCTCTTCGGCGCCCGGGACGCCAGCCAGCATCTCCTCGTTGGTCATGCCGGAGACAGCCGCCACATCGAAGACAAATGGGCGCGCGGATTCGGCCACCTGCTCAGTGTTCCACAGCCCTCACCGAACTGGCTGAACGCAGCCCGACGCGGCAAAGATCTCGGCTCTGATGCCGATGAAGGCCGCCATCAGGACGCGGTATGGCCCGCCAGAAGTGGTGGGCGTCACGGACGTTCGCAGCCCAGTTCCCGAGGCCGACGAAGTGCTCGTGCGGGTCATGGCCACCACCGTCAATCGGACCGATTGCGGTATTCGATCAGGTCATCCATGGTTCATACGAGCGTTCACTGGCATCACCAGGCCGAAGAACACCATCCTCGGCAACGAGTTCGCCGGTGTCGTCGATGCCGTCGGCACGGACGTTTCCCGCTTCGCCGTCGGTGACCGGGTCTTCGGATATGACGACACCCGGTTCGGGGGTCACGCCGAATATCTGACGATCGGCCAGGACGCCGCGCTGGCGAGAATGCCGGAGGACCACGGTTTTCTCGCGGTGGCGCCCGCGACGGAGGGCTCACACTACGCACTGGCCTACATCAAAGCCGCCGGCGTCGATCAAGACAGCACTGTCCTCGTCTACGGTGCCACCGGCGCCATCGGTTCGGCAGCCGTGCAGATCGTGAAGAGTTTCGGTGCACAGGTAACCGCTGTGTGCGGGCGAGACCAGCTCGAACTGGTCGCTGGGCTCGGCGCCGACCGCGTCGTTGACCGCACGACGACCGACTTCACGGCGGACAGCCAGCGGTACGACCTCGTCTTCGACGCCGTCGGAAAGAGCTCGTACTGGCAATGCCGACATCTGCTGAAGCCACGCGGAATCTGGGCATCCACCGACATGGGTCCGTTGTCTCAGAACCCTGTTCTTGTTCTGGCGACACGATTCTCACGCGGACGACAGGTCCAGTTCCCCTTCCCGAAAATCGATCAGCAGATGGTCGAGTACTTCAGGGCGCTCATCGAGGCGGGACAGTTCAGACCGCTCGTCGACCGCACGTACCCATTGAGCGAGGTCGTCGAGGCGTATCGCTACGTGGAATCGCAGCAAAAGATCGGCAACGTCGTGATGACGATGGCCGGCAACGAAGAGTAGATGCGGAACCGTCTGGCTCTCGTGGTGCTCGCGGCGGCGCTGCTCGCGGCGTGTGGTTCCTCGCCGTCGTCTCCGCCGTCTCCCGCACCGTCGCAGGGCACGAACACCTCATGGATCAAAGACAGCGTGCACAGCCTCAACGTCTTCTTGCCCGATGCCGATTCCATCTACTGGTTCGACGGCTACGGCACCGCCAAAGGAGCCCGCACCGTCCTCAAAGGACAGGTGCCCTCCGCGCGCTACTGGTCTTTCACCGCCTATCCGGTTCCGCAAAACGCGGATCGTCAGCACGTTCACGACACTCAGATCGACGAGTCCAGAGGTCGTTACACCGTGACGATCGCCCAGAATTGTTCGGGTGTGAGCGGGACCTGCCTCAAGATGGGCAATACCGACGGCGGGATCCTCGTGATGCGGCTCTATGTCCCGATCGACATTGCTTCCGCTGGGACGGGCGGTGTTCCGTTGCCCACCATCAGTTACGAAAGTTCCTCTGGCGACCCCCTCACCCTCGAGCAAGCATCTGGCTCCACCGCGATCGTGGGCGCGATGGAGGGTTATCGGAACCAACATGGCGCCCTTCCTCCCGAGCTGACAAAGACCTATCCGCCTGCTGCTCCGGCGCCGGTCGCGATCACGAGCCCGCCGCCGGTGGGCGTGCTCTCCTACGGCGATGGCCCATATGCCAATCCGGACAATGCCTATGAGCACATCGCCTTCAGCACGACCCGCGGCAACCTGGTCGTGACCGCGAAAGCTCCTACCTATCTGACCGATTCTTTCCCCAAGGCCAACGACCTCGCTCGCACTTCGGCCGAAGATCCTCAGGTGCGATATTGGTCTCTCTGCATCGTGCTCAAGGGTCGCCATACCGGCAACTGCCTGCTCGACTCGCAGGTGCAGATCCCTTCGGGCACGGAGAACTTCACTGCCATCGTGTCGCCGACCTGCCCCGTGGCGGGGTATGCCAACTGCATCCCTTCGGGCCCGCAAGAACTGCAGAGCTCGATCTCGTACCGCAACCTCCTCCCAAGCGCGAGCTTCAAGCCAGAGGCGCTCACGGGCCCCTACCGAATGACCGCCACGTACGTCGCCCGTCCTGGGTGATCGGATTCCCCTGTCAGGAGCGCCTGATGAGGGTGATACTGAGTCTGAGTCTGCGTTTGCGTCTGCGAAGGTGATGTCGCAAAAACGTGAAGGTCCCGAAACGGAGGTCCCGATGACTCGGGGTCTCGTCGTGTAGTACTCCAATGCCCGTTGATGCGTCCAGCTCTGCTGACCTGTCCCAGGGGTCCGTCTGAGCGCGAGCCTAGAGGTATGACCCAAGAAGGGAGCGCCATGCAGACACCACCAATCGTCTCGCGGGAGGACTGGAACGCCGAACGAGAGAAGCTCCTGGTCGAGGAAAAGAAGGTGTCCCGCGCCCGCGACGCGCTCGCGGCGAGACGCCGGCGGATGCCCTGGATCGCCGTTGAAAAGGACTACTGGTTCGACGGTCCGGCGGGACGGATGAACCTCACTGACCTCTTCGATGGCCGGCGTCAGCTGATCGTGTACCGCGCGTTCTTCGGACCCGAAGTGACCACGTACGCCGAGGGCGGCTCGTACCCCGAGCGAGCGTGCGTGGGCTGCTCCCTCGTGGCCGACCAGGTCGCGCACCCGGGCCACCTGCATGCGAGGAACACCTCCCTTGCTTGGGCTTCGCGCGCACCTCAAGCAGATATCGAGAGTTTGAAGAAGCGCCACGGATGGGAGCACATCCCGTGGTACACGATCACCGACGACTTCGACAAGGACTTCGACGTCGATGAGTGGCACGGGACGAACGCGTTCATCCGCGACGGCGACCGGATCTTCCGCACCTATTTCATCAACGTTCGGGGCGACGAGCAGATGGGCGGGACCTGGAACTACCTCGACATGACGGCGCTCGGTCGTCAAGAGGAGTGGGAGGACTCGCCCGCTGGATACCCGCGGACTGCGCCGTATCAATGGTGGAACTACCACGACGCGTACAAGACCTGAGGGCGGGCCCAGCACGCAGCCCCTGAACCAAGACTCAAAGGAGCTCGAGGAGTACTCCGTTACCTGGGAGGAGTCGAATGGAGTCGATCTACGAACACGCAGGTGGAGATGCGGCCATCCACCACCTCGAGGAGATCTTCTACGACAAGGTGCTCCGGGATCCCGTGCTCAGTGCTGTGTTCACCGAGAGGATGCCAACACATGTCGACCATCTCACCTGGTTCACGGCAGAGTCGTTCGGCGGTCCCGATCGGTTCACCCGTGAACTGGGATTTCGACACATCATCGACGTCCACCGTCATCTCGAGATCACCGACGAGCAAACCCGACGGTTCGTGACTCTCTATCTCGAGGCGCTCGATGAGGCCGGTCTACCCAGCGACGAGCCTTTCCGAAATGCCGTACGGTCGCATCTCGATTTTGGCGTCGACGTCGCCCAGCGAAACTCGTGGGCCGAAACAGAGTCCGAACTTCATCCCATCCGTGAAGTGCCGCGCTGGACTTGGGAGCCCTGAACCACTCCCCGAATGACCCGTTCGGGGGACGAAGTCCAAGTGAGGTGTGCCGAACTCGGACATTCCGAGACGTGCGAGGACTCGATCTGCAACGTGGTGGGCAAGGCGCAGATGCCCTGCCCCGGGGCTCATCGCCGGCGAGGACGCTGCCGGGAGAACAGGACGTCGCTGTCGGCCCCCATGGCCCTCAATCGAGGATTCCCGTTGCTTGACCGACTTCGATCAGATGACCATCGGGGTCGCGAACATAGGCACGGATCTCTGTTCCGTGATCTTTCGGTTCCGTGAGGAACGAGGCTCCCTTGGACGACCACTCTTCGTACACTTTGTCGATGTCCGCGACCCGTACATTGAGAAACGCACTCGTCTCGGATAGGTCGGGAGGTGTCGCCAAGGTGACCCCCGGCTTGTCGTCTGTCGGCCCACCACCATCGTTCAGGATCAACCAGGAGTTCGCCACTCTCAGGATCACCGGATCGCGCTCGCGAACGACCCGCCCGCCGAAGATCGATCGATAAAACTCGCGCGATCGGTCCTGGTCTGACACCACGAGAAAGTGGGTAAGGACGAACCCCTCGTCTGGCGCTGGAAAGTCCTGCAGAGCCATCGCTTGCCTCCGTTCGGCCACAGCGTACCGACGAGACCGTGGTATCACCGATCGCTGGGTGTGTGCCGTACTCGGTCGCCCCACGAAGGGGCCCCAGACGCTCGTTCCGAGACCGTAGAGTTCCCTCATGGCGCACGAAACGTCCACAGGGTCATCACCCATCGTCAAAACGCTGATGCTCGATCTTCAGGCGGCACTCCCGGATGAGGAGCGTCAGAAGCTCGACGCGTACTGGCCTCAGGCCGAGATCACAACCCCAAAGGGCGATTTTCACCGAGCCCGACTCTGCCTTCGGTGGGCGGTCAGCGTTGCCGAAATGCCAGACCACTCACATCTCGCGCACTTTTCCACGCGTCTCAAGGAGACGTACAAGGCCTGGCAAGACATCGTGTTCGGAACCGAGTTTGGCAGTCGTGTCGAAAGAGGCAAGGGGCCTGAAGGCCACGACATCACCGGGCCATCGAGGGTCGGGCCTGGCGAAGACATCGAGATTCTTTGGGTGGGTGAAGCGGTCACCGTTGCGAAAGCCGCTGCGGAGAAGTCCGGCTGGAGTGGGGTTCCTTGGGAGCAGTTGATAAAGGATGTCCTCGCAGTTGACTGACCCGCCTCCCGGGCCCCGGGCGGTCCTGAGTCGCAGAATGCAGCGTCCCGGCGTCTCCGATGTCGACTCGAACCGATCTGCGATCGATCAATCAACGGGCGCCCTCATGGGGTCGTCTGGAGCCCTGACGACCTCGAACAACTGACTGGACTCCGAGGAGTCCACCAGCGCAGGCGGGAATCGTCGTGCCATCCCGTCGGCATCAGTCATGTGGCGGACGACCCAGGTTGTCCTGGTCTACTTCGCCGGTTGGTGGTAACAGGCAACGTCGTACTGCGCTGCCACTAGGCCGCCATTCGTCGTGTGGCCCACACCGTTTGTCGTCTTGCCCATAGTGGACGGCCCGTTTCCGGCGTAGTGCGTGCCTCCGTTGCCCCCTGGGTTGGTTGCCGTGGGCTCGTTGAACGGAGCCCCGGGCGAGGAGTTGGCTTGGCCGGGTTCCTGGCCGCCGGCAGCGACGACGCTCTGACAGGACTGCGAGGGGTTGCCGGTCCCACTCGGATTGCCCGGACTCTGTCCTGCAGGCGTGGCCCCAAAGGCTGGCGTTGCCAGTCCCACGCTGATGAAGCCAGCGATGGCTGTGGTTGCGACGATTCCCTTCATCTTTTCCTCCTGGCCGAAGTTGGTCGTGCGATCCCCTTTGGTTACGGAGAGAGGGGTGGCTGGGATTGCCTTTTCGCCGGCCCACTTCTTGAACCATTGCGGCTGGGACCCGACACCCGTTGCCTTCGACGAAGACCTCGATCGAGAGAGCGAGCCGTCCGGTATCGAGTGGCGCCGTTTCGCGACAGAGGTGTGACATCGGCGCGAACACCAGGGACCGATCCACATCGAAGAAGCAGAGCGGGCGTGAACTCTTGTGATTGAACAATCGTTTCCCAACACGTCGGCGTATCGCGGCGTGACAACCCGAATGCGCGTGCCCGTACCGGCTAGGACACGACACCGGTCTTGTGGCCGCGGCCTTCGGCGATTGCCGATCCGAGAGAGTTCAGCAACGTTTCCGAGGAGAGCGCGCCACGATGTCGATCACCAAAGAACCCACTCATGACGAGCAGTCCACCTTCCCACGGACCCGACTGCTCGCGGAGCCGGTCCACTCCCAGCCCACCGTCCGGCTGGTCGCCCGACTCCGCGTGGCCTTCGGTCTGGTCTGGGCCGTCGATGCCGTCTTGAAGTGGCTGCCTGGCTTTCGTGACCAATTCGGACCCATGCTCGACCAGGCAGCGAATGCCCAACCCGCATGGCTCCGGCCCATGTTCGACCTGTGGACTGATCTCTCACCCTGGCAGACAACCGCGCTGGCGACCGTCTCCGCGACCACTGAGACCTTCCTCGCTCTCGCGCTGATCACCGGGTTCGCCCGCAAGAGCGTCTACCTGCTCGGAGCGGTCTACAGCCTGGGGATCTGGACGATGGGTGAAGGGTTCGGCGCCCCCTACCATTCGGGATCGACGGACGTGGGTGCAGCCCTCATTTACACCTTCGTGTTCGCGGCGCTCTTTCTCATGGACCGATCGGGCCCGAATGTTCACAGCCTGGATGCATACCTCGAGACCCGCGTGTCGTGGTGGTACCGCGTCGCCGAGGTGGGGCGACACCGGCGACGGGTGAATGCCGTGAACCATCTTCCGGAGATCGGCGCCACGTAGAGCCAATCACCCCTTGCGGCGTGGGTGGACGGCCACTCTCGATCCGCTGCCCGACATCTCGTGGGTCCCCTGGTAGGTCCCCTGGTCATGGGAATTCTCGAAGAATCGCGGCCACCGCGTCGAAATCGGTCCCTGCCGTTCGTGTAGTCAGTGACTTCGGCGACAGGCGACAGGCGACAGGGCCGGCGCAGACAGAAGGGACGAGACCGATGGGGACCATCAAGGTGCACGAGTTCACGACGCTGGACGGGGTGGTCGACCAGCCCACATGGACCTCCGGCTTCGGCTTCGACCCGCGGATGGGGCAGGCCATCGGTGAGCTGATGAGTGGGTGCACGGCGATCTTGCTCGGACGAACGACCTACGAGATGTTCGAGCCGGCCTGGTCGGTCCGCAGTGCCGAGGACGACCCCGGCGCGCCCTTCATGAACGATTCGACCAAGTACGTCGTGTCGTCCACCCTCCGCGAGTCGACGTGGCGAAACACCGAGCTCGTCGGCGCCTACCACCCCGACAACATCCGCCGCGTCAAGGAGGCTGTCGACGGCGGCATCTACGTCAGCGGCAGCAGCACCCTGGTGCGGGCACTCATGGCGGACGACCTCGTCGACGAGCTCCATCTCTTCGTGTTCCCCCTCACGCGGGCCACCGAGCCCCGCCTGTTCCCCGAGGTGGCCACGACCTGGTCGCTCACGGGACACGACGCCTACGACAACGGCGTCCTCTACCTCACCTACTCGCAGGCCGCAGGGGCACCGGACTGAGGCGAAGTCCGGGCGCACCGCAGGCCGAACCCGTCAGTCCGCCGCCTCCGACCGCAGCTCTCGCTTGAGCACCTTGCCCGAGGGGTTGCGGGGCAGCGCGTCGAGGAAGGTGACCCCCTTGGGCACCTTGAAGCGGGCCAGGCGCTCACCACAGTGGGCGATGAGCTCGTCGGCCGCGACGGCCCGGCCCTCCCGCACGACGACGAACGCCACCGGCACCTCGCCCCAGCGCTCGTCGGGCCGGCCGACCACTGCGGCCTCGAGCACCGCCTCGTGCTCGTAGAGCACGCGCTCGACCTCCGAACCGGCGATGTTCTCGCCACCCGAGACGATCATATCCTTCAGCCGGTCCACGATGAACAGGTAGCCGTCCTCGTCGCGTACGCCGATGTCACCCGTGTGGAACCACCCGCCGGCGAAGGCACGCTCGGTGGCATCGGGATCGCGCCAGTAGCCCGTGAAGATCTTGGGGCCGCGCAGGACAATCTCACCCCGCTCGCCGGCCGGCACGGACCGGCCCTCTTCGTCCCACACGTCCAGCTCGAGATGGAGGCACGGTCGCCCGACGCTGCCGAGCTTGGTCACGATGCTCTCGCGGTCGAGGAAGGTGTCGCCCGACACCGTCTCGGTCAGGCCGTACGCGTCGGCGAACCACGCCGACGGGAAGGTGCGCTGAATGCGCTCGATGAGCGGGATCGGCATCTTCTCGCCGCCGTTGATGATCACCCGCACAGACGCCAGGTCGCGCTGCTCCACGCCCGGGAGGGCCATGATCGCGTTGACCATGGCGGGCGCGAGCCAGACGGTGGTCACCCGTGACCGTTCGAGCTCGTCGACCACGGCGTCGGCCGCGAAGGCACGGTGGATGATCACGGTGGCGCCGGCAGCGATCAGGGTGGTCGTCGTGAGGTCGAGTGCGCCAACGTGATACAGCGGCCCGCAGGCGAGACCGAGGTCGCGAGAGGTGAAGCCGAATTCGACGAGGTGTGCGAGGTTCTTCCACGCCAGGTTGGCGTGTGTCAGCATCACGCCTTTCGGTCGTCCCGTCGTGCCCGAGGTGTACATGAGCCGGTGCACGTCGTCGGGTCCCGTGACGGCACGAGGCGCGTCGCGACCGGCGGACTCGAGCTCGGCCAACGACGTCCATCCCTCGCCCGCGACGTCACCCGCACCCTCCGGCACCTCGGACACGCAGGCCCGGACGAGGGACGCCTCCAGCCCGGCGGCGCCCTGGCTCCCGAGATCCACCAAGGCCTCGTCGCACACCAAGGCGCGCGCCCCCGAATGTTCGAGGATGTAGTGCACCTCGGGTGCGGCCAGCCTCCAGTTGATCGGCATGACGACGGCGCCGAGATAGTTGGCTGCGAACATCGCCTGCAGGAACTCGGGGCAGTTGTACGAGAGGAGGCCGACCACGTCGCCCGCACCGACCCCGCGGGCGTGGAGTCCGCCGGCCAACGCCACCGCCCGGTCGGCCATCTGGGCGTAGGTCGTGGTCGAACCCTCGAACACGGTGATGGGCCGTTCCGGCGCGCGCGCCGCGTGGTGCGCCAGCACGTCGAACCAATTCACCGGTGCCCGCACCGTCACATCCTCGCTCCCCGTCTCCCACTAGCGTCCTGGGCGTGACCGCACAGGTGAACGAGGACACCCGGCGCAGTCCCAAATGGGAGGTGCGGCGGCAGGCGATCATCGACACCTCCGCGCTCCTCTTCGCGCGCCAGGGCTATCACGCCACGGGGATCACGGAGCTGTGCACGGCCAACGAGCTCGGCAAGGGTGCGCTCTACCACTACATCGGGTCCAAGGAGGAGCTCCTCGCCAGCATCCACGACCGCGTCATGGACGAGGTCATGGCGGGCGCCGACCGGGTGGCCGGGTTCGGCGGCACGCCGTCCGAACAGTTGGCGATGCTCGGCGACGAGCTGCTCGACGTCATCCACCGCTACCCCGATCACGTGTGGGTCTTCCTGCACGAGTTCCCGGCGCTGACCGGTGAGCGGGCCGAGCAATTCCGTGTGCGCCGGCGCGCGTACGAGCAACGGGTCGAAGCGGTGGTGCGGGCCGGCGTGGAGGCCGGCGAGTTCCGCGACGTCGACCCGTGGCTGACCGCCCGCGCCTGGCTCGGCATGCACAACTACACCTACCTCTGGCTGAAGCCGGGAGGACGGCTGACGGCGCGCGCCGTGGCCAATCCGTTCGCCGAGATCTTCATGCGGGGAATCGCCAACCACTGAGTCGAGTCCGGCGAGCCCGTCGGGCCCGTCACAACCACAGGACGGCCCAGATCGCCCCGACCTCACGGCGCCGAGTAGCCGCCGTCCACAACGATGGCCGCGCCGGTGGTCCACCGGGACTCCTCGCTCGCCAGGTAGGCGTACGCGCCGGCGAGGTCGCCCGCGGTGCCCAGGCCGAGCGGATGCCGCTCGGCGATGGCGTCGAGGGCCTCGTCGGGCAGCCCGTCGTGGATGGCCGACCGGAACGTACCGGGACACACGCTGTTGACCCTGATGCCGTCGCGGGCGTACTCGACCGCAGCCACCTTGGCGAGCTGAATCAACGCGGCCTTGGTCGCGCAATAGGGCGCGGCGTGCGACCAGGCCGTCAGCCCCGACACCGACGCCGTGAGGATGATCGACCCGGAGCCCTGGGGGCGCATGACCCCGACGGCCGAGCGGATCCCGTTGACCGCGCCAAGCACGTTGACGCGGAAGGCGCGCTCCCAGTCTGCGGTCTGCAGGTTGTGGATGCGGCCGTTGGGCGAGAGGACACCGGCGTTGGAGATCAAGACGTCGAGGCGCCCGAACCGAGCCACCGCCAGCTGCACGACCGCGTCGACCTGGTCGGGGTCGCCGACGTCGGCGAGCAGCGTGGCCGTCGGCGCGGCCGCCCCCTCCTCGCCCAGGCCGGCCAGCGTCGCCGCCAACGACTCTTCGGACACGTCGCTCAGGACGAGGGCAGTGCCGGGCTCGGAGGCCAGGCGGCGCGACACTGCCACGCCCAGTGCGCCGCCGGCGCCGGTGATGGCGATCACGCGTTGGCCGTCCGCCTCTGCGTTCATCCCCCGATCCTCATACGAGGAGATAGCCGCCGTCGACCGTGAGCACGGCGCCGGTCACGAACGCCGCCGCGTCTGAGGCCAGGAACTGGTAGGCGCCGGCGAGGTCGGTGGGCGCGCCCCAGCGCTGCTGGGCGGTGTGCCCGGTGATGGACGCCGCGAGCTGCGGGCTGCGCTTCCAACCGTCCGCCAGCGGCGAGTCGAACCAGCCGGGCGCGACGACGTTCACGGTGATGCCCGCGTCGGCCAAGTCGAGCGCCAGGCTCTTGGCCAGGCCGGTCAGGCCCGCCTTCGACGCGCTGTACGCGCCCAGGCCCTGGCGCGGCCGCTCCCCCAGGACCGACCCGGTGAAGATGATCCGCCCGCCGTGCGCCATGACCCGGGCCGCCGCCCGCGCCCCCAGGAACGCGCCGGTGAGGTTCACCTCGAGCACGCGCCGCCAGACCGAGGGGTCGGTGGCCCGTGGCGTCGCCACCACGGGCGAGATCCCCGCGTTGGCGATCCAGACGTCCAACCCGCCCCATTCGGCCGCCACCGCGTCGGCCACCGACTCGTTGAAGTCCTCGTCGGTCACGTCCCCGGCGAGCACGAGCGCAGGCCCCCCGAGCGTTGCCGCCACCGCCTTGAGATCCCGCTCGGTCCGCGCCACCAGCGCGACCGACGCCCCCGCCCGGGAGAAGGCGTGGGCCACCAGCGTGCCGAGGCCCCTGCTGGCGCCGGTGATGACGACCCGCTTGCCGGCCACCGCTCCGGCGACCGGGAACTCCTCGGGGATGGCAATCTGGTCCGGCATCGGCCTCCTGGTTGTACCGGTCGTTACAGTACTCGATCATGCCCCGCAGCCCTTCGCCGTTCTCGATCGCCGAACTGGTGGAGATGCAGCGGCGCATGCTGGTCATCCGAGGGTTCGAAGAGCGGGCCGCCGTGCTCTACCGAGACTCGCTGGTGCCCGGGTTCGTCCATCTCTCCATCGGACAGGAGGCGGCGGCCGTCGGCGCCTGTTGGGCCTTGCGGCCCGACGACGTCATCACGTCGACGCACCGGGGCCACGGCCACTGCCTGGCCAAGGGGCTCGATCCGCTCGGGATGTTCGCCGAGCTGATGGCCCGTGACGAAGGGACCAACCGCGGCCGGGGCGGCTCGATGCACATCGCCGACCCCAAGCTCGGCATCTTCGGCGCCAACGGCATCGTGGCGGCGGGGCTCCCGATCGCGGTGGGGGCGGCGACCGCCGCGCAGATGCGGGACGACGACACCGTCGCGGTGGCCTTCTTCGGCGACGGGGCGGCCGCCCAGGGCGCCTTCCACGAGGCGGTCAACCTCGCGGCGGTGTGGCGGCTGCCCGTCGTGTTCTTCTGCGAGAACAACGGGTACTCGGAGTTCTCGCCGACCGCCACGCAGCACCCGGCGACGCTCAAACAGCGCGCCAGCGGCTACGCCCTCCCCTTCGTGCGCGTCGACGGCAACGACGTGGTGGCCACGGCGTCGGCGGTGCGGGACGTCGTCGCGGCCGCGAGGACCGGTCGCGGCCCGGCCATGGTGGAGGCGACCACCTACCGCTGGCACGGTCACTACGAAGGCGACCCCGAGCGCTACCGGTCCGAGGAGGAGCGCGTGACCTGGCGGGCACGCGACCCGCTGCTGCGGCACCGGCGCCGGCTCCGCAAGGCCGGCGTCGCCGCGGCGGAGCTCGATGCGCTCGAGACCGCCGTGGCCGAGGAGCTCGACCGCGCCGTGGAGCAGGCCCGCGGGCTCGCCGCGCCCTCGCCCGCCACGCTGTTCGACTTCGTCGCGCGGCCGCGCCCGTCGCCGCCGCCGGGCCCGGCCGAACCGCCGGCACCGGTGCAGGACGCCCTCGAGTACCGCACCATGGACGCCATCCGCGCGGCGCTGGAGCACGAGCTCGAGGCCGACGAGCGCGTGTTCCTGGCCGGCGTCGACGTCGGTGCGGGAGGCAACGTCTTCGGCTTAACCCGTGGGCTGCGCGAGCGCTTCGGCGAGCGCGTGCGCGACACGCCGATCTCGGAGACGGCGGTCGTCGGCCTCGCCGTCGGCGCGGCCATGGCCGGCCTGCGGCCGGTGGTTGAGGTGATGTACCTCGACTTCCTCGGCGTCTGCTTCGACCAGTTGCTCAACCAGGCGGCCAAGATCCCCTTCATGACCGGTGGCGGCGCCGAGATGGCGCTCACCGTGCGCACCCAGTTCGGTGCGGGGCGTTCGTCCGGCAGCCAGCACTCGCAGAGCCTCGAGGCCCTGCTGGCTCACATCCCCGGCCTCACGGTGGTCATGCCGTCGACCCCCGCCGACACCTACGGGTTGTTGCGCGCCGCGATCGCGGATCCCAACCCGGTCGTCTTCATTGAGAACCGGCTGCTCTACGGCGCCAAGGGCCCGCAGCCGCCGGCGGACCACCTCGTGCCGATCGGTCGGTCCGCCGTGGTGCGCGCCGGGTCCGACGTCACCGTCGTGTCCGTGTCGCGCATGGTGCACGAGGCGATCGCGGCGGCCGACGAGCTGGCCGCCGAGGGCGTCTCCGTCGAGGTGGTCGACTTGCGCACGGTGGCGCCCCTCGACCTCGAACCGGTCCTGAACTCGCTGCACAAGACGAGCCGCCTGCTCATCGCCCACGAGGCGGTCGTGCCCTTCGGCATCGGTGCCGAGATCGCGGCACGCGTGGTGCGCGAGGGATTCTGGGACCTCGACGCACCGATCGAGCGCGTGGGCGCGGCGTTCACGCCGCCGCCGTACGCGCCGGAGCTCGAGCGCGCCTGGCTCCCGGGACGGCGGGAGATCGCGGACGCCGTCCGGCGGCTCGTGGCGGTCTGACCGCCGCACCGGGCCGCGGTGCACCGGCGCGGTCAGCAGCCCAGGGCGCGGGCGATGACCATGTGCTGGATCTCGTTGGTGCCCTCGCCGATCTCGAGCACCTTGGCGTCGCAGTAGAAGCGGGCGACGGGGGTGTCGAGCATGTAGCCGAGCCCGCCGTGGATCTGCACCGCCTCCGACGCCGCCCAGGTGGCCAGCCGGCTCGCCTTCAGCTTCGCCATGGCGGCCTCCTTGTGGAAGGGCCGGCCGGCGTCGCGCAGCGACGCGGCGCGGTAGGTGAGCCAGCGGGCGGCCTCGAGCTCGGTCGCGATGTCGGCCAGCTTGAACTGCACCGCCTGGAACTTGGCGATCGGCTGGCCGAATTGCACGCGCTGACCGGCGTACCCGGTGGCCAGGTCCAGCACGGCCTGGGTGAGGCTCAACGACAGGGCGGCGATGGAGATCCGCCCGACCTCCAGCGTGCGCAGGAACTGGCTGAGGCCCAGGTCCGCGTCGCCGATGAGGTGATCGTCCGGCACCCACACGTCGTCGAAGAACAGCTCGCGCGTGTCGAGGCCCCGCCAGCCGATGCCGCGCAGCTTGGGTCCCATGCTGTAGCCGGGCGTGCCCTGCTCGACGACGAAGCTGGCGTAGCGCGGCGCATCCTCGTCCGACGTCCCCACCCGGGCCAACAGTGTCACGCCGAAGGACATGTCGGTGCCGGCGTTTGAGATGAAGGTCTTGCGGCCGTTGATGACGTAGCCGCCGTCGTGGGGCTCGGCGCGGGTGCGGATGCCGCGCGCATCGGACCCCGCGTCGGGTTCGGTGAGCCCGAAGGCGCCAAGCGCGCGTCCCTCTGCCAGCGGGCGCAGCCAGCGTTCGCGCTGGTCGTCGTCGCCGAAGAGATAGAGCGGCATCGAGCCGATCGTGACGTGCGCCTGCCAGGCCGCCGCCACGGACTGGTCGGCCAGCCCGATCTGCTCCATGGCGGCGACGAAACCGACCGTCGACATCCCGATGCCGCCCCACTGCTCGGGCACCAGCATGCCGAGCAGGCCGAGCGCGCCCATCTCGCGCAGGAGGTCGGTGGGACAGCGGGCCTCGTCCCAGGCGGCGGGGGCGCGCCGGGCGATCTCGTTCTGCGCGAACTCGCGGCACAGATTGACCAGCTCGCGTTCCGCCTCGTTCAGCGAGAAGTCCACGGGCCTAGTCTATGGACTGACCGGTACAACGACGAAGTAGACTCGCCGCGTGCCATCCGACCGTGTGCCCCACGCCTTCCCGCAATTCACGAGCGTGGAGGAGGAGCGCCGCCACCGCAAGCAACGTCTCGCCGCGGCCTTCCGTCTGTTCGGACGCCTCGGCTTCGGCGAGGGCACCGCGGGCCACATCACCGCGCGCGACCCTGAGCTGACCGACCACTTCTGGGTCAACCCGCTCGGCATGAGCTTCCGGCAGATCCGCGTGCGCGACCTCTTGCTGGTCAACCACGAGGGCGACGTGGTCGAGGGCGACTGGCCCCTCAACCTGGCGGCCTTCGTGATCCATTCGCAGATTCACGCGGCGCGGCCCGACGTCGTGTCGGCCGCGCACGCGCACTCCGTGCACGGCAAGGCGTGGTCGTCGCTCCACCGCACGCTCGACCCGCTGACCCAGGATGCCTGCGCGTTCTACGGGGACCACGTCATCTTCGACGACTACACCGGGGCCGTGTTCGATCTCGACGAGGGCAAGCGCATCGCCCACACGCTGGGCGACCACAAGGCCGCCATCCTGGTGAACCACGGGCTGCTCACCGTGGGCCGGACCGTCGACGAGGCCGCCTGGTGGTTCGTGACCATGGAGCGCACCTGCCAGGCCCAGCTCCTGGCTGAGGCGGCGGGGACCCCGGTGTCGATCCGCCCCGACGTCGCCGAGAAGACGGCGCTCCAGACCGGCGGTCACCGCACCGGCTGGTTCCAGTTCCAGCCGTTCTACGACACCGTCGTCGCCGAGGAGCCCGACCTGCTCGACGAATAGACGCCAGCGGTCGCGCCCTGGGCGCTCAGCCGTCCTGGGGAGGCAGGTGGGCGAGG
>Ga0207777_1000076_pt1 | contig 20160 bp, 21 predicted proteins | sample LuqExpMetageno35_FD_187793 | JGI IMG/M metagenome (GOLD analysis project Ga0207777, IMG submission 187793) | Tropical forest soil microbial communities from Luquillo Experimental Forest, Puerto Rico - Sample 35 (SPAdes) | ecosystem: Environmental > Terrestrial > Soil > Tropical forest ...
CCAAGCTCAAGCATGGCGAGCAGGTGCGCATCTTCCGCAGCATCCCCGGCCTGCAGAACGCGGAGTTCGCGCGGTTGGGCGGGCTGCACCGCAACACGTTTCTCAATTCGCCGAAACTATTGGATGAGAGCCTGCGACTGCGGGCGAAGCCCGCGTGGCGTTTCGCCGGACAGATCACCGGCTGCGAAGGCTATGTGGAATCGGCCGCCGTCGGGCTGATGGTCGGCCGCTTCGCCGCCGCCGAGCGCCGCAGCGAGTCTGTCTCGCCGCCGCCGCCGACCACCGCGCTTGGCGCGCTGCTTGCGCACATCACCGGCGGGCATATCGAAACGATCGACAACGGACCGTCGTCATTCCAGCCGATGAATATCAATTTCGGCCTGTTTCCACCGCTGACGGAAGCGCCGGTCTTCGACCGCAAGAGTCCGCTCGGCCGCGCAACCGCGAAGGCGCTAGCGAAGAAAAGTGCGCTCACGCGCCGCGCGCTGGCGGATTTGCAGATCTGGATTGACGGGCAGCCGCGGCAAGAAGCGGCAGAATGACATTCGCCGTGGAGCTCTGGAGGCGTCAGATCTTCACCGCCAACCGCAAGTTACGGCCCACGCTCGGTCTTGTACGCTGCTAAAAACATCCGCACGGCCATACCTACGACCTTGCGAATGCGCTCTTCGCTCGGAGGCGGCTCGAAATTAAACAATACGGGTTTGAACAGGGTCGACTGGCAGGCGTCGAGAAACTGACAGGCGGCGATCTCGCAATCGTCGATCGCCAGAACGCCGGTGCGCACCTGCGCCTCGAGATAGGCTTGCACGCGCGCGATGCCCGACTTCGGACCGGTCTCGTAAAACGTCTTGCCGATCGTCGGCATGCGATCGGCAATCGCGATGACGATGCGCAGCGAGGCGGCTTTGCCGGTGTTGCAGAGAAAATGCAGATAATCGATGCCGACCTGGGTCAAGACCTTCTCAACGTCGTGATCGTTGCCGTCGAGCTTGAACATGCCTTCGGCATGATGGCAGCACTCTTCCTGGACGATCGCGGCGAAGAGTTCTTCCTTGTTCTCGAAATAGACGTAGAGAGTGCCCTTTGACACGCCGGCGGCCTTGGCGATGTCCATCATGCTGGCGGCGTCGAAGCCGCGCTTGAGGAAAATCCGGCGCGCGCCATCGACGATCTGCCGGCGCTTGGCATTGTCCTCCTCCCCGTCCAGCGGGGCGGTATGCAGGCGTTCGGCTAGTTCGGACATTGCAGCGCTCCTTTGGCGCGATTCCCGCGTCTTCTAACGATAACCCCGAAGTGGGGCCATCGCTTCAGCGGCTTTTCGACGCCAGCCATAGCCCCGGACTGGTAACTTAAGACTTTAGATCAATGACCGAACCGTTCGGTCAAAAAAGGGTTGACTCCACCGATCGGCAATCTATGTTGACCGAACCGTTCGGTCAATGGCCTGCAAGCGGTCGGAGTGAACGATGCAACCGGATCGTGAAGATCAAGTTACTGAAATCCCGTCCATTTCCAACCATCTGGTCGGCGTCAGGGGCCCCCGGGCGGCGCAGCGGGCACGCGCGCTACGCTTGGCGACCGTGGCGGCCGACGATCTTCCCTCTCCTGCCGACGAGCTCCGAACCGAACCGCTGGCCCAGCCCGCGGCTCGCGGAACGCCCGCCGCTGCGCCTCACGCCCCCGAGGTCGAGGCGGCGGGTGGGCCGGCCAACCCGCGCAAAGGGAGGCGGCTCCTGCTCGGCGCGGCGGCCGCCATCGTGCTGGCGGTCGGCGGCTGGTACGGCGAGCACTATGTCACGGTCGGCCGCTACATCGTGTCGACTGACGACGCCTACGTGCATGCCGACACTACGACGCTCGCGGCCAAGGTGTCCGGCTACGTCTCCTCTGTCGACGCGCCCGACAACAGTGTGGTGCACGCGGGCGACGTGATCGCGCGCATCGATGACGGCGACTACCGGATCGCGCTCGACGCCGCGCGCGACAAGGTCGAGACGCAGCGCGCCACCATCGTCCGCATCGGCGAGCAGATCCGGGCGGCTCAGGCGCAGATCGAACAGGCCAAGGCCCAACTCGTCTCGGCGCAGGCGGCCGAGACGCGCGCCGATTCAGAATATGCCCGCCAGGTCGCGCTGGCGCAGCGCGATTTCGCGAGCCGCCAGACGCTCGAACAGGCGCAGGCCAACCGCGATCAGGCGGCCGCCGGCGTGCAAAGCGCGCGGGCGGCGGTCGACGCCGCGCTCGCCAATGTTCAGGTGCTGCGCGCGCAGCAGCAGGAAGCGCAACGCGGCCTGAAGGAGTTGCAGACGGCTGAAGCGAAGGCCGAGCGCGACCTGTCGTTCACCGTCGTGCGCGCGCCGATTGACGGCGTCGTCGGCAATCGCGCGGTACAGGCTGGCGATTTCGTGCAGACCGGCACGCGGCTCGTGAGCGTCGTGCCGCTCGAGGACGTCTATGTCGACGCCAATTTCAAGGAAACGCAGCTTGCGCGGCTGCGGCCAGGACAACCGGTCGCGGTGAGCGTCGATGCGCTGCCGGACCATGACATCAAAGCCACCGTCGCGAGCGTCTCGCCCGCCTCCGGCTCGATGTTCTCGCTGCTGCCACCCGACAACGCGACCGGCAATTTCACCAAGATCGTGCAGCGGCTGCCGGTGCGCATCCGTCTGCCGGACGACGTCAAGTCCAAAAGCCTGCTGCGGCCGGGAATGTCGGTCGTGGTCAATGTCGATACGCGATCCAAGCAAACGGTCGCCGACGGCGGCGGGTTGTCGCTCGCCGCGCAGGCCGTCCCTCTCGATACGGCACGCTGATTGGCGGGGGACTGTCATGCGTCAGTCCGTCGCCGCGCCTCCGGTCTCCGTCCGGTCCCCGTCGAGCGGAACCGGGGGCGCCGATGTTCTGCCGTTGAACCGGCTGCTTGCCTTCGTCGTAATGTGCTTCGGCATGTTCATGGCGATCCTCGACATCCAGATCGTCTCCGCGTCGCTGACCGAAATCCAGGCAGGACTGTCCGCCTCCGGCGACGAGATTCCCTGGGTCCAGACCGCCTATTTGATCGCCGAGGTGATCGCTATCCCGCTCTCCGGCTTTCTTTCGCGCGCGCTCGGCACGCGAGTTTTGTTCACCGTCTCGGCAGCGGGTTTCACGCTGTCCAGCTTCATGTGCGGCTTCGCGTCGTCCATCGACAGCATGATCCTCTGGCGCGCCGTGCAGGGTTTCATCGGCGGCGGCATGGTGCCGACCGTGTTCGCGAGCGCCTACATTCTGTTTCCCGGACGGCGCCAGGCAATGGTCGCGCCGATCATCGGCCTGATCGCAACACTGGCGCCCACCGTCGGGCCGACCATCGGCGGTTACGTCACGGATGCGCTGTCCTGGCACTGGCTCTTCTTCATCAACATCGCACCGGGCGTAGTCGTCACCCTCGCCTCCTATCTGCTGATCGACTTCGACAAGCCCGATTATTCGCTGCTCGAGAACTTCGACTGGTGGGGTCTCATCAGCATGGGGGGGTTCCTCGGCGCCCTCGAATACATTCTCGAGGAAGGCCCGCGCTACGGGTGGTTCGACGATGGCACCATCACGCTCTTTGCCGTCATCTCCGCCGTTTCGGCCGTCGCGTTCTTCATCCGCGTATTCACCGCGCGGGTGCCGATCGTCGATCTGCGCGCTTTTGCGAACCGCAATTTCGCGCTCGGCAGCCTGTTCTCTTTCGTGCTCGGCATTGGCCTCTACGGGCTCACTTATGTCTATCCGGTCTATCTCGCGCAGATCCGCGGTTATGACGCGCTGATGATCGGCAACACGATGTTCGTTTCGGGGCTTGCGATGTTCGCGACCGCTCCTATCGCGGGTCAGCTCAGCCAGCGCCTCGATCCGCGCTATGTGCTCATGGCCGGCTTCCTCATCTTCGCGGTCGGCACCTGGCAGATGACCTTCGTCACAAAGGACTGGGACTTCTGGGAGCTGCTGTGGCCGCAGATCTTTCGCGGGATCGGCCTGATGTTCGCGATCGTGCCGGTCACTAACACCGCGCTCGGCACATTGCCGCCCGACCGCGTGAAGAACGCCTCCGGCCTGTTCAATCTGATGCGCAATCTGGGCGGCGCGATCGGACTGGCCGCGATCAACACGCTGCTCAACAACCGCATGGACCTGCATCTTGCCCGCCTGCACGAGGCGGTGACCTGGTCGCGGGTACCTGCGGTCGAGACGCTGAATGATCTTGCCCATCGCTTTCCAGGCTCCGACGCGCAGCTGATGGCACTGAAGCAGATGATGGGCATCGTCCGGCAACAGGCCAGCGTGATGAGCTTCGCTGACGTGTTCTTGATCTTGACGCTGCTCTTCGTCGCGCTTGCTGCTCTTGGCGTGATGATGAAGCGGCCCGCCGCAGTGGCTGCAGGCGCAGCCGGGCACTAACGGGTCGATTGTTCGCAGCTAAGCCGCAAAAATCCGCTTCGGATCGCGCGAAGCGCGCCAGATCAGCCATTGACGTTTGAGAGGCGAGAGCACCTCCGGCGCGAACGGCTCGTAGCCGCGCCGCTCCATACGCCGCAAATGCGGGCCTACGGTCGCGAGTGGCAAGAGCGCCGGGCTGATCGCGATCGACACCTCGCCCGCTTCGAGTGTCGCCGCCTGCAACTGTCGCCGCGCGTGCCGCCGCATCTCGGACAGCACCGCCATCAGCGCCGGGCTCTCCTGATGCGCTGGGATGCTTTCCGGAATGAGCGCGTGCCGGTCCATCACCTCGCGCGGAATATAGATTTGCCGCCGAGACGCGTAGTGCGGCAGCACCGTCAGGCTGTGCGCGATCGTGGCGGCGATCCCGGCGTGACGCACGAGCGTGTTCGCCGCCATTCCCTCGACGCCCAAGATCGCGGCCGCCGTGCCGAGTACAATGCCTTCCGATAGCGCCGCGTAGTTGTCGAAATCGTCGAGCGTCGCGAACGGCTCGTCGTAGAGATCGAACGTGTGCGCATCGACGAGCGCGATCAGCCGGTCGCGATCGAGCCGATACCGCCCGGCCGTCTCGCATAATGCCGCCGCAACCGGATTAGCAGCAGCCTCGCTCTCGCGCCCGCCGAGCAAGACCTCGCGCCACCATTGCAGGCGGATTTCGCCCGGCATTGGTTCGCGCGCAGCCTCGTGCACGCGCACGATCTCGTGGTTGAACGCGTACAACGCATAGAGCGCGTCACGCAGGTCCGCCGGCGCGAACAACGTCGCGAGATAGCGATCGCGATCATGCGCACGGACGAGCGCGGAGCAGTGATCGAAATTCGCTTGCATGCTCATGCTGGCGGCAGCGTCACATGACTTCTATCGTACGTGCCGGCGCGGTCACCGCGGACTCTTGCCCGGCGGCGAGTTGCAATCGACCTCGCTCGTGTCGATCGCCGATATGTTAAAAAATATTTTCGTCGGGCGCCTTCTGAATGGATTCGAACAACTCTGCAGCCGGCCCCTGTTGACTGAAAGAGTATAGGACGCGGAACGGAAGGCAGCACGAGCGCAGTCGCGAGGTAAATTTCCCGACTGCTGAGCAAGTGAAACTCCTCGGCGCCGTTCCGGCGCGATCTTGAACCCGCATGGGAGTATGAACGATTGGACGCCGCACGCCACGCCCTAATCGAGCGCGATCAGTCCCGCGCCGACGCGGCGGCCTTCGGCCAGCAGGATGTTCCAGGTGCGCACGGCGGCGCCCGTCGGCATCGGGTCGACCGAAAGCGAGACCTCTTGGAAGCGTACGCGCAATGACGAAGGCAGCGCGAACGGGTCACGGCCGCCGCCGAGCAGAAAGAAATCGAGTCTGTCGGCGCGATCGAACACCGGCTGCAGCAATTCGGGCGTCAGGTCGCGGACTTGCGTAACCGGCCAGGCCCAAATGCCGTCGGGAAAGCACAACAGCGAGCCGCGATGCGACATCCCGCCGAAGCGGAAGCCGCCGTCGCCATACGCCTCGATCTGAGCCGGCGTCGGCAGATGCGGCGCATCCGCGGCCAGCCGGTCGGTCATGGCCTGTCCTTGGCCTTGCCGCTCTGCGGGCCCGTCAATGCATCGGTGCCGCGGCCGACGCCAAGATAGATCAGGATCGGCGAGGCGATGAACACTGACGTGTAGGTGCCGACCAACACGACGCCGAACATCATCGTCGCGGTGAAGCTGTGGATCGCCTGCCCCCCGAAAAGGAGCAGCGAGAGCAACGCGAGCGACACAGTCAAGTGCGTGATGACCGAGCGCGACAGCGTCTGGTTGACCGACGCGTTCAGCAGATCCGGCATCGGCATCTTCTTATAGCGCCGCAGCATCTCGCGGATACGGTCGTAGATGACGACAGTGTCGTTGAGTGAATAGCCGAGGATCGTGAGCAGCGCGGCGATCGAGGTGAGGTCGAAGTCGATGCCCGTGATCGACATGAAGCCGACGGTGAGCACAAGATCGTGCACGTTCGCGATCATGGCGCCAAGCGCGAACTGCCATTCAAATCGGAACCAGAGATAAATCAGGATGCAGAGGATCGCGAGCATCAGGCCGATGACGCCGTAGGACAGCAACTCGCCCGAGACGCGTGGACCGACTACTTCGACGCGCCGATAGTCGACTTCGCTGCCGAGCGCGCCGCGCACCTTGTTTACGGCCGCCTGCTGCGCCTCGTCGCCGCCCGGCTGCTCTCCGATGCGGATCAGGACGTCGTTCGGCGCGCCGAATTGCTGCAATTGCACCTCGCCGAGGCCCAAGCCCCCGAGCGCCGAGCGCATATGCGCGAGATCGGCCTCTCCCGCCTTGGTCTGCACCTCGATTAGCATCCCGCCCTTGAAGTCGATGCCGAAGTTCAGCCCATGCGTGAAGTAGAGCGTGATCGCGATGATCGACATCAGCGCCGACAAAGGAAAGCTGATGCGCCGGAAGCGCATGAAGTCGAATTTGGTATCGTCGGGGACGATGCGGAGCAGACGCACGATCGATCAGTCTTTCATTTTGCGGGCAGAACCGCGCTCAGATTGGCACGCGTTGCGGACGCTGCCAGCGCACCCAGTAGGCGACAATCAGGCGGGTCAGGGTGAAGGCGGTGAACACCGTGGTGATGATGCCGATTCCGAGCGTCACCGCGAAACCGCGCACCGGCCCAGTGCCGATGTAGAACAACACGGCGGCTGCGATGAAGGTGGTGATGTTGGAGTCGAGAATGGTGGCAAGAGCGCGGGCGAAACCGGCGTCGATCGCGTTGATCGGCGTGCGGCCGCCGCGCACCTCTTCGCGGATGCGCTCGTAGATCAGCACGTTGGAATCGACGGCGATGCCGACGGTGAGCACGATGCCGGCTATACCGGGAAGCGTCAGCGTCGCACCGAGCATCGACAGCACGCCGAAGATCATCGCGACGTTCACGGCCACCGCGATGTTCGCGAAAAGCCCGAACAGGCCGTAGGTTGCCAGCATGAACAGGATAACCATCGCCGCGCCGACGTATGCCGACATCTTGCCGGCCGCAATCGAGTCGGCGCCGAGACCCGGGCCGACCGTGCGCTCTTCGATGATCGTGAGGGGCGCCGGCAGCGCGCCCGCGCGCAGGAGGATCGCGAGATCGTTCGCGCTCTGGACGGTGAAACTGCCGGAGATCTGCCCCGAGCCGCCGAGGATCGGCTCGCGGATCACGGGCGCCGAGATCACCTGGTTGTCGAGCACGATGGCGAAGGGCTTGCCGACGTTCTGCTGCGTCACCTCGGCGAATTTGCGCGCGCCGGACGTGTTGAAACGGAAGGAGACGATCGGCTCGTTGGTGCGCTGGTCGAAGCCCGGCTGCGCGTCGGTCAGATCGCCACCCGAGACGAGCACACGCTTCTCGACCACGTAAGGCTGCTTGTCGCTCGCGCCGTAGAGAATTTCGGATTCCGGCGGCACGCTGCCCTGCTGGGCCTGCTCAGGCGAAACGCTCGTATCGACCATGCGGAAGTCGAGTTTGGCGGTCTTGCCGAGCAATTCCTTCAGACGGGTCGGGTCCTGCAGACCGGGCACCTGGACGAGAATACGGTCGGTGCCTTCACGCGCGATCAAAGGCTCGACCGTGCCGAGCTCGTTGATGCGACGCTCGACGATCTGGATCGACTGGTCGACCGACTGCCGCACGCGCTCGACGATCGCCGGCTCGGACGGCGCAAGGCGCACGACGTTGCCGTCCTGCGTCACGTCCAGATTGCGGCTGCCGCTCGCGCCAAGAATGCCGCCGAGTGGCTGCGAGAGGGCCTGCAGTTTCTGGTACGCGTCGGTGAGGTTCGATCCTTCGCGAATACGCACCTCGACCGTGTTGCCGCGTACCGCCAGACCCGTGTAGCCGACACGCGCGTCACGCAGGACGCGGCGGACGTCGTCGCGCAGGGTCTCAAGCATCTCCTTGCGCACAGCCTTGGTATCAACCTCGAGCAAGAGATGTGAGCCGCCCTGCAGGTCGAGGCCGAGGACGATGTGGCGTTGCGCCCATTTCGGCCACGCCTCGAGCACGCTCGCAGGCAGGAAGTTGGGCACGGCGAACAGGCAGACGACAAGCGCCGTCAGTAGAACCGCCGCCGCCTTCCACCGCGTGAAGTAAAGCATGAGGACCTTGAGCTAAGTTGGGCTCGCCGCGGGCTTAGCTCGCAGCAGCCTCGTCTTTCACGGGCTCGCCCTTCGCCCGCACGTCAGAGAGCATGGAGCGCATATGGCGGATGCGCACGCCCTCCGCAATCTCGATCTCGACCTGGTCGTCGTCGACCACTTTGGTCACCCGACCGATCAGGCCACCATTGGTGACGACGGTATCCCCGCGCCGCACGTTCTTGACCATCTCGGCATGCGCCTTCACCCGCTTCTGCTGGGGGCGCAGGATCAGGAAATACATGATCACGAAAATCAGGACGAACGGGAGAAGCGACATCAGCATGCCGCCGTCGCCGCCCAATAGCGAAGTGCCCTGGGCCAAGGCGGGCGTGATGAACATTGGAAACTCTCCGGTTAGCAGGCGGGGAGCGGTCGCAAACCCCTGCCGCCCCTGCCAATTTGGCGCGGGACTATAGCGAGAGCGGCCCCAATTGCAATGATTGGGCCGAGACGGCTTGGGGCGTCGGCGCTTGCCGCAACACCACCGCCCCGGTAAAGCAGCGGCGCATTTCGTTCCTCGTGAAACTACCACCGATGGCCAAACTGACCTCCTCGACCGAGTTCACACCCGATCTGCTGCAGCGGATCACCGACGCCCTGGAGCGGATCGCGCCGCGTCCCAGGGTTCTGCCAGACCTGGATACGGCCGACGCCTTCGTCTGGCATCCGGACGGGACGCTCGCGGCCGTGCCACGGGTGAACCGCGTCGAGATGTCGCTCTTGAAGGGCGTCGACCGGATGCGCGACGTGCTGGTCGAGAATACCGAGCGCTTCGCCAAGGGCTTGCCTGCGAACAACGCCCTGCTCTGGGGCGCACGTGGGATGGGCAAGTCCTCCCTAGTGAAGGCGGCGCATGCCGCCGTCAACGCGGAGTTTGCCGCCGCGAGCAAGCGCGGCCCGCTGAAGCTCGTCGAAATCCATCGCGAGGACATCGAGACCCTGCCCGCGCTGATGGCGCTCACGCGCAATTCCGAATACCGCTTCATCGTCTTCTGCGACGACCTCTCCTTCGACACCGACGACACCACCTACAAGTCGCTGAAGGCGGTGCTGGAAGGTGGCATCGAGGGCCGGCCGGAGAACGTCATTTTCTACGCGACGTCAAACCGGCGCCACCTGATGTCGCGCGACATGATGGAAAACGAGCGCTCGACCGCGATCAATCCGGGCGAGACGGTGGAAGAAAAAGTCTCGCTATCCGACCGCTTCGGCCTATGGCTGGGCTTTCACCGGTGTAGCCAGGACGAATATCTCGCAATGGTCGACGGCTACGTCGCGCATTATAAAATTCCGATCCGCGCGGACGAACTTCGCCGCGAGGCGCTGGAATGGGCGACGACACGCGGCTCGCGCTCGGGCCGCGTTGCCTGGCAGTTCATTCAGGATCTCGCCGGTCGCCTTCGTGTCCCGCTGAAGGACTAGCGTTCGCGCAGGCGCGTCGCTTTCCGAGTGTACAGCATCGGCTGCACGATGCCCGCCAACCGGGCCGCCACGACCCGATGCCCGGCCGCCGACATGTGCAATCCATCCGGCCAAGCATTGCGCGGATCATAGCAATCCCGACCTGGGACGAAGGCCGCGCCATACGCAGCCGCAGCACCCCGCCCCATCGCGTCATACTCCAGCGAGAAGAAGCCGCACACCACTACGGTCCTCACGCCACGTGAGCGCACGGCGGCGAGCAAAGCGCGAAGGTTCTCGATGATTTGCGTCGGCGCCAGTCCCGACTGCAAATCGTTGTAGCCGCCCTGCACGATAACGACATTGGTGCCGGGCAGGACATGCAGAACCTACCCTGTACATCATGAGATGGCTTTTTCGAAAATATTTGAAAGTCCCGTCGCCGGATGGATATCCGGCACAAACACAACGACGAACTCTGATTTTAGTTCACGCCGACTCTGGCAAGCATTACAGGACGAAAAACGCAAATGCCCGGCGCGAGGCCAGGCATTTTACGTTGCAATGCCGGGAGTCTATTTCGATGCCAGCAGCTTGCGTGGATCGACCGGGGTCGAGTTCTTGCGGATCTCGAAGTGCAATTGTGGCGAGGAGGCGTTTCCGGTCTGACCGGAATGCGCGATAATCTGGCCGCGGCGGATGGTGTCGCCCTTCTTCACCAGGATCTCGCTCGCATTGGCATAGGCCGACACGTAGTTATCGGCATGACGGATGAGCACGAGATTGCCGAATGCTTTCAATTCATTTCCGGCATAAGCCACGACCCCGTCTTCGGCGGCGCGTATGGGCGTACCCTCGGGCACAGCGAAATTGATGCCGTCGTTCGTGCTACCGTTCGCACGCGGACCGAAGCCGTCGACGATGTGCCCGGTCACTGGCCAGCGGAAAGACGGCACGGCGGCGACCGGCTCCTTCTTCGCGGAGGGCTCCGGCGCCGGTACCGGCTCAGGCGTCGCGACCTGCACGTTTTCCGTATGCACCGGACCGACCGGCGCAGTGCGGGGCGCGGCGACCTGCGGCGGGACGGCCTTCGGCGGCTCGGCGCGAACGGGCGGCATCGTCGTGCGTTCGGCGACCTGCGTGCGGCCGCGACCAGGAATGGTGAGGCGGTCGCCCATCGTCACCTTGGCGGACGGCTCGATGTGGTTGGCGCGGGCAAGCTCCGCGACCGAGAGCCCATTCGCGCGCGCGATCCCGATTAGATTCTCGCCATGCTGGACCACATGGACATTGCCGGACCCTGGTTCTATGCGTGGTTCCCGCCGGATCGGCGCAACGGACGCTGTCCGCGCCGGCTCGGGCTGCGCGGCCGCATGTGTTGCGCGAACCTCGCCGACGACATAACGAGGGATCACTAGCCGCTGACCCGCATGCACCGGGCCGCGGATACCATTCGTCTCCAAGATCGCCGCGGCCGGGACACCGTATCTATGCGCGATGCTCTCGAGCGTATCGCCTGCCCCGACAACGACCGGCGCTCCGCCGTCCCAGGTCCAGTGCCCTTGCGACTGAACTGGTGCGGCCGCCGGGGCGGGCCACTGCGCGACCGAACCGGTGTACTCAGGTTGCCGTGGGGCGGGCCGATAGGCGCCGAGTCCCTGCGCTCCGGCGGCGACGCCCGAAGGCTGAACCGGAGGGGGCAGCGGCTGTGCTTCCACCCGTGGTGCCGGGCGACTGGCAATCGACCCGGTCACATTGGACGGAGGCGTGTTGGATTCGGCTTCGGTGGTGAAGCGCGCGGAGTCGGCGCAACCCGCAGCGGTCAATCCGAAGGCCGCGAGCACTGCAAAGCGCGGCCAGTTACGCGAGCGGGACGGCACGGCGAAACGCGACATGGAGTTACTCGCTCTGACGCATGGAGACGTAGAAGCGAGATAAACATGCCGTCGGTAAAAAAGCGTTTAAGACTACCGGAAGGTTAGCGACGCTGCCAAAAATAAGAGCCTCTTACAATTCCTTGGCCTGTCCTGGCAAAAGCGGCACGAAACGCACCGGCAGCAGCTCTTCTCGTTCAAGGCCCGTTGACGTTTTGGTAACCTTGACGATGTGTTGAGTGCCCTCGTGCGGTCCGAGCGGCAGCAGCATCACGCCGCCCTCCCCGAGTTGGTCGACCAAGGCCTGCGGCAATTTCTCCGCTGCGGCGGTGACAACGATTCGATCGTAGGGCGCTTTCTCCGGCACGCCCGCGAATCCGTCGCCGACGACCACCTCGACATTGTTGTAGCCGAGCCGGCGCAGCCGCTCGCGTGCGGTGTCTGCCAATGTGCGAAATCGCTCAATGCTCACCACCTCGCGCGCAAGGCTCGACAGGACGGCCGCCTGATACCCCGAGCCGGTGCCGACCTCGAGTATCCGGTGTTCCCGCTTCAACCCGAGTTGCTCGGTCATGTAGGCGACGACATAAGGCTGGCTGATCGTCTGCCCGCACGCGATCGGCAGCGCGTGGTCCGAATAGGCGAGATTGGTGTAATCCGGCTGCACGAACTCACTGCGCGGAACTTCCTCCATCGCGCGCAGTACCGCTTGGTCGGTTATTCCGCGCTTGCGCAGCGTCAGGAGGAATTCCATACGTCCAACGTCCTGATTCCCGGCCCGCATTCACTGTTGCTCCCTCGCCGCATTTTTAGCATGGTCGGCGCGCAGCCACCTATCGGCCCTTCCACAGCCGGCGGAACAAGAAAAGATGGAGCGGACGGTGATTTCTGCGACGCCCGGCATCCTCGTCGTCGAGGATGAATACTTGATCCGCATGCTGCTCGAAGACATGCTCGACGAACTCGGTTTCAGCGTCGCCGCGGCGGTCGGCTCGATCGCCGAGGCGACGCAGCAGGCGCAGGGCGGCGCGTTCAAGGCCGCGATCCTCGACGTCAACGTCGATGGCGAAGAAATTTTCCCGGTCGCCGACGTGCTCGCCGAACGCGGGCTGCCGTTCGTCTTCGTCACCGGTTATGACGAGAACAGCCTGCCGGAGCGCTTCCGCGGCCGCCCCGCGCTGCAGAAGCCGTTCCAGGCGGATCGGCTCAAAGCCACGCTGGAAGGTTTGCTCGGCGCGTAAGTTGTCCACCTCTCCACCGGTAATGCCCGAGTACAATACTCGCGCGCGACGGCCCTCAATGAAACATCTGCACGAGTCGCGTCATGAACGGCTCGTCGGTCAAATCGAGTCTGAGCGGCGTCACCGCGATGCGCTTTTGCCCGAGCGCGTGCAGGTCCGATCCCGGCGGGGCTTCGGCCATTGCGCGCGCGAACGCGATCCAAAAATACGGATTGCCGCGGCCATCGTGCCGTGCCTCGATGCGCAGCAATTCCTGATCGCGCTTGCCTTGGCATGACACCGCGATGCCGGCGACCTCGTCCGGTGGGCAATCGGGAAAATTGATATTCACCAGCACGTCGCGCGGCATGCCCTCGTCCAGCACGCGGCGGATGATGTCCGGCGCAAAGCGGACGGAGGTCTCCCACGGCGGCAGCTTCTTGGTCGCGAAGGAATAGCCCTGCGACAGCGCGAAAGACGGGATGCCGAGCACCGTGCCTTCCATCGCGCCGGCGACCGTGCCCGAATAGGTCACGTCCTCGGCCGCGTTGCGCCCGCGATTCACGCCCGACAACACAAGGTCGGGTTTCTTTGGCATAATGTGTCGGGCGGCCATGATCACGCAGTCGGTGGGCGTGCCCTTTACCGCGTAGGTGCGCTCTCCAATTTCGCGCAGGCGCAACGGATCGTTGAGCGACAGCGAATGCGAGACGCCCGACTGGTCGATCTCCGGCGCGACCACCCAGATCTCGCTGCCGAGCGAGCGCGCGATCTCCTTGCACGCCTCAAGTCCGGGCGAATGAATGCCGTCGTCGTTGGTAATCAAAATACGCATCAGACTTTCTCGACCAACTTCGCGCGACCCATATACGGCTGCAGCACGTCCGGCACCGCGATCGCCCCGTTCTCCTGCTGGTAATTCTCCATCACCGCGATCAGCGCGCGGCCGACGGCGACGCCGGAGCCATTGAGCGTGTGCACGAACTGCGGCTTGCCGTCCTTGCCGCGGAAGCGCGCGTTCATCCGCCGCGCCTGGAAGTCGCCGCAGACGGAGCACGAGGAAATCTCGCGGTACATGTTCTGCCCCGGCAGCCAGACCTCGATGTCGTATGTCTTCTGCGAGGCGAAACCCATGTCGCCGGTGCAGAGCGTGACGACGCGATACGGAAGCTCGAGCTTCTTCAGCACAGCCTCGGCGCATGACAGCATGCGCTCGTGCTCGTCGCGCGATTTCTCCGGCGTGGTGATGGAGACGAGCTCGACCTTGGTGAACTGGTGCTGGCGGATCATCCCGCGGGTGTCCTTACCCGCCGCGCCGGCTTCCGCACGGAAGCATGGCGTGCAGGCGGTCAGCCGCATCGGCAGTTCGTCTTCGGCGACGATGGATTCGCGCACGAGATTGGTGAGCGGGACTTCGGCGGTAGGGATGAGCCAATAGCCTTCATCCTCTCCGGTCGCGATCTGTTTCTTGCCTCCCGCGAAAAACTGATCGTCTTCAAATTTCGGCAACTGGGCTGTGCCGAACATCGTGCTGTCCCGAACGAGCAAGGGCGGATTCACCTCCGTGTACCCATGCTCGCTGGTGTGAAGGTCGAGAAAGAACTGCCCGATTGCGCGTTCGAGCCGCGCCAATCCCTTTTGCAGAACGACAAACCGCGCGCCGGACAGCTTGGCCGCAAGCTCGAAATCCATCATCCCCAGGGCTTCGCCCAGCTCAAAATGCTGCCTGGGCGTGAAATTGTAAGTCCGCTTTGCGCCGCTCTTCGAACGCTCGACATTGCCGTGCTCGTCCTTGCCGTCGGGCACGTCGTCGAGCGGCGTGTTGGGGATCTGCGCGAGCTCGCGGCTGAGTTCGTCATCGATCTGCTTCGCTTCCGCCTCGCGCTGCGGCAGTGTCGTCTTCAGCTCCGCGACTTCCGCCATCAGCGCGTTCGCGTGTGTATCGTCCTTCGCCTTCTTCGCCTCGCCGATCTCCTTCGAGGCTGCGTTGCGCCTCGCTTGACCCTGCTCGAAGGCGGTGATCGCCGCGCGCCGTTTCTCGTCGAGCGCCAGGAGCTTGCCCGACAGCGGCTCGAGCCCGCGCCGCCTCAGGCCCCGGTCGAAGGCCTCCGGGTTCTCGCGAATCCATTTGATGTCGTACATGGCGGGGCGGGTCCTATCCCGTCATGGCCGGGCAAAAAGGCGTGTAACGCCGTCTTAGCGTACAAGTCCCAGCCATCCACGTCTTACTTGAGGAGGGGCTCAAAGACGTGGATGCCCGGCATAAAGCCGGGCATGACGGAGTCAATAGCTGCTCCGCGCGTCTACTCCGCAGCCCCCGGCGCGGTCCCGGCGCTCGAAGCCGCCGCCTTCTCCGCCGCCTCGCGCGCGGCGCGTTTCTCGACCATGCGCACCGACCAGATCGAGCCCTCGAACAGCAACAGCAGCGGCACCGCGAGTGACATCTGGCTGATCACGTCTGGCGGCGTGAGCACAGCCGCTAACACGAAAGCACCGACTATGAAGTAGCGCCGCTTCGCCTTGAGTTGCTCCGAGGTGATGATGCCGACGCGGCCGAGCAACGTCAGTATCACTGGAAGCTGGAACGCCGCGCCGAAGGCAAGCACGAGCGTCATCGTCAGCGAGAGATACTCGCCGACCTTCGGCATCAGCGCGATGCGCGCTTCCTCCGCCGTGCCAGGCTGCTGCATGTGGATTGAGAAGCGCACCAGCATCGGCAGCACGATGAAATAGACGACCAGCGCGCCGAGCGTGAAGAAGATCGGCGTCGCGATGAGATAGGGCAGGAACGCCTTGCGCTCGTGGCGGTAGAGGCCCGGCGCGACGAACATGTAGAGCTGCGACGCGATGACCGGGAAGGCCAAGAAAGCTGCGCCGAACATAGCGAGCTTGAGCTGGGTAATGAAGTATTCGAGCAGCGCGGTGTAGATGAAGGTCGAATTCTCGGCGCCCGCGACCCAGACATAGGGCATTACGAGGATGTTGTAGATCTGCTTCGCGAACACGAAGCAGAGCGCAAATGCGATCGCGAACGCAATCAGCGCCTTGATCAGCCGCCCGCGCAGCTCGATCAGGTGCTCGATCAGGGGCGCCTTCGTGGCGTCGATGTCTTCCTGCGTCATGCCTGCTTCTGCGCCGGATGGGCCGGCGCCTCCGGCATAGGATCGGCGGCGGGCTCAGCGACCGGTACGTCGATCGGCGGCAGCGGGACGGAGGGCTCGGCCGCGGCAGTTTCGGTCGGCACTGGTTGGGGCACGACGGAGTCCGTAGTAGCCGGCGCGCCGAAGGCGTGGCCGACGTCCTTTTCCGCATTCGCCATCGGATCGTATTTGCTAAAATCGGTGACCGCGCTTTGGATGTCTTGGGCGTGCTGCTTCAGGTCGGACAGCTCGGCCTCGCGCAAGGCCTCTTGAAACTGACTCTGAAATTCCGCCGACATGCGCTTGATCTTGCCCATGTATTGGCCAAGCGTGCGCAGCACGGTGGGGAGCTCCTTCGGGCCAATCGCGATCAGCGCGACGACGCCGATGACGACGAGCTCGCCCCATCCGATGTCGAAGATGAAAAGCCCAATACCCGCGGGGGCCATATCACTCCGCGGCCGTTCACCGCGCTCCTGCCGCCACTTCGATTAGGAGCGGACGCCCTCGGCGTGATGCTCCTCCGCCTTCGGCGCGGCGGTGGCGGTCTTCTGGTCGATGCTCTTGACCGGTTCGTTCTTCGGCGTGTCGTCCTCGGCCATGCCCTTCTTGAAGGCTTTGATCCCGCCGGCGACGTCGCTCATCAGGTCAGAGATTTTGCCGCGTCCGAACAGCAACATCACGACCACGATGACGATCAGCCAGTGCCAAATGCTCAACGACCCCATCGGCAAATCCTCCGCAGCGACGGGTCTCGTCCCGCCTATGTTACCCGCAAGCTAGGCTGCGGAAACGGCAAAAACAAGGAGTTTGGCCCGCGACGCAAGCACGCCGAGGCCGGCAACGGCGGCCAAAACACAAGTCGGGCGTGAGACTTAACTTTCGTCCTCAGACGGCTTGTCGGCACCGCTCATCTCCGGCTCGACCGGTGCTCCGCTGCCCTGGTCCGGCGCGGCTTCCGCCGCGGGCGCGAGCGCCAGATCGAGGTCGCCCGGATCGAGTGGATCCTCGTCGTCGCGCAGCGTCGTGTCGTCCGACGGGATCGGAACGGCGAACCCGCTCGGCAGGCTGCCTTCGATCAGGCCCGAACCTTTGAGTTCCTCTAGCCCCGGCAAATCGCCGATCTCCTCCAGCCCGAAGTTCGACAAGAACCCTTCTGTTGTCCCGTAGGTGATCGGACGGCCGGGCGTCTTACGGCGCCCGCGCGGTCTGATCCAGCCGGTCTTGAGCAATACGTCGAGCGTGCCCGCAGCCGCCTGCACGCCGCGGATTTCCTCGATCTCGGCGCGAGTGACCGGCTGGTGATAGGCGACTATCGCCAAGGTTTCGACAGCGGCGCGCGAGAGCTTGCGCGTCTCGGTCGTTTCCTTGGTAAGCAGCCAGGACAGGTCCGCGGCGGTGCGGAACGTCCACTTGCGGCCGATGCGCACGAGATTGACGCCGCGCGGCGCGTACTCGGCCTGCAGGAGATGCAGCATCTCCTTGATGTCCACGCCTTCGGGCAATTGGTTCGCGAGCGCAGCCTCGTCGAGCGGCTCGCTCGCGGCGAATAGCAGAGCCTCGAGCAAACGCAAGGATTCCGGGCGCGTCACGGGCTCTCCCACGGAATCCAAGATCGACGTCTCGCTCGAGACGATCTCCAGCTTGGCCAGGCTCGGCATCGACGGGATCTCCTTATCCGTTTTCTTACACGTCGTACGTTAAGCCCCTCGCCCGACATCGCCGGCGGATATCCGCTTGCGCATGTAGATGGGCGAGAACGAACTCTTCTGATGGATTTCCGCGACACCCTCGCGCACCAACTCCAACGCGGAGGCGAAGGATGACGCGAAGACGGTCGGCGCGAGCGACGGTTCGACAACATAGCTGATTAGGAACTGGTCTACGCGTGACCAGTCGCTCGACTGGCCGATCAGCCGCTCCAGGGTGGCGCGCGCTTCGGCCAGCGACCACACGTTCCGTTTCTTGAAACGCACGCGCGCGAGCGCCGTCCGCTGCCGCTGCTGCGCATAGGCGGTGAGCAGGTCGTAGAGTGTCGCCGTAAATTCGGGGCGCTTGATCTCGGCAATCTCTTCCGGCGCGCCGCGCGCGAACACGTCGCGGCCGAGCTGCGGACGGTCCATGAGCTTGGTCGCGGCCTCGCGGATCGCTTCCAGCCGGCGCAGGCGATTGGCGAGCGCCAGCGCCATGTCTTCCGCGCTCGGGCCTTCGCCGGCCGGCGGTTCGGGCAGCAGCAGACGCGATTTGAGATAGGCGAGCCACGCCGCCATTACGAGGTAATCGGCCGCGAGCTCGAGCCGGAGTTTGCGCGCTTCCTCGATGAACTGCAGATACTGGTCGGCAAGCGCGAGAATTGAAATCTTGGCGAGGTCCACCTTCTGTTGGCGCGCGAGCGCGAGCAGGAGATCGAGCGGCCCTTCGAAGCCTTCGACGTCGACGATCATCGCCGGCTCGGTCGAGGCGCGATCGGATTCGATGCCGTTGTCGAATTCCACGCTCATACGGTCTGTCCTTCGCCGACCAGCTTTCCGAACAGGCGCCGCGCCGCGGCCACCTCGAACTCCTCCGGCGCGGAGCGCATCGCGAGCGCCGCATCCGCCCGCCGCGCGGCTTCACCCGCGAGCACGGGCACCGCCAACGCGACCTCTTCCATTTCCGCGAGCTTGCCGTTGCAGTGCAGGACGACATCGCAGCCCGCGGAAATCGCCGCACGGCTGCGCTCGGCGAGCGAGCCGGATAACGCGCCCATGGAAATATCGTCGCTCATCAGCAGCCCTTCAAAGCCGATCGAGTCGCGAATCACTTTGCCCACCATTGTGGCCGATGTGGTCGCCGGTGCGGAGGGGTCGATGGCGCTAAACACAACATGTGCGGTCATGCCGAGCGGCAGGTTGGCGACCGGACGGAACGCGGCAAAATCGGTCAGCTCCAACGTCGCACGCTCCGTGTCGACGACCGGCAGCTTGAGGTGACTGTCCGCGGCCGCCCGGCCGTGGCCAGGAATGTGCTTGAGCACGGGCAGCACGCCGCCTTTCAATAGGCCTTCGGCGACGGCGCCGGCGATCGCCGCCACCTTCTCAGGCGTCGTGCCATAGGCCCTATCGCCGATGATCGCGTCGCCGCCCGGAGCGGGCACGTCGGCCAGTGGCAGGCAGTCGACGTCGATGCCGAGTGCGTAGAGATCGGACGCGATCAGTTGCGCGCTCAGGCGCGCAGCCGAAAGGCCGACGGCCGGTTCGCGGTCGTACAGTACTCCGTATCGCGCGCCCGGCGGATAGGCCGGCCAATGCGGCGGTCCGAGCCGCTGCACACGGCCGCCTTCCTGGTCAATAAGGACGGGGGCGTGCCACCCGAGGACGTCGCGGAATGACTGAACAAGCCCAGCGACTTGCTGAGGGGCACTGATGTTTCGCTTGAAGAGGATCAGGCCCCAAGGCTCGGCAGAGCGCAGGAAGGCGCGCTCATCAGCCGAAAGTGTCAGTCCGGACAGCCCGGTAATGAATGCGCGCACCGCCATCCGCGCGGATTAGACCGCGTCGGAGACAGGGGTCAAGGCAACGGCCTCTAATTCCTCTGGATGATGCAGGTCGCCCCGGCGGCCTTCAGACTGGAACAGAGTTCCGTCGCTTCCGACGCGTTCGCGTACGGGCCGACCATCGTTCGATAGTAGATGCCCTTCGCGCCGAGATCGACCCTATAGACGAACATCTGTTTGCCGCTGAGCTGGCTCGCATATTTGTTTTCCAGTCCCTTGTAGGCGGCCTTCGCCTCTGCCTCGGTCTTCTGCGAGGACACCTGAACGGCATAGGCAACTGTATGTCCCGTCGGCGCAGCGGCGGGAGACGACGCCGCCGGCGGAACTGCGGTGGGCGCCGCGTTGGC